>TARA_R100000789_G_scaffold87449_2_pt1 | contig 31727 bp, 36 predicted proteins | sample TARA_R100000789 | Tara Oceans TARA_R100000789 (sample SAMEA2623403) | marine metagenome | biome: marine biome (ENVO:00000447); feature: mesopelagic zone (ENVO:00000213); material: "saline water (ENVO:00002010), including plankton (ENVO:xxxxxxxx)" | depth 450 m
CCGGTTGCCGCTTTTCGTGCCTTAAGGTGCACCGGCGCGAATGGCTTTAAGCGCTCCGCGTAAGGTGTAAAGGTTAGCGGCTCGACGTCGGCCTCGGTTTGCCCTACTGAAACGGCTTTGTAATAGCTTTCTACGCCTATTTCGTTTTCATTCAGTGGAACATCAGCGATCCCCGCCGAAGACAGCAATATAAAGCGTTCACCGCTCACATGGCCGTATATTCGATCGCGGGTGCCGCAACGACCACGGGCGATCGTACTGATCTCGAATTGACCCGCACCGACGATCGCGGCGTCTTTAAAAAAGATGATTTCATTACCCACAAGCGCTAAGTTTTTACCGGCTAAGAACTCGCCGTCGCTCACACTTGAAAGCGTGCCGTTTTCCAGCGTTACAACTAGGCGGCTTTCCCGGTCGAACTGGTCCGGGCTTTTCACCAATAGCGGCGCGTTTACGATCCCGTGCGTCGGCTCTACTAGGTACCGCGCGTTCGCGGTGTACGTCACATCGTCGGTAGACGTAAACAGGCCAGCCCCGCGCCAGTTTGAGCCAAGCGGCACCGGGTAAGACGAAACCCCGATCGAGTCGAGATCGTCACGGTAGAGCGGTATATCCAATATAACGCCGATCGTCCCCGCGACGGCATTAACACCCGTCGTTCCGGCCGGGTCTCCACTCCCCGCAATGCCGAACGTAAACGCGGTGGGGTCGTAGCTGTGCGCTTTCACCTCTGCCACGCCCTCGGCGCTTAGGTCTATTTCTCTAAACTGCATACGGCGGATCACGTTGTCGATCATGTACTCGCGAACGTCGCCCGGCTGCAGGGTCTTGTCTATTAATGAGAATTCATAGTCGGTGCGTTGGCTATGCGCTTTTAACATTTGCGTATAGCAGATCTGAAGCGCTTCGTCGCCGGACATATAAACCGGGCTCTTAAAGCTGCGTTCGTCTTCGCTGCTCGCGGATCGTTTCTCAATGTAACGCGTATCGTCTTGTCCGTTGCGCGACGAATTCGGAAAATCTAACTCCACCCGGCGCGGCAGTTCCGACTCTCGGGTGCGGGTCTCGTCAAAACCGCGCGAGGTGATCACGTCTTCGAGGCTTTCAACGCTAACCGTACGAGATCGCGCCGCTATCCATTCAGCATGTGTTTTTAGCCGGTCTTCGATTGTTTGTCTTGGAATGCCGACTGCAGCGCGCACCGAGTCGAGCGGGCCTAAAAACTTAGCCAGCACCGTTACGATCTCACCTGACCAAAAGCCGAACCACTCCGCGTTCGCCGGGTTATGTGACCATGTCCCGGCGACCTCGCCATACGCGTCACCCCATAGTCTTTCGAGGTAATCCCATAAACGATCGATTAAAACAACCATGCGCTCCTGTTCGGTGCCGTGCAAATGCAAGTACGCCGCCGCGCGCATAAAGAGCGCCGCCGCGTGCGGTTCGTCGTAGTCTCCGTAAGCCGGGATCGTGCCGTATGTATAGCCAATGCAAAGCCATTGAATTTCACCGTCTAGGACGCTCGACCCGATCGCCGTTGGGAAGTTCGGCGCGCTCGCTGCGGTCGATCCACCCTCGGACAAATTAACGCTACGGTAAACGCGGCCGTTGTACGGCGTGGCGACGTCACCCGGCGAATAAGGGCGGGAACGCTGAATAAATGCGAGTGTTTCCGGGAAGTTCGTCGGGATGTATTGATCCGGGTCTTGCCATTCGCTTTCAAGCCATGCCAAAAAGTAAGACGCGAGCAACGCGGCGCGGCTGTTGTTGGATAAGTGCGCCGACTCTGCCAACGCTGCGACCGCCCGCGCGGTATAGCCGACCCATTGCGAATTCGGATCGACCCAGTCGAACGTCCACGTATTCGGGGCGGCGTCGGTCGCTTGCAAGTCGAAGCGATCCCACACATAAGACGGCATGAACGGCCCGCGTTGTCCGTAGCGCTCGAAGTATTCGTTTTGTGAATCTTCCATAAAGTCGAGCATACCCTTAAGCCCGGCGCTATTGTTAAGGCGCGACCATACAACCGGGTCTTGATAACCGATCCCCGGCGCGCCTCGCCATTCGATAAGCTGGCCGTCGATACTGTTCGCGGTGTAAGGCGCAATGTGTGGCGAGTAGGGCAGTTGTAGTTCCGGCACGGGGCGGAAATTCAAAAGCTCTATACGGGCGGCGGGCGTGCTTTGGTACGTGTAACCCACGACGTCGATCACGCGGCCCGGCTCTAAATATAGTTGTTCTACGACGGGACGCCAGCCCCACCCCCCTAAGATTTCATAGCCGAACCATTCGTCGATCGGGATCACCTCGTCGATCGTTCCCACCCCTGCGGGTAGGTTCTTTCTCACAAAATACCGCACCGAATCGTCTATGGTGGGGCCGGACTGTATAAAAAGCGTTATTAAGCCCGGCGCGTTAAGTTCATAATTTAAACGCACTCTGATCCCGGTGTCGGTCTCTTTGATCGAGTCGCGTAAACCCCGGCCGACCTGTGCCTCGCCCTCGCCCTCTGGTATCACGGCCAAAACGCCGAGATCGTTAGAACGTGAAAGCGAGTTGTCACCGAAACCGGGGCGGCTCGACGACACATAAGCGCCCGACGTATTCAAGGGCTCGCCGCCTCGCGGCTTAAACCACGCCCGGCCGTCGTCGACGTCGAACACGGTGTAAATACTCGCCTCCGTGGCGTTGTAAGCGTCTGTGTACTGCTGTTCGCCCGTAACGTCGGCGAGTAGCTCAAAGCATTCCAGCGCCCACGGCATGACGTCCACGGCACAATCTATTTCACCGGGCTCCAGCGGCCGCCAATACGGCCAAGCCTCCATGTTTTGCGAAACGTTAAGCACCGGGCCGAAGTTATAAATTACCATAGCGTTAGCGGTTAACGCGCCGCCGCTGCTGTCGCCTTGTAGTACAAGAGTGGTTCCCGTCTCGTCGGTTTCGACGCTTACCGGGACGCCGTAGTCGCCGCCATTAACACCGGCAAACGGGTTGAAAAAAGTAACCCACGACGATCGATCCGAATAGATGCGGGTGATCTGCTTGATACTCTCGCCGAAGTTCGGGTAGCCCGCTGGTATAAACGCCGTCCAACCACCGGCGAATGGTTCAAGATAAATTTTAACGTTTAGCTTTTCACTTTGCGCCGCGACGGGTGCCTTGCAGTTATAAAGCCAGTGCGGCGAATACAATGTATCTGTGTCAGTCGGCGGCGTCTGGTTGTAAATACCATCAACGCCCCGGCGTAAATTATCCATTATACCGCGCCACTCGCTCGTCGAGTCGTTCACATACTTAACCGCCAGCGCTGCGGCGCGTAGCATTAAAAATTGTCCCTCTGACGTACCCGCCTCGCTCGGGAAGTAGCCCTGACGCCCCAAAACGTCGTGGTACGCGTTAACTAGGAGGCCGTCTTCGTTGATCAAACATGGCTCGTTGTACTCGTCGCGTTCAACCGGGACGGGGTCGCGTTTAAAAACAAGCTTTTCGCCTTTCTCCTGCGGAAAGAAATTGTATAAAGCCATAAGCGGTTCAAGCTGTTCCATGCCCGAACCCGACGACGTGAACGAGTACCCGGTGATCGTGTCGGACAATTCCGATACGTCGAAAAGCGTCGGCGGGATCCCGGAACGCACGCATATATCGCCGACAAGGTCGCGCAAGTATAGCGGGTACGGGTAAACGGTATCGTACGTCGAGCCGGTGCCGTTCTCCACGACCTCGACTTCTACTGAGGGCACACGGTTACCGAATTCTTCCAGTTGAATGTCTTGAAATACGATGTAAGCTCGGCCCCGGTACGCGGGCGTCGCGTCGCCGTAACGCGCTTGTAAAATCGGGTCGGGCATCTGGTCTTCGGTGCCGTGGTAGACGTTAAAAAATGACTCTGCCGCCTCGCGCGCTTGGGCTACTGTCCCGGACATAAACGGGCGGTTTTCATAAAACAGTTTCGAGTTAAGCCAGATACGGCGCACGCCTTGGATCTTCTGCGGGCATATCATAACGGCGAACGTCGCCGAATAGGTGTAAGTCGTTTTTGTGTAGGACGACGTTCCGCCACCCTTGCCGCCCGCCTCGACTTCTTCTTCGTGCACCGTCTCGACGATCGGCAATTGGTGGATAAGACGCGCCGGGATCCTCGCCATGCCCTTAACCCGTGCTAAAACTTTACCATAGCCGACCGGGTTAACGTCGGACGTGTCGAGGCGTTCGCCCTCCTGATCGGGTAAGTCTACGCTGAATAATGATCCCATTCTTTTAACCTATGTACTGAGTGGATCATTTTTCGCGTTCGCGGATCCAGCTCTTGTTCGATAACTTTCCGCGCGGCTTGGTAGCTGTGAACGATCGAATTTTCTCCGACGTAGAGCGCCAAGTGCTGCGGGTAATGTCTTAACTTTAGCAAAAGAATATCACCGGCGGCCATTTCTTGCACGGGTACGGTGTGACAGTAGCGGCCTAAATGCTTAAGCAATAGCGCCGGGCGAGGTACGCGCGAATAGTCGGTAGGTAGGTCGAATTCAATCCCGGCGGTTTGGTGCGCGGCCATAACGAGGCCGATACAATCAAGTCCCGCTCCGGGTGTCCGCCCTTGGTGTTTATATGGCGTGCCTTTAAAACTGCGCGCGGCGTTACAAATTGACTGTGTTGAAGTAGCCCGCGACCCAGTCGTCGGAATCTGGCACATAAGGTTCACCGTAATAATTAAGCATGTTGTTATACTTTTGGCAGTCGGTGATCCACTTATTGCAGCCGAACGTCACGACGCCAGTTAAACCCGTCGGATCGAACGCGGGCGGCTCGGTCAATGTTAGTCTGTCCGCCGTGTTGCTGTCTATGTCGAATTTAACCCCGTTGGATAGTTCGAGCAATCCGCGCCGGGCGTCATTTACGCCTAAGTTCGGGATATTGATCGAGACAACGCGGCCGCTATAACCCGTTATAAAGCCGCTTTTTCGGTATTGGCTTAAGTCTGCCCGGCAATTGTGATCGCCGAACTCTGCGCGGCATAGGCGCGACGTTTTAACGCTGTTCGACTGTCTCAATAAGTCGGTAAGCGTCCGGGCTTCGATTATCCACGCGCCACGCTCCCGGATAGCGTCGCCGACAACGCCACTTTTAACCCAAATAACCGACGTCTCGGTAATCTCCGCTGGTGGGTTTTTATAGTTCAGTTCGAAAACGTCAATTTTAGCGCCGTCGTAAAGCTTATTTAAAACTTGCTCCGGGACGCCGTCTTCGTCGTCTATTAATCCGTGCACCTCGGTCGTGTCGACGTCTAGCCCCATCGTCGCGGCCGTGTCGGTCTGTGAGACGCCCGAGGCTTTAAAAACCAAGCCGCCCGCCTCGATGCTTGAATCATGCGACGTAAAGCCCACCACGACGCCGTCCGTGCGCGTAACGCGCCAACACGTCGCCAAGGTGGTGACGGTTTCGATCAAATGCTCGCGTAAGATATTATCGATCGCTCTACTCATGGGATCAGCCTTTCTTCGGTTAGTACCACGTTTACGGTTCCGTTGTCGTAGCCGTCGAGGTTAGTCGGCAGGTCGTCTTCTTCAAAGCTTACCGGGACGTCGAACTCATAGCCCGCCGTGATCAAGGTTCCGGGTGTAGGTGCCGACAAGAAAGTAAGCCGCCCGAACTCGTCCACCGTGTAACCGGCCGGGTCGACGTTTAAGCCGCTAAACGCAACGATTAACGTATTTAAGCGCGGCTTGTTGATACGGCGAAATTTCACATGCGGCCCGACGGTGTAACGCTTCACTAGTTGAAAAGTCCGGGTTGTGCCGTCGCCGGTTCCGATTAGCTGATCGCTTCGGCTTATCTCGTCGTGAGGCAAACAACTTTTATAATCAAACCAATCTTTAAACCGAAACGAATGCGCGGCACCCTCGGCAACGTGAAAAAAGCTTAAGACCTTGTGTAGATCCTCGAACGAGCGTACGCCGAACGCCACGTCGTAAGAGTGTAGCGGGTACTCCCAGTTGATATTCTTTTTAACGCGGCCGTTTAGCGACTCGGTGCGGCTTGTGCTATAACGCGGGCCGCCCTGCGCGCCGTTGCTTATATCTTCGGGAAAAATTTCATCTATAAACATGGTTAACGGTTCCTTTCATACGCGCGCTGATAGCCGCGATACTGCGCGGCCTCGATCTGTCTGCGCGATCGTGGTCTGGTAAATTCCCGGACGTTCGACGTTGTAACATTCATTACGTTATTCATTACGACGCTATTACCCGCCGCCGTACCTTGCCCGGCGTCGCTAGGCGTAACGATCCGGCCGTCTGTGCTCGGCATAAAATACTCTTGATCCCATTCGTTTATGCGATACAACTGGCCGCCGCGAACGTTACCACCTTGGCTACGTCCGCCGATAGCAAGGGCGGCCATAATTGCCGCGATACCGCCAAGGGCGATCGCCGTGCCTGAGATAGCCGCGCCGCCGCCGGTAGCGATTGACGCCCCGGCCGCTGCGGGTGCCGCAGCCGTTGCGATCGTACCCATTGCGCCGGATTGCGCGCCCGCGATAGTTCCTGCCGACGTGGTGGCGGCTGCGGTCTGAGTGCCGATCGCCGTGGTGATCGCCGCCGTCTTTCCCGCCTCGGCTGTCTGCGTAGCAACTAAGCCTTTAAGGGCCGCCGCTGCGGTTTCTATACCCCAGTTGATCACGGTGCCGAGTAATTGCGTACCGATAGTTCTCGCGAGGCTGGCGGCTGCGTCTTCGCCGTCTTGAAAGCCGAGGGCAACCGACGCGGCGGTACCGCTCACCGTATTAGAAAGGCTGTCCATTTCACCGGCTAGATCATCAAAAAGACCGTTTTCAGTTTTCTTTTTAAGGTCGTCGAGCGCTTCTTCGTACCGCTTAAGCGCGGCGATCCCCTCCTCGGTGTTTTCCGCTTCTAGCTGAGAAACAAAACCGTAGTGATCTTGTATGATCTGCAGCCGTTCTTCGTAAATCTGGCGCGCACGCTCCGCCGGGTTGTTTTCCGCCTCGATCTGTCTGACGAATGCGCTATACCGTTCTAACTCGCGTTTTTGTTCTTCTAGCGCTTTCTTAGCGTCTTGGCGCGCTTTTTCTTCCTCGGCTAACTCTTTTCGTAGATCGTTGTTTGCTGCGGCCTCGTCGCGCTTTGCTTGCGCGGCGTCTTCGCTGGCTTGCTTTTGGTCGTTAATCGACTTGATCAGCGAGACGATCACCGGGTCGAGGTCGTCTACTGACTCTTTGCCGGTAGCCAGTGCGGCCGCGTAAAGCTGCCCGGCCAGTTCGCCCTCTCTTAGGGTCTTGTCTTGGATCGTTAGTTGCTGGATCAGACTGTCGACCGCGTCGGAATAGTTTTTAACCGGCTCGGTCTGCAGTGTGCCCTCGCTTGAAACATCGAAGTTTAAGCGCTCCAACTTGTCGCCCGCCTCGACGCCCTTGTCGACGAATTCCGAAATAGAGCCGATCAAGAGGTCGATCTGGTTGCGAGTCCGGGGCGTGGCGTTTTCTGCTAAGCTGTTTAGCCGTTCTTCGATTTCTCTAAACGCCTCGGGTGTCTTGAACTGCTCCGCCGCCGCGATAAGGTTTACCACCTCAACACCTACCGCGCGGGCTTCTTCTGCGGTGGCACCTAACGCTGCCCCTAGTTGGTCGGCGATGTTGTTTTCAAGGTACCGGCCCGCGCCGGTCGTTAGTGCAGGGCCTAATCTGCTGCCTGATGATCTCGCCGCGTTGATCGCATTGTCGATTCCTCCGATCACAAAATCGCCAAGATCGAACGCGTCCTGAAAGCTATCGGCGATCCCTTGTGAGGCTGCGGCCGCTGCGTCTTCGGCGTCTAAAATGGCGGCGCGTAGTCGGCCGCGTGCGGCTTCTTCGCTAACCTTTGCCAGTTCGCGGATCGCGTCGGTGTATTCGATGATCCCGCCGCTGTTCGAGTTGGTGATCACCCGGTCGACCCGGTCTAAGGCGTCGGCGAGTCTGTCCGAAGCGCTGGCACCGTCGAAAAGGCTGTTAATAAATGGCCCGGCTAAGGCGGCCGAAACGGCGACGATCGAACCGATTAACGGCGCGCCTAATACGATACCAAGGTCGGCCGCTTGGAATGCGAAAGACTGTGCGATCGGTGCACCGGCTGACAGACTCGTCACAAGCTGTTCGATCTGGATCCCCGCTTGCGCGGCCTTAGCACCGAATCGACCCGCCCCGGCTGCGGCGACGTCTGCGCTTTCTGCGTACGCCCGGCGCGCTGCGGCTGCCCGGTTAGTAATGCCGATCTGTTTCTCGATCTGCTCGGCTACTTCGCGCGCTTCTTGCTGCAGTCGTTCTTCGGCGGCGGCTGCGGCTTGTGCTGCGGCGACGTTGCGCGCCGTGCCTTGAGCTGCGCGTTCCATAGCGTCGGCGACGTTATCCGCCGTGTTTTGTAGGTTTACGAATTGGCCGGTTAGCTTGGCGTACTTGGTGGTCGCCTCGGTCGCTTTGGTGCCGTTGGCGTTTAACACTTCCCCGGTGTCACTGATAACGCGCCCGGCTTTTACCTGTTGCGTTATGAAGTCGAGCAAGGCACCACGCGCCCCACTCAATTCACTGGTGAACTTTTGCGAAGCCGTCACGCCCTGACTTAACGAGGTGTTTAGTTTGCTTTGTGCTGCGGCGGCTTGGCCTGACACGGCCGCCGCTGCGCTTATTGCTTGGTTCGCTCGGCCTGTTGAAGACTCGACGCGATCCGCTGCCGTAGCTGTCGCGTTTCCTTCGTTTTTAAGTTCTTTGAGTCGGGCCGTGGCTGTTTCGACTTGGGAACTGTCCGCGCGGATCTCAACTGTTGACACTGTGACAACCTCCTGACGCGCTCCAACCTTAGCAAAATGTGATACTCGAACGGCTGCGGCGTCGTGCCTAAATTAGTAAAATGGTGGTGCACGTTTGACGCGCTAAACTCGGCGAGACTTAGATCCCGGTGGTGCGCCCACAAGTAACCCAGTGTTTCGGGTGCCTCGGGCAGTAGCCACTCGGGATCGATCCTTGTGCCGTACTCTTTCGCTTTCTCGACTCGCCTCTCGTTAGTCTCGCCGAGCGTCTTCGAGTTGGGATCCTTGGGATCTACTCGTTGGGCGAATCGGTAGTAGGCTTCGGCGTATCGTTCGAGTTGTCCGATTGCTTTCCCAAGCTAACCGCCGCCGCCGAGGCTTCGATCTGTACTTTTTTAAGCAACTCGGGCACCTTGCGGAATAGACTCACCGCGCCCTCGATCGTGAGTTCGTCGTCTAGGTTCCAACGGCGCACCAAATGCGCGGCACCCTCGCGGTTAATCTGTCCGTTACCCTCGGCCGTGTCGATATTGATCAAGCCTTTTGCGACGCGTCGGTTAGCGAGTGATAAGTAATCATTGTAAGCCGAAGACAGGGTCGAAGTGATAAACACCTCGATCCCGTTATGCTCGACCTTGATTTCCTCGCCCTCGTCCGGGTCTGGTATATCATCAAGTCTCATTACGCCGGTGTCCTTTCTAAAATAATACTCGTTTGCTCGGTGACGTCGTACTCGCCGTAAAAGTTTAAGACGATTGGCACCGGCCCGTCGCTGGTGGTGTCGTCTTGCTTTTGGGTGTAGAGCAAATTTGGCAATTTAATATACTTAACGTCGCCGGTCTGGTAGTCGGTTAACTGCAGCTCTAAGTCCGATCGCGTCTCGTTTAAAAACGCTTGTTGGTAAGCCATATCGACAAAATCAACGGTAAGCGTCCCGTCTACAAGCAACTTGCCCGGCGCTTTATTGCCCGCCACGTACGAACCGAGGTTAAACGACGTTGTTAAATTACGGTTTACGTTGATAGTCGCCGCCGTAGCGATTGCCACCACTTGCCCGCCTTGCGTCACGGCTACGTCGAACCCGGTAAACGGGTAAGCCTCGGTCATAGGTAAAAGATCCTGACCCGTGATCGCCGTGTTGTCTTTCAGTTCTTCAAGCCCTAGCATGTTGTAAGTGCAAGAAACCGCCGCGTTTTGGCCGATAGTTAACGCAATACTGTTAACCTCGCACCCTCTGAAATACTGGTAGCCCTTATCACCGCGTTTACGAACAACCGTGAAGCCTTGGCGACCTCGGCCGCCTTTCGCTTGGTCTGTGCCCGCTGCGGGCGTTCCCACGGCCCACGTCCCACCAATGGCGGCGGCCAGTAGATCATCGAATGCGCCGTACACAAGTTCGCCGACTAAATCGCCGTTTACGTTGTAGCCGCCTAAGCGAGTACCAAAACGCGAGTTTACGCCGAGGCGGTTAGACTCCAACGTCTCGCGGTCTGTCTTAAGCGTGCACGACGACACCGGCAAAACTTGAAACTGCGGATTAGGCGGCGTTACGCCCAGTGTTTGTTCTTTTACGATCCCGACTTCTTCGTCGAAGCCGCTGTGTAATTCAGCCATAATTAGCCCCTGTTAACATACGCGAAAAAGTCCGCGCGTAATGTGTTTAAATGCCAGCCGTCCACGTTGGATCCGGGCCGGGTTCCTGTCGCTGTAATGCGTATCTGTGCTTCGCCACTCGAAGCGGTAAGAGCCGCACCACGTTTAACCACCGCGCCGATCTTATCCATTGCGTTAAACGCTCCGGCCTCGGTGGTCTTCTGCTCGGTGAAAATTTTAAATTCTAACGACCCGTTAAATTTATCCTTTCCACCGGGGCCGAGCGACCCGCCCACCCCGTCTAATCTAGTAATAGCGCCGCGCGCCCATGTGCCGTTCTTCGGCGGCTTTTCCGTACCGTTCGGCCATATCACCGGGAACGGTAGCGCGCCGTCTATTATTGAACGGATCACCGCTTCGCGTAAATCTGTTTTAAACATACCTTGCCACCCCGTCGACAATTTCGCCCCACCTTTCGACCTCTTGCTCGATCCAACCGTTCGGCCGTTGGTCGCTGGTGCCGTCTTCTAAGTATTCAAGATAATCGACATTCGCGAAAAGGTAAACCGAAGACCCCACGGCCGGGATCTCGTTAAATTCAATTGTAGGCGCTGGCCGTTGCGTCGTTTCTTCGCCCGATACCGGCGCGGGTAGAAACTCGTCGACGCTCTCACCGACGCGCCAACCTGATCGAGCATAGCCGGTGCGAACGGGCGTACCGATGATCACACGGCTGAAAAGCGTTACCACTGAACTTTTCCAAATGACGTCTAATTCTTCGATCGCTCGGTCGACGTCCCGGCCTAGTTCAATACCGAACGGATTAAGCGCCACCGGCGCACCTCAAGCGATACGTCGCTCCGGCCGGGTCTTTCCCTACGGCTTTTAATTCATAGCGCACGCCGTCAACAATTACGCCGGTTCTATGCGCGACGGGTTCTTCCGGGACGGTGCGAACAAGGGCGATTAATAAAAATTCGTCCGTAGCCATGCCGAACGCCTCGCGGGCTTTCTGGTTTAGCTGCGGGCGTTGCATAGAGATCGGATCGCTATTATTTTCGGGTACAACTTCTTCGCCGGTGATCGGATCCAACTGTCCCGGCTCAACAAATGAAGCGGTAACGGCGACGCTTTCGAAGCGTTCGAAAAGGCGTTCCGCCAGTAAGTTAAAACGTTGTTTTAGTGTTGCCATGTGATCACCGTCTAAGATAATTCATGCCGCCGATCCCTAAGAGCGGGGCGAGATAACCCTCGGCGAGCGGATGGCGAACATCGTCTGCAGTTCGGCCGGTGCCCTCCGCGTATCGGGTGGTAAGCTCGCCGACGCCTTGCAAAATCTCGGTCGTTTCGATTACTTCGCCGCCGGTGCCGGGATCGGGCTGCAGCGGTTCGTCGATCTGGCGCTTTGTGTACTCCGCCACGGCCTTAATTAGTTGGCGTGGTACCGACGTGTCGGAATATGGTCCGGCGCACTTTCTCGGCCATTCTAGCGCCTGATCCGGGTTCTTTTTCTTGCCAATGAAGCGAGGGCCGAACTTTAGGTCAACGAATTGACTCGCCACGACGATCGCCGCTTCGACTTCTATGTCGTCGGCTTCGATAACTTGCGCGCGGTCTTCCCAGTATTCGCGCACGGTTGCGGCGTCGGTGTACCCGTTGGCGTTTTCCAACCCCTCGCCCGTTTCAACTATTAACGGCATTTTTCGGCCCCTTAGATATAAAAAAGGCGGGCACCGGCCCGCCCTTTTGGCTTAGTGGAAGTTCGTTTTTATTGCTTTTCTTCTTTCTCGGCCTTTTTGGCTTCGGCGTTCGCCTTGGCCGCTTCGGCTGCCTCGCGCTCGATCCTGGCTTTCGCCGCCTTGCGCGCTTCTAGGCCGTAGTCGACCGGCTTTTCTTCTTTCTCTGCCGCTTTCGCTGGCGCTTTCTTAGCTGTTGCCATGCTAGTTCACCTTTTCAATGTTTTAAGGGCGTGGCGGCCTATACAGACCGCCCCGGCGCTTAGTTGTGGATCAAGAACGCCATAGGTACAAGTTTACGATCGATCTTGCGGTCCCACGTTGCAGCGGCGCGCAATTCGGCCAACGTGTGAGACATACCCGTCGGGTCGCTCGCAAGGTCGAAACCGAACGGATGCACTAACCAAGTGCTACGACGCCATAAAGTTTCAACGCCGCCACCGTTACCACCTGACGCTTTGCGCTCAACTTCTACCGGCATTTCTGGCGAACCCTCACCCCAACCGATCGCGCCGTTACCGTAAAGAACGGTAAGGTATTTAAAGCCCGAAGTAGAACCCGGAATAACCGGCAGCGAGTCGTCAACAATGATACGGCGGCCCATATACGTTTGGAACAATAGGCGGCCGTCCGCGTCGCGCACGTCTTCGACGTCGTCCTGATCAACGGCTTGCTGATACGCCATAGAGTGCATACCAACGGCGCTATAATTGTCGAAGTGGTCGCCCGAAGTGAACGCCGCCGAGACAAACGCCTTACGGCTAAAACGGTTCGCGTCGGTCGCGTTGTCGCCGTCTTCGGTCGCAATGTTGATCACCATGTCGCCGCTATCGTTCGCCACGTTGTCGGCGTAAACACCTTGTGCACAAGCGATCACACGTTTTTCGAACTGAGTGCGAAAATACTTGTCGGTGCGGTTGCGAATGTGCTCCATAGCCTTAGCGCCCATAACCATTTCGGACGCGAGATCCGTCGCTTTCCAGCCTTTGTTCACAAAAGCCTTGCGCGCTTTCTGCTCGCTCTGGCCGACCTTTGAAGTCGGGCCGTCTTGGTCCGGGTCGTCGGTCGAGTAGTTCACTTCGTCGTCGCCGTCCAGATCGTTCCAAAATGGTAACTCGGCCGTTTTACCCGGGCCGTTCGCCAAGTTGTTTAAAAGTTCGCTTTGTACGACGATCCCGCCGTCTAAAAAGCGGTTTAATTTAGTGCTTTCGACGCTCGGTAAGTCTTGGAAGACTACAACGTCGATAATATCTTCGAGTCTAACTGCTGGCATTTTTAATGCTCCTGTTTAGCGGGTTGCTTTAAGCTGTTCATATTGCGCCGGGTTACTCTTGCGAATTTCCGACAATTCGGCCGCGTTATAGTCGGCCCACTTTTTCGATCCCGGCGACCCGCCTTTCGATCCTTTCGCGTCTCCGCCGTTGCTCGGAACCTCCGCCACTAACGAGGGATAGCGATCGGCGATTGTCTTCTCGTACTCGTCGAGACTTAAGCTTGTTGCCTTGCCGTCTTCTAGTACGATTAGTTCGCCGTCTTCGTTGAAGTCTAGATCAAGCCCCACCACGCGCGCAAGGACTGATCGTGTTTCTTCCGTACCGTGCGCCGACATTCTGGCGATCGCCGCTTTCTTAACGCTCTGGCGGCTTTCGTTTTTAAGGTCGTCGACCTCTTTCCGTAGCTTTTCGGTGTCCGCGTTGTAACGCTTTTCCCAGTCGTCGGCTATCTCCTTATACTTGCCTTGATCCTTTTTGTCGTCTCGCTCGCGGTCTTCAAGTGACTGTTTAAGGCCTTTCACGGTGTCGCCCAGTTCACTGAGTTTCGTTTGTGCCTGAGTCAGATCGCCCTTAGTGCGAAACGTGTCGCGCAACGTGTCGGCTAATTCCTTATGAACGTAAACGGTTGAACCGTTTTCCTCGAACTCTACGAAAAACTCGGCAACGTCTGCCGGGATCTCGTCCTTGCTTTTGTACTTCAATTTCATTGTGCGAACCTCGCGTGGTAGTTGGGGCGGCCGTAACCTACGATCCGCCGTTTTGTGTATTATTCATGCGTTCGCGAAGATCGTCAACCTCTCCGACCAACGCGCCGCCCTGCTTAAGCTGTTTAAGCGCTTCTTCGTCGTCATAGAGTCCCGCGTCGCGCTCGTTTAGTATCGCGTTTCGTTCCTGCGGTGTGATCTTCGACTGGATAAAGTCGCGCGGTATTTTCACCACGTCGGCCGGTGCCTGAATGCCTTGGAACATTCCGCAATACATGATCAGTTTGTTGAGCATTTTCTCGGTGCTGTCCGCTACGGCTGCGAGTACGCCGGTTTTCTCCGCGTGCTTAATCGCTGCGGCCTTGGCTGTCTCCGGGTCGCCGTCGGTCGTATCGAATACGCCGCCTAGTGCGCGGATCTCTCGTTCGTTGCGGCTTAAGTAGTCCGCGTATGCCGACTGTCCGGCGTTCCACGCGTGGATCTCGTACTCAATGCCAGCGGGGCGCATGAAGTGAGCGCCCGGCCCGCTTGGTACGTGTCTTAACCCGGTCATTTTCTGGTATTGCTCATGCGCGTGAGTGTCCCACCCGCTAGAACTGGTCATGGGCGCGCCGTTAAGCCATAAACATTCCTTGTAATCGCCCGAGGCGCGAAAACGTGCCAGTACTTTAGACGCGATCCCGGATAGGTAGCCGAGTTTTTTCGGTAGGTCTTCCCGTAGCGACGGCGAGGCGATCGCGAATTCCAGCGGGATATACTTCATTTTAGCGCCGCGCATTTGAGGCTGAAACGGATCCGACCAACTGCCGCCGGTTTTCTGGTTCACGGTGTAGCGGATCTGCGTATAAACGCCCTCGCCGTCGAGGTATAAGACCAAATAGCTGTCGCGCTTCGTTACTGCGAAGTTGTCCCCCTCGTCGCGCGTCTCGTCCTGTTCTTTTAGGACGATGTAGTCTAGCTGTCTGGTCTTGTTGATCCGTCTGAAATTCCAATCGATCACGGCTTCGCGCGGGTAGATTTTAATAAACGCCCGTAACCCGGCTTCGCGTGCCTTGGCGCGGGTTAGCGTCTTGGCGTCTAAGTCCATAGAGGCGAGATCCGAAAACTCGGCGAGCCCGGCAACAAAGTTAAAACCGAACTGTTCGAGCGCGATACTTTTCGCCGTTTCTTCTAGCCCTGCGCCGTCGCCGTCCGCGTCGTCTACGAGGTATTCCAGCCCGGCCGGTATGTCTTCAAACGTTAAGCGTTTTCTAAACATGGCGCCTACTAGGCTTTCGCCCGTGTTGCCGACCACCTCGTCGAATTCAGCATTCGCCCGGTATCGTCTGAGGCGCGCCGTTTTGTCGTCGTCCTCGTTCAAGTGCGGAAACGGGTCGGGCAGGTGGGTGTCGATGTTTTCCGGGTCGCGTACCACTACTTCACCGTTTAGGGTGTCGCGAACCTGTTTAACTTGCGCGGCCGCCACGGTGTAAGCGGCGCACGGCTTCGTAATACCTTTATCATTTGCCATTGTTTAAAGTCCTAAGTTAGCCCGGCGGAACGCCCGCTGGCCGGGTATTGTTTCGGCTAGTTGTTTGAGTGTTAGCGGTACGTTAGCCGCGTCTAAAAATTTGTTAAGTGGCAGCCCGCCGTCGAGAAATAACGCGGCGCGGGTTTTGCCTAGCTGGCGTTCCACCCATTCGCGCGGCTGGCGTTTAAGCCATGCCGCCGCCGTGGTCTTGGCGCTGATTTCTTCCGACCCGTTGGCACCCTTAGACGGCCGATCACCGTCGAGCGGGTCGAACCCTTTCCCGGCGAAAATGTATACCGATCGCTCGTTGTAATGCAACGGTAAACGCGGGTACTCGTCGCTCGTTATCGGGTAGCGGTTTAAGTGGTTGCCGAGACAAATGTCCGTCGTCGAGCCGTCTAGGGTCGCGAAGAAAATCCGATCGCTGATGTATTCCCGGTTAGCGTTGGCGAACTTATCCCGCGCCGCTGCGGTGTAATGTGATACGCCGGTACGGGCGAGCGTCGTCGCCTTTTTGACTTGTCCCTCAATGATCCCGCCCTCGTACGCCTTGGTGCGGCGGTTATACTTGCCGCGCAACTGGTACAAAATATCGTTAAGCGTTCCGCCTTCTCGCCACATACGTTTAATACGGCCGTCTATGCGTTGCGCCGTTTCGTCGGCGTTACCGGCTATAAACTCGGCCCACTTACCCGCCCGGATCAAGTTGCCGTCACCCAGTACCATTTCGGGCACCACGATCCGCCCGCCCGGATTGCGCACCCCGGCGATCACGTCGTCGTATAGGTCGGCCATGTATTCGAGTTCTTGGATCGCCACGTCGCCCAGTTGCCCGGTTATCGGATCCCACATGGCTTTCCAGCGTTCCCGGACTAGCCGCTTAAGCTTGGCAAATACTTTGAATTGTTCCGCGCGTGGTAAGTCCTCATAACCGGCGAGCGCGCGCGGTATTTCGAGCGCCAATTCTTGCGCCGTTGGCCGTATATACTGGCGGACAAGAAACGACGCGAACCGCTGCAGCGCGAGTTCACGGCGGATCGTATCGTCGAGTATCTCTAATTCCATAGATCCCCCGCGTTATGTCTCGCGCCGCAACCCGGACAAAAGACACCGTCAAGCGTTACGAAAAACATATCATAGCCGCAATTGCACTGAAAAATCAGGGTGCTGTCGGTCGGTGCCGCGTTGTGTATAAACTCGCCCTTACTCAAACTACACGACGGGCATTCTAGGCCGCCTACGCTTTGCTCGCTGCCCGCTACTACAACCGCGTGCCATTCGTGGCGGCATGATAAGCACCGCGCCGGGCCGCCTAAGTGCGGCTTGTTCGCGTCGATGCTGATAACGTTACTCATTGCTTAAGCCCTCCGAGGCGGCGCGGCGGCCATTGTTCCGCGTTCAACCGGCCAAATTTTCGCGACTTGATAACCGATCGCGGTCGTAATGTGTTGGTACTGGTTCTTCTGGTCTTCCATAAACGTCGAACCTTTTTGCAACTGTACCGTATTTAAGCCCTCGTAACACCACGGCGCGGCGTCTTTATTTACAAACAGGCTCGTTTCGTCGGCGGCGTTTAGGATCTTAGCCCTTACCGCGTTCTGTCTGTCCTTGATCGCCGGGTGTGCGAGGCTTACGCGCCGTTCGAATCGCCAGCCCTCGCGCCGTAGCACGTCTTCGATCTGATTATAGTCCGACTTATGGCCGTGCTTTTCTCCCGCTCGCCCTGCCGGGTCGCCGTAAATATAAACCATTTTGTTACGGTGATCGCGGTATCGCTCTACGAATTCTTCGGCGGACTGAGACGACACGGCCGACTCTAAGACAATTTCCCCGACGATAAACATACTGTGACCCTCAACGACACTAATCGACGACGACAACGGCGTAAAGTTCTGATCGTGCGCCCAGTGGATCGCCTCATGGCTCTGAAGCTCGCGGTCGGTAAGATTATGATCGCCGAATTCCTCGTAGATCCGCCCGGTGGCCGTCTCGAAGCTGGCCTCGAATTCTTGGCGAAACTGCTTTTTACTCATTGAGCGTTTACGGCTTTCGAGTATGTCCGGCGGCAACACGGCCGAACTTTTCCAGTGGTAAAGCCCGTATGTCGGATCGCCGCTCGTCCGGGCGTATTCACACAACGTATAGTAATGGTTTAGGCCGTCCGGCACCCCGAGAAACCAACACCACGCCCGGTAATCGGGGCGGCGCGGGTCGACAGTGTCTAAGGCGGGCATAACGTTAACGTGTAAAGCCTCTTTCTTAACGTCGGCGATCTCGTCAATGCCGCCGCCCGTCCACACGACCCCCTCGATCCGCTCTGGTTTGTCGAGTCCTAAAACGTGAATTTCTGTGGTATTGGGTAGCGTTATGATCAATTCGGTTTCGCTGATTTTGTGACCCAATCCGGGCACCGTTGCGAATGTGAGCATTTTTAGATCCTGCCAAAATATTTTTTTAGCCTGATCGCGGGTGGGTGCCGCTGCGAAGTATCGCTCGCCGGGATTTTTCATAGCCTGTTTAGCTAGAAAGCGTTTAAAGCGTTCGGTTTTACCACTACGACGACCCGCCGGGACGCAAGGAAAACGAACACCCTCGGCGACGGCGTTAATAAGCGCTATTTGTTCCGGGACGTCGATCAGTTCGTACCACCGTTCGCGCGCCCTTACCAACTGCAGCGGTAATTCAGCCACCCGGTAAACCCTCCGCCAGTTTAGCCAGTGCGGCGGCCATATCATCGGCGGCCCCGGCGTTGTCGTTCGGTGCCTTGGCTTCATAGCGTCCGGCGAACATTTTCAGCCAAGCGATTTGAGCGATCTTATCGCCGTTTAATGCGTTACGTGCTAACCCGGCGGCGATCTCTGCGTTAACTGCGGATCCGCCCGTTTCGATTTCTTCCGGGTAGTGCGCGGTCAGTGTTACGGCGTTAATACTTAGCGCCTTGGCGATCTGTTCGTTCGTCTCGCCGTTCATCTTCATAAATTTAACTAACATTCGAGTTCGGCCGTTTGGCTTATGCTCTGGTTTACCCGGCTTAAGGTTCGCCGCTTCGATCTCTTTCCCGTAGTGTTTCTTTAGTGTGTTAACTGAAAGCCCTGTATAGCGTTTTAAGGCTTGGAGTTTTAACCCGTCGGCCAGCATAGCCCGGATCGCCTTGGCGGTCTTCTCGTTGCGCTGGTGGGGCGTGGTGCGGCCTTTCTGTGTCATGGTTCCGAATTCCCCCTTTTTGTTTTCAGATTATGAATCAAAGATCAAGCGCCCGCAATCCCGCCACGATCGCCGCTTTTTTGCTCCCGTGCTTCTCTGCCGCTCGCTCTAAAAGTACGTACTCTTGATACGATAGATAGCCCGACGGCAACCGGGGCAACGTCCGGCGCTTTTTGTTCTGCTTCTGATACGCTCTCATAGCCCGAACCCCACGTCGACATAGACGGCCGATACGGACACCTCGCCCGCTACGGTCTGATTTCTAGCGATCGTTACGCTGACGCTTTCGGGCACTTCGCCTGCGTCGTCTATAATTTCGAATATGCTCTGGCTGAGCCGTGCCTCTAGTTCTAACTTTTTATGCTTAAGCTGTGTTAAGTCCATCTGTCTGATCCTCGTCGTTTAGTACCTACATATTACACCGGGCGAACGGCGCGATCCACTTGTAACGCTTGTAACGCTGTAACGCGTAAAACCCAGTAAAACTTATTTTTATATATTTCACCCTATATTCTCTTTATATACTCCCCTTTCTTATTTTCTTATTTAAAAAGAAGAAAAGGTGTTACAACGTTACAAGCCAGAAAGGGCGAGGGCTGCGAGCGGATCGCGATGCGTTACTGTAACGTTACGGCTCGCGTTACAACGTCACCGCTCAACTGGTCTGACCTGTGTAACGTTTGTGTAACGTTACGGCCAAACGTTACAAACTGCGGTAAGTACGTACTATCAAAAGCGGTTGACGTTGACCTCATAACGGCGTAACGTAGGCGGCCGGAAAACGACATTACACGACAAAGGGTAAGCAATGGAATATTTAACCATTCCGCAATTTGCCGAGCGGATGCAAGTCGACGAACGCACCGTCCAGCGGTGGGTCGCTGCTAAGGCAATAAAATATATTCGGATAAACCGCACCGTACGGATCCCCGCCAGCCAACTAGCACAACGCGAGACGGTGGTGGCTAAATGATAAAAGACGCGCTAATAAAATCGGGCGTTCAAGTCTTCCCGTGTTGGATAAGACACAACCCGAATAAAAACAAATTCGAAAAAGGCCCGGCAATCCCGAAGAACACAAGCTGGCAGACCGTCGACCCACTCGACCCGCGTTTAAACTGGAACACCGGCTGCATTGGTATCGCGATCCCGGCGGGCGTTGTGGTACTCGACCTTGATACACAAAAAGGCGTTACCCGTGCCGACGTTGAGGCGTTCCTCGGCGTCCGTCTACCGTGGGAAAGTGCTTTAATACAAAACACACCAAGCGGCGGCGCGCACTATGCGTTCAAGACGTCCGAAAACATGCACCAACGTTCAGACTGGATCGAGGGCTTCGACACTAGGACAGCCGGGGCGGGCTTCATTTGCTCGGGCGACTTGTACCCGGCGGCGGGTAACTTCGGCCCTTATGCGCTTTGCAACGTGGCGGCCTTGCCGGAATTCCCGACCAATACGAAGATCGTCGCCGTTGAACGCGGACCACTTGAACCGGCACCACTCCCGGACCCGACCACCCGCGACGAAGAAAGCCTGATAAGTGCGCTTAAGTATTGCGACCCTACGGCGCGTGCGGACTGGTTAACCGTTGGCCTTGCATTACGCAACTATTACCACGACGACCCCGACGCCGGGTTCTGTGTGTTTGATGCGTGGAGCCGTGGCGAGTATTGGCCGGACGGTTGCCCGGACTCTTACAACCCGGACACCCAGTTCGATCAGTGGGCGAGTTTTAAAGCCAGTAAGGGCGGCCGCGAAGTAAAGATCGGCACGGTGTATCATATGGCGGTACAATCCGGGTGGATCCCGCCTCGCCAGTTTGATACGGCGGCGGCGTTCGGTGCCGGTGGTGCCAGTTCCGAAGAATACGACGCGGCGATCGATGAAATTCAAGCGATAGGCGGCGACCCTAAGCAAGCGGCGCACGTCGTCGCCATGATCCAACGTCTCGACGGGTCTGCGTTGCAGCGTGCCATGCTTGGCGCTTTACTGCGTCGCCAGCTTAAGGAAGACGGCCTACTTACTAAGGAACTCGACAAGACGCTGGAACAAATGATCGGCGTAAAAGGCGAGTCAAACGTAACCGGGTTGTACGGTAAGAACCATTCACAAAACGCGGTACTGTTCTTAGACGAAAAACACCCGGACGGGTGCCTCGTTCGTGTCTTAGAGGTGTGGTACGCATTCGACGGCCGATCATGGGTGGAACTGAGCGACGACGCGGTACGCCATAACCTCGCCGTTGAACTGGCACCGACTAGCCCGCAAAACTCGACGATCTCGGGCACATACTCATTGCTGGAAGCGCTAACGTACCGGGAAGACCTAACACCCGGCGACGTGCCAAACGACGTGTTGCTGGTTCAAAACGGCGTCTTAAACGTAAATACGCTAGAACTGTTCCCACACGATAAGAACCTGTTTACCACTAACATAATGCCGTACAACTACAATCCCGGCGCGCTCTGCCCGACGTGGATCGACTTTCTTAACGACATAACCGGCGGCGACGTCGAACTTATAGATCTGTTGCAGGAGTGGTTCGGCTATATGCTCGTAAACGACTACCGGCATCAAAAAATATTTTTCATCCTTGGGCCGCGTCGCTCTGGTAAGGGCACGATCGGCCGTATTCTTAACCGGCTGGTCGGCGATCAAAACTTTGCGGGTGCGGATCTGTCCGACCTAACAGAAAACAAGTTTCTTGAAACCCTGCCCACAAAAACCGTTATGTATGACGGCGACGTGGCGAAAAGTTTTAAAGCCGGTTCCGAGGCGATAACGAAAAAGCTTAAAACGATCAGCGGTAACGACCGGGTAACGATCCCGCGCCTCTATAAGCGCCCGCTTAACCTTTACTTACCGACCCGGTTTACCTTGGCGGGTAATCACTTGCCGCGCTTGTTCGACGACTCGGGCGCACTGGCGGGCCGGATCCTCATGTTGCCGCTATACAAATCGTTTTATGGCAACGAGGATCTATACTTGTTCGATAAGCTGGCGAACGAGATCGAAGGGATCGCGAATTGGGCGTTGGCCGGGTTAATGCGACTTAACCAAAAGGGCAAATTTACCGAACCGGCGGCGAGCCGCGAAGAACTTAACCAAATGGCCGAGCAATACAGCCCGATCAAACAATTTGTTGATACACAGTTGCAACTCGGCGGCGAGTTTATAACGTCCTCCGTCGACCTATACGAACATTATCGCAATTGGGCGCTAAACGAGGGCGAGGATCAGATCCGTTCGCGCAAGGCGTTGATCGGCGACGTGAAAGACGTAACACGGGGCGCGGGCGTAACCTATGGCCCACACCGTATAAACGGCGAAGTTGTACGCGGTTTTAAAGGTGTCGTACTGCGTAACGACGACGCGCCGCCGCGCACCGCTGCGGCATTTAGCAAGAAGTAACAAAGGAGCAAGAAACGTTATGATATTTGAAAACATTAAACCCGGTGATCTGGCGCTGGTGCCCGTTGAGGTGCGTATCGGCTGGAAGTCGCACAAGTATCGGATCCCGCAAAAAGTGACCCGGACGACCCGGACGCAAATTATTGTAAACGGTAAGCGATACCGCCGGGACGACGGCCGGGCGATCGGCTCGGGCGGTTATTTTGACGAAGCGTACCCGCTCGACCGGCACGACAAAGACGAAACGGTCGCATATAACGCCGCTAAGACCCGCGCCGACGCGATCGAAGTGATCAACAACGTTGCGCCCGACCTAGAAGAACTAACGCGCTCGGACCGCCTCGCGGGCACCAAAGCGGCCAACATGCTTAAGGCGGCCGAGTATATGCGTTTAGCCGTAGAGGCGTTGCAAAATGAATAAGCAGTTAGATTTTGGTCGCTTCGCTCCCGAAGGGGCGACTCATTGGTGCGCGCCGTATTACTACCAGATAAAAGACGGCGTAGTGCTTAAGTTTGACCGGGGCGTGTGGTGCCCGTCCTTGTTCGACGTCAAGACGTTGACAAGTGAACCCGATTGCGAAAAGGTGAAATAATATGGCGAAATACTCAAAAGAACAAGTAAGAGATATGGCGGACAAGGCGCTATGCGCAAAAGCGATGAATAGCCCGAGGTATGGGCAACTGGTGGCGACTATGCAAGTTTTCACCGGCTTACCTCGTTGGATAGTTGAAGAAAAGATCCGAGGTCTAGCGTATGATTAAGAAACTAATAAAAAAGGCACCGCGATGGGTGCCCGAGTGGGTGCGCGACTTAACGGCCGCGCTTTTTGTCGTCTTTCTGATCGGCGTTGTGCAAACGGTGTTTTACACCATCTAGCAAAAGGTCGAAAAGCTGGCGGTCGTTACGAAACCACCGATCGAGAGTTACCCGGTGGCGGCCGCTTATCTCTTGCACCTTGGCGAGCGTAACGCCCGCCTCGGCTTTGCAGTATTCCGAACACGTCATACCTTTTGTTCCTCCCAGTAATACAGCGGAACGCCGCCCGGCGTTAAATCCTCTTTAATGGCCCCGGCTGCGGCTAACAAAACAAGCCCGGCGTGAACGTCTTCGTTTTGCTTCACGACGTCACAAGTAAGAGTGAGCGCCGCGCCGGGCGCGTTGCCTAACTGCAGCGCGGCCTCTCTTGCCTTGGCCCGGTTGTGGACCGTCTCGGGCGAAAAGCCCGCAACGGCGTTGTAACGGCGGTATATGTCACGGCTAACCCAGTTCATTCGTCACCGTCCCGTATTGCTATTATCGCGGCCATTAACGCCGTTGACATATTTGCAGTGTTAATGCCTTGGTTGTCGGTTCCGTACTTTTCCGCTCTACGCAAAAACGCCTCAGAAACCACACTGGCCACCCTCTCAGTTTCAAGCTTATCGAACACAAACCTAAAAACCTCTTCCGCTATCGCTCGCTTACCTGCGTTATTGTCAATCTTGAAATCATCATCAAGCCTCACCCAGTCAGTAGGGAAAAGGGTCAAGGCTGCTTGTTTGTAATCTTCCATAAAAGCAAAAGCGAACCTTAACGGCTCGCTACCTCCTGCGCCATTGCTGTTCGTCGCATTTGGTTAGCTTGCCCCCCCTAGGCCTAGTCCAAACATTGCCATCCGAATCAATCAATGCACCTTTCTTAATCCATCTGTGCAACTGTGTTTCGCTTTTGCCTGTTTGTTTGGCTGCTTCGTAGACTGAGATGTATTGCTCACCTATATGCTTTTGCAATGTTTTCATTTGCATTCCGGTATATCCTTTTCTGTTCCTGGTTCACACTTGTAACAACAATCAACTGGGGAGCCTCCACTGAAAATCCACTGAAGAACCCTCCCCTCATGTCTAGGCTTTGGCTTTGCTGCACATCTAGGGCTAGGCTCGCTCACCTCTATATTAAGAGCATTAACGCCCCTTCTTTGATTTGAAACCTCGTGCTTGTAAGGGCAAGCCATTATCGGCCCGCCTCTATAACTCCAGAAGCATTTACTCGCCTAACAAAGGCAGAGGTCTGGTCGTTATAAGAAAAAGGATGAGCAACAATGCTTGAAGCTTCAACACCAAGCGTATCGGTAAGATACCCGTCTTGCAAAGCGATAGATATGGCATCTTGCTCGCTTGCTGCGCAAACGTGAATGCAATCCATGGAATCGAACTTGTTGTAAACGTGAAACATATAAATCTCCAAATAAGTGAATGGGCGTGTTTAGTTGATGATTTAAGTATACTTACTTTTTAGGTTAGTGCAACACTTATTTGTGGTTTATTTGTCAGATAGTGTTTCAATCAAAAATTTCTTTAATTGGTAGGCATATTTTGGCAAGCGTAACGGCAAATAGTTAGCAACAACAACAACTTACGATGAAAAAAAAAAAAAAGTACTCTAGTAACGCTGCGTAACGGAGAATGTTACGGTTACAGCCCTTACCACATAAAGGCTAGAGCGAAAACGTAACACTTGTAGCACTTGTAACACTTAAAGCAAGCCCCCGGACACAAAAAAGGCGACCTAATAGTCGCCGTTAGCATGTTTTAAAAAGTGCATCGCGTCTTCGTGATGCTCGAAGTAATCCGAGTAACCGCGCCGCCAGTAATTCGCGAGGCTTTGCCGCTCGTACGGGCACACGGGCGGTTTTTGCCCGCTTCGTATGTCGTACGCCCTCGCCGCTCTAATGCCTTTCAAATACGCTGTTGCTTGCCGTGGGTTCATAGAAAGTCCCCTAGCGCTTTACGCTTCACGCCCTCGTCTAAGTTTTCGACCGTGGTGTCTTTCATAACGATAAGCTGCGCAATAACCGAATATGACGGTTTAGCGATAGCGGCGCGTTTTACGGCGCGTTCTAGCTGCTTAAGCGTGCCGAAATAGTGGTTAATGGTTTGGCCGCTCACACCGACCACCCGCGCGACGGTTTGACGGTCTAACGCTGCGAAGCCGTCGCCCTCGACAATACCGATCGCCGCGTCGATGATCTGCTCTTTTCTTACTTCTGGTTTGAAACGTTTCTTCATGGCTTAATTGCCCCCGCTCTCGCCTTGGCGATCTGAATATATTCGGCGCTAAGTTCTACGCCTACAAATTTTTGCTGATTAAGTTTGGCACCGCGCCACGTTGACCCCGACCCGGTGAAAGGATCCAAAATAAACGCCCCGGGACGCGCTAACAAGCCGCAAAGCCACCTCATTAACTCGGTGGGCTTAACGGTCGGGTGTGTGTTGCGTGCGCCGTCTCTGCGCCCCGCTCCGGCTCTTGGTGAATTCAACCCGGCCGATCCCTCTTTACGCCCCCCGGTCGCGTCTCCGGCGCTTACCTTTTCGAATAGCTGAAGGCCGTCGTCTCGGTCCGCCGTGGTGGCCTTAGCGCAATAAAAATAACGCTCCCATTCTTTACCCTCGAACGCTTCGCCGTCGTGCAATATGTTGGCCGGGAACCGTTCGCCGTTGCGGCTGCCGTCTATATTCAGCGCGCCGGTGCCGTGCGTGACGACGTTTTCGGCGTAGGTTAAGGTCGTCGGCTTGCGTACTAATATGATCGGCTCATAACCGGGTTTTAACGCGGTGCCGTAGCCGTGCCACGCTTTCGCCTCGTCCGAATGCGGGGCCGTTCTCGCGCCTAAGTTCCCGGCGCTTGTTTGCTCGCCGTACTTTTGCCGCCACTCGTTAAGCCCGGCAACTTTCTTGTAACGTTCGATCACTTCCCGGCTGTTGTGGTTCTCACTTTCGAACGTGCGAACGTCTACCAAGTCTTCGAACCACTGAGGGACAGCTGCAGTAAAAAACGGTCGAAGCTTTTCAAGGTCTGCGCGCGTCGGGATCTCTGGCTGTCTGCCGCCGGGTGCCTTATCCCGGTAATGGCGGCCCATACCGTTACGGCCTAAGAACTTATCGATCTGGCCGCTGCTTAACGGGCAAAACTCGCGGATCCAATCCGTGCAACGGTACGCGCTTTCTTTCTTAAGCTGTTTCGCGTCCAGTTTGTCGACTTCCTGCGATACGTCGAGCGACTTCGGGAACCCGGAACCATAGAGCCAAAACAACTGATCGACCACCTCGAACCCTGCCAAGCGCAAAGAGGCGGCCATTAAATACGCGGTGCGGCTGCCCGCAAAAACGGCACCGTACGCGCCGGGCTTAAGCACGCGGAACACTTCGCGCCATGTTGCCGGGCCGGGTACGAAGCTGTCCCACGTCTTACCCATAAAACCCGAGCCGGTGGCCGCGTAGTCGTCGCCCTTTATCCAATGGCCGAACACCTCGGCGAGATCCGGCTGCTTGTTGAAGCCGTACGGCGGATCAGTGACTAGGGCGTCGAACGACTCCGCCGGTAAATTTTTCAGTATGTGCTTGCAATCCCCTTGAATGATCATAACTCGAACGGCTCCGACGCGAAGCGAGCGAACCCGCCAATTTTTGCCACTAGTGAAAGCCAAGCCATTTGTCCGGCCTCCTGGTCTTTTCCGCTGAACTGCCACCCGCGCCGCTTTGTCTCAACGCTGCCGAATTGGGCGATCGTGGTGCCGATCATTTCGGGTGTAATTTTGCGAGGTATGGCGAGGATCAAGTCGCTGGATTTCATGCGCTCGTTAAGCTGCGCTGACTCGTTCGCGAGTCCGTACCTTATCGGCTGGCGTTCGAGTGTGAAGCGGAAACCGCACGCGGGGCACTGGCACGGCTCTTTCGCCTTGGTCGCGCCGACGTTGTTCCGCCACGCGAAACCGCCCTGACTGGCGATACTGATCCTTATGTCTTGCTGTCTTGCTGCTTCACTGTCTCCCGGCGTTGTGCTTAGGTGCGAGTCGGTGGCGACTATGACGTCGTTTTCTAGCGACGCGGCGGCCTCGGGAAAGCGCGCGGCCCATTCGTTATAGTTCATGTTTTAGATCCTTGGTAAATTTAGTTTTTATGGTTTGAATTAGCTGATCGGTCTCTTGCTCGCCTAGTGTGAAAGCGGTCGCAATGTCGATCCCGAAACGGTGGTAAAAACGTCTGTGCTTTTCTGCGAGCGGTCGATCTGCGGGTTGCATCCCCACCCACCACGCGACGAAATTCCGCAAAACGAGGCGGCGATACTTGGCCGCCTCATGCTTGCGGATTAAGCGAGGCTGTCCGATTGCGGGCACGTTGCGAGCAATAAGCGACCGCGCGAAGTCGTCCCGGCTCATGTCCGCCTCTCGCTGTTTGTCGAAAAGAGCGCGCAACGCGTCAACGTCAAGTTCGGCCAGATCACCGTCGACTTGCGCCGGGGCGCTGCGGCCATCTGGTTTATGCTCCGCCCCGCAATACGGGCACGGCGACAAATAAGCCGGGTAAGGCTGCGTGCAATCCATACATACGCGCTGCGCTATGGTATCGCCCGGCCCGGTGCCGCCAGCTTTACGGCCGTGAATATTCCAAGCGCGAGGCCAATCGGGCAAGCCGTGCCGCTCCCAGTTTTTTACAGGGTCAATGATCACGGCGTACGGTTTAGGGCCATTCGCTATTGCAGCCAGCCGACCCTCGCGCGTGCTTAAGTCGTAGCCCTTGGCGTAAACGGGACGAAACACCCGGCCGTTAATCTGCATATACTTGGCGAGCGATTCGGTAGGCCGGGCATGAATGGCACACACCGCGCCGGGTACGTCGAAGCCCTCGTCGAACAAGTTCACGTTTACAAGCTTTTCCAGTTCCGAGAATTCGAATTCATCCACGGCCTGATCGCGTACCGCGTCGTCGGTTTCACCGCTCAACGCTGCAGCTGTAATTCCTGCTGCGTTATACGCGTCGGCCTGTTCTTCGGCGGTCTTAACGTCGGTCGAAAACACGATCGTTTTTAGCCCGGCCGCGAAGCGCTGCGAGTGTTGCACCACGTCGCCGATTAGGTTCGAGTCGACGATCCGCGCCCTTAGAGCTTTGGCGTTGAAGTCACCCGACGCGGTAACGGCGATCCCGCTAACGTCCAGATCTGACTCCGGGCAAAAATACTTGTAACGGCACAAATAGCCCTGATCCATTAGCCAGTCGACGCTCGGCCCCTCGATCATTTCTTCGACGTAGCCGTCGGCGTCAATGTGTAAGCCCTTACCGTCTGCGCGCTCTGGCGTTGCAGTAACAAAAAGCAATTTGGACGCTTCGAGCATATCAACGGCGCGCCCCCAATGGCCCGCGTCGGTGTAGTGGTGTCCCTCGTCGAATACGCCTAAACGCACCTGATTCACAAAACGCTTGATCTCCGGGTCAGTGCTGGCTCTTTTACTTGCGAGTGTTTGAACGCTGGCAACGGCGCACGGTGCCCGCTCGTCTATCCACGATCGGCCGTATTTCTTTACGTGGCGGCGGCGAATACGGCGAAGCGTTGAAGACGGCGCGAGAATACGGTGTTTAACTTCAAGCGCGCCAAGTGCGAGACTAATCTGCCCGAGTATTTCCTTTCTGTGTACCACGGCCATTGTATAACCGTCGCGCCAGTCGTGGATCAGCTTTGAAAATATCACCGTTTTACCGCCGCCCGTTGGCACCACGGCCAAAACAACCCGGACACGGCCGAACGCGTCAATAATTTTGTGATAAACCTTTTCTTGATAGTCGCGAAGTTGTAACACCGTTAAGCCTCCACGCGTAACGAGTGCGCGCCGGTTTGGACTAAAAGCCGGGCGACCTCGTCGTCGATCTTTTCTTCCGGGCAATTTAGCGACGTCATAACGCCGATACGAATAATCGCGGCCGCGTGGTACAAGTTAACCGCGCTTATTTCGTCCGGGTCGATGCCCTCGACGATAACGCGAGTTAACCGAATTCGGCGAAAGTCCGCTAAAAACGTGTAGCTGAATTCATTAGGGCCGCGACGGCTTAACATAACGACCCGGCCGCTCACTCGGTCGATTAGGAAAAGGGCTTTACTCATAATTTTTTTTTGTATTTCCGTTATTGACATGGCGACAAATTAACAGTTAACCTTGTCGACGTCAACTGACACTAAGACAAATTAACAACGAGGTTTAAACCAATGTTAAAAATCGAATTCGATGCAAATAATTTAAGTCTAGCCGCCGCTATCGGCGCGGCATTAATCCAGTACGGCGCGGGCGAGTCGCGACAAATCGGTAAAAAAGCCGAGCTAGCCGCCCCGTATGAAACCGAAACCACGCCGGGCTCTAACCCTCCTGAAAAAAGCCTAATCGAAAAGGTTCACGACGTGCTCGAAAAAACAGAAGATGTAAAACATGCAAAGTCTGACGGCGATTTTAGCAAAGAAACCGTAAACACGGCGGCGGCGTTCGGCGCTAAAACCGAAGAAACGGCACCGGCTAACGACGGCCCAGTCGACGAACACGGCACGCCGCACAATGAAAAATTTTGTGTAAGCACTAAATCACAAAAGCCGTTTTATGCTTCGGGTGCCAATAAAGGTCAGTGGAAGAAAAAGCCGGGCGTCGATGAAAACGCTTATAATGAATGGTACGCGGCGACTATGCCCTTAGACGGCGACGAACCGAAAGAAAGCACCCCGGTAGACACGGCGAGCGCGTTCGGCGGTAAGACCGAACAAACGGCACCGGCGGCGGGCGGCGACGTACCACAAAACGCGGGCGATTTAATGGAATATGTCAGCGAGCGCCAAGCCGCCGGAACGCTCGATCAGAAACTTGTTACCGCTGCTTATGGTGAAGTAGGCGTGGAAATTAACGACCTGTTCGGCCCTAAAGAAGCCGAAGCGGTGGCGAAGCTTTACGCGCACTTAAAAACTATTTCACTTTAAAAGGCGACGATCATGCACTTCAGACCGAGTTCGGCCCCTATATGGGGTAATTGTTCCGGGTCAGTCGTAGCGCTCAACGAAGCGCTCGACCGATACCACCCGCGCACCGTTGAGGGCACGGCGGCGCACAAGGTCGGCGAAACCCTGTTAAACGCGCTTAAGTCGTTCGGGGTGATGCCGCCCGCCGAGTCGTTCCTCGGTAAGACGTGCCCGGAAACGGGCCTGATTATTGACGACGAAATGATCGAGGGCGCGAACATTTACGCGGCGGACGTTCAGCGCATAGTCGCCGAGCGTGGCGGCGAACTTTTGGTCGAGTGCCCGATCGAATGTCCTCAAATTGACGCGGACAATAACGGCACTTTAGACGCGGCGCTCGTTAACCTTAACGCCGGGTTTATTGTCTTATGGGACTATAAGCACGGGCACGCCGAAGTCTCGCCGTTGTCTTTACAGTTCGTAAACTACGCCGCCGGGCTGATCAACAAGTACGGGATCGACGGGCACGCCGAACAACACATAACGATCGAACTGCGCGTCGTCCAACCGTTTTGTTATCAGAACGACGGCCCGGTGCAATCATGGCGCGGCAAACTGTCCGACCTCCGAGGGCACACTAACCAACTGGCGGCGAAAGCGTACGAGGCGCACAACAACCCGACACTAACGTCGGGCGCTCACTGTTACCACTGCCCGGCGCTGTGGCGTTGTCCGGCGGTTAAAAACCACGTTTACAAACTGTTAGATCACGCCAAAAACCCGCCCGAAATGGACGAAATGAACGGCGAAGCGCTGGCGATCGAGTTGTCATTATTAGAGACGGCCGAGCGCTTGGCAAAAGCGAGACGATCAGCAATTGAGGATCTAATTATTGAGCGAGTGAAAGGCGGCGACGCCTCGATCCCGCTGCGTCTTGAAAGTAAACCGGGCCGCCTTAAGTGGGACGACCCGAAAACGGCGATCAAGCTTGGCCGTATGCTCGGCGCGGACTTCGACAAGTGCGAACCGATCACACCGACCCAAGCGATCGGCAAATTCCCGGATCTCGAAGAAGTGATCCGCAAAAAGGCGACGAAAAGCGCGTCGCTTAAACTTGTAAAATCTAACGAAACGATCGGCGCGAAAGCGTTCGGCAAAACTGAAAAGTAAGGAACCAAAATGGCTCAATTCGACGAAAATCATGTAAGACTAGACGGCGGGATCGTAGTATGGGACGGCGTCACACAACCCGAGACGCAACAACAAGGCGCGAACGCCGGGAAACCTAAGTGGACGCTAAAAGTTGTTTTTCCGCCTCAATGCTCTGATCTGCCTCTTTACGATCAACTAGCGCAAAAGCGCCTACGTGAAAGTAAGTTTAAAGGCAATTTACCGGCGGGCGGTCGTATGCCGATCGGCCAAGTTCAACCGGGCGAATTCAACGACCTTTTCCCCGGCTGGCTGGTGATCAGCTTTAAAACGACGTTACGCGCCCCGGACGTATACGACGAAAACGGCCAATTACTCGACCCGATGCAATACGGGAACCTGATCTACAACGGCCAAAAAGTTAACGTTTTAGCGCATTGCTACGACTACGACAACGCGGGTAATAAAGGCATTAGCGCCGGGTTAGACGGGATCCAAATCATTGCAAGCGCCAACGCTCAACGCCTAAATATTGGCGGCGGCGGCGTCGATACTGCGAGCGCATTCGGCGGCCAAGGCAACCAAGGCGGCGGTTACAACGGCGGCCAA
>TARA_R100000789_G_scaffold27913_2_pt1 | contig 31678 bp, 30 predicted proteins | sample TARA_R100000789 | Tara Oceans TARA_R100000789 (sample SAMEA2623403) | marine metagenome | biome: marine biome (ENVO:00000447); feature: mesopelagic zone (ENVO:00000213); material: "saline water (ENVO:00002010), including plankton (ENVO:xxxxxxxx)" | depth 450 m
CCTCGATGTGAAAATATCGGGGCTTTTTTTGTATTTAGGAGAGCTCAAATTAAAAAGAGTCTGTTATATTGATTTAGAAAAAATTACCATTTTAAGCTATGATCAGAATTGCGACAAAACAGGACCTGGAGCATATAGATACCATCTATTCTCAAGCAATTACCGATGGTTTTCATACTGCACATACTGAACCTTTTAGTAGTCAAGAGAGATTGGAATGGTTTCAAAAGTATTCCGAAGATGATTATCCACTGTTCGTGTATGAGAAAAACAACAAAGTAATCGGCTGGATATCTGTATCACCTTATCGAAAAGGACGATCAGCTTTAAATGAAACTGTTGAAATAAGCTTCTATGTGGATTTCAACTTTCATGGAAAAGGTATAGGAACCGAATTAGTACAGCATTGCTTGGATCAAGCTGAGAAAATTAAAAAAAGAGTTTTTCTGGCTATTATCATTGAAGGAAATGATGGTAGCATAAAACTTCTAAAAAAGCTCGGCTTCGAACAATGGGGATTTCTACCCGATGTGATACATTTTAGAAACCAACTTCGAGGACAAGTTTATATGGGAAAGGTTATTCTATAAGATCAGATATTGGACAGTACATAATATAACTTTCAGTTTTTCGTTCGCTAAATACTTTTGATTATATTAGACATACTCACTATAAAGTAAATTCCTATGACTAAAAATAATTCGCTGATACTTCTTCTGTTTGCAACTGCTCTTCTTTCATGTGAGTTTTTAGGATTAACTGATTCTTCAATACCTACCCAAGGTGAATATCTTTACTATGTTTCCCAAGGAGAAAAAAATCCGGGGGATCAGATATTCAGATACTCCCTTGAACATGAAAATCACCAAGAGCTGACATCATTTAATGGAGCGTATAATCTTATTTTTGATATCAGTCCTGACGGCAACAATTTAGTGATACAAACTTCCGGTTATGGCGCCTCAGAAGGCAAGCTCTATTTATTTAATATAGCTGAAGGTAAAACAAAGAAATTGGAGGCGAAAGCAACATTAAATCCTTTCAACTTAACGGATACCACTTTTGTACATGCTGAAGGAAGGTTTCCTATATGGAGCCCAAATGGCAGATATATAGCATATAACCATGTTTCATTACCTGTTTTGGGAATTTATGACAATTACATCTACGATGTAAAAAAGAAAACTATTTCTGCTGTTGAATTCAATCAGGATGACGAGTTTGGAGTTTATTGGGCTTCAGATAGTGAGAGAATTTTCTTTAGAAGAGTTAAAACAAATGCTACAGGTCTTTACGTTTCAGGCTTAAAAGGTGAAAATCAAGCCAAAGTTTTTGATAAGTATATGCTAATTAATACAGGCTATTCCGAAGAATTGGTTTTTGGTAATACTGAAAGTGAAATACATTTGATAAATAAAAATACTAGTGAAGTAGAAAGGAAATATGTTTTAAATATACCAGACTTAGATAGTTTTAATATTATCGAGTTTATTGACAAAAAAAACAGACTTTTATTAGATGTAAACAGGTTTATTGATGACAAACGAATTCATGGAATTTATTTGTACAATTTGAATACAGGAAAACATGAGCTAGTTCTTGAAGCATCCGATAAAATTAAGCTCGGATCTTATTCTAAATATTATAATCCTTATTTAACGAGTAATTAATTTAACCTCAGTTCAATCACTCTCACCATTTAGCACTCTGAGATCAAATTCCGAAAGTAATACTGCTTCCGCAATATTTTCAGCATCCGTTTCAGACAAAAATTTCAAGCCTTCTAGTACTTTCGATCTTATTCTTGGATCGAAATCACTTGAAAGCTCTACGATCTTACTTCCCCAATAATCGCCATCTTCAACATGTTCAAGTAATAAATCCAATGCTCCGATTCTCGTAGAGTACGGAAACTCAAACGAGATCAATTCTTCAGCAATTTGCTGTGATTGAGTTGTTGTATCTGTAGAAATAATCTCCTTAAGCAAAGACAATGAACGGGCACCTGCTGTATCAATTTGGATCAATCTTCTTGTTGCTGATATCTTTCTCGGAAGATCCGCAACTTCTAAAAAGCTTGTTTTCGCCACTTTAAATACTTCATCGGATGATGTACGCTCCATTTTTTGTTGAATCACTCCGGGCACATTTTCATCTTCTTTATAGTTAGCTAGTGCTTTTAAAGCTGCTATCTGAATTTCTTCATGATCACTATTTACTTCCTGCATAAACTGGATCTCTGTTCCCGTAGCACCGGCTGTGAACGCACCTAAGGTGCTCAACAAGTTTGCTTTAGTTTGAACATCCGTTTCTGCATTAAGCGCGTCTTTCAAAGCTAATTGCAAATCGGGATTATCTGTATGATAGCTTAATAAACTAGCTGCTAGTCTTCTGTCTTCAACATTGCTACTTCTCAATTGTGCCAACAAAAACATAACCGGAAATCTTCCGAATCCTATTTCCGCAATATCTGTACTTCCCGAGCTAAACCTGACATTCTCAACCGTTGCAGGCACATCAATTTTTGCAGAATCTCTGCCCCCTGTGAAGGTAACTTCTGAAGTGGTGCTGTCATTAAAGGTAAAAACGGTCACGTTTAAACTTTGAAGATCTTCTCCACTTCCGGATACACTTGTAAAGTAAGCTATAATCGTTGAGTTGATCTCATCATATTCTAAATCTAATCCATAAACCAGCTTTTGGTTGTCAGGTGTTTCTGGTTCTTTATCAGCTTCAAAATCGATCAGGTGAAATGGAATACCCGTTTGTTCATACCAATGGTCTTTATAGAACGACCCTGAAACAACACCTGACTCTTTCCTGATCAATCCGGCAAGTGACTGCTCTATATTATTCTTGAGAAAAGGATCTTCAATTTCACAGCATCTGCTTAGTTCGTTCCATTTTGACAAGCTAAACAAACTATCACTATTCCCAATTTCTTTAGATTCGAAACCGGAAATATTAAAAGCCGACTTTCGGATGAGCTCAAAAACCTCATATTGATACGTCACATTCTCGGTGCGCTGATATTGCCCAAACCACTGTGCTACTAATCCGCGTTGAAGTTGAGTTGTTAAAGCTCCTCTGTTTTTAGCCAGATAGATCACTCCGGCTGCATCAGCTTTCTCATCCCAAAAATTATCTTCCAGTATTACCACGTTTAAAGCTTCCCAGGGGTATTCAAACGACAGCTCGTTTTCCAGAACTCGTTTACTTCGAATCGCTTCAGATAATATTTCCTGAATTTCATCACCGGTAACTACTCCTGTTTCACCAAAAACTCTCACTTTATTGATCCCGGATTGTGCTTCAGAAGATTCAAACTTCCCAACTGCAAAATTAAGACCTGTAGCCGGAATCGCAGTATCCACCTTCCAACTTGCGGTTTTGGTTTCTGTTGATGTTACTTGATCAGAAACCAAGTTTCCGTTAAAAACCACATCCAGATTTGCAGGAATGGTAATATCAGCATCTACAGAAAACGCAACTCTCGGATGATCGTACACCGGCAACCAATGCCTTTGTGATTTAGGATTCAAACTTGACCACAACGTCCCGAAACGATCTTTATGTGTTCCGTAGATCGATCTTCCTTGCCAGGTAATTGCCAATTCCGATTCCTTTGTCATGCTTAAGGTATCAGCCAGATCGATGATCAGAGAATCACCTGAGACTAAAAATTCCTTCTCATTACCATCAAAAGTAACAGCGTCTATTTCCAGAGCAGCGGCATGCAATATCACTTCTGTTTGTGCCGGAATTTTAGCACTGATGCTGTAAGTTGCTACTCCTTTTACCGTTTCGTTCACCGGATCAATGGTCATATCCAGATCCAGATGATTGAAATCATAAGTCAGTTTCGGATTTTGCTCATAATCCCAATCTTTTACTGAACAATCTTGCGTCGCGGTGAAGACGAGAATAACTATGCTAAATATGCTTGATAAACTTTTTTTCATTTTCTGACTTAAACTCAATTCAATAAATAATTCTTCGTATTAAAAACTATATCTCACCTGAACAACGAGTCTTCCTCTCCCGGGAGAGGAAACAAAGGTGAGGGTCATTACTAACTACATCCTTCAAAAATTTCTTTTACTAACGGATATAAATGCTTATTGGTAGAAAATCCGTTTCCGGTATGAATGGTTTCCTTGCCATCAAAATCACTGAACACTCCACCGGCTTCTTTCATAACCGGAAGTAATGCCGCTGCATCCCAGATACTTAAAATTGGGTCGATCATAATTTCTGCTCGTCCTGTTGCCACCATCATGTGTCCGTAAGCATCGCCCCAAGTACGATGTATCTTGGTTTTATCTAAAAGTTCCTGAAATTGTGCCTGCATTCCCATTCTGTTAAAACGATTGATCTCAGTCACTAACACTGTAGATTCTTCCAGAGATCGTGTTTCTCTCATTTTGCAAGGTTCACCATTAATAATCACGCCTTCACCTATTCCTGCAGCACAAAGTTCATTCAGCGCCGGACAATTGATCACTCCTACAACAGGTTCATTGTCGATCATCACACCAACAAGCGTCGTATAAAATGGAATTCCGTGAATGAATGATTTGGTTCCGTCGATCGGATCTAAGACCCATTGGATATTACTTTCTTCATTTGTTTTACCAAATTCTTCACCTATGATTCCGTGATCGGGAAATCTTTTTTGGATCTCGGCTCTCATCAGTTGTTCCGTTTCTCGGTCAGCAATGGTAACCGGAGAATCATCTTCTTTACTAATTACATCAAAGTCCTTCTTAAAATATTTGAGTGTATGTTCACCACCAAGAGTTGCTATTTCTATTGCCGCTTCTCTTAAAAAATTTATATCCATTTAAGTTGATGTTCAGTTTGAGGAGTTAGTATTTTGGCCCTGTGATGCAAAGAATAAAATATAACCAATATGATCGTTTAATGAAGGCAATCTTATTGCAATATATTTTAGTCACATTATTAGCAATTTCATCACATTTCCCACTTTTAGCACAAAGCCCTACAGTATTAAATACTGTAATTCTTGACAGCTCTTCACTCCAAATCTCAGGCTCTTCAAACATCAATGAGTTTGAGTGTATTTACAGAGGTGTTTTCAATCCGTCTACTTTCAGACATACATTGCTTTTTCAAGATAATAGATATGTTATTGAAGGAGATACCTTAAAGCTGGTTATTGAAGATTTTGATTGTGGGAGGCGGGGCATTAACAGGGATTTCAGAAATACACTTAAGAATTCTGACTTTCCAACCATTGATATCACACCAATTGGATTTACAAACACTGGTTCTCTTTTAAGCGAGATCAAGATTTCTATTTCTTTAGCAGGAGTTACCAAAAACTATACATTAAATTTCGAATCAGATTCACCTTCAGAAGGTGTATTTAGAATAAATGGACGTCAAAAATTAACAATGAGAGACTTCAACTTAGAACCTCCTAAAGCATTGTTTGGCTTAATAAAAGTAGATAATGAACTCGTTATTTCTTTTGACATATTTCTCCGGCATTTATAAAAAAAGCGAGCTCAGTCAGAACTCGCTTTTTATCTCTATCAGGATATGTTAGAAACTAATTACAGCTTCTAACATTACTCCGCTAAATTCTGCTCCTTGATAGAGCGAACCATTGTAACCGGCTCCATCATATGTTTGTTTTACATATTCAAATTTGGCTAATACATTATCAGTTAAGAACCAGCCTCCACCGATATTAATTCTGGATATGTCAATTGACTGAGTGGCATCGGTTTGCTCCCCAGAAACAGTATTGTATCTTCCACCAAAGTAGAGGTTTTCATCTGCACCAAGGCGATAGATCAACTCTCCTCCCAGTTGAGTAAATCCACCACCCGCATCAGCGCCATTATTCACTTGTTCAATAATACCAAAGAATTCAAGACCTTGGAATTTTATGAATGGATTAATTTGATACGCAGTTTGATAAGCATATCTGGGATTAAATCTGCCTGAGAAATCACTTCCTTCAGCTACAGAATAATATCGGCTTCCGGCGCGATCGCCACCATAGATATAATCTCTGGTGCCTTTATCACTACTGCTGTAAAATGATCCGGTTAATCTAAGTCTAAGATCTCTCTGAGGTTGAATATCCACACCTAGTTTACCAAAAACTACATACCCTTCATCTGATGAGGTTACACTTTGATTAAGTCGACCATTTGTAGCACCAATTACTCCAATAAATCCTGAATTCAGAACTGTAAATTCAATAAATGGTTCGGTAGTGAATGAATCCATTATATAGTTCCCTACAAACGGATTGTAGAGTGCTGAAGCATTGTCACTTCTTCTGAACTGAGCATCACCATAATTGATTTGATCCATTCCTACTTTTATTCTAACACTCTCCATTAATTCAGAAAGCAGTCCTTCTTGGATGAAATCAAGATTATCTATCTGCATATACCCTCCTTTTACATATGCCTCAGTATGGTGACGAGATGATAAGTAGGTTCTCAAATGCATTCTCAATCCTTTTTCGAGCTGCACATCCAGATTCAAGTTTGCGGATGGTAAGTTGAAATTATTCTTAATATCAGCTAAAGAATCACCGGAATTAGTTTGTGATAATCCTTGAAACTGAAGAGCAAAGTCTCCTCCTACCCATACAAATAAACCATCAAATGTTTTATTTGGTGTTTTAGGAGCTTCAAAAACATTGATGCCGGACTTATCTACACCTCTAAAATTAAGAAGATGTTTATTTGCTTGCCCAAATGCGCTTCCCATTGCGAAAATAGACATTAGTACTACAAATGATAGAGTTTTGGTTAGAGCTTTCATGATAGTATTGGTTTATTTTATTGGTTTGTTTTAAAGATGACATCGAAAACTATCTCGACTTCATCTCCGGTTTTTAAAGTTCCAAGCATCGCTTTTGGTGGTTTTATGTCGTAGTCAGTCATCAAAAGCTTCTTAACTCCAATGATCTTGATGCTGAGATCTTCAAAAATTTGATAAGAGCCTGCTATATCCACTTCCAACTCTTTTCCTGCAATGGTCAAAAACCCGTTTATGTAAACTGAATCTTGTGTTAGTTCAGCTAGTTCTGAAAACCTGAAAAAGATTTTCGGGTGTTTTTTAGCTTCCAATGCTGAATAGGTTTTACTGTCCATAATGCCCTTACCACTTTTTATAGATTCAACATCTACAACTAAGGTCAGGTCTTCTATGCCAATAAACTTGTTTTGTGTGTCAATTTTGGTGAGTAAGTCACCTTCCATTTTCTCCACATTAGATTCCCAGTCATGTAAGGAGGATGTACCCTTTACAAGAATTTTACTGAGTTCATAATCTAGGGTGTAGACACTCTGAGATTTAATAGATAAGCTTGTTAAAACTCCAAACAATATGATGAACAGAATCTTCATAGTAACTCCTTTAGGTTAAGATTTCCGTGAAAGGAAATTGTTTCTTTGAAGATTGATCAATCTATCTAAGTGCTTGTCATAAGGTACTTAACAATTGTGAAGATTCGATGAAGTAGATCTTCACTTATAATTAATCTTTAGAAAATTCAACTATCAATAAGTTCAGCGACTTCCTATTTTTGAATCGTTCTTGGAATCTCAAAAATTGATTAAAAAATGCCCAATTCACTTATAGTTAATACTATTTCATCACAGCTAAATATCTCAGCTAAACAAATTAGCACGGTAGCCGGTTTTATCGACGAGGGCGCTACCATTCCTTTCCTTGCTCGCTATCGTAAAGAAGCCACCGGAGGCTTGGATGAAGAACAGCTCAGAGATGTGCGTGATGCATTGGAATTTCAAAAAACACTGGCTTCAAGAAAAGAAACCATTCTTAAATCCATTAAAGAACAGGAAAAACTCACACCTGAACTGGAAGCGCAAATAAAAGGCTGTACCGACCTTACTGTGCTGGAAGATCTGTACTTGCCTTACAAACAAAAGCGTAAAACTCGAGGCGACAAAGCCAAAGAAAAAGGATTAGAGCCATTGGCTCAACTTATTTGGGAACAGGAAATCGAATCCGGAAGCCCTGATGATTATGCCAAAGAGTACATCAACAAAGAAAAAGAAGTAGAGACTCTTGAAGATGTGTGGCAGGGAGCAAACGATATTGTTGCAGAGTGGATCAACGAGCACCTTGAAGTAAGAGAAAAACTGCGTGACATTTTTTTGAAGCACGCTACTATCAAGACAAAGAAAAACCCGACTGTAAAAGAGCGAACTAATTTTGAGGATTATTATGAATTCGCAGCCAAAGTAGACCGCTTAAAACCGTATCAAATTCTGGCTATCAATCGTGGGGAAAGAGAAAATGTATTGTTTGTGAGCACAGAAGTTTGGGAAGAACGTACCCTGGAAACCATGGATGATATCGTTATCACCAACGACATGAGTATTTTTACGGAACGCATTCAGGATGCTGTTGAAGATGCTTTTAAAAGATTACTCTCCCCTTCTTTAGAGCGGGAATTAAGAAACGCACTTACAGATAAAGCTGACGAACATGCCATTGAAACATTTGCAACCAATCTTGGAAACCTGTTAATGCAACCTCCACTGGAAAAGAAGATCGTTCTTGGATTAGATCCTGCTTACAGATCCGGGTGCAAGTTGGCAGTAGTTGACGGGACCGGTAAATATCTGGATGGAACCACTATCTACCCTACTCCGCCACAAAACAAGATCGTTGATTCTGAGGTGGTTCTGGGAAAGTTGATCGAAAAACATAATGTGGAACTGATTGCGATCGGTAACGGAACCGGGAGTCGTGAGGCTGAACAATTTGTAGCCGATTACATCCAGAAAAGTGGCGCTGATGTCAGCTATTTGATCGTGAATGAAGCCGGAGCTTCGGTGTACTCTGCTTCCAAAATTGCCAGAGATGAATTTCCTGATCTGGACGCAGCTCAGCGTGGTAATATTTCCATCGCTCGAAGAGTTCAGGATCCTTTGGCAGAATTGGTGAAGATCGACCCGAAATCTATTGGTGTAGGTTTATATCAGCATGATGTAAACCAGAATCAACTTTCAGGGAAACTTGACGATGTAGTTGAAAGCTGTGTGAATGAAGTAGGCGTTAATCTGAATACAGCTAGTGCTCCACTGCTAACTCATATTTCCGGTTTGGGAAAGCGAGTTGCTGAAGCAATAGTTAAACAGCGAGAAACATCTGGAATCTTTACATCCAGAAACGAAATAAAAGAAATTGAAGGAGTGGGAGAATTTCGTTTCCAGCAAGCCGCCGGATTTATGCGTATTCCGGAATCTAAAAACCCATTAGACAACACCGCTATTCACCCGGAAAGTTATGAAGCCGCTGAAAAGCTTTGTAATCTGTTTGGTATAGATCTCGAAAATCTGTCTTCACAAAAAGATAAGATCGCTTCAAAGTTTGGGAATTTGAACACCAAACAAGTTGCTGAACAACTGGGAATTGGCGAGCCTACCTTAGAACTTATTATCGAAAACCTCCAGAAACCCGGCCGTGATCCAAGAGAATCCCTTCAAAAACCGATCTTGCGAACCGATGTTGTAAAGATGGAAGACCTCAAAGAAGGCCAGAAATTACAGGGAACCGTACGTAATGTAGTTGATTTCGGTGCTTTTGTGGATATCGGAGTAAAACAGGATGGATTGCTTCATATCTCAAGCATGAGTAAAACCAAAAAAGTGGAAGATCCTCATGACGTAGTTGGAGTCGGTGATATCATCAATGTAGAAATCATAAAACTGGATCTTGAAAGAGGAAGAATTGGGTTGGAGTTGGTTTAAGAAGTGACAAAGAGTTTTTAGTGACAGAGCTTCAAAGTTTGGTTTCGTTTGTAATCACTGCGAGGGCGTCCCTGTTTCCCGTCGGAGGGATACAGATTTCATGCTTGCATGAAATCAGAGGGAGGACGAGCCACGACCAAGCTTAGTAATAACCTGTGAAATAACCCTTCTCACCTCATCCATATTCTTAAGAACATCCTCATTACTAAACCGGATAACTGTGAATCCTGCATTCTCCAATCTCATTTGTCGATTTAAATCATTCATCCTAACAATCAAATCATCATGTGAGCTTCCATCCACTTCGATAATAAGTGATAATTCCTGACACATAAAATCAGCTATGTAATTCAATACCGGTCGCTGTCTTTTAAAAGTATAACCTGTTTTTTTTTTGGAAAGCGCATACTTCCATAAACATGCTTCGGCTTTGGTAGCGCTGTTTCTGTTTTTGTTCGCAAATTTTCTCAATCCTTTGTTGTAACCGAAATTATTAGATCTGTCTGCTTTCATAGTCTTTATTTTTCGAGGTAAGACAGAAATTGAGGGTATTCCTTACAAATATTTTCCAATTTTTTTTATTTAGGCTTTCCGCCCTCTCCCTGATTCAAAACTCAATTTCAGAAAATCAGTTGTTCCACTCTCTTAACTATTCCGTAACTTGGTTTTTAACCTAATATTTTTCATCAAGGACCACATCGAAGAAGAAAAGAAATTAAGTCAGGAAGAGATCGATCTGTGTATTTCTGTGCTGGAAACACTCACTAATGATCCGAATCAGATCTTTGAGATTGAAAAGGACAAGAGACTTGAGCTTATCATGGCTGCGGGAAAGTTATCCCGACCAAGCAGAGAGGAATTCAGAAAGCGAAAGAAAGATGCTAAACGAGCCAATAAGCGAAAACTAAAAGAGAAAGATCGGCACGCTCGAAACTCAACGGGAATTCGAAGTGCCCGTGAAGCCGTTGTTTTTGAAGCTCCCAAAATGATTGGCTTAACAGGAAAGGAAACTGAGAAAGAAATCCCGTTAGAATCACCAAGAAATTGCTACGTTTGTAAAGAAATTTTTCACAACCTGCATCATTTTTATGATACGATGTGTAAAGGTTGTGGTGATTTCAATTATGCCAAAAGGTTCCAATCTGCTGATCTAACAAATCAGGTTGCTCTTGTAACGGGCTCAAGACTTAAGATCGGCTATCATATCACCTTGATGATGTTGCGCGCCGGAGCGACTGTTATTGCAACGACTCGTTTTCCTGTGGACTCAGCTCTTCGTTTCGCCAAAGAAGATGATTTTCAGAAATGGGGACATCGCCTAAAAATTCATGGTCTGGATCTTCGTCATATTCCAAGTGTGGAGATCTTCTGTAATTTTATTGAGCAGGAATATGATCGTTTGGATGTGCTTATCAATAATGCCGCTCAAACGGTTCGACGTCCGGCAGGCTTCTATCAGCACTTAATACCAAACGAAGAACGCTCGATTTCCGAACTTCCTCCTTTTGCTCAGGAATTGCTATCTGATCATGATGCTTGTTTAAATGAATTACGATCACTGAGCTCGGGTTTTGAAGACGGACAGAATAAAAACCTACCTGTAACCTGGCATGGAAAACAATTGGGAATTGGGCTTCGGGCATCTGCCAAACTTTCTCAAATTCCGTACAGCATAGACAATTCTTTAACAGCTGAAGAAGTTTTTCCTCAGGGAAAGCTGGATGCAGATTTACAGCAAGTGGATCTTCGTAAAACCAATAGCTGGAGATTAAAGCTGGGTGAAATTCATACTAACGAAATGTTAGAAGTTCAGCTGGTTAATTCTGTCGCTCCATTCGTTTTGTGTAATCGATTAGCCGGATTGATGAAAAAAGAAGATACCGGTCAAAAACATATCATTAATGTTTCTGCAATGGAAGGGAAATTCCATCGCTGGCATAAAGAAGACCGCCATCCCCATACCAACATGGCAAAAGCGGCACTAAATATGATGACGCATACTTCAGCTTCTGATTTTGCTAAATACGGAATTTATATGAATGCAGTTGATACCGGCTGGGTAACGGATGAAGATCCTGCAGAATTAGCAAAACGAAAAGAAGAAGTCCATGACTTTCAGCCGCCACTTGATATCGTAGATGGAGCAGCAAGAGTTCTGGATCCGTTGTTTGATGGAATTAACACCGGCAAGCATTGGTGTGGTAAATTCTTAAAAGATTACAGACCTATTGATTGGTAGATTTTTAATTACTTAAACAGATTCTCAGTCGTTTAAATCATTGTTGGACTAAGCGATATTCATTAGATTCAGGATTTAAACCAAATATGATCATATGAAGTATCATCGAATGCTAACTTTGTGTTTAACTTTAATCATTATTTCTGTCACATCGGTTCAAGCTCAAACCATTCAGGAAATTGAACTCCCCAACGAACTAAAAAAGGTTCTCACCAATTACGAGACACATTGGAAAAACAGTGATGCGAAAGCATTGGCTTCTCTTTTTACGGAAGATGGATTTATTCTACGTCCGGGTCATGACCTCGTTAAAGGACGGGAAAATATCCAGACTTCTTATGAAAATGCCGGTGGTGGAGACCTTGTATTGAGAACTTATGATTATTCTGTTCAGGGAAATTTAGCTTATATCATTGGTGGATATACTTATGGTTCCAGAGTTAAAGACATGGGCAAATACACACTCACTCTGAAAAAGATCAATGGAAATTGGCTGATTCATTCGGATATGGATAACGGGAATAGCACTAATTAAGAAGTTGAAGAATGGAAAGTGGCAAAGTGTTTTCAATGACAGAGTAACAAAGTAAATTCACTTCTTTGTTACTCTGTGACTTTGTAACTTTCTATAAAACAGGTTAAAGTCTATATCTTCAAAACAACCTTCCTTCAAACTAAATAGAATAAATGAACGCCCAGGAGTTAGAAAAAAAACATCACTTTCAGGTTTATAACAGATACCCAATTACAATCGATAGTGGATCAGGAACCAAAGTGTGGGATACTGAAGGAAATGTATATCTGGATATTCTGGGTGGAATTGCGGTAAACAATCTCGGTCATTGCCACCCGGCTATTGTTTCGGCTATCAAAGATCAAGCTGAGAAATTGCTTCATGTTTCTAATTTCTATTATACCGAGCCACAAAGTGAGTTTATAGAACGATTGGCGTATTTATCCGGATTGGATCGTGTATTCCTTTGTAACAGCGGAATGGAAGCGATGGAAGCTTGTATCAAACTGGCTCGTAAATGGGGTAAGAAAAATGGAAAGTCAGGAAATATAATTTCTCTAAGTGATGGCTTTCACGGTCGGTCCGTAACCACCATCACCATGAGTAAACCGGTTTATCAGGAAGATTTTGAGCCGTTACCTCCGGGATTCATTCAATCACCTTACAACGATTTTGAAGCTCTTGAAAAAGCAGTTGATGATCAAACCATTGCTATTGCTTTTGAATTGATTCAGGGTAATAGTGGCGTCCATGTAATTGACGGAGATTTTCTGAAGAAAGTCCGACAACTTTGTGATGACAAGAACATCCTGCTCATTATCGACGAAGTTCAGACCGGCGTAGGTCGAACTGGAAAATTCTTCTGTTACCAACATTTTGATATCAAACCGGATGTAGTTGCTTCTGCTAAGGCTCTGGCCGGTGGAATTCCTATCGGAGCGGTAATTGCGAAGGAAGAAATAGCTTCTGCACTTTCTTTTGGGAATCATGGAACTACTTTCGGAGGAAATCCTTTTGCTTGTGCAGTCGGTAATGCCTGTCTTAAAACCATTGAAATGGATAATATCTGTGAACAGGCTGCTGAAAAAGGTGAATACATGATGAATCTCATCAGAAAGAAAACTGCTCATTTGGATTCTGTAGTTGATGTCCGCGGACTTGGATTGATGATCGGTGTAGAACTCAATCAACCTGCCAGACCGGTAGTAGAAAAAATGTTTGAACATCAAGTGCTTTCAAATGCAGCCGGAGGAAATGTGATACGAATTGTACCTCCTCTTGTGATCACAAAAGATGAGATCGACCAGGTTGTGGATCTATTGGTCAAATGCTTACAACGTTAATTGCTATTTTTTTTGACTTTAGATTTTGTTTTATATTTTAAAGACACGCTTAAAGTTTTGAAACTGCTACCATTATTATTACTTATTTCATGTGTCCAAAAGACCCCTGAAGACAAAGTAATTATACACGAATTGCCGATTACTTCTCATGATGGAGTGGGCGATTTCTATAAACGTTTTGGTATTATATCTACAAAACCTTCGCCAAATAGTTTTTGGTCTGAAACGCGAGTTGATGTTGAAGGAATTCCGGATTCATGGAAAGAACCTGTGATTAAACAAATTTGGTTCGATGCTCATCAATTTGCCTATCAAAACTATAAAGCCGGAAACATTGACTCAGCACGTTTTGAGGACTTAAAAAGCAGCTGGAATTTTGATCCTGAAATGGATGACTTAACGGAGCAAGCAATCAAGTCTTTTACACATATAGTAATTACCAAAGACGAATCAGGTAATTTAAGTTACAGAATTGATACCGACAATGATCTGAGCTTCGAAGATGAAAAGACCTTTTCATCAGTTAATGAAACAGGCTTAAAGAATAGTTCTGACTCCAAAGTGCATACCCTCAATTATCAAAGTCTAAGAAATGATTCCGTTACAGATCTAAAGACAAAATTAGAAATACGTTTCAACAAATTTGGTTTAATGAACTACCATCCCGTTTATTATACCGCTCAGTTTCAGGATTCAACGATTCAAATCAGTAACGGTTTTCAAAGTACTGAATTTCGTTCAGCTACTTCCCTCTTAATCGGCAAAAGAGACTCATTACATCCACAGCAACCAATTGAATTAAACGAATACTTAAGACTCAATGACAGAACCTTTCAGAATCTGGGCGTAGATGCAAATAAAATGGTATTACGACTCAAGGAATTGCCGGAAGATACTGTGCTGTTTTCAACTCAGATAGGTTTTCCCGCAAAACCAATCACCGGAAATGAATTTACATCGAGACAAGAAATTAGTTTAAATGACTATATAGGAAAGTTTGTATTTCTGGATTTTTGGGGAAGTTGGTGCGCCCCCTGTATTGATGAACTTCCCATGCATGTTGAAACTTATAATGCTATAGATAAATCAAAAATTGATTTTTTAGGTGTAGCTGGAAGCGATACTGAAGAAGGACTTTCAAAAACACTCAAGGAATTTAATGTGCAGTGGAATCAAATACTTTCCAATGAAATTCCGAATCAATATGGAATAACCGGATACCCGACTTCTTACCTTATTGATCCGGATGGAATTATAGTTGCCAAAAATTTACGAGGACCTAACTTTCCTGACACTTTAGATCATTATTTGAAAAACTATTTCGGTAACTAGTAGTTATGGAGTTTCATGCTGATGATACACCTTAGCTACCACCTTCCAGTCATTTTCAAACTTTAAAAGAGACAAGTAATCAGTATAAACATGCTTTCCGTTTCGATGAAGCTCTAATTCTACATGAGCTGCATTACCGGCCACATCTACTCTCTTGAATTTATGTTCCCACTTGTTGTTGGCCGCATCAAAATTCGGATCAGACTTTCTCTTCTTTGTTCCTTCCACCCAGTTCGCTATTGGATATCGATTTATCTTTCCTTCTTTTCCGGGCGAGAATATTGCAAAGTCTTCATGGAAAGTTTTGGTCATCGCTTCCGGGTTCAACTCATTAAAAGCTCCATGAACATACCCTGTTTCAAGAACTTCTTTAATTGCATCTTCATCATGATGTATTTTTACGGTTGTGTTGATAGCGAATACTGCTACCAAAACCAGCGCTAAACTGAGTGTAGTAATTCGAGATTTCATAATCCTAACTTTTTTTTAAAAATTTGAATAATGATATCTCTACTACTTAATACAAAAAATGTTGCGTTACATTGACTAAGTTAACTATTGCTACTCAACTCTAATATCTCCATAAGAAATCAACCGCTGATTTAGATCAAAAAAGAATACACGGTGTAAGCCTCTTGCCAGTGCATCTGAACCATCCGGACTTAGTGATTTAGAATCTATCCTAAAATTATCAATTCCATTAGGTAACGGATTACTCGAACTGGTATAAATGTAATTTGATAATTGCCCATTAACTCCTCTCGTTACAACTTGAAGTCCATTAACCGGTTGCGTACTTAAAACAAAATATTCGAACTCTATAACCCCACCTAATTCAATTGGATTAGGATATGCAGGTTTCACCTCAATTAACCCTTGAAAAAAAGGTGATGCTCTCCAATCATCAGGATCTTCACTTGTCACTTCACCTTGAGCAGATGTACTTGTTATACCTGCTGGGTCTTGATATGCGTCTATTTCGAATTCTCTTTGAGCGTCGTTACTTGTGCAACCCAATAACAGGAAACCAAATATCACTAATATTTTTGGAATGAATTTCATTTAATGCTTGTGTGTAAACTGGATTGGTGTTCGTTATTGAATTAGCAAACCTTATCTTTAACTGAAAATACAAAACTTAATTGTTGAAATGCTATGTTGCATGTAATTGGTATAAATAATTGTGATACCATCAAAAAAACCAAAAAATGGTTAACTGAAAACGAGATCGAATTTGAATTCATTGATTTGAAAAAGGAACCTCTAACTATTGATGAAATCAATGAGCTTGAATTTAAAGTTGGTCTTGATGTGTTAGTAAATAAACGCGGTACCACTTATAGAAAGCTGGAGTTAAAAGAAAAGGATCTTTCAAAAGAAGAAATCATTAAAACGTTAGCTGAAAACCAGTCTATGATAAAGCGCCCTGTTCTTGTTTTAGATGAGGCTGTGCTTGTTGGTTACGACGAAGAAGCATTCCAAAATTTTATTGGAATTGAAGACTCAAACGAAGAATAGATCGATCTCATTTTATGAAAAAAATCGTTCTAGCCTTTTTGTGTTTTTTCTACCTTTCAACTAATCTGTTTTCTCAGCATTCCTATCCTGCAAGTTCAGAAAATCAGCCCATTATGGATGATTTCTTCACTGTTAAAGAAACATTTTTGTATGAAGTGAAATATGGTTTCTTAAAACTTGGCTGGGTAGAAGTAGAATTACTTTCGGATACTCTGTACAACGGAATTACGTCGAAACATTTAGTTACAGAAATCCGCTCTAATTCCCGAATTCCTCTGGTTGGCAAAGAATTGGACCTTTTTCATTCTTTGTTCTTTATAAATAAAGATGGAATTCCTGTCACTTCCTATTACTGGAAAGACAATGTTGATGAAGATAAGTACAAAGAGATATTTTATGAATTCGATCGAATTGAAAATGTAGTTCGATATAAAGAAGAAGACGATACCCGTGACACTCTGGATCTTGTAGAACCTGCAACATCAGGTCAGGAAATATTTTTCTTTTCACGACTTTATGCTGGGAGTGATATAAATTCCCGTTTGCCTGTTTACGTAACCAAGAAACTAGGTTATATTAATATGACTAATTCATCGAAAATTGAAATGCGGAAATATGCGCCTTTCGATGGAAATGTAGAAACCTATTTGAGTGAAGGAACTACAGAAAACATTGATGGCCCCTTCGGATTCTCGGGTGATTTCCGTGCTTGGTTTCTGGCTGACGACTTAAGAGTTCCTTTGGAAGCGCGGGTAAAAGTCCTTTTTGGGAACGCCATTGTAAGATTAATTGAATATAAACGTGAAGAATTATGAGTTCTATTCTTTTTAAAAAGCTAGCTCATGCTAGAGATTTGCCACTACCGGAATATGAAAGTAAATCTGCGGCAGGTATGGATATCAGAGCTGCTTTAAATGAATCTTTGACCCTAAAACCGGGTGAAAGAATGCTGATCCCTACGGGGCTTCAAATGTCTATTCCTGTTGGTTTCGAAGCTCAGATCAGGCCTAGAAGCGGTTTAGCAATTCGGAATGGAATTACAATGCTTAATACTCCGGGTACAATTGATGCTGATTATAGAGGAGAAGTTAAAGTAATCGCAGTCAATCATGGTAAAGAGAACTTTATAGTAAATCATGGAGACCGAATTGCCCAAATGGTTATAGCTCCGGTAACTCAGTTCTCTGTTGAAGAAGTAGAAGAACTGGATTCAACTGAACGCGGTGAAGGTGGTTTCGGAAGTACAGGCATCGATTGAATTTAATCCGTACTTCCTTTTATTTTTATTAATAAAACTTTTTTAGGTAACTCGTACATTCTTTGCACTCTTTACCATTATTCCGGGCTTCTTCTTCTGTCTCAAAACCTTGAGTTGAGTGAGCTTCTATATCTCCATTTTTTGCTACTCGTCTCCAGCGCCATTGTTCTTTAACATCTTGGTATAACTCGCATTTAGCCATATAGTAAGTAATTGTTTTATTGAAATTTATAATATTCAATGTACTAAATAAGATACGCAGAGGCAAAATAGAGCCTTTTTGAGGAAACGTTTATTTTTCTATAGTGTAGTCGTAACTGATTTCTGAACCTTTTTCCAGTGCCTTGGATACAGAGCAATACTTATTTATTGATAAATTCAGAGCGCGTTCTACCTTTTTAGTGTCCAGATCTCCGGAAAGTTTAAATTGAAGATGAATCTTTTTAAACTCTGAGTAGCCTTCTTTAAGTTTCACTTTATCAGCATTTACTTCAACTGTCAAATTTGTTAGTTCCTGTTTCTGTTTTTCTAATATTGAGATAACATCAATAGCGCTGCACCCTCCAATTCCTGCGAGTAAAAGTTGCATTGGGCTAATCCCTCCTTCCATCCCACCAACTTGCGTGTTACCGTCAATTCTAATTTTTCCGCCTTCTTCATTTGCCGCTTCCATATGGAAGTCTTTCTGTAACCAGTTGACTGTGATATTCATTTTAACCTATCAGATTTATTCAATTTTTTAACTTTAACAAAACTACCAATTCCACAGCTGTAAATCATAAATCAATTTTGTTCATTGTAAAAACTTCCGTTTCTATATTCCCATTACGGTTTAGTTTAAGTCTGATTTCCATCTGATTTTCCGACTTCTTCTCAAAAATAAGCCCTTTCATTTCAATTTTCGTTGAAGAATAGTCGATCATTTTAAAAAACGTAGTTTCGTCTTTCTCTTCCCAGCCTTTTAGATCAGGATGAAAATGCTTTAATCTAAGTCCCGATTCATCAAGTAATAGAAACTCATAAAAAATTAGTTCGCCATTTTTAATATGTCTGTACATTCCCATCATAGTACCATTATGTGGAACAGACCATATCTCTTCAGACGTACCCCCAAAACCGTCTCCTTCCCACGAACCAACAAGCCATGTATAGTCATTGATATCAAATTCTTGAGTCAAGCTTTCGGCTAAGTAGGTATCAAATTTTGTAGATGAATTGAGTATTAAAAGAAATGCTATTAAAAATAATGAATGTTTCATAGTGATATATCTGTTGTTTAGTATATAACAGTTATTAGAAAATTATAGGGACAGGCTAAATGAAAAATTTAATACAGGAATTTAAAAAATTTGTATCCAAAGGAAATGTAATAGAATTAGCTGTTGGTTTAATTCTAGCTACTTACTTTGGAGCGATCGTAAAATCTTTTGTAAATGATATTATAATGCCCCCTGTAGGATATTTAATTGCAGGAGCTGATTTCAGCGAACTAACAATCACCGTTTCGGAAAAGATACTAGCTGATGGAACAGTAGAGGCTGTTACCATTAATTATGGAGTCTTTATTAATACAGTAATCACATTTTTTATTGTAGCAATTACCATTTTTAGCATTGTTAAGATGTACAATAATTTCATGAAAAAAGAAGATAAAAAACCGGATCCTAAACCCGTTGAGCCTTCAAAAGAAGAGATCTTATTGACAGAGATCAGAGATCTATTAAAGAAATAAACCTGTTCATATTTTTCAGATTTAGGTATAACTAAACACTTCTGTACTAATATTTAAATTATATAGAATTAATTATTTACAAATTATAAGACAGCCTATGTTCTTGTCTTCTCATTAATGCTTGGAACTTATTCATTAGTAGCATGTTCAAGTTGTAAATGAACATTAACAAAACAACAAACATGTTACGATCTGTAATAAATTTCAGAAACAAAATATTTGGATTAATTGCTCTTTTAGTAGGCTTTGGTCTTACTGCTTGCAGTAGCGGAGACGGGAGTGGTACCATGAGGGTTTCTCTAACTGATGCCCCTGCCGATTATGCTGAAGTTAATATTGAAATTCATCAGGTGTTGGTAAAAGCAAATGATGAAGATGATGATGATCTCGATGAAACAAAAGATATGGACAATGATGAACTTGAAGATCATGGATGGAAGGTCGTTTTTAACGATACTATTACTGTAAATCTCCTGGACTATCAAAATGGTGCTACATTAGATTTAGGCGAAGTTGAATTAAAAGAAGGACGTTACAATCAGGTTAGACTTGTTCTTGGTGATGAGAATACTGTTGTATTGAATAGTGGAGATACAATTCAACTAAATACACCAAGTGGTCAAACTTCAGGTTTTAAATTACTTGTACAAGCTGATATCGAAGCTGATCAGGTTTATGATCTGGTTATCGACTTTGACGCTTCTCGATCGATTGTTGTAACGGGCAACGGAGGCTATAACCTGAAGCCAGTATTAAAGACTGCGAACTTGACTACATCAGGTAGTATCTCAGGAACAATTCTTCCAACCGATGCAAATCCTTATGTATATGCAATAGCAGGAACAGATACTTCAGGTACTCAAGTTGATGAAAATGGTGATTTCAGGATCATCGGTCTCAGTAATGGCACCTACAAAATTGAGATCAAACCAACTAACGAAGCTTACAATGACTCTACCATCACAGATATTGAATTAGAAGATGGTGAGGACATAGAACTTGAAGAAGATATTACACTAGAAGCGAGTAGCTGAAAGCTATAATGTGTGATAGAGAGAGAAAGCCCGGTTCTTAACTGAATCGGGCTTTTTATTTAATTATTCCCCAATATGCTTGTGATTGCCTCTGCTATGACGTTTGCGAAGCAATTTTACAACTTTATGCATTGGAATTTCTTTTTCTGCCAACAATAACATCAAGTGAAATAATAGATCTGCTGCTTCCGCTATGGTCTCACTATCACCTTCATTTTTTGAAGCAATAACCGTTTCTACAGCTTCTTCCCCCACTTTTTGAGCGATTTTATCCAAGCCCTTCTTATACATGGATGTAGTGTAAGAACCTTTCGGCATCTCAACCTTTCTTTCATACAAAAGTTCTTCAAGTTCAATCAAAAACTTATAATCTTTCTTAGTTAACTTTTTAGAAACGCTCATTTAGTTTTTCTTTTCTATATTTAAATTTCTGCTTCAAAGGTCAGCATTTTAGAAACGCCGAGCAAAGATTCTTAAAAATTTAATGTTGAATTTTCGCCTACTGCTATAAATAATTAACTCGAGTAAAAAGTTCGAATTATTTGTAAGAAATAGCTTTTGTTCAGGTACAAATAGAGTAGGTAGATCATATGCATAAAAAAGAACAACTAGAAATATTTGACAGCTGGATTAGACAACATAAACCCCTTCTTTTTAAAGTTGTTAGAGCTTACGCATTTGATCCGGAAAACCAGAATGACCTTTTTCAGGAAGTTTCTATACAAATATGGCTTTCAATACCGAACTTCAGAAAAGAGTCAAAGGTAAGCACCTGGTTATATCGAATTGCACTCAATGTTGCTTTAAACTGGACTCGTAAAAATAAAAGACACAGTAATGGAAGACAGACATTAGATGGGTTAGAGAAAATTCTTGAGCAAAATAAAGAACCGATTGATGAACGTTTAGAATGGCTCTACCATGAAATCTCAAAACTGAATAAAATTGATCGATCCATTACCCTACTTATGCTAGATGGATTTAGTTATAAAGAAATGGCAGAAATACTTGGGATTTCTGAAAGTAATATTGGTGTAAAAATTCACCGAATTAAAAATCACCTTTCAGACCAAATGAAAAAAAAGGAGCATTATGGACTTTAATGAGCTACAAAAGATCTGGGACTCTCAAAGTAATAAACCTATATATGTGTTAAGAGAAGAAGCTCTGCATCAAAAAATTTTAGCGAAAAGTAGAAAAGCAGGAAGAACTGCAAATATCACAGAATGGGTATTAATATTTACAGGATTACTTGCTGCTGGTATTCTTGTTTATTTCGACTTTATAAAAGATGAAGGTAACGTCTTCTCATATATTTCTGTGGTTCTCTTCTCATTAATAACTGTATATGCAATAATCAACAGATTCCTTAGAAAGAATAAAACAGAAAGTTTTGAACGCACAATTCTCGGTGATTTAGAACACGCCTTATCTATTTCTGAATACCAGGTTAGTTTGTCAAAGGGAATGTTGTATGGGTTTTGGCCTGTTGGTTATTCTCTTTCAGTATTGAGTTTAGCCATGAGTGATAAATCTTTTTGGTTTACAATAGCATTGGCAATACTATTTTCAGGGGTAAGTTACCTTTCATGGTGGGAACACAAATGCTACGTTCGTAGAAGAAATGAGCTTGCTACTCTAAAAAAGAAATTAGCCGAAGAGCCTGAAAAAAAACTCTAACCAACTTATTTATTCTCTACCATAAGATCTTTTTCAACCATGGAATGTGGTACATATTTACAAAATCGATTGCTTATGTTTTCCCAATCACTCAATATATATTTAGCTTTAGATGACTGGGTCTCATTGAAATAATCTTCAACTATCCTTTTTAATTTTTTTGTATCACTTTGTGTCATTGCTGTTTTAACAATGTAATCCCCATTAGCTTTTAAGAGTGGATCCTCATAAAGGTACAACTCCCCACCTGTCATCCCTGCACCAATATTATCTGAAGTATTACCAAGTATAACAACCGTTCCATTTGTCATATATTCACAAGCATGTAAACCAGTGCCTTCAACAACCGCTAATGTGCCGCTATTGCGAACAGCAAAACGATCACCAGCTTGCCCATATACATAGAATTTCCCGTTTGTGGCTCCATATAATGCACAATTTCCTATAATGGCATTTTCTTCTGGTTTATACCTTGCATTTTCAGGTGGTACAATTACCATTTTTCCACCACTCATAGACTTACAAACAGAATCGTTTGCTTCACCAATTAATCGAACATTGACTCTTTCTGTTTGAAATACGCCAAAACTTTGCCCTGCACTTCCTCTAAATACTAGATCGATCTCTTGGTCGTAGGGTTTAATTTCGTTATTTCTTTTTTTGATAGATGCTAACCTGCTTTTGCTTTCTTTTTCTGCTAAAAGTCCGAAGAGTGTTGCCAATACTGACCGATCTGTATTATAAATATCGTACTCAGCGTTTATTGGTTTATTTTGATCTATTTTATCTTTCAGATCATTAATAATTTTAGAGTTCAAGGGCGTTATGGCATCAGATAACGACTTTTTATTTTCAGTTTTATTATAAACTGATGCAGAAGTGAAAAAACTTAAATCTAGCCCCAATTTATTTATAAGTGGTTCATGAACATCATTAATTGATAGAAGTTTTGTATTTCCCATTATTTCCTGAAGAGATTCTTTTCCTATTTTTGCCAGCTCTCTTCGTACATCTTCAGCTAAGTATGTGAGGGTATCAACAATATGATCTTTATTGCCTTTGTACTTGGCTTTAAATTTAGGATCATGCGTAGCAATCCCGGTCGGACATGTATTTTTTTCGCAGATTCTTGCCATTACACAACCTTCGGCAATCAGTAATAACTTTCCAAAATCAAATTCTTCTGCTCCAAGTATAGATGCAAGTATAATATCTTTTCCACTTGAGAGACCGCCGTCCGTTCTTAAAACTATATGATCTCTTAGATCATTTTCTATTAATGATTGGTGAACTTCAAGCAAACCAATTTCCCATGGTAAACCTGCATGTTTCATTGAACTCAAAGAAGCTGCACCGGTCCCGCCTTCTCCTCCTGATACTTGTATGATGTCTGCTCCGGCTTTTGCAACTCCAACTGCAATAGTTCCAATATTAACTCCTGAAACCAACTTAACACTCACTTTGCCAGCAGGATATAATTGCTTCAGATCGTGAATTAATTGCTTAAGATCTTCAATACTATAAATATCATGCAATGGAGGAGGAGATATCAAGTCGAAACCGGGATTTGCATAACGTGCTTTGGCAATGTCTTCATTTACCTTTAAACCCATTAGTTGCCCACCTTCACCCGGCTTTGCTCCTTGGCATACTTTTATCTGTATCTCTTCTCCTGAAACTAAATATTCTGCCGTAACTCCAAATCTACCGGATGCTATCTGTTTAACTGAAGCAGAAATCCCATCTGTGTAGTAATAAGGATTTTCACCTCCTTCGCCACTATTGCATCGTCCTCCTATTTCTTTCATTGCCAGAAAAATATCTCTTTGCGATTCTGCACTTATAGCTCCAAATGACATAGCACCTGATCCAAATTTTTGTAATATGTGAGCTACTGGTTTTACTTTGTTCAAAGACATTCCCTTTTCTGCGTACTTAGGCTTAAAAAGATGTCTCAATGCTACCGGTTCATCATTTAAACCAAGCTTTAAGTACTCATCAAATAAAGACATGTCTGAAAGATCTAAGTTCTTATCCCGAACTAAGTCGTGAATGATTTTAGATCTTGAATTAGTCATTGAATGCTTTTCCCCCATTTTATCGCGAGCGTGTTCTTTATATTGAAAACTCTTGATGGGTTTATAGTTTTCAAATTCTTCTTTTGAAAGCCTTTGAGTTCCATTTAGCACCCTTTCCGCAATTTGATCAATTTCGATCCCTCCAACAGGACTTTGAACTTGAGGAAAATATTCCTCAATAACTTTAGGTCCTAACCCTAAAGCTGAATACATTTTTGCACTTTGATAGCTTCGTACTACTGAGATACCTGATTTTGCCATTATTTTTAGTAAACCAGTATCAAATGCTTTAAGTAGATTCCTTTCCTTTATATCTGCATCTAAATCTTTTAGAGATCGATGTTCATCGTTCCTTGCAATATCCAAAGCTAGAAAAGGACATACAGCTTGAGCACCAAATCCTATTAAAGCCGAAGCATGATGCGTGCTTTTTACTTCTCCTGAATCTATTACTACCGAGGCATTTAACTTTAGTCCCTCATCATTAAGCGCATTTACAACTCGCCTTAATCCTAATAGAGAAGGTATACCTGGACTATCATAATCTGAGTTCCTGTCGCTCAAAATTATAATGGTATATCCATTTTTTACAGCTTCAATTGCCTCTTTACCAATTGCATTTAGGCGTGATTTAAACCCTACTATTCCATGACTTCTTTTGAAAGTTGTATCAATTTCAAATGGCACAACGCGATCTGAGGGACTTCTTTTTGTAATCAAGCTTCTTAGAAACTCCATTTGAGCCAAACTCAGAAACGGACTCTTTAATTCATAAGCCGGAGCAGCAGGAATAAGCTCTTTTGGTTCAAAAATATTTGGTTTTTTTCCCAAATGAACTGTAAGATCTGTAACTATTTTTTCACGAATATAATCAAGAGGTGGATTAGTGACTTGCGAAAAATTCTGATAGAAAAAATCAAAAAATGACCTAGGTTCGGTTGAAAGAACAGCTAATCTTGCAGTATCTCCCATCGAGCCAACAGGTTCTTTTCCTGTTTTAGCCATATGATAGATTACTTTAGCGAGTTCTTCATCGGTATAACTAAAAACAGCCAGTTTCTTTTTATAGCTCGTTCCGATGTCCCCAACAAGTTCCGGTATCGGTTTAAGGCGAGCATCAAAAGTCGCATCATGATTTTCTTTGGAATGGCTTGGATCTCGGAATAAAACTTCTCCAGAACTTAGATCAACAGTAACACCTCTTCCTGCAAAAAGTGTCCCTTTTCCTTCTATCTTATTTTCCTCTATATGAAAAGTTCCTGCTTCGGAGGAAAGGTAAAAGTGATCTTCAGTACGTACCCATCTACAAGGGCGGAAACCATTTCTATCTAAACGAGCACCTATGGTATATCCATTTGCATAGGTAATGAAGGCAGGACCATCCCAAGGTTCCATAGCTCTGCTCCAGAATGTGTAAAATTCATTTTCTTCTGTAGCTGGAGGCATCATGATAGCCAGTATATCTTCCAGGTTTGGAATACTACTACGATATCGTAGAGCTTCAACCATTTCATTTAAGCTTCCCGAGTCGCTAATATTCTTCCTTGTAAGAATTTCATTTCGCTCGGCTCCTATCATTTTTTCTCTAGATTTAGCCCAAGAACGATTACCTGCTATTGTATTAATTTCCCCATTATGGCCGATCAATCTGAAAGGCTGAATTTTATCCCATGATGTTTTAGTGTTTGTACTAAACCGTCTATGAAACAAACAAAAACGAGTAGTAAACTTTTTATTTTTTAAATCAGGATAAAATTCATCTAATGCCTCTGCTTTAGTCAAAGCTTTATATACAATAGTTTGGGCTGATAATGATGCGAAATGAAGACTTTGAATCAATAAAGCTTCAGAAAGTTTTGAACGGGTTAATTGTTTAGCATTGTACAATCGTTTATCAAAAGAGAAATTAGTTTTACTTCTTTCAGGACGTTTAATGATCGCATGTTTAATTACAGGGACATTTGCTGCCGCATCTTTACCTAATATCGAATGATTTACCGGTACATCTCTATAGTCTAGGATCTCAAGACCGAAAAAATTAAAGGTCTTTTCAAATATATTTAGCGCTGACCTTTGCTTGTCTTCATCAGTAGCTAAAAACAATGTAGCAACTGCGACAGTATCTTTTTCAAATCCAAGCATTTCAAACGGGATATCTGTCATTATACCCGCGCCGTCTCCTGTTATTCCATCAGCTGAACACGCACCACGATGTTCAACACACCTTAAGGCGTGCAACCCTTCTATCAAGTGACTATGAGTATACTTTTTTTTTCTACTTGTGATAAATCCAACCCCACAGGCAGAATGTTCATCAGAGCAATAATTAAATTTATTAGACATTTTCCCGTTAGCGCTAATTGTTTTTAAGAAGGAAGAAGCACAAAAAAGGTAAATTTTCAGGACTATTTCAAATATTTCAAAACCACCCAAATTTATGCGTCACTTAAAAAATTAGGTTTAAAATGCTTGAAAAGCATTTTTTATCACTACCTGACATCGACCTAAGTCTCTCTGTTTTTTAGAAAAGCGCTTCCGTTAATATAAGACTTGTTAATTTAATAACGGATATAATGAAAATAGCCTAAATAAATAAAATTTAAAATTTATGCAAAATTTAGTCTCATAGGGATTCCTTCTGCTTTCATAGCTCTCTTTAGTTCTGAAATCTCTATTTCTTTGAAGTGAAAAATGCTTGCAGCGAGTACCGCATCCACGTTAGAAATCTTAACTACATCAATACAATGTTGAATTGTACCAGCTCCACCACTGGCAATAACTGGTATGTTTACGCAGGCATCTACTTTTGAAAGTAATTCCAGATCAAATCCATTTTTAGTACCATCTCGGTCCATACTGGTAAGTAATATTTCTCCTGCTCCTCTTTCCTCTACTTCTCTCATCCATTCAAGCGCGTCTTTTCCGGTATTCTCAGTTCCACCTTTGATAAAAACACTCCATTCAGAACCTGTTTTTTTTGCGTCTACCGCCGCTACAATTGCCTGAGCTCCAAATGCCTCTGATGCTCTGTTGATCAATTCAGGATCTTTTACAATGCTGCTGTTCAAAGAAACTTTATCTGCTCCCGCTTTCAATAATTCTTCTATTTCTGCTACCGATTTAATTCCACCACCAACAGTGAATGGGATATTGATTTCAGATGAAATTCTTTGAACCAACGCAATCAGAGTTTTTCTTTTTTCCAGAGTTGCAGTAATATCAAGGAAAACCAACTCATCAGCACCCTCATCCGAATATTTCTTAGCCAGCTCAACAGGATCTCCTGCATCTCTTAGCCCTTCAAAATTTACTCCTTTAACTGTTCTGCCTTCTTTTATATCCAGACAAGGGATAATTCTTTTTGTTAGCATGCTTTAAGTTAAGACTTCTTTTTTTATGAGGGAACTTGTATTCACATTTTTTAAGTTGTCTTAAAAAAATAACCTGATAAATGGATACCGCAGCAATTTATTCTGAACAATTTGAAGTGAGAGCAAGTGAAGTTGATACTTCGGGTAAAATTACACTTTCATCCGTGTGTAGTCTCTTTCAAGAAGTAGCAGGGAATCATGCTCTTCTTTTAAATTTTGATATTACCGATCTGCATAAACAAGGCTTAACCTGGGTTCTGCATAGAATGGATATAAAAATCCATGAGTATCCAAAATGGAGAGAATCAATAACAATAGAAACTTGGCCTGCAGCTGGCGATGCTTTAAGAGCTTACCGTAATTACAGAATATTAAATGAAAATGGAGATGAAATTGCGGTATGTTTAAGCTATTGGATGATGATCAATATGAAAACAAGGCGACCAACTAGAATGACACAGGATATTTTAAATACAAGATTGTCTGATAGAGAACATGTCCTTCCGATCAACTCAAGTAAGATCCCTAAAATTGAAGAACCATCTTCTGGAAAAATAATTCCTGTTCGTCGCTCAGATCTGGATATGAATAAGCATGTAAATAATGCCAGATATCTGGAGTGGATGGAAGAACCATTAAATGAGGGTCAAATTTACAGAACCAACAAAGTTGACATCATATTTCTTAGAGAATCTGTTTATGGTGATACTATAACTTCTCAAATTAAAGCGGCAGAACAGGCTTCAACTTTTCATCAATTAAAAAACCAACGAGATGAAATAATAGCTCTGGCTTCGTTCTCAGATATATAAATATTATACAGCATCCCAATCGGGTGCAAAATCCGGAGTCACAATTCTTTGATCTTTAGGTAATTCATCGATTGCATAGAAATCATCATCTTCTAAAACAAAATCATAAATATCCAGATTCTCTTCCAAATGAACCTTTGATGATGCTTTTGGAATTACCACCACTTGCTCTTGCTCAATTAACCATCTTAAAGCGATTTGAGCAGGTGATTTTCCATACTTTCGAGCAAGGTCTTTTATTAATGGTTCTTCAAGTACTTTTCCCTGCCCTAACGGACTATAAGCAGTAACCATAAGATCATTATCAGCTGAATAATCCAGTAGATCAAACTGCCCCAGATTGGCATGGTATTCCACTTGATTACAAAAAATAGGCGCTGCTAATTCATCATTTACTTCCTTAAGGTGTTTCATAGGGAAATTACTTACCCCAATATTGAGCGCTTTACCCTGATCTCTTATTGAAAGCATAGCTTCAATAGTTTTTTCTATATCAACGTCAGGATTTGGCCAGTGAATCAGAAGTAAGTCTAAATACGGAACATCCAAGTCTTGAAGAGATCTTTCGGTGGATTTTATTACATCATCCGGCTCCATATTTAACATGGATATTTTAGTAGTAATATAAAGTTCTTCTCTACGGATATGAGCTTGCTTGATAGCAGAACCAATCTCTCTTTCGTTTTTGTATTCTTGGGCAGTATCAATATGTCGGTAGCCAAGATTAAGTGCTAACTTTACAATTTGTTCACACTCTTTCCCGATTAGTTTAAATGTGCCAAGTCCGATTTCGGGAACATCGATGCCTTGAATATTCTTTGTAACCATTTTATGATGGAAATAAATTAATTTTAAATTTTATAGTTATTGTTATTTAACAAGAGTCATTTTTCTTGTCATAATTTTAGTACCTACTTCTAGTTGATAAATATATATCCCGCTTGGCATATCCGAAGCATCCCATTCATAAGAATGCGCTCCTCGGGCTCTGGTTTCATTGAGAAGCACTGCTACCGGTTGTCCAACAATATTGAATACTGACAACTTTACAAGACCTTCCTCAGGCATATAGAAAGAAATTACAGTTGTTGGGTTAAATGGATTCGGATAATTCTGATGTAATTCTACATTCGAAGGCAATTCTTCTTCTTCCTTAACTACCAACTCTTTTGGGATTACCTTTAACGTAAAGCGATCATCTATAGAAGGAAGCATTACTTTATCTTCATTAGTAGCACTTACATTGGAATAATTAAATTTTAAAGACCAGTTCTCATGAATTTCATAAGACTTATCTTCTTTTAAGTCTTCGATCATAATAACCCAACCTTCGGGAATATCTCCCCATTCATTCACTTTTAATTCAAGTTCACCGCTTACAGGCGATACAATTTCAATTGGAAGTGAAGTTATATTTCCCGAATTAACATTAATCTCAAAAGCATCGTATCTATTATTAGATACATTTGTAGCAAGAACCGTTTCAGTCAAATTTGAGAGATATAATTCTTTATTTAGTTTGAAATTTAAAGAATTATCAGGAAATGCTTCCTCAGGGATAAAAGTGACCACCAAATTTGAAGAAGTAGATTTACTTTTTAATTCTAATTCTAAAACTCCCTTTTCAATTTTTTCTTGTTCAACAACCGGATTTTTTAATTCCTCTACGTTTATAGAAAGATCTTGCTCACTAAATTCGGAATTAAACTTCAACCAAAAAAGATCACCTGAAAAGATCATAGCGTCAGCATCTACTTTAGTGATTTTTTCAAAATTTGTAGAACTTTTGTAGACGCTTATATTTTCAACCTGCTCCAATTTAGCCTGTAAAACATTTATCAATTGCTGGGCTGAGAAAGCGACGGATGTATTATTTTTTACTAAATTCAAACCTTCTGTAGATTGAATTAATCCATTTTCGTCCAGATCTAATGACTTAATTGAAAGATTAAGCGACTTCGCAGAATCAGTATTCTTTGATTTCAATTTCTGCAGTTTTTCAGATGCATCTTTATCAAAATACCCAATCAGTAAATGATCATTTACTTCGGACCCTGCATTCTCATAAATTCTAAAACGTAATTCATTTACATCCCAATAATAAAATTCGGTTGACGCAAAATCGTCAATACTTATTTCTGATTTAAAAAGAGCTTTCCAACCGGGATTTGTAGTTTCCACGTTGTTTCTTCGTTGCTCAGTTATATTGGATGATTCGTTTCCGGTATTAGATGTATTTACTCTGTTGTCGCTTATTAAATTTTGAGACTCATTCTTTTCTTTCTTTAGAATCTCAATTTCAGCAACTTTTTCATTTCCATCGTTTTTAAGCTGAATTAAACCTGAAGCAAATATTTTCAAGTCTTCTTCATCCGATATTCCATAAGAATTTGATACTATTTCCGAATCATTCTTTATCGAGTTAAACACAACCAATGTTTCTCCAACGCCAAGCATCGTATTTCTGGGAAAGATAATACGGGCATCCTTGTTTTCAAGTTCCCAGTTCTTTAGGTCAATTTCTTTGCTCTCCAAATTATGGATCAAAAGAATGTCATCGCCATGATCTTCTGAAAGCTCTAATTTGACTTCTGGAATTTCATCATCACTTACTAGTACAGTATGTGTTATAAAATCACCGAATCTCCCACTGCTTAAATTTTGAAGACTAAATATTCCAGACTCGAGCCCCTCGTAATCATTATCATCCTTTAAGAGTACTTCGATTTCATACACAGCATCTCCTATTAATCCTGTAAAATTGATCGTTTGCGAACTAAAACCATCAATTTCATCTCTCATTAAGGAGCTTGAAACTGAATCAAAAGCGACATCGACAGTGAGTTTGGATCCATCGTGTTCATAAATAGCTACATTCAGTGAAGTCTGTTTCCTGTTTTCTTTTACTGCAGTAAGACTTTCATCAAAAAGAATTACAGGAGGAGCTAATAAATTAAAAGAGGTTCCGAATCCTGGGAATCCGGCTTCATCATT
>TARA_R100000789_G_scaffold100409_1_pt1 | contig 31656 bp, 32 predicted proteins | sample TARA_R100000789 | Tara Oceans TARA_R100000789 (sample SAMEA2623403) | marine metagenome | biome: marine biome (ENVO:00000447); feature: mesopelagic zone (ENVO:00000213); material: "saline water (ENVO:00002010), including plankton (ENVO:xxxxxxxx)" | depth 450 m
TTGAGGAAAACCTTGCTCCAAGTAGCTCAATGCAACAGTCCCCTCCCGACTGGTTCGGTAAAGAACCGGCGGTCCTGTGTTTGCGGGCCCAAGGGCTTCAAGGGCCCGCGATCACATTTCGCAGCGATAGTCTGCCGCGAGTGGCAGGCATTATGCGATGCTGGCCCGACTTAGAACACTGCAGTGATCGCCTTGGTTTCGAGGTAACCGTCCAGCGCTGCTTCGCCGTATTCGCGGCCCCAGCCTGATTGCTTCATCCCACCGAAGGGCACGTTGATGTCGACCGCCCCGTGGCAGTTGATCGCTACCTGACCTGCCCGGATGAGATGTGCCATACCGTGAGCCTTCGACAAATCCTTGGTCCAGACGCTGCCCGATAAGCCGTACTGCGTGTCGTTCACCCGACGCGCCAGCGCTTTCAGGTCGGAAGCGTCGTCGAAGACCTGCGCCGAGATCACTGGGCCGAATATTTCCTCTTGCACGATCCGCATATCGGCGCTGGTGTTCGAGAAAAGTGTCGGCTCAAAGAAATGCCCAGGGCTCTGTCTGTTGCCACCGGTTACAAGTTCAGCGCCCTGTTCTACACCACTCACGACATAACTTGCGACGCGATCCTGTTGCGCTTTCGAAATGAGCGGGCCAACCATGGTATCCATCGCGAAGGGATCCCCGATTATCAAGCCCTTCGCGACCTGCTCGATCCCCGCCATCATGGATTCGTAGATCGGCTTTTCAATGAATAGCCGTGTGCCGGCCATGCAATTCTGGCCTTGCAATAAGAAGGTTGCCATGGCCGCGCCGGGGATCGCCTTTTCAAGATCGGCATCAGCGAAGACGACGACTGGTGACTTGCCGCCCAGCTCCAAGGAGACGCGTTTTAGGTTGCCGCGCGCGGCGCCAAGGATCGACTTTCCAACTTCGGTGGAGCCGGTGAAGCTGATCTTGTCGACATCCGGATGATTTGCCAGATGCGCGCCAACGATGCTCCCTTCGCCGATGACGACATTCACCACCCCCGCGGGGAAACCGGCTTCTGCGATCAGACGGGCGAGGTGCATCGCGGTGAGAGGCGTAAGTTCCGATGGTTTGAAGACCACCGTGCAGCCCGCCGCTAGCGCCGGGCCGAGTTTGAGGATCGCCATGCCGAGCGGGAAGTTCCACGGTGTGATGGCGGCGACGACACCCACCGCTTCGCGCCGTGTATAGGTCAGGGTCGGGGCGCCGTTTGCGGCACCGGGCATGGCCGGAATGGTGCGCCCGTTCAGCTTGGTCGGCCAGCCAGCATAATAGCGCATGATCTCGATCGACAGAGGCAGGGCCATATGATTCGAGAGCACCGTCGGCATCCCGTTGTCGAGCGTTTCGAGTTCCGCTAACAGTCCGGCGTCGCGCTCCATCAGATCGGCGAGTTTGAACATCAGGCGCGCGCGCTCGGTCGCGGGGATATTCGGCCACGGCCCATTGTCGAATGCGTTGCGGGCGGCAGCGACTGCGTCATCTACATCCGCGGTAGACAGCGGCGCAAGCGTGAGAAGCGCGTCGAGCGTGGCCGGATTCTCGACCTTGATCGGGGAGCCTTCGCCGGTCTTGGGCGCGCGGAATTCGTTGTCGATAAACAGCGAGCTGGCGGAGGATAACAGGCTGCTTGCGGCCTCGGAAAACTTGGATTGGGCGTTCATCTCTTTGTCTCCTTAACCGTTGATAATCATATCGGCAGCCATCTCACCCATAAGGATCGATGGCACATGCGTGTTGGCCGAGGTGGTTGACGGCATGACCGAAGCATCGGCGATGCGTAGCCCATCGATCCCATGGACCTTGAGCGTGGCCGGATCGGTGACGGCCATGTCGTCTACGCCCATTTTCGCGGTGCCGACGGGATGGAAATAGGTCGTGACCGAGCGCCGGATGAAGGCTTCTTTCTCGGCGCGTGTGGAGATGCCTTCCGGCGGTATCGACCGTTGCACAGCAAACTCACGGAAGGCGGGTTCATTGGCCAATTCCTCGGCCAGCAAGAAGCCCTGATACATGGCTTCGCGGTCTTCCAGTTCCTGCAGGATGTTGGGCTGAATCTCCAGCTCCCCATCGTGCTGCGAGGTCAACATCTTCAAATAGCCGCGGCTCTTCACGCCCATCAGGCCGGGCGAGATGGTGAAGGGATTTTGCGGTAGCGGGTATTCCGCGGCCAGTCCCGGCATCAGGTAGGGGATCTGAATTGACACGAACATAAGATCGGGAGCGGTCAACTCTGAACGGGATTTCCAAAAGAACGTAGAGCCTTCGAGATTATGGGTCGGCGGCGCGATCGGCGCGCGGGCTTCATAGATCATGCCGCCCAGCAGGATATGTTCCTGCAGGTTCTGGCCGACGCCCGGAAGATGGGTATGTGAGGCGATGCCCACGTCGGCCAAATCCTCGGCATTGCCAATTCCAGCGAGCATCAACAGGCGAGGGGTGTCAATAGCGCCGGCGCATAGCACCACTTCGGCACCCGCGCGGATTGTGCGTTGCTCGCCGTCGACAAGGATCGTCACGCCGCGACAGGCATTGCCCTCCATCACCAGCCCGGTGGTTTTGGCACGCAGCAACACCGTCAGGTTCGGATTGTCGAGCGCCGGACGCAGGTAGCCTCGCGCGGTGCTGACGCGGACCCCGTCACGCATGTTGAAGTTGTTGGGACCCACGCCAAGATTCGACGGGCCATTCATATCCTCGATATAGGGCATGCCCCAACTTTCGGCCGAGTCGATAAGGACTTTGGCAACAGGGTGGAGACTGTCGAGCGTTGGGGCCATGACCGGAATCGGGCCACCGGTGCCGCGCAATTCGGTTTCGCCGCCCTGCCAGTCTTCCATCGCTTTGAGTTTGGGCAAGACGGATTGGAAATCCCACCCCTCAGCGCCCTGCGCCGCCCAATTGTCGTAGTCGCCCGGAACTCCGCGCACCCAGACCAGCGCATTGGTCGAGGAGGAGCCGCCCAGCACCTTGCCGCGCGACAATAGGATCGGGCGATTGTCGACATGCTCGGTGGGGGTGTAAAAATAGTTCCAGTCCCGCTCGGAGCCGATGTTGGCGACCCATGCGGCGGGGTTGTCGATTTCCGGCACGCCGTCGTCATTGCCGCCCGCTTCTAGCACAAGGATGCTGGCGTCGGTTCCATCCGCCAGACGCCGCGCCAGAGCGCACCCCGCAGCGCCAGCGCCGACGATGATGTAATCGTATTCGCTCTGGATATTGGCGGCATTCTGGGTTTGCACAAGGCCGGCGGCGAGCGCTTGGTTAACCGCGGAGGCCGAGACCGCCGTCCCGAGACCGGCGGCCGCAAGATGAGATAGAAGGGCGCGGCGGCTTAGCTTGCCGGTTGCGGTGAGATCGAGAAGCGTCTCGGCGTGTTCTTTGGATTTGTTGGTCATGGTCTCTCCTGTTGGGGTTACACCATTGATTGGTGGTGGGGTGCTCCTGTCATCGCGGCGCTGCGGCGGGTGCAGGAGTTCTTTTAATTTCCAGAGGGTTAGGCGGGCGTCAATGTCATCAGTCCCGCGTGTGGTGCATAGGTTGAAATTCTCGCGATGGTGCGTGTTGGACGGCGGTGACGGCCTCGCCTTAACTGCGCGCGCCATCGTTGTGATCGTCGATTGATGTGCCTAGACACCGTATACCGTATACGATAACTATGGGTCAACTTTGTTCCATCAAGAGGTGAAAATAGTTTCGATCTTTGCTCATTTCCTCCGCTGGTTTCCTCCGCTTTCGCGCAATCTGGCCAAGTCTGGAGCAGGCTTGTGAGGCGAGATCTCATGTCCGCGTCTATGGGAGTGACGCGTTCCCTATGCCGCCGTTTGAGATGTGCCAATTGGCTTTTTGGCGGTGCGACACACGGTTCATCGGCGCTGACTGAGCGTGCGAGTTAGTTGTGGTCGGGTCGGTTTTGATACCTTTCGGAGATGCTCATGGAGCTGCGCAGGATAAAATATTTTCTCGGAGTCGCTGATGAGTTGCACTTCGGTCGCGCGGCTTCGCGGCTAGGCATTGCCCAGCCGCCATTAAGCCGACAGATTGCCGCACTTGAGGCTGATATTGGCGTGCAGCTCTTCGATCGGAGCCGCGGGCAGATACGTCTGACGCAGGCCGGAGAGGTGCTGGAGCGTCATGCACGGCAGATCGTTGACCGGCTCGACTCAGCATATAGGGAGGCCCATCTTGTCGGCGCGGGTGGCGCCGGGCGACTTCGGGTGGCGTTTGTCGGTTCTGCCTCACACGGGGTATTGCCCAGCCTGATCAAATCCTACCGCTCGCATTTCCCCAAAGTGGAACTAGCGCTGTCCGCGATGAACAATGCCGCGCTTCATCTGGCGCTGGTGCAGCGCGAGATCGATATCGCCGTTGCGCGTCCACATCTGGCGGATGAAGAACTGCGACGCGAGCCGCTGGAACGTGAACGCCTGATCCTTGCTGTTCCCGACAACTCCGAGCTTGCCACGCGAGAGACGATCCGTCTGGCGGACCTGGGCGATCAGGCCTTTGTACTTTATCCGCGCCGCCCACGTCCAAGCTATGCTGACTTTGTTCTTGACCTGTGCCGACAGGTGAATTTCGAACCCGCCACGCTGGAATTGGCGCAGGACTACCAGACGGCGATTACGCTGGTTTCCGTCGGGGCCGGTATCAGTGTGGTGCCGGAGAGCGTGTCGCGCACCACCCGTCCGGGCGTGTTCTTTCGCTCCTATGAGGGGCCGAACCCGGGAACCGGATTGACCATCCATGCGCGGCGGGACAACCAGTCCCGGCAGGTGCTCCAGTTTCTCGATATCGCGAAGAAGTTTGTGCGCAATCATTGATATTAGACCTTGCGCGTCGCATCATTCAGCGCGTCGTGATTGATCGAGATGCCGAGGCCGTATCCGCTGGGCATGTGGATATGAAAATCCTTGAACACCAGACCCGTCGAGATCAGGTCATTCTTCAAGATGCGCGGACCGAAGTGTTCGCAGCCCCATTCAAGTTGCGGCAGGGTCGCGAAAACCGCCATATGTGCCGCGGCGCCGATACCGCTTTCCAGCAGGCATCCGCCATAGAGTTCCATCCCGAATGCAGAAGCGATCCCGGCGGCGCGTTTCATCTCCAACAATCCGCCGGATTTGACCAGCTTGAGGGAATAGACGCTGCCCGCGGCGACCACGGCGTTCTGCACTATCTCGGGATTGGAGAATGCGGCCTCGTCGATCATGATCGGGATCTCGCTGCGCGCAGCGATGCGCGCGGTCGCGGCAAGCTGGCCGGGATGAAGCGGTTGCTCGATCAAAGCGACGCCAAGCTCGGCCAGTTCGGGTAGATAGCGGATCGCAGTCGCTTCGGACCAGCCTTGGTTCACGTCAACGACCATCTCGGTGCCTTCGGGCATCACGCTCATGATTTTGCGCAGACGGGCCATGTCGTCAGCCGGACTGTGGAACCCCAGTTTGATCTTGAACCTTCGGTGTTCGCGGGCAGCAAGTTTGCCGCGCGCCTCCTCGATTTCCTGATCCGCGTCCCCCGAGGCGAGGGCCCAGAGAACTTCGATACGGTCGCGCACAGGCCCGCCGAGGAAAACGGCTGCGGGCAGCTCGAGCGTCTTGCCAGCGGCGTCGTAAAGCGCGCTTTCAATCGCGGCGCGCGCGGAACTGTTGCGGCTCACCGCCTTTTTCATGCGCAACCCGTTTGCTTCGAAGGCCAGCGCCGACTGCCCGACAAGAACGGGGGCGATATAAGTATCAATGTTGGCCTTTATCGCCTCGACGCTCTCTTCTGACCAGCGCGGGCCCCCCAAGGTAGAGGCTTCGCCGTAACCGACCGCGCCAGAGGACAGCTTTGCGGCGACGATGACGAAGGATTGGTGGGTGATTTCCGTGTTCGACAGCTTGTGGCGTCGGGTGGTGATACAATCAACGATCCGAGTTTCGATTTCCTCGATCGTCGTGTCACGCTGCGCGGCGCCGTCCAACTGGCTTATAACGGCGTTTGGGGGCGTGGGCATGTGCGGTATCCTTTCGCGCGAGCCGTGAGTCTGCCCACTTGGGGCAAAGCATAGAAAGGGCGCACGCAGGTTGAATCCCGCGTGCGCCGGTTGTTGATTACTCGGCCGCCATCGCGACTGTTTCACTGGCAAGGGTGAAGTCGAACCTGACGTAAAGGTCGGTGCCCATCTCGTCGGTTGCCTTCGAGAAGTCGCCGATTAAGTCTTCCTTCACCGCGAACACTGCGTCGTTGTCAAGGTGATCTGACGAGGAGTCGTAGAGCTGCGACACCAGTGTGCGGAAGCCTGGTTTGTTGATCATCACGTGAATATGGCCTGGACGCATGGTGTGGTGACCCATGAAGGAAATCATCTCGCCTGCGGTCCAGTCGGACGGTATCGGGTAAGGCACCGGGCGAATGGCACGGTAGCAGTAGTAGCCATTTTCATCGGTCTCGAACCGACCACGCAGATTGTAGTCTGGTTGCTCGGGATCGTGGTTTTCGTAAAGCCCGTTGGGTGCGTCTTCCCAGACGTCGAGCACGGCCTGCACCACCGGATTGCCGTTGGCATCCTTGACATAGCCGTCGATGAATACGGTCTCCTCGGTGTCGAAATGCTTTTGGACGATAGAGGCGCCGTGGGGGAGCACCGGGGCGTTTTCGCGGAAGAAGGGCCCAAGTACCGTGCCAGTCGTTTCACCGTTAGGCGTGGGGTTTGACAGCATATCAACCAGCACCTCGACCCCTAAGATATCGGACAGAAGGATGAATTCCTGCCGCTTGTCCGAACAGACCGCGCCGGCGCGGGCGAGGAAATCGCAGGCATTCATGAATTCGTCGCTGCTCAAGCTCACTTCTTTGCAGAAATCATGAAGATGGCGCACCAGAGCGGTCATGATTTGCTTATTGCGGGCGGGCACATCGTGTGAGGCGCCAATGGCATCGACCACGACGTCGGTAACATTGTCTACGGTAACGTTTCGCATGGTAATTTTCCTCCTCAGGTGGGGCGCTTCGGACAGGCATTGCCGTCCGTTCGCTTCTTGATCCTGCAAAGACTGCATCGCGGGACGGGTTTCGAAAAGCCGTCCTCGGGGTATTGCGTGATACCCAGAAGTTTGCCCGCGTATGGCTTGTCGCGCGTTACGCTGTCGGTGATGACCGAGGGAGAGGTCCCCGCCACGCAAGCGCCCGCTGCACCAGCATGAGGAGATAGACATATGATAGACCGAATGAAGCAAATGCAGGCGGATCTGGATCATCTGCCGCATTTGCACCGAATGGGAGCGTTGTTTTCGGAGACGGTGTTGATCAAAGTGGACGGGCAGGAATTCTACCTCGTTTTCGAGAAGGGCCGGATTGCGCAGCTGCTGGAGGGACCGTCGAAAAAGACGCCCTATCGCTTCAGCTTTATCACCGATGGGGCCGCCTTCGAGGAATTCTGGACCGCGACACCTAAGCCGGGATTTCATGACATCTTTGCGATGGTCAAGATCGGGCGGGCTGAAATCATGGGCGACATGCTGTTGCTGGTCAAAAACTTGAGATTTCTCAAAGAAGTGCTGGCACTGCCGCGCGCGCGCCGGGAGGTGGTGGAATGAACATCGAGCAGATCACGGGACGCTATCTTACCGTCGAGGTCGCCGGTCGCAGGCAACGCATCTATTTTGAAGAGGCGGGGCAGGGGCGGCCGGTCTTGTGCCTCCACACCGCCGGTTCGGACACGCGGCAGTGGCGCCATATTCTGAACGATCTTGAGATCACCGCCGAGAACCGGATCATTGCTTTTGATATGCCATGGCATGGCAAAAGCCTGCCACCCGAAGGGTTCCTAACCGAAGAATATCTGCTGACCACCGAGGTCTATATGGAGACGGTTTTGGCCGTTGTCCTTGGGTTGGGGCTTGACCGACCGGTGCTCGCGGGGGTGTCTATGGGCGGGCGGATCGCCCTGCAGCTTGCAGTGCAACAACCTGAGGCGTTCTCGGGTTTCCTCGCGATTGAGGCGAGCGACTTCCAGCCCGCGTGGTATGATATTGACTGGTTCCACCGTCCGGACGCCCATGGCGGCGAGATGGGCGCTGCGCTGGTGTCGACCAATATCTCGCCCTATGCGCCTGAGGCGGAACGCGCCAATACCATGTGGTTATTCATGCAGTCGGGGCCGGGCGTGTTCCGGGGCGACCTGAGCTTCTACACGCAGGATGACAGCCTTGTCGGCCAACTCCACCGCATCGACACCGCCAAGACGCCGGTGCATTTCATTGTCGGCGCCTATGACTTCACCTGCACGCCGGAAGACGCACAGCGCACCGCAGAGCAAGTGGAGGGGGCGACCCTGTCGGTCATGGAGGAGGTCGGGCATTTCCCGATGAGCGAGCACCCGAAGGCATTCCGCCCGTTCTTCGTGGACGGGCTGGCGCGTATGCCGAAAGCCAAATCCGGGGCGTCTTAACGCTGTGATTGATTGGATTTGCGTATCCACCGGTTGGAATTAGGGCGCGCTTGCAAAGCAAGCGCGTTCACCCCAACAGGCAAATTGTTGTCAGCTCAGCATGCCCTGACAGCTCCAGCCTGCCGCAGGTGTCATATGCGTTCCATCGCTATGGCGATGCCCTGACCCACGCCGATGCACATGGTCGACAGGCTTTTGTCTCCGGGTTTCAAGTCGTGGATGACGGTGCCGGAGATGCGGGCGCCCGACATACCCAGAGGGTGACCCAAAGAGATGGCGCCACCATTCGGGTTCACGCGCGGGTCATCGTCGGCAATGCCGAGATTTCGCAGGACGGCAAGTCCCTGACTGGCGAATGCCTCATTGAGTTCGATGGCGGCGAAATCCTCTATGGTCAACCCGAGGCGTGCCATCAGCTTTTTGGACGCGGGCGCCGGACCAAAGCCCATAATGCGTGGCGCCACGCCAGCGGTTGCGCCGCCAAGGATGCGCGCCAGCGGCGTCAGCCCATGCGCCGTGACCGCAGCTTTGGAGGCGATGATCAACGCGGCGGCCCCGTCATTGACGCCGGATGCATTGCCCGCTGTGATCGTGCCGTCCGCCTTCACGATTGGCTTGAGGTTTCCGAGCTTCTCCAGCGTGGTGGTACGAGGGTGCTCGTCACTCACGACCACCAGGGGATCGCCGCGGCGCTGGGGAATGGTGACCGGCGTGATCTCTTTCGCGAGGCGACCATTGGCTTGTGCGGCGGCGGTGTTGATCTGCGACCGCAGGGCAAAGGCATCCTGATCCGCGCGCGAAATGTTGAAAACCTCCGCCACATTCTCGGCCGTCTCAGGCATCGAATCGACGCCGAATGTCGCTTTCATTAGCGGGTTCACGAACCGCCAGCCAATGGTGGTGTCGTAGACCGAGTTGCTGCGGGAAAAGGCGCTCTCGGCCTTGGGCATGACGAATGGGGCGCGGCTCATACTTTCAACACCACCCGCAATGGCGATTTCGATCTCACCGGCGCGAATGGCTCTTGCCGCCATTATCACTGCATCCATGCCAGAGCCGCAAAGCCGGTTTATCGTCGTGCCCGGCACGCTGTCCGGCAGTCCGGCCAGTAGCCCCGCCATACGGGCAACATTGCGGTTGTCCTCGCCAGCTTGATTGGCGCAGCCGTAGTAGACTTCGTCCAGCGCAGCCCAGTCGAGGTCGTTGCGTGCGATTAGGGCCTTGATCGGCACTGCGCCGAGGTCGTCGGCGCGCACCGATGAGAGGCTACCGCCAAAACGGCCGATTGGGGTACGGATATAGTCGCAAATATAGACGTCGTTCATGTCAGTTCCTTTGGGCAAGCTAAATTCCCGACCGGCCCGTCTCTATGTAGCGGGGCGCCGGTCAAGGATTGAAGATCGTCCACCGAGATTGCGGAAATCTTCTCGCGCAGGACGAAACCCACAGCCTTCACGTCGATCACTGCCAGCGAGCTATAGATGCGGGTGACACAGCCCACGCCGGTGAGCGGCATGGTGCAGGCGTCGACCAGCTTGGGGGCACCGGTCTTGGTCACATGGTCGGTTATCACCGCGACCCGCTTGGCCGATTGCACGAGGTCCATGGCGCCACCCACGGCGGGAATCCCGCCTTTGCCGGTCGACCAATTCGCGAGGTCACCATTCTGTGCCACCTGATAGGCGCCGAGAATAGCTACATCGAGATGTCCGCCACGCACCATGGCAAAACTGTCGGCATGGTGGAAAAACGACGTCCCGGGCTTGAGCGTGATGGCCTTTTTACCGGCATTGATCAGATCCCAGTCCTCGTCGCCCGGTTCGGGTGCCTTGCCGAAATCCAACACGCCGTTCTCGGTGTGGAAGATTGCCTGTTTGCCATCGGGCTGGAAACGCGCAACCATTTCTGGAAAGCCAATGCCGAGGTTTACATAGGCTCCATCGTCAATATCTTGTGCAGCACGCCAAGCGATCTGCGCATTGGACAGCTTGATGTTGGTAATGTCGATCATGGGTAAACGGCCTCCGCCCGGTTGAGGTCTTCTTCCTGCGCAGAGTTCGGAACTTCGGTAAGGCCGGCCACAAATATTCCCGGCGTGATAACACGCTCCGGATCAATGCCCCCCAGCTCTACGAGCCGCGATACCTGCGCGATTGTTGTCGTTGCAGCGGTCGCCATGATCGGATTGAAGTTTCGAGCGGCCATCCGGTAGGTCAGGTTACCATGTGGGTCTCCCAGCTCGGCTTTGATCAGAGCGTAATCTGCTTTGAGCCAACGTTCTTGCACATAGGAGCGACCCTCAAAGACCTCAACCGGCTTGCCTTTGGCCACATCAGTGCCGAAGCCCGTGGGTGTATAGAAGGCGGGGATGCCTGCGCCGCCGGCCCTGATACGTTCAGCAAGTGTGCCCTGCGGAACGATCTCCAACTTGATCATCCCGGATTTATAGCTCTCCACAAATACACTAGGATCGGCGGAGCGCGGGAAAGAGCAGATCAGCTTGTCGACACGTCCCTGTTCGATCAGTGCGGCTAGGCCGACGTGGCCGTTGCCAGCGTTGTTGTTCACAACTGTTAAGTGTTTGGCGCCTTGGTCGATTAGCGCGTGGATTAGTTCGATCGGCGCGCCGGAGCCGCCGAAGCCGCCAATCATCACCGTCGCTCCGTCAGGGATCTGCGCAACGGCCTCGGCGGCGGTCTGAATGGTCTTGTCCATGTCAGGTTCTCCTTCGCCGCCACGAGTATGGTCTGGCGATGGGGTGGGCCAGAGACTTTGTTCGCATATTGATTTTTGTTCAATATGTGTCATTACCTGTGCGTATGGCGAACAAACCTACCGACTACGTCGCATCTTTGGCGAAGGGGCTTCAGGTAATCGAATGTTTTGGGGCCGAAACGCCGCGCTTAACGATTACAGATGTTTCCAATCGCACCGGCTTGGACCGTGCAACTGCGCGGCGTTGCCTTCTGACGCTCCACCATCAGGGTTACGCTGAGTTCGACGGCAAGTTTTTCACCGCCACGCCGCGTATTCTGCGACTTGGGATGGGAGCCCTCGCGTCATTACCGCTGTCGCAACTGGTGCAGCCCTGGCTCGACCAATTGTCGGATCAAATCGGGGAGTCGGCGTCGGTGTCGATCCTGGATGAAACTGAAATCGTCTATCTCGCGCGCGCCGCACAGCGCCGGGTCATGTCGATCGGTCTGATGCCGGGTTCGCGGCTTCCGGCACATTGCACGTCGATGGGGCGCGTTCTGTTGGCCGCTTTGCCCGTGGCCGAGGCGAGGATCCTTGTTGATCGCTCTGACCTGTCGCCGCGCACGGCTCATAGCCTGACGGAGCCTGACGAGATCATGAGCCGGATCGTTGACGTCCGGCGTGACGGCTATTCCGTTATAGACCAAGAGGTCGAGATCGGCCTGCGCTCTATCGCCGTTCCAGTGATGAATGTGCGTGGACAAGTGGTCGCGGCGTTGAACATCGGGTCGGCCGCGACGCAGGTGAGAGCGGAGGACCATGTTGAACGCTTTAAGCAGCCGCTCTTTAAGGTTCAGGCAGGGCTAAGGCGCGTGCTGGCCTAAGGCCCACAAAAAAACAACCGCCCCGGAGAACCCGGGGCGGCCTGATCTTGCGAGGAGACTAAGCTCAGTTTTGTGGGTCAAGTAGGGGGCGCAAACGCGCGATTTCAGGACTCAGGTTTTGGAGGTCTTCCCAGTAGACCGAGGTCGCGATTTCACGCAGTTCGGGGCCAGCGTCGAACACGGTCACACCGGCGGCCTTTTGTGCGGACAATTCGGATGCGGTTCGCTCGGCGCTCCACTCGACCATCATGGTTTCGAACCATGCGGTGGTTTCATCGACGATACCTTGCTGTTCCTCGGTGAGGGAGTTGTAGGTATCCTCGTTCATCAACACATTGATGACGACATTGTAAAAACCCGGATCCACTCGAACCGAGGTCATGTCCAGCCACCCCATGTCGCCGATGCCCCAAAGCGCCCAACCGTAGCCGTCAACAGTGCCGCGCTCTAATGCGGTGAAGATCTCGGGCGCCGGGATCGGCGTATTGGTCACTCCCAGCTCTTCGAAGATCAGATTATAAGTGGTCTGGCCGCGCAGGCGCATGCCATTGAGTTCGTCGAGGCTGGAAATGCCATCGGTAAGAAAGATGTGGAACGGCACGCCGTCGCCGTAGGTGGTGACATAGGTCACGCCCATTCTTTCCCGTGCAATCGCGTCAAGCGCCGCATAGGCACCGGATTCGCGTTGCTGGGGCACCGATAGAGGGGTCAGCGAATGCGCGTCGGATTCGACCATCTGCCCCTTGTAGTAAGAGGGTGGCAATGCCGCTAGGTCGAGAACACCATTGGAGACAGCGGTCGCGAGTTCAGTGGCGGGCACAGCCTCGGGGCCGCCGACGATGCGGATCTGAAGCACGCCTTCGCCGATCTCGTTGAGATGGTCAGCATACATCTGGAACGGCACCCCGTAGGTGGTGTGCGGCGGCACGAAGACGCCCGCCCGCAAGGTCAGTTCCTCTGCCTGCGCCGTAGATGTGACCGCTAGAGCTGTGGCGAAGGTGCCGGAAACTAGCTTCATGTTCATCGTACTTCTCCTGCTGGTAATTCTTCTGGACCGTAGTCTGGTCTCTGTTCATTCGTTGCGTTGTCTTCAGGCAAGTTTCTTGAGCCGGATTTCGGGGTCCGACAGAGTTTCGCGGGGTACATTGGCTTTGTTCTGCACCAGCGCTTCGAGGAACCGGCGATCGCGTCCGTTGTCGAACAGCACGCCCCCCATCAGCACCCCGTTAGATGTCCAATAGAGGCTCGACCCTTTTTCGCCGGGGACGCCGCGCGCGACTTCTTCGCTGGTGTCGCTCCAGAAGCCGACGACTTGAAGGTTGTGCCCAAGTTGGTCAGTCCACATCCATGGGATCTCGGCATGTTCGGCGGGCCTGCCGGCGATCGTGCGCGCGATCGCCTGTGGTTGGCGGTCGGCATTGCGCCAGGTTTCCAGCCGGACATGCGCGCCGAAATACGGATTGAAGCTTTCGGCCACATCACCCGCGGCATAGAGATTATCGTATCCCGCAATCCGCCCGCTGATATCCGTGAGGATGCCGCCGCCGGGGCCGAGCGCACTCTGTGGAGCGATCTCGGTGTTTGGTGTCATGCCGATGGCGGCGAGGACGATATCGGCCTCGAAGTGCCCTTGATCTGTTGTAACGGTAAATTGCCCCCCGGTTTTCTCAATCCGGTCCACGGACACGCCGAAACGAATATCGGTGCCATTCGCTTGGTGGCGCTTGGCCAGCCAATGCGACGCCGTTGGCGACAAGATCCGCGCCATGATGCGCGGTCCAGCTTCGAGAATGGTGACTTCGATGTTGCGAGCGCGCGCCGCGTCGGCCACTTCCAGGCCGATCACGCCCCCGCCAATGACGATGATGCGTTTTGCCCTATCGAGCCCCTGCGACAGCCGCGCGCAATCGTCCATATTGCGCAGCCCGATGCAGAGATCTCCCCCTGGCACGGGCAGGACGCGTGACCGGCCACCGGTGGCGATTATCAGGGAGCCGAAGGCAATGCTCTCGCCCGATGCGGTGGTTGCGACACAGGTGTCGTAATCAATCGCTGTTACCGGATTGCCCAGCTTCACCTCGACATTCGGTGCCTTGAGCACGTCTTCCGAGCATAGTGGATCGGCATTCTTCGGGTCGAATGCTTTCAGCAGATCCTTGCTGAGCGGCGGGCGGTCATAAGGTGCGTGGGGTTCGTCTCCTGCCAGGATCACCGGGGTGGTGATGCCCTCGTCAAGCAGCGCGCGAAGGCTGCGGGCTCCGGCCTGTCCAGCACCGACAATCAAGATCGGGCGCTCTGCGTGGTCCATGGGTGCGGCCTTTGATTCGTTACACTCTATTTAGCGTATACGGTATACATTAAATCTGTCAACACGCGTCTACTTCTGTGCAAGTGCTTTGATATGAAGGAAATATTTCGATCCGGCTCTTTAAAGATACGCAAGCGTTGCTCCGCCGCGTGCCATGCTGGCTCAGCTCACGCCATCAAGCGTCGGTCTCGCTGAACTCAAGGAAAGAATCCCGTGCTTTGGTAAGTAGTGTAAGCTGAAGCTCAGCGGCGCGATGATCATCTCCGGCTTCGAGAGCATCGGCCAGGTCAAGCATACCGTCGGCAGACATGCGCCGCCAACCCGGACGACCGAGGGTGCTGATGCGCACGAAATGGATGGAATCTTCATATTGCTGGATCGCGTCGACGAGGGAGCGGTTCTTGACCTCGTTCAAGATGACTTCACGCATGCGGCCGTGCGCGGCAATATATGCATCGCTGTCGCGACTGGCCTCGACTTCTTTGCGAATAAGGGCCGCGATCTTCGCCAATTTTGCGGGCTTCGTCTCGCGCACCATAGAGCCGATCGCATGTGGTTCCAGTAGGAGGCGGATCTCGGTCACATCAATCACCTGCTGACGCGACATCCGGGGCAAGCGATAGCCGCGCGCCGCCTGCGACAGGAGACCATCCTGCTCAAGCATGGCAAGCGCTTCACGCACGGGGGTTCTTGAGACGCCGAATTCGTCTGCGAAGGTTCGTTCGTAAAAGCGAGTGCTGTCGTCGAATTCTCCACTGGTGATGCGTCCACGAAGGTTTTCATAGACCTGCTGGCGTAGATCAACGGCACGGACAATCGGCTTCGTCATTATCTCTATTCCTCTCAAGTAGGGATCCCGCATTGCGCCATTCAGCCAGCCCGAACGACGCTCCGAGCATCTTCCCAATGGTATTTGGCCTGCTTCCCAATGGTATTAGGCCTGCGCGCGCTCAGGTCAACACCCTGAAATTTTGTCTTGCATGTCCAGAATTAACGTATACGGTATACGTTAAGTAAGGAGATCAAAATGACAGACAAAGCTAGGCTTCACGATCGTTACCCCGAGTTGGGAGCGGGCAGCTTGCCCGTCGGCCCCTATATCGACCCGGCCTATTGGGAGGCCGAGAAAAAGCATCTCTTTAAGAAAACATGGCTCCATATCGGTCGGGTCGAAGAGCTTCCGAAAAAAGGCTCCTACATGGTGCGCGACATTGCGGCGCTCGATGCGTCGATTGTCGTCGCCCGTGATCGCTCTGGCGAAATCAACGCCTTTCACAACGTCTGTTCGCATCGTCTGAACAAGATTGCCTATCAGCCCTATGGAACGACGCGCAAGTTCGCCTGCCGGTTCCACGGGTGGGCCTATGATCTCGATGGCTCGCTTTCGGGTGTGCCGGATGAAAAATCCTTCCTGGAGGGATTTGACAAAGCCTGTCTCGGTCTCTCCAAGGTTTCCTGTGATGTGTGGCAAGGCTTCATTTTCATCAATATGGAGCTGGAACCTGCGCAGACGTTGGCCGAGTTCATGGAACCAATGTATGGCGGGCTTGACGGCTATCCATTCGAGAAGTTTACGGCGTGCTACGGCTGGTCCACGGTTGTTGATGCAAACTGGAAGTTCGCGCTCGACGCATTCCAGGAAACTTATCACGTCGCTTATCTCCATGGTCGCTCGATCGCAGACTCTCTCGACAAGAACGAGGAGGGGATGCTGCATCCGATTGATGGCCTGTGTGGCGACGTGCATCGCCGCTTGTCGATCGCTGGAAATCCGAACACGGTTTATGGCAACCCGCAGGCCGCAACCAGCGGTCTGACGCAAAGCTCGGTCTTGGGTAGCGCCGATATCGGAAAGCGGATCGCGTCCAAGGCGCTTGCCGCCGGGGCGGGGGGCACGAAGATCGACCTGTCGAAGGTGACGCTGCCGGAGGCATTGAACTGGACCAAACACCCGCATTGGGCCTTTGATATCAACGTCGTATTTCCCGACTTTTACCTTTCGTGCCGCCCCAACTATTTCCAGGCGTACAATTTCCGCCCGATCTCCCACAATAAAACGCTGTTCGAGGCGCGGGTGTATTACCCCGAGATGAAGACTGCGGGGGGGCGCTTTTATCAGGAATACATGAAGGTCACTCTGCGTGACGTGTTGCTGGAAGATCTGGCCACGCTCGAGATGACGCAGGAAGCCGCCGAAACCGGCGCCAAAACCGAAATGGTGATCAACGACTTCGAGTTGATGGTGCGACATCAAGCCGTGGTTGTCGACAGAATCGTCGAAGCTGGCCTCGCCGCCGATGCGGCAGCGCTGGCGGCGGAATAAGGATCCAGAATATGACAGAGCTTCCCACTAAATTCGCAGAGCTTTCGGTTTGGGGCGCATGGTGCCTTGCCACCGAGACCGAACGCAACGCGCGCCGCGTGGCGAGCAGCTTCGAGGATATCTCGGCCTTCGCCTTGGCGCTGGAGCCACATATCGAAGCGATCTGCGCGCATATTGATGCGGTGCAGGCCGAGGGCGATTTGGACCAGCCGACGCTGAACCTTTTCTACATGCTCATGTCGCTGGCCGAGGTGGCCCCCGCCATCGAAAGCTACGATCCGGAGGTGGAGGTGGTTCACGGCTACGACTCTAAGCTTTTCGTCGCCGAGGAGCGCCATCCGCTCCGTCCGGCGCTGTGAGGCCCGGCATGGCAAAGTGTCAGGTATTCAGTTTCGACAGCGATCTGCGCGAGGTTGTCGAGGACGGGCTTTATATGCAGGCGGTGGTTGGTGAGGCGCTGAGTGTGGGCGTGGTGAATTTCCGCGCTGCAAAGGGCAGCGACATCCCGGCCAAATCACATGCCCATGGTGAAGAGGCGACTTTGCAGTTGCGCGGCGGCTGCACGGTCAACCTTGGCGCGGATGTGGAGGCGCCCGAAGGCGCGGTCGAACTTGAGGAGGGCGTGGTGATGATCATGCCCGCCGACCGCTATCACTCAGGGATCAACCGCTTCGATAGCGCCGGCATGTGCCTGCGTCTCAATGTGGTGACGCCACCACGCGCCGAATACGGAAAATCGGGTGAGGCCAAGGTGTATTACCCGACAGGGGACAAGCCATGAGCGACTGCGAAACCTATCAGACCAATATGGCAGTGACGCCCTTTTCTGTGACTGGCAAGGAGCTTACCGTCGACATGCGCTGGGTCAGTGACACGATTGACGCGCATAAGTCGGGCGAAGAACTCGTTGCGGTCATTGAAGGAGCTGGGCGGCTGACATGTGACGGCGAGGTCTACGAGCTATCCAAAGGGCAGGGGGTTCTGATCCCGAATGCCGCAGTGCGCTCGTGGGTTTTCGAGACGCCCGCGCTGCTTTATCGGGTCGCGCTAAAATGAGTGGTGCGGCGGATCTATCTGACCGGATCGCGGCCATTGAGGATCGCGAAGCGATTCGCGATCTCATGCAGCGCTATGCTCGGGCGGCGGATGCCAAGTACACAGCGTATCTCGAACTGCGCGGCCCCGAAACCGTGTCGCAATCCGCTGCCGAACAAGCCGCGTGTTTCGCTGAAGATGCAGCCTGGAGCGCTGGCCAATTCGGAGGCGTGCTGTCTGGCCGCGCGGCCATCGCAGAGTTTTTCGAGAACAGTCCATGGAGTTACGCGCTACACCACTACGTTTGCCCAGAAATCAAAGTTGACGGCAGTACCGCAGATGTGCGCTGGCGGCTGCTCGAAATCGGGTGTCCCCAAGCCGATAAGCGTGTCGTGCTCTTGACGGGTGTCGTAGCGCAAACCTGCCGGCGCACCACCGAAGGGTGGCGCATCACTTCGATGAGTTTTGAAGTGTTGCAGGAGATTGAACTCGCCGACAGTCGCGATGCGGTTACCTGTCTAATACCGAAGAAAGGACAATCAGCATGACTATGATTGCGCCCGCCAAGCCGGAGGTGGCGCCTGGCTGCTTTCCGCGCGCGGAAAACCGATGCCACGTGGTGTCCAACGAGTCGATGAATTCCGAATACCGGCTTCTGGTGGTGGATGCGCCCGAAACCGGTCTTTCTGCCTATGCAGGCCAGTTTTTCCACCTGCTTTGTCCGGCAACACCGACCGAACAGCCCTTTCTACGGCGTCCGATGAGCATCTACCGGATTGACCGCGAGAACGGCCAGCTTGGGTTTCTGTATAAGGTGACTGGCAAAGGCACCCGTGCGCTCGCTTCCTTGGCACCCGGAGATGAGTTGAACGCGACCGGCCCGCTAGGTGTCGGGTTCAGCTTGCCAGTCGGGACCAAGCATGTGGCGATGGTTGCGCGCGGTGTGGGGTTGGCCACGCTCGCCCCGCTGGCGCGGATGGCGAGCGCGCAGGGCGCGATGGTCACCGCAATCCTTTCGGCACGCGCGCCAGAATTTCTGATGTCGCGTGATGAACTCGAAGTGGCCGGCGCGAAGGTCATAGAGGTGAATGATGTCGAGGGCAATTCAACGCCGCAAGACGTGATTAACCGGCTGCGCGATATCCACGCCGAGACGCCGATCGAGTTCATGGCGACATGTGGGTCTAACCGTCTGCTGAGCCTGACACGTGACCTTTGTTCGGAATGGCGCATTCCCGGACAGGTCGCTGTTGAGGCGTTCATGGGCTGCGGTCTGGGCATGTGTTTTGCCTGCGTGGTTCCGGTTCGCGACGGCCAAGGAAACGAAGAGATGAAACGGGTTTGCTATGACGGTCCGGTCTTTGGGGTCGAGGAGGTGACAGCATGGTAGATCTCTCCGTCACCGTCGGTGGTGTGCATATGTCCAACCCGATCATGCCCGCATCCGGTTCCATTGCCGAGGGCATGGCCGATTTGGTCGATCTCGGTAAGCTCGGGGCCATCGTGCTCAAGACCATAACGCCGGATATCCGGCAGGGCGTAAAACCGCCTCGCGTGGTCGAGTATACTGATGCGACCCTGTTTTCGATTGGCATCCCAAGCAAAGGACCTGACTATCTGCTCAACCATACCGTGCCGTTTTTTGCCCGGTTCGGTCCACCTGTGATCGCGAGTATCTCGGCCGATACCGCCGAGGATTTTGGCACTCTCGCAGGATATATTACCGATCCACGTATCGCGGCGATCGAGGCCAATATTTCATGTCCGAACCTGCGCGCGCATGGTCGTGCTTTTGGGATGGATCCGGTTGCTGCGGCCGAGGTTATTAGCGCGATGAAAGCCAATACGCATTTGCCGATCTGGGCCAAACTCACCCCGAATGTGGGGGATATCGCCGAGATTGCCCGTGCGGTCGAAGACGCCGGGGCCGATGCGGTGGTCACCGCGAATGCAATCCTCGGCATGGGTATCAACGCCGAAACCATGACGCCGCGCCTTGGCAATGTGGTTGGCGGTTTGACCGGCCCTGCGGTGAAGCCAGTGATCCTGCGCATGGTCAACCAATGTGCAGAAGCGGTGAAAATTCCGGTCATCGGTTGCGGCGGCATCGCGACGGGCGAGGATGTGGTCGAATACATGCTGGCCGGCGCCTCGGCGGTGCAGATAGGCACCATTAATTTTGTCCACACCGCAGCGATGGAGCAAAGCATTGCTTGGGTCGAGGGCTATTGCACACGAAAGAACATCGCCCGCGTCGAGGATCTGACGGGGGCGCTCAAACTGCCCGTCGATCAGAAGTCCGAACAGCGCGACGCGGTCGCTCTATGATTATGAAGGATCAACTCATGAGTACAAGCTGGTCTACGCTCTGCGCAGCAGGGGATTTGCCTGACGGAGAGGCCGGCGCGTTCGAAATCGATGGCGCGCGTCTGTGTCTGGTCAACGATGCGGGATCCTACTACTGCGTCGATGATCTATGCACCCATGGCCGGGCGTTCCTTTCCGAAGGCTTTTGCGACACCGAAGACTGCGTGTTGGAATGCCCGCTCCATGGCGGTCTGTTCGACTACCGCAATGGCGAGGCTTGCGGTGAGCCCGCCGAGAAACCGGTGAAAAGCTATGCTGTGCGCGTCGAGGACGGACAAGTGCAGGTGCAGCTATGAGTGCTGCAGCTTGCCGCGTGGCCATCGTCGGCGCTGGCGGCACCATCGCGATGGAGGGGGCGCATCCTTTCGATTGGGTCGATTACGGCGATAGCGGCCGGATCAATCCCGTCGATAAAATCGTTGCGGGTATGAACCTCGGGCTCGACGGCATCGCGCTGGAACTGGTGCCCTTTCGCATGCTGCCCTCAACGGGTATCGCGGTCGCCGACTGGGTCGAATTGGCCGGAGTCGTGAAGTCTCTGGACGCAGAGGCCGGGATAGCGGGGATCGTCATCACCCATGGAACCGCCACGCTGGAAGAGACCGCGTTTTTCATCGAAGCGACTTGCGCCGTAACGAAGCCCGTCATTCTTTCCGGCGCGCAACGCCCGCCGAACACTGCAGCGAGCGACGCGATGGTGAACCTGCGCTCGGCGGTTTCCGCCGCAACACAGGCGCCTGCGGGCGTTTACGCATGTATGAATGGTCAGCTATTTGCGGCCTCCGACGTGAGTAAAACGTCGAATTTCGCGCTCGATGCATTCGAAGCGCCGGAGTTCGGCCCGCTCGGACGGGTTGATGCAGACGGGAGCCTGTTCATGGCCCGCGCACCGATCCCAGCGCCTAAGGTTCAGGATTTACCAACGGGCACCGTGCCCCGCGTGGACATTGCCTTGTCCTATTCCGGCTCTGACGGCACCGCGATCCGCGCCCTGACCTCCGCCGGGGCGCAGGGAATCATCGTTGCCGGGATGCCGCCGGGCCGCGCGGCGCCTGGTGACCGTGCCGCTATGTGTGAGGCGGTAACGGCCGGCGTGGTTGTCGTCCAGTCCAGCCGTGCATTGCGCGGCAGCGTTCCGGTTCAGCCTTATAACCGGGCAGAGGGCATTTTGGGTGGCGGCGGGTTGAGCGTTCAGAAGGCGCGCATCGTCGTTTTATTGGCACTGGCTGCGAATTTAGACATCGGAGAAATAGAAGAGCTACTCCAGACTTGGGGACGCTCTCCGTCCTCCCCGGGCAAAATCTGACTGTAGGTTCCGCAAGAGAACCCAGTCTCACATTATCCAACATCCAACCACGGAGGTTCGCCAAGGCGCCCATGGGACGAATATACAGAGGTATTTTGCTGAGTCTTGCGATTGTGGCCGGGCTATTGCTGGTCTTCCTTGTCGTAGTGATCGGCGCCGAAGCCCTTCTACGCTTGTTCGATCTCGGATCGATTCGCGGTAGCGTGCAATTCTCGGAATACGCGATCTTTAGTCTGGCGATGCTCGCCGCCCCCTGGCTGTTGTATCACGATGGCCATCTACGGGTGACAATCATGCTGGACGCTCTGAGCGAGCGCGCTCGGGCAAAGGTCTTGATTTTGACCGATATCATCGGCCTTGCGGCGTCAGCCGTCGCACTGCGCTATGCGTTCGGCGTTTTTCTCCAGTCTTATCAGGGTGGACGCTTCCTTTTTGACGATGTGGTGGTGCGCGAGTGGTTGCTGCAATGGCAGGTTCCCCTCGCGCTGGCATTGCTGGTGATCGAATTCATCCGGCGGATTTGGCTGGCCCTTGGCTTGCCGGCGCGTCGTGTCGACCTTACAGGAGTTCAAGATAATGCCTGAGTGGATTTTTGCAATTTCGCTAATGTTCGGCAGTGTCATGATCTTGCTCGTGCTGGGCGTGCCGGTGGTTTTTTCGTTCCTCACCGTAAATATCATCGGTGCATTGATTTTTCTAGGCGGTGAAATGGGGCTTACCCAGATGGTGCGCAGCATGCGCTCAACCGCCGGACAATACTCGCTCGTGCCCATACCTCTATTCGTCTTAATGGGCGAGATCATGTTGCAGACAGGAATGGCTCAGAAGTCCATCGATGCCATTGACCGCTTGATTAGCAAGGTGCCCGGTCGCCTATCAATTGTCGCGGTTCTGGGCGGCACGGTATTCTCGTCTTTGTCGGGCTCTACGCTGGCCAACGCGGCGGTTCTCGGGCGCACTCTATTTCCGCAGATGAGAGACCGTGGCTATTCCTCGAGCATCTCGATTGGTCCGATCCTTGCGGTCGGCGGTATCGCCATGCTAATTCCACCCTCCGGTCTCGGCGTTCTGCTTGGCTCGCTCGCGCGGATTTCGATCAACGACCTGCTGATCGCGGCGATCGTGCCGGGGGTGCTGATGGCCGTGCTGTTCCTCGCATATATAATTCTGCGTTGCCTCATCAATCCCGAGATCGCACCGGCTTATGACGGGCCAGTCATGACCCTGAGTGAGCGTATTCTGCCGATTTTCACCCATGTCGTGCCACTTATGGGTGTGTTCGTGGTCGTCGTCGGATCGATGTTCACGGGCATCGCGACACCAACCGAAAGCGCAGCACTCGGCGTCCTAGCCACGCTGGTAGCAGCGGCGGCCTATCGTGCCCTGTCGATCAAAGCAATGATCCTATCTGTGAGAGAGACGCTTAAGTTTAGTGCGATGATTCTGCTCATAATCTGCACCTCCGGCACGTTTTCGCAGATTCTCGCCTTTTCGGGTGCGACGCAGGAAATGTCGTCGATCGTGACCAGCGCGAACGTGTCGAGCACGATGCTCGTGATCTTCATGCTGGCCATCCTCATCTTTCTCGGCTGTTTCATGGACCAAGTGTCAATGATGATGCTGACCCTGCCGATCTTCATGCCCATCGTAATTACCATCGGGGTTGATCCCATTTGGTTCGGTGTTCTCATGCTAATCGCGCTGGAGATTAGCTTAACGACGCCACCCTTCGGTCTCCTCTTATTTCTGATGCAGAGCGTAGCTGACAGACCGCTCGCCATGAAGACGATTTATAGAGCGGTTACTCCGTTCCTGCTGCTCGAATTTGCCGTGCTTGCGCTAATTCTATTCCTGCCGGGTACGGTGAGTTGGCTGCCCGATTTGATCCGCTAACGAGGTGCCACGATGAAGAGCCCAAGTTTCGCCTACATACGGGCCCAATCCCTCGATCACGCACTGAGCGCACTTGCGGACACGGAGGACGCCATTGTCCTCGCGGGTGGTCAAAGCCTTGTCGCTGCGCTCAACTTGAGGCTTCAGGTGCCCGAACTGGTGGTGGACATCAACCACGTCCCAGGTCTTGACCTGATCGAGATCGGAGGGGGCGAAGTTCGCATCGGAGCGCTCGTGCGTCACGCGCAACTTATGGCCAACGCCGAAGCATCCAAGGCTCTGCCGCTGATTGGCAGGGCGCTGCCCCATGTCGCTCATCCGGCGATCCGGAATCGCGGCACGACTTGCGGTAGCCTAGCCTACGGCGATCCCGCCGCGGAAATGCCCGCATGCGCCGTGGCGCTCGGGGCTACTTTCGTTCTTGCCAGCACAGACGGAACTCGGGAGGTGCCTGCGCGGGAATTTTATCCAGGGCTCTACGAGACCAAACGCGCACCGCACGAGATGCTGATCGAAGCGCGTTTTCCGGTCGCCCCGGACGGGGCGCGCGCAATGTTTGACGAAGTGGCCGTGCGCCGAGGAGATTTCGCGACGCTCGGCCTTGCCGGGCAAATCCATGTCAATCGCGGCGTCATCGCAGCATTCGACCTCGTCGCCTTCGGGTCGGAACCTGCGCCGCTTTTACTGAAAAACGTGGCTGATATCGCCCTGGGCAGAGCGCCTGTCCCGGGCCTCATCGCCAGTCTGGCGCAATCGGTCGCAGACGAGGTCGATCCGATGGAAAGCCCGCTCGCTACGTCCGAAATGCGCCGCCGACAATACCGCGCGTTAGCCGAACGCTGCCTGGGCGCTGTAATGGAGTTTGCCGATGTCTGAGGACGCAATCCGTTTCACGCTCAATGGGCGCGATGTCTCTGTTCCTGCCACGACGCGGGGCCACCTAGGCGATCTTCTACGTCACCAATTTGGTGAAACTGGTACGCATATCGGGTGCGAGCATGGGGTCTGCGGTGCCTGCAACGTAGTAATGGACGGGGTCGTAGTGCGCTCTTGTCTTACACTCGCCGTCCAAGTCTCAGGGGCAGAAATTGAAACGATCGAACATGTAGGGAACGACCGAGATGTAGCCGCGCTTCAGGACGCCTTCATGGCTCGCAACGCGTTCCAGTGCGGGTATTGCACGCCCGGAATGATCATGAGCGCGCGAGAACTGTTGGCTGGCAATGCCGCACCTCGCCGCGAAGAGATCCGCGATGCTATCTCGGGAAATCTATGCCGTTGTACAGGCTATCAGGCCATCGTCGAGGCGATTTCGGATGCTGCAGAAACGCTGCGGGAGACGGCTAATGACTAAGATGGTCACCAAGGGTATCGGTGCGCCGATGCCACGCGAAAGCGCGCGCCGTCTAGTCGAGGGTCGCGGTCGTTACGTCGATGATATAACACTGCCGGGCATGCTTCACATCGCTTTCGTGCGCTCGCCGTTCGCGCATGGGCGCATCCTGGGAATAGACACTGCAGATGCGTTGGAGTTGCCCGGCGTTGTCGCCGTGATTGACGGTAAAGAACTGGCAGAGATCTGTGCGCCCTTTGACACCAATCCGCCAGGTGTGCCGCACCATGCCTCTGCGCCTCAGCCAGCTTTGGTGATCGAAGAAAGTTGTTACCAAGGCCAGGCGGTTATCGCCGTGATTGCCGAGAGCCGCGCCCTCGCCGAAGATGCGGCGGAGTTGGTGTTCGTCGACTGGGAGGAACTTCCGGCCGCTTGTTCCATAGAAGAGGCCCAGTCCGTTGATGCCGCGCCGGTTCTCAGTGAATTCGACAACAACCTCACCCTTCATCACCGGTTCGGGGCCGAGGACGTATCGGAGGCCTTCGAGAACGCGGCTCACGTGGTCGAGGCAAATTTCGGTTTTGGCCGCCAGACTGGGGTAACTTTAGAGCCGCGCGGTATCATCGCGCATTGGGACCCACGCTCCGAGGAGCTCGATGTCTGGCAATCGCACCAGGTGCCTTGGCAGATGCGCGAGGTATATGCCATGCAATTAGGCCTGCCGTCGCAGTCCATACGCGTCACGACGCCCGACGTAGGCGGTGCCTTCGGCCTGAAACTGCATGCCTACGCTGACGAACTCGCGGCTGTGGCGGTTTCAAAGCGGTTGGGCCGACCAGTGAAATACATCGTGGACCGACTGGAGTCTTTTACTTCCGACGCTCATGCGCGCGAAGCTAAGGCCACATGCCGGATGGCGGTGGATCCAGAGGGGCACATCCTTGGTATAGACGCCGTGGTCGATTCTGGGTTCGGGGCCTACGCCATGCATCCGCGTGGCAGTTTCGGTGAAGCAATGCAGGCCGCTCAGATGATCGGCGCTCCCTACAAGGTGGGCGCCTTCCGGGCCGAGGTGCGCGGATGGCGCCAAAACAAGGCTCCAAGTGGTGCCTATCGGGGCGTCGGCCAACCCATTGCCTGCGCCATCACTGAAGACATGATCGATCTCGCCGCGCGGGCAGTCGGAATTGACCCAGCTGAGATGCGGAGCATCAATTATCGCAGCACGCTGGACGAAGGAACGCGTGCGACCCAGTCCGGGCTAGTGATCGAAGAACTTTCTCTCGACGCCTGCCTCGACAAGTTGATGGAAGCGATGGATTACAAGAATCTTAGAGCCAAACAGGCAGCGTTGAGAAAGAAGGGTATATATCGCGGAATCGGGCTTGCGAGTTTCGTCGAACTCACAGGCGTCGGGGCAGGGCTCTACGGCCCGCTTGGGCTGCCCCTCGCCGCAAACGAGGCCTGTCGCTTGACCCTGCAACCTGACGGGAGCCTAACCTGCGCGACCAGCGTAACGGATCAGGGACAAGGGACACTGTCCGCGATCGGCCAGTTGATCGCAGGTGAATTTGATGTTGCGCCGAGCATGGTTCGGATGATCTCTGGCGACACAGGGCGCATCCCGTATGGCGGCGGAGCCTGGGCGTCGCGTGGGATGGCTCTTGGCGGGGAGGCCGCAATGCAGGCCTGCGTGCGTATGCGCGACGGGCTTTTCGAGGTCGCGGCCGGAATCCTCCAATGCGAGCCGAACGCGCTGGCGTTCGAGAACGGCGAGGTCATTGGGCCCAAGGGTCTCTCCGGCCTGACGCTCGCTGAGATCGGTGCGCTGTGCCACTATCGCCCCTACGATATTCCGACGGGGCAAGTGCCGCCAATGACGATCGAGGAAAGCTTCGTTCCCTTGAATCTGCCCTACATCGCCAGCAATGGCGTTCACGCCGTGCATCTCGAGATCGATTCCGAACTCGGCACCGTCGAATTGCTCGATTATTGGGTGGTGGATGATTGTGGCACTGTCGTGAATCCGCTTCTGGTTGATGAGCAACTGCGTGGCGGAATCGTGCAGGGCATCGGTGCGGCACTTTACGAGGAGTGTGTGTATTCCGAGGACGGGCAATTTACCAATGGGACACTCGCAGATTACGTGGTTCCAATGGCGAGCGAAATGCCGGATATCCACGTGGGCCACATCATAACCCCAACCCGCGCGTCTGGCCTCGGCGCGAAGGGTGTGGGTGAAGCTGGGACGGTAGGCGCACCGGCAGCCCTGCGCACTGCGATCAGTGATGCCTTGTCGCCGCTTGCCGCACGCGTGGTGAAGCAGCCGTTCACGACCCACCGTATTCTCGAGGCCGCAATGGCTGCAGAAAACGCCAAATAAGAAACGAAGCACAGGATGTTCACTCATGGAAATGCAAGACCGTCAAATTATCGCTGCCCCGCGGCTCACCGTATTCGAGGCGATCCTGACACCGGACATGTTAAAGGCCTGCATTCCGGGGGCGGAAGAGGTGACCGGATCGCTGGATACGGGGTTTGAGGCCGTCGTCGTGCAGAAAGTCGGGCCGGTAAAGGCCAAGTTCAGAGGCGTGGTCACCATGGAAGACATAGTTCCCGGCACCTCCCTTCGCCTCATCGGTGAGGGCAAGGGGGGAGCCGCCGGATTTGCCAAGGGGACCGCGACCATCACGTTGGCCGATCATCTCGACGGTTGCGAACTGGTCTACGTTGTCGAGGCGAAGATCGGCGGCAAAATCGCACAGCTCGGTTCGCGCATCATTGATGGATTTGCCAAAAAGATGGCCGACCAGTTCTTCGAACGATTCAGGTGCGAATTAGAAGGTGTGGAGTAGAGCTGAGAGATTTACTCTAGTATCTATGTTCCGACTTGACGCGCGAACTCGGCATCGTCGGAATTGGGGCCAGTTCTGTAAGCGGCGCCCAGGATCAGTTTAACGGGCTGAAGCTCCAAGCGAGCGGGTTGTCGATGCGGCTGGCTAGATAGCTTCGAGACCCGTGCATACCCCATTAACATCCCATCACCCGCTCCAAAAACCGTCAACAACCGCGCTTGTTTTGAACGGGGCTTTTGGCGGTGTCGCGTAGCCCTTAATTGTGAGACGAGAAACCCAACGGAATCAACGGCTGCCCTTTGCCCTTAAACCTGAGACAGGGTTCACAGGCTTGTGCGGCAAACTCCGTGGCCTGTGGTGCTGAAGAGACGCGTAGCGCTGCGGTGCTGCGCCGGCATTGCCGGGCGTCTAGCCTTTTGGCATGATGATACCAGCTGAGATGCCGCGCCTGAAAGGCTATCGTTTTCCTCGTGAAGTCGTGGCCTACGCGGTGTGGGCCTATCATCGATTCGCGCTCAGCACTGCGGACGTCGAGGATCTTCTTGCCGATCCGTGCCAAAAGAAATCAGGATTTCAAGAGCTTCGAGAGAAACGTTGCGCTGCGCAACGCGTTGCTCGGCGTGTTGAGTACAGTGGGTAAGCATGCTGTCTTCCTTGGTTATCTGCACTCAGGATGCTCAACCTTTTGACAAAAAGCACCCGCAAATTGGGGGATTTTTTTGGGGGATAAATCTCATATTTCGGGGAATTTTCTGTGGATTCGGCTGAGGAAGCCAGTTCACAAAATCTCCATTGAGACTCCGCCTATATGGCGACACCCACCCATGGGTTGAGCATGCTTTCTTCATGGTGAGGGATTGTGCGGAGGGTAGGTCATTCATGGCTTCTCCGAAGCTCCAGTCGTTTCAATTGACAAGTGGTGGCGCACTCCAGCTCCAACAAATGCAGGTGCTGGCACATCAAGCGCATCAGCCAGGGCACGCAGGGATTCGATCGCCGGAGATACGGCCTTCCCGGCAAGCAACGCAGAAAGCCAGTTGGCGTCGATGCCTGATGCTGCAGCAAACGCTGCAGTATCCTGTTTCACAAGAGTGACAGCCTGCCCCAAACGCATGTGGAACGGCATGGTTTCGTTGGACAGGAGATGAAGAATTTTCTCCTGCACCGCTATCCCCTCAGGGAGGGATCTCTGTGGGATGAAGCCGCGCCTTCTTGACAGCCAGAGCAGCGCATCGCCTGCCTTCAGCCGGAACGCCTTGTCATCAGGTCGGCCAGCGATCTTCTCGTGAACACGTCCGAGTTTGAAGCCCTCCTTGCTGAGCGACGTTCGAACCGCCGGCACGGTCATGTTCGCCAGGAGAGAAAGTTCCTGCATGCTGAGATTCATGGATACAAGCACTTCTCCACCGAAGAGGCTGTATCGGGCAAAGAAGGTTTCGAACATTCGTCTCAGCGGGAAATCGTGCAGGTTGGAGAAGGGCGATGGTTCACCATTCGCATCTGCTTCGGGATAGCCCTGCAACAATCCATCGACCTCGTGCCAGACCTCCACGGTACAATCTCAGGACGAGGCCTGGGAATTCCGCGTCGAGCCAACACGCAACCGCGAAGGCATCGCGCTCGAGCTGCTGGACCGCTTCTCCTGTCCTTTGCATTGACGCCAGGACTTCGGGGGGTCGATCGATCGAGGATGTCACGCGGCCCTCCTTCTTGACGTATCTGGGCAACTGGGCTTCGGCTTCATTGCTGATTGACCGGCGCTACCCGCTCGATCAGGTCATCCCAGTCGGTCGGAGGATCTCCCGGCGGAACGGCGGCGTTTCGCTATTGCCCAATTCTTACTAGTAAGCGACTGCATCTTGCAGTCGGATTCGTGTATTGGCACCTTATGGCTCGGCGATCGGCCGCGCGCGCATCCCAAATTCATCGACGGGGCCTACGGATAGGGTACTCGTTGGACTTTCTGAAAGCGAACAGCATGACTGGTAATCTCATCCGCTCCGCAGTGGTGCTTGGAACCTTGTCTATGGTCGGTCCATTCGCGATTGACATGTATCTGCCTGCGATGCCGGCCATCGCCGCGGACCTCGTTGTCAGCGAGACAGCAACTCAGGCGACGATCACGTCCTATTTCGTGGCCTTCGGACTTGCGCAACTTGTTTATGGCCCCTGGGCCGACCAATCCGGCCGCAGGCTTCCGATCTTCCTCGGAGTTGGTGTATTCTTGTTGGCCTCGATCGGCGCGGCGCTGGCCGGGACGGTGGCGGAACTGACCGCCTGGCGGTTCCTTCAGGGACTGGGCGGTGCTGTCTTGATGGTTGTGCCGCGCGCCATTATTCGCGACATGCATAGTGGCGCCGAAGCGACTCGCCTGATGGCCATGATCATGCTGGTGATCTCGGTCTCACCTATGCTCGCCCCCTTGGCTGGAAGCGGGGTGCTGGCGCTGGCTGGCTGGCGCGAGATCTTCGCGATCCTCGCCATCGCGGCACTGATCAGCCTCACGATGACTGTGACGTTGTTGCCAGAGACGTTGCCGCCCGAACGGCGCGTACCGGTGAATGTCCGCTCGTTGTTGCGGGGCGCACGAATCTTGTTCACAGATAGTGGCTTCATGGGCCTGACTTTCATCGGCGCCTTCGGCATGGCGAGCTTCTTCGTCTTCCTCGCCTCTGCCTCCTTCGTCTATATGGATGATTTCGGTCTGTCGCCAACCGGCTTCTCGGTTGCTTTTGCCGTGAATGCCATCGGATTCTTCTCGGCTTCGCAACTTGCCGGGCCGCTGGCAGAACGGATCGGCCTGGCTCGGACAATCCGTCTTGGCACCGGCATGTTCGCAGGCTTCTCACTTGTACTTCTAATCATCGCGCTATCCGGCCACGCCAGCCTGCCGATCGTGGTCGGGCTGCTCTTCTGCGGCAATGCTGGGCTTGGGTTGGTGATCCCGACTACCATGGTCATGGCGCTCGATGATCACGGCGACATCGCGGGCCTCGCCTCCTCGCTTGGCGGCACGTTGCAAATGCTGACGGGCGGCGTGATGATCGTCGCGGCCGGCTCGTTTTTTGACGGCACGGCAACACCGATGGTCGCGGTCATAGCGCTTTGTGGGGTCATCGCCTTCGGCCTGACACTCGCCACGCTGCGCTGTGCGCCGACACCGGCGGAGTGAGGGTCGGGATGCTCACTTTTTCCCATCAGACGGCATTGTTGCAGAACTCACGCCTGAGGCATGACTTCCCCTTACCCGGCTGGCGTCATGCCACGCGAATGGTCTCGGCAGTGCCGAGGGCATTGAAGCGGTTCAATATTGCAATGCGGACGTGGATCTCGGCGGTTTGGCGGTCTGGGTCTTTCGCGGCGATGCGTTCACCGAATGCCTTGAGACATCGCATCTTCGCCTCGACCCGGCTTCGAGCATGGTATCCGGTCCAATGCTTCCAGAATGCCCGGCCGTAGTGCTTCGTGGCGCGCAGCGTCTCGTTCCGAGCCATCGCTGCCGGGCAGTCTTCCTTCCAGGCGCGTCCGTTCTTCCGGATTGGAATGATTGGGATCGCCCGTCGTTCGGTGATGGCCTTGTGGCAGCGGCGCGTATCGTAGGCACCATCAGCTGTCACCGTGCCGATCTGTTCATCTTTGGGAATCTGGCCGAGTAGCTCGGGCAGGATTGGGCTGTCACCGTCGCTGCTGGGAGTGAACTCGACCGCCCGGATGTCTGAGGTGGCCTTCTCCATAGCCAAATGCACCTTGCGCCACTGGCACTGGCGGCGGCCCTGAACGCCGTGCTTGCGGGCTTGCCACTCTCCATCGCCGAGGAACTTGATGCCTGTGCTATCCACGAGAAGGTTGAGCGGTCCATCGACGCGGCTACACGGGATCTGAACGGTCAACGTTCTCTGTCTACGGCACAGGGTGCTGAAGTCAGGAACGGACCAATTCAGCCCCGCCAGCCGCAGTAGGCTGGCCACCATCCCCGAGGTCTGTCGCAACGGGAGCTTCAAAAGAACCTTAACCGAAAGGCAGAACTGGATGGCGGCATCGGAGAAGACGGGTGGACGGCCGGGGCGGCCTTCATGCGGTGCCAGCCAAGCCATGTCTTGGTCCACTCAGATCAACATCGAGCCGCGCCTGCGCAGCGCCGCGTTGTAGCTGGACCAGTTCGTCGGGCATTGTCCGGTTGTTGAAGTCGCCTTGCCGTTGTAGCGC
>TARA_R100000789_G_scaffold98471_1_pt1 | contig 31528 bp, 33 predicted proteins | sample TARA_R100000789 | Tara Oceans TARA_R100000789 (sample SAMEA2623403) | marine metagenome | biome: marine biome (ENVO:00000447); feature: mesopelagic zone (ENVO:00000213); material: "saline water (ENVO:00002010), including plankton (ENVO:xxxxxxxx)" | depth 450 m
GGGTGGGGCGTCGCGTCGAAAATCGCGCGCGCGGCGCCTCACCCTAAATACAGCCGTGTGATCCAGTTCGCGACAAGTGCCGGCCGCGCCGCGCCCTCTATCTCGACCTCCACGTCCCAATGTACATCCAGCCAGCCATCGCCCTGGTCCACGCTCGCCACGGCAAACCGCCCGCGCACCCGGAGCCCAACCCGCACGGGTGAGACAAAGCGGATGCGATCAAAACCGTAGTTCACACTGGACAGAACGCCCGGGATCCCCTCCATCACCTGATAGGACATCATCGACAGCATCGAAAGCGTCAGGAAGCCATGCGCCACAGTCCCGCCAAACGCGGTCTTTGACGCGCGTTCCGCGTCAAGGTGGATAAACTGCCAGTCCTCCGTCGCATCGGCAAATGCCTTGACGCGCGCCGCATCCAGCGTCACCCAGTCAGTTTCACGCGGGGCAAGGTCGCGCAGATCGTCAGCCAGCATCGGGCAACACATAATCTGCGAACCGCTGCCGCAGTGTCAGTTTTGACACCTTGCCGGTGGCCGTCAATGGCAGATCCTCGACGAACTCCATTGCATCTGGCAATTGCCATTTCGCCAGATGCTCCAGCAGCATCTCATGTATCTCGCTCAGCGTGGGCGGGTCGCCCGCGTCACGCGGCACAACAACCAGCAAGGGTCGCTCATCCCATTTCGGATGCGGCACAGCGATCACCGCGCAATTGGCCACCTTGGGATGGGCGATGGCGATGTTCTCCAGATCCAGCGAACTAATCCACTCGCCGCCCGACTTGATCAGATCCTTGGCCCGGTCCTGAATATACAAAAAGCCATTCGGATCGATGCTGGCCACATCCCCGGTACCGAACCAGCCATCCGCATCAAAAGACCCGTTAGAGGCAGCCTCGTTGTTGAAATATCCTGAGATGACCGCATTGCCGCGCACAAACAGCTCTCCTACAGCCTTGCCGTCGTGGGGTTGCCTGACGCCATCCTCATCGGCAATCTTCAGCTCGACCCCGAACAATCGCCGCCCTTGCTTGGACTTTGCCGCCATGCGCTCTTCGAACGGCAAGTCTTGCATCGGCGGCGACAGTTGTCCGTGTGTGCCCACAGGACTCATTTCCGTCATGCCCCAAGCGTGGCAGACGTCCACGCCATGGTTTTCAAAGAACGCGATCATCGCGCGCGGCGCGGCGGACCCGCCGATTACCAGTTGATCAAGAGCGGATGGTACGGAATCGCGCGCCTCAACCTCAGCGCGCAGTCCCAGCCAGACCGTGGGAACGCCCCACGCAGCCGTCACCTGCTCATTTTCCATCAGGTCAAACACGGACGCACCGTCCAGCTTGCCACCCGGCATGATCAGGGATGCGCCGACCAATGGCGCGGCATAGGGTAGCCCCCATGAATTGACGTGGAACATGGGCACCACAGGCAGGATTCGTGCGCCCTCATGCAGGCTACGCGGTACAGTGACTGACAAAAAAAGTGCATGCAGAACGGTGGACCGATGCGAATAAAGCGCGCCCTTGGGATGCCCTGTGGTGCCAGAAGTATAGCACAGCGCCGCCGCTGCGTCCTCGGCTACCAAGGGCCAGTCGAACGTCTCGTCCTGACCGGCCAGAACCTCCTCGTAGCACAGCCAATCCAGTTTACCCTCTGGCAAATGCTCCCGGTCCGTCATGGCCACCAATATTAGCCCGTCAGGCAGGTGTTCCGACAATGCCTCGACCAGCGGCACAAAGGTCAGGTCGACACACAGCACCTTATCCTCGGCGTGCTGGATGATATAAACCATCTGCTCTGCGGACAGGCGCGGGTTGATCGTGTGACAGACCGCTCCCATGCCAGAGATGGCGTAATACAGTTCAAAATGGCGGTAGCCGTTCCAAGCCAGCGTCGCCACCCGGTCCCCCTGCCCCACACCTAGCCCGGACAGCCCGTGCGCCAGTTGCGCAGCGCGGCTATAGGCCTGCCGATATGTCTCACGGTGGATGTCGCCTTCGGTCCGCACCGAGACGATCTCTGCCCCCGGATGCGCCTGCGCCGCGTAATCAAGAATCTCAATGATCCTCAGCGGCATATGCATCATCATGCCTTGCATCCAACCCTCCCTTGCCGATACCTCACGTCCCGCTAGACTGTGCGAGAGCGCGCCCCGCGTGCAACCGTTTTTCCCAAATAGTGACGCAAGGATTCCCCATGACCAGCCAGATGCAGCGCATTGCCCTTGCCCGACGGCCCTCGGGCCATCCGGTCGCCGAAGATTTTGCGCTCAAGACCGACCCAATGCCCGCCCCCGCGCAAGGTGAGGTGTTGATCGAGGTCACGCACCTGTCGCTTGACCCCTACATGCGCGGCCGCATGGATGACGTGAAAAGCTATGCTCCTGCTGTCCAGATCGACGGCACAATGACCGGTCAGGGCGTTGGCCGCGTTGTTACGGCCCCGGGCACCGATTTCACGTCCGGCGACTTGGTCACCGGAATGACCGGCTGGGCGAGCCATGCCGTATTGCCTGCGGCAGAGGTGCGACGGCTGGACGACGCCCTGCCCCCGTCAACCGCCCTTGGCGTGCTGGGGATGCCGGGGTTCACAGCGTGGACCGGCCTGCGCGAATACGGTCACCCCAAGGCGGGCGAAACGCTGGTCGTGGCGGCGGCCACTGGTCCGGTAGGATCGCTGGTTGGTCAACTTGCCAAGGCGGCGGGCCTTCGCACCGTGGCCATCGCGGGCGGGGCCGAAAAGTACCGCCTTGCTGTTGAGAGCTTCGGTTTTGACGCCGCCATCGACCACCGCGCCTTTGACGACGCCTCCAGCTTGCGCAAGGCAATCGCCGCCGAGGCCCCGGGCGGCGTCGACATCTACTGGGAAAACGTCGGCGGCAAAGTTTTGGAGGCGGTGCTTCCGCTTATGAACGTGCACGGCCGCATCCCGATCTGCGGCGCGATTTCATGGTATGGCGGGACCGAGGATTGCGCCGACCGCCTGCCAGCAGTCTGGCGGTCCATTCTGGTCAAGCGGTTGTCCGTCAACGGCTTTATCATTTTTGATCACTGGGGGAACTTTCCGACTTTCCTGCAAGAGGTCAGCCCCAAGGTCGCGGCGGGCGAACTGTCGTTCCTTGAGGATATCGCCGAGGGGTTGGAAAACGCACCGGCCGCTTTCATGGCCATGCTGAACGGCGGGAACACGGGCAAGCAGATCGTGAAAGTCGCGAACTGATTGCGCGGTTTTCAGGCCCCGATCACCAAAGGGGCCGTCAACCGCTTGAGGGTCGAGATCACGCTAAGCGGCGTGATCCGGCCCGTTCCTGGGTTGTCCTCGGACGGAATGCCCTCGATCTTCATGGTCATATTGGCGCTGTCGGACATGACCGTGATGCTATGCGTGTTTCGATCCACGGTCGGGTCGGCCCAGACCTCAACCCGCGTGCGTTCAGTGCCGATCCCGGCAAGCCCAAGTGCCACGGCGACATTTGTGTTTGCCGGAAATCCTTTGATCGCGTCCTGCGCCGATCCGGCAAAACACTGAACCGGGTCGGTCAGGCCGTCCAGATCCAGCCCCAACTTTTCAATCGCCGGGGCGCCTTTCAGGCTGGCAGGCGGTTTGCGGGTGATGATCGTTACACTGTCGATCCTGCCCTGCGCGGCGGCCTGCACCGCATCAAGGCCCAACAATGCGCCCGATGGCACTAGGATTCGCCCCCCTGTTCGGGCCGCGATCTCCTTGAGGTGCGACGCGTCAAGCAGCCCCCCAACGCTGGCCACCACAACGATTTTTCCCGCCTCAAGCGTCGGACGAGCCACCTGATCCAGAAGATGCGCCGGACAGCATTCGACGACCACATCGGCGGTCGTGGCCAGTGCGTCCAGTGAATACACATCGTAACTGCGCCGGAAATGAGCGGACATATGGGCCTTGGCTTTGGTTACATCGCGCGCTGAGATAGCAACAAGTTCCAGCCCGTCGATGCCCTGATCCAGTGCCGCCGCCACCGCCTTGCCAATTGCACCAAATCCGCCGACAGCCACCTTGAGAATACGTTTGGTCATATTGCCTTATTCCCTACGGCGCGCCCATCAGATGGCGGACCCGTCCACCTCAGCCTCTAGCGCCAGTGGCGCAGGTGCGCCCGCCAGATCATCCACCCGCAACGGCCCTGATGGCCGCGCCAGCCGGTTGCGCACCACCCACAAAAGTCGCGACTGCGCCCGAGTGATCGCCACATAAGCCAGCCGTTTCCACAAAGGTTGTCCCGCCTCGTTACGACCGGCCCGCGCAGCGGCAAACAGATCGGGCGCAAAAACCTGCACCGCCTCCCATTGGCTGCCTTGCGCCTTGTGGATTGTCACCGCTGCCCCGTGCAAAAAGGTCGCCCCCATGCGCGCCGCATAGGGCAGGAACGGTTCTTCCTCATCGGGCATCTCGATCTTGACGATAGACGCCGCAGAGACTTGTGGCTCCATCGCGCCGACCACATGCAGGCGCGAAAACCCCGGCTTTTTCCCCGGGCCCAGATAGATCACCTGCGCGCCTTTGATCAGGCCACGCGCCTCAAGATCCAGCCGTTTCTTGCGGTGCTTCAGCGGCAGTTCCAGACCGTCACAGATCAGCGGCTCACCGGGCAACAGGCTATCGGCAGGGGCTTCATGCACCCTTCGAAAGGCATTGATCAACCGAATGCGCGTGGCATTGCGCCAGACCAACACAGGCGAGCGCGCCATCAGATCGACCTCGACGCGATTGGCAAAGACAACCCGGTCGTCACGCCGCGACGCATCTTCGACCATGCGCTCAAAATCTTCAAACCCCAGTGCGGGGTCAGCCAGCGCATGGGCCAGATCAAGGATCGGGTTGTCCGCCGCCTGCCGGTGGACGCGGCTCAGCTCGCGTTTCTGGCTGTCTTTCAGGCCGTCAAACACCATCTTTCCCGATTGGTTGACGGGCGCCAACTGCGCTGGATCGCCAAACAGGACAAGGTTGGGAAAGATCTCTTGCAGGTCTTCGAACTGGCGTTCGTCCAGCATCGAGGATTCGTCGACAAAACCGATGTCCAACGGTTCTTCGCGCCGCTTCCAGCCGGTGATGAAGTCACTCCCCCTCAAACCGGCGGCCGCCAATGCTGCGGGAACGGATTTGTGCTGTGCATAAACCGCCTGCGCTCGTTCCAGAGCCACGTCGGTCAGCCCCTCAATCTCTGGCCGCTCGTCCTCATTGCCCATGAGCCACTCGGCAATCTTTTCATATTCCGGATCATAGACGGGTGTGTAGATGATCCGGTGAATGGTGGTGGCAGGCACCCCCCGCATCCGCAAAACGCTGGCCGCCTTGTTGGTGGGTGCCAGCACGGCAAGGGTACGCTTTTCGCGTGACCGCCTGCTTTCATAATCGCCAGAGACCGTCTCGACCCCGACCGCCTCCAACGCCTTGACCAACTCAGCCAGCAACAGCGTCTTGCCGCTGCCCGCCTTGCCCATCAAGGCCATCACTCGCGCGCGTCCCTCCTGTGCCGGAAGGCACAGCCCTTCGTCCAGATCAACGCCAGCCTCACGCAAAAGCTGTGTGACGCTGTCATAGGCAGCGGCCTGGTCGTCGGAAAATACGAGGGAGGGCAAGGTCATATCGGACAATAACGCGCCCGGCGAGGGGCCACCAGAACCCTTTGCGGCTTCTTTTTGGTTCACATACTCTTTTCTGCCGCTGACGGCCCTGCTGCCTTGGCTGGAAATGGAAAACGCGCGCAGGGGTCACCCTACGCGCGTTTTTGAAGCATCGGTTGGAATTGCCTTTGTCCGAAGTTCCTCAGGCCGCTTCCCGTTCCTTTGGCACAACGATGTCGCCAAAGGAGCGCGCGAACCACCGTTTGGACATTTCCGGCGTGATGCCCGCACTTTTTGACACTTGTGCTTGTGCTGCTTGGGTAAACTCCCACAGTCCGACGCTGATCTGTTCGCGACCTTCACCTTGTTGTCCCAACACCTCTGGTGAAGAGCCAATACGACGATAGATCCGCACCATGCGCGCATCAAAGACGCCGACATAGTGCTCTACACCAAATTCCTGCATGACCTCGCCACCGGCCAGCATCAGTGCCGCCGCCACACCGGGGGTCGCACCGCGGGCCAAACAAAATCGGGTGCACTCCCAGATCAACGGAGACTGGATACGCACGCCGTCTGTCAGGTGAATGAAATGATCGTTTATCATCGTGCGACCCACTGTGGGCAGCAGACGCATGGATCCGCCATGTGTGCCGTCGGCATTTTCCCAGATGACATACAGAGGGTTCTCATCATCGTATTCGTCACGCTCAAGACCGCTTTCGTCGACGGACACTTCCCAGCCAAGACGCGTCTTGAACTGGTCGGCGCGGTCGCGGAACATCGCCTCTGCGAGCTTCGGGAACTTGTGCAGGTCAGTGCCGTAGATGTAGCGGATCATTTTCGTCTTCCCCTCGGAATGTAAATTCGATGAGGAGAGATTGCCGGCAGAGTGGTTAACGAGATTCAACCTGAGCGCGCGCTGACCAAACACATGCTTTACCAAAGCGCGCGTTCAGACCACGATGACGCCCCGGCTCAGGGCCCGCGCGACCGCATGAGTGGTGTTCAGAGCACCCAGTTTGTGCCGGGCGCTTTCGACATAAACTCGCAAGGTATGTTCAGAAATCGAAAGAGTATCAGCGGCTTGTGCCCTGCTGTAGCCAACTGCAAGTAGTGTCATTGCTTCGATCTCACGCGGGGACAAGGACTGCGAGGCCTCTGGCGTGCGACCGGGTTCGAATTCAAGCGCTTTCTGGTTGAAGTAGTGCGCGATCAGGATCAGATCGCGCCGGTTGGTTAAGGTAAAATCCTCCCATTCGGTGTCATTGCAGTTGTGCGAAAGTGTAAACAGCGCGAATTGACCGTTGGGTCCACGAAGAGGAATTGAAAAACCCTGGTTCCCAATGCCATAGGCGATTGCATCCTGCATGAGCGCGCGTGCAGCCTTGCTTGACCAATCCAGCCGCTTCCAATCCACGGGGTGGAACCGCTGATAGCAACCCACCACCACTGGATCGACACGCAAATAGCCCTTTTCGACATAGCGGTTGACCCATTCCAGGTCATAGGTGCCACATCCGTACTGTTCGCCATTGCTGTTGACCCAGTGATAAACAATGTGGTCGACCCCATAGCTGTCTCGCAATTCCTCAATCAGGATTTGCAGATCCTCGAGTCCCTCAGCGGATTCGAGCCGCTCTATCAGTCCGTCCAGTCGCAGTGCGTTTCCCGACAAAAAGCCCAATGCCATTACCCTCGGCCTGGGACGCAATCTCTGCCTGTGCGACGAAGGATGCATCATCCAACTGCGCTGCCAGCGACTGCATGCCATTGGCCCGAGCGAATGATTTCAGGTCAGTGAGAACGTCCAAAATCCAGTCATGTCCCATGATCAGCCTCGTGTATAGATGGTTAACGCTTCATTAAAACAACCATAGCACGCACTCGAACTTGCCGATATTCGCGGAATCTTCCTCCCCAGAAATAGCGAGAGGGCGTTTCGCCAAGTATTTGAAACCGTTCAGGCCGGGCCTCAAACGCAAAACGCCCGCGATGCCAGGGGCGATTCGCGGGCGTCAGAGAGCTGAAGATTGGCGGCCAAAGGTTACTTGCGGGCGGCCAATGCATCCTCAAGGGTGCGCAGCCCGGTCTTGGGGGCCTGCACCAGAACCGACATGTTGCCGGGCTTGTGCTCATTGCGCAGCATCTTCATGTGGGCGTCGGGGATTTCTGCCCACGGAAAAACCTCGGACATGCAGGGATCAAGGCGGCGCTCGATCATCAGGCGGTTGGCTGATGCGGCTTGCTTGAGGTTGGCAAAGTGCGAACCCTGCAGGCGCTTTTGGTGCATCCACATGTAGCGCACGTCAAACGTGCAGTTGAACCCGGACGTGCCAGCACAGATCACGACGATGCCGCCCTTCTTGACCACCAGCGTGGAGACCGGGAAGGTCGCCTCCCCCGGGTGTTCGAACACCATGTCGACGCTCACACCTTTGCCGGTGATTTCCCAGATCGCCTTGCCGAACTTTCGCGCTTCCTTCAGCCAGGCATTGTATTCGGGCGAATTCACGATGGGCAGCTGGCCCCAACAATCGAAATCCTTGCGGTTGATCACGCCCTTGGCGCCTTGCGCCATCACGAACTCACGCTTGCTTTCATCCGAAATCACGCCGATCGCATTTGCACCCGCCGTGTTCGCCAGCTGAATCGCGTAAGAGCCCAGTCCGCCTGAGGCGCCCCAGACTAGAACGTTCTGGCCCGGCTTCAGTTCATGAGGATGGTGACCGAAAAGCATCCGGTACGCGGTGGCCAAAGTCAGCGTGTAGCAGGCGCTTTCCTCCCAGGTCAGATGCTTGGGACGCGGCATCAACTGCTGGGCCTGCACCTTAGTGAACTGTGAAAACGACCCATCGCCAGTCTCATAGCCCCAGATCCGCTGGGTGGGGGAAAACATCGGGTCGCCGCCGTTGCATTCCTCATCGTCGCCATCGTCCTGATTACAATGGATGACAACCTCATCACCGACCTTCCAGGTCTTGACCTTGTCGCCCACCTTCCAGACGATACCCGCCGCGTCTGACCCTGCGATGTGGTAGTCCTGACCATGCACATCAAAGGGTGAGATCGGCTGACCCAGACCAGCCCAGACGCCATTATAGTTGACGCCTGCCGCCATCACCAGAACCAGCACCTCGTGGCTGTCGATATCCCAGACATCGACCACCTCCTGCTGAAAGCTCTGATCCGGCTCGCCATGACGATCACGACGGATCGCCCAAGCGTACATCTTTTTAGGGACATAGCCCATCGGGGGCATTTCACCGACTTCGTAGAGGTCTTTTTCCGGCGCATCATATTGAGCGATGTTCGTTTGCGTATCCAGAGCCATATCGGTCTCCTGTAGGCCAGAGTGGACGGGTTGACCGGTTCTGCGGTGCAGAATCGCGGCGTCTGACCCCGGAATATTCTTCGTCGCGCAACATTGCAACATCATTTGCATCGTTTTTGTAATTTTATGACCTCGCAGACGCAGAATAAGCTATGCGGGCGCAGCATTAGCCATTGGCGGTCTGGCCAAAGCATTGCGCCTAATGCCCTGAGAACTCGACAGATGAGGTATTTTAGAACAGGTGGTCGATGGAACGCGCGTAGTAGGCGGCCAGCGGTGCCCCTTGGGGCGTGAGATGGAACGAGTCGTCGCGTTCCTCCACCAGACCGCGCTCGATCATGGCGCGTAGACCAAATTCGACGCTGTAGTCCCGGTTGTTCCGGGCGAGATGGACATGCGCTTCAGGCAAGGCGGCAACCGCGTCGGAAAAGCCACGCTCCAATTCGGCGCGGGTTTGCGGCCCACGCATCAGAAGATGTGCGACAAGAGGCACCGGCAGCACCGGAATGATCGCCGCGATCCTCGCCATGAGCGCCTTGGCCAGCGCCTCGGCATCGCTGGCAAGTGCGGGATGCGCGCGCAGGGAAACGGGTGGACCAAAGCTGACCGCCGCATACCCGAAACGGTGGAACCGTCCTGTCAGGCGCAACCAGACCTGACGAAGGACAGATCGAATGACACGGGTGACGGAGGCATCAAACCGGCGTGTTCCCTGACGATCGGCAGCAATCAGCACCTTATCTTCCAACACGCGATCATAGTTCAGGCCCACTGGAACGAAGACAACATCACGGGCTGCCAGATCGAGATCATCTAGAAGGTAGGCCAGCAGCCCCAGTTTCAGCGGCGCAATGCCGCCATCCAGACTTAGCCCGCCTTCGGGAAAGATGGCCTGTGTCACGCCACCGCTGGTCGCCATCTGGACATAGCGCCGCAAAATCGTGCGGTACAAACCGTCCCGCGATGTCCGGCGGATGAAGTAAGCCCCCATAGATCGGATCAGACGCGACAATGGCCAGACACGCGCCCATTCACCCACTGCATAAGATAGGGCTGAACGGTTGGCCGCCAGATGCGTGACCAGCACATAGTCCATATTGGACCGATGGTTCATGACAAAAACCACCGTGGCCTCCGGGTCAATTGCCGCAAGCCCTTCGCCGTCATGCCGGCCCAACCGCACGCGATACAGGGTGTTCGACAACCAGCGCGCAAAGCGAAGGCCAAGGCCAAAATAGGCGAACGCGGAAAACGACGGCACGATCTCGCGCGCATAGCGGCGGGCCTGTTCAAAGGCGACATCCTCACGCAGGCCGTGTTCGGCCGCATGCTCAACAATCGCCTGAGTGACATCCGGATGATACAGAAGCCGCTGAATCAGATCGTATCGGCGCAACAGGCGAAAAGGTTCGATCGGGCGTTCCAACCGTTGGTTCAACTGCGCCACCGCCCGTTCCAGTCTACGTCGCAACACCCAGCGCACCGATGGAAACAGAAAGTGCGTCGCGAAACTGACCACCGCAAAGGCGAGGATCAGGGCAAAGAGCCAGAACGGCAGGGATACTTGCGACGTCATTGCGGTGACTCTTGCAGGGGTATTGCTGGGCGGCAAGGGGCAGGTATCGCCGAGCGGTGTTTTGTACAAACGGGGCGATAAATCCTCAACCCGGTTGAATTTTCTCAAGACCGACCACATCGCCCCAAAACCCAAACCCTGCCGCACCGCAGAATATTGCGCTCGCCCCAGAGTCGGCCCATGCTGCATGTGCTCGCGCTGCGACGCGGCGAATTGACAGGGACACATTCTTTCGCGTATCTCAGTTCAAACGCAACAAGATTGCTGAACTCGATTCATGCCTGACGGAGGCCCCGATGACCGAAACCCAGATGCCGCAACGCGACAAACCTTGGTTGATCCGCACGTATGCCGGTCATTCGACGGCCAAAGCCTCGAACGAATTGTATCGCGGCAATCTAGCCAAGGGCCAGACCGGACTGTCTGTCGCTTTCGACCTGCCGACGCAGACGGGCTATGACAGTGACCACATTCTAGCACGCGGCGAGGTCGGCAAGGTCGGTGTGCCGGTCTGCCATCTGGGCGATATGCGCGCGCTGTTTCAGGATATTCCGCTGGAACAGATGAACACCTCAATGACGATCAATGCGACCGCGCCGTGGCTGCTGTCGCTTTACATCGCGGTGGCCGAGGAACAAGGCGCAGATATCTCTAAACTGCAAGGCACGGTGCAGAACGACCTGATCAAAGAATACCTCAGCCGCGGCACCTATATCTGCCCACCAAAACCCAGCCTGAAGCTGATCGGAGATGTTGCGGAATACTGCTATACTAATGTGCCCAAATGGAACCCGATGAACGTCTGCTCCTATCATCTACAAGAGGCAGGTGCGACGCCGGAACAGGAACTGGCCTTTGCACTGGCCACGGCCACGGCAGTTCTGGATGAGCTGAAGACGCGTGTCCCGGCCGAGGATTTCCCGACACTGGTCGGGCGGATCAGCTTCTTTGTAAACGCCGGCATCCGGTTTGTGACCGAGATGTGCAAGATGCGCGCCTTTGTGGACCTCTGGGATGAGATCTGCCGCGATCGATACAGTGTCGAGGATCCCAAATACCGTCGGTTCCGCTATGGCGTTCAGGTAAATAGCCTTGGGCTGACCGAACAACAGCCGGAAAACAACGTCTACCGTATCCTGATCGAGATGCTGGCAGTCACCCTGTCGAAAAATGCCCGTGCGCGCGCCGTCCAATTGCCCGCGTGGAACGAAGCGCTTGGCTTGCCCCGGCCCTGGGATCAGCAATGGTCGATGCGCATGCAGCAGATCATGGCCTATGAAACCGATTTGCTGGAATATGACGACCTGTTTGACGGCAACCCCGCGGTGGATGCCAAGGTGGAGGTCCTAAAAGAGGGGGCGCGCGCCGAACTGACCAATATCGACAGCATGGGCGGCGCGGTCGAGGCGATCGAATACATGAAGGGGCGGCTGGTCGACAGCAATGCCGAACGGCTGAACCGTATTGAACGTGGAGAGACCGTGGTGGTGGGCGTCAACAAGTTCACTCACGGCGAGCCCAGCCCGTTGATGGACGCGGAAGGCGGCATCATGACGGTCGATCCGGCGATGGAGCAGGATCAGATCGGCCGACTGAGCGCATGGCGGGACGAACGTAACGATGGAGAGGTCCGCGCGGCCCTGGCGGACCTGCGCGCGGCCGCGGCCGAGGGGCGCAATGTGATGCCCGCCTCTATCGCCTGCGCCAAGGCGGGGGTGACCACCGGCGAATGGGCGGCGCAGATGCGCGCAGTGTTTGGCGAATACCGTGGCCCCACAGGCGTATCGCGGTCGGTGTCCAACAAGACCGAGGGACTGGAAGACCTACGCGAAGCGGTGAACATGGTCAGTGACCGGCTGGGCACGCGGCTCCGATTTCTGGTCGGCAAACCGGGACTGGACGGGCATTCTAATGGCGCCGAACAGATCGCGTTCCGGGCACGGGATTGCGGTATGGAGATCGACTATGAGGGGATTCGTCTGACACCGGAACAGATCGTCGATGCGGCGCGCAACGGCGCGCATGTGGTCGGCCTGTCGATTCTGTCCGGCAGCCATATTCCACTGGTCGAAGACCTGATGGAGCGGATGCGGGCAGACGGACTGGGCCATGTGCCGGTGATTGTCGGCGGCATTATTCCTGACGAAGACGCCCGGCGCTTGAAAGTCATGGGGGTCGCGCAAGTCTATACGCCCAAGGATTTTGAGTTGAACACAATAATGCGCGATATTGTGACTCTTGCCGATCCTGCTTCTGTTGCCGCAGAGTAAAAGACGTCAAGCGTCCTGTCATCGCCGCAAAGCCCCGCAATTCTTGCGGGGCTTTTACATTTTTGCCTCTAGTCAGCGTCAAATCGGCCTAATATTTTCTCGCAACCGCTGGTCATAAGTGGTCACATTGGATTACCTATACTTTTGGCTACAAATCGCACACCCTTGCAAATGTCACAAAAAAGAAGTTGAAACTGAGTGGAAACGGATAAAGAAGTAGCGTCCTAAATAATGGAGAAGAAACATGGATATTAATCTGGAAAAGCTCTCTCGCGAAGAACTTGTGCAATTGATCGCCGATGCGCAGAAAGCGCTCAAGACTGTCGAGACGCGTAAACGGGCAGAAGCAAAACGCGCAGCGGAGTTGGCTGTGAAAGAGTTCGGCTTTTCGTTGGATGAGGTGTATTCGGCCAATGTGAAAGGCAGCAAGGGCGCGCCGAAATACGCCAACCCTGCCGACCCAACTCAAACATGGACCGGGCGTGGTCGCAAACCCAACTGGGTGATTGAGGCGCTGGACGGGGGCAAGTCCCTAGACGATCTCGCGATCTAACATGACGATTCACATTGGGGCCGCTGCGGGTGATATCGCCGAAACCGTGCTGATGCCCGGGGACCCGCAGCGGGCAAAGTGGGCCGCAGAAAAGTTTTTGGATAATGCACTCTGTGTGAACAAAACACGGGGAATGCTGGGGTATACTGGCACCTGGAAAGGCCATCGTGTTACTATCCAGGGGTCGGGCATGGGAATGCCCAGCCTTTCAATCTATGCCAATGAATTGCTGCGTGACTACGGGGCAAAGACGCTAATCCGGATCGGATCCTGTGGCGCGATGCAGGAACATGTCGCCTTGCGTGACATCGTCATTGCAATGACGGCATCGACCTTATCCACTCCCTCAAAGGGTCTGTTCCGGGAATTGAGCTTTGCGCCTTGCGCGGATTTCGGACTGTTGGAAGCGGCAGTCGCTGCGGCGCGCAGGCACGGGGCAACGACCCATGTGGGCGGAATCTATTCGTCGGACGTCTTCTACGACGAACGGCCAGACCTGAATGAGCAGATGGTGCGGCACGGCGTTCTCGCGGTCGAGATGGAGGCCGCCGAGCTATATTCTGTCGCCGCCCGTCACAATGCGCGGGCCTTGGCTGTGCTGACCGTTTCTGATCACTTAGCAACCGGGGCGGCGCTGCCAGCCGAAGACCGTGAACGGTCTTTCGGCGAAATGGTCGAGATCGCGTTGGAAGCGGCCTTTGATTAATCGAACGGCGGCGGGCTCGTCCACGCTCTAGACACCATGCGTTCTGTCATAGCCGTTGGGCGGCGGGCTTTGCCAGTCGCCCAACGCGCCTGTAGCAGGGGCAAGCACCTCAACCTTCAGTGGGTGGCACTGTGCCGTATCTGAACTGTGCTGGGCCGAACAATCGCCGCCCGGACAAGCGCTGAGCGCTCCCAAAAGATCAATCTCAGCAAAAAATGTGATCTGATCTCCCGGTCGGACCGGGCTTGCCTTCATGAAATATTGACCGGTGTCGCGGGTGAACCCAGTGCACATGAAGACGTTGAGCACGTCGTGGACATGGGTTTCGGCCTCTTCCACGGACATCTGACGCGCCGCCGCCAGGGCGCGTGTCAGGTTGGAGTGGCAGCAGTGATGGTATTGCGTGCCTGCCAACAGATTGCCGGTGTAAGGATCGCAGCGCGTGCCAATCACATCATGCACGGATCCACCAAAGGCGTCGATGCCGTACCAGTCCAGGCTGTCCTCTACGATGGTCGCCATGGGCCGCAGGTTGGGAAAACTGGACCAGAGGCGTTCCCCGGTGGTGACATGGGTGCCGTGCAGGGCGCGGGTTTTGCCGGAATAGAACCGCTCGGTCAGGTCCTGCGCGTTCCACAGGTTCAGGTCGCCGACCTGCGGACCTTCGACAGAGGAAATACGGAAGAAATGCCCGGCAGGCACGGTAAAGCTACAGGCATTGCGGGGCTGTGCCAAAATCGTCTCGCTGACCGCTGCGGATTCCAACGCCGCACGATACATAGACAGATCGGGCTGTGGCAGCGTGTCATTGGGGTAACAGATCACCGGCGGTATGGCCCGGCGGGCCTCGGCGTCAGAGGGCGGTGTGGTCATGGCGCGGCTCCTTTTTCCGGCGAGTGAACCCCCGAGGTCGATATAACGCAAGAGGTGACTGCCCACTCCCACTGCGATGACATCAGCGGCGCGCTTGCGCGTCCGGGCGATGGCATTCGCGTGGAGGTTGCCCAATGGCACCTGACAACTGCGCGCCGCAATGCACACAGGTCCATGTACTGAGTCCATCTTTTCGCCGCTCACGCCACCGGCAAAGGCGGGTGGCCCTGTTGGAAAACACGGCAATCAGGACAAAAGCGATGATAAGACCGACGATGACAAACATGGCGACCATGTAGCGGTCGCAGCCGCGTAGGAAAAGCAGCCTATCGCGCACAGACCGCATTCGGGCGGTGTGGTGCCAGAAGCTCGGAAGCGGATAAAGCCCGCAGCCCACGCCGCTCAGACTAAAACGCCCGGTCCGATGGGCCGGGCGAGATCATCTTGGTGTCATGCGGCAAAGGGCAGATCCTCATAGACCGGCACCGTGCTTTCACGTCGTCTTTCAGGAGTGTAATAGGCCCAAGCCTGATTGAGGGCTTCAAGGGCGGCGTTCGCCTTGCTATTTTGGTTCTCTGTCATGGGGTTGCCTTTCGATCTACAGCGACCCCCTCCCTGCCGTGCTACCTAGTCCACCTTTGCGGTCGTGACACCCGTCAAAGCCGCAAACGCGTGTTGCACCCAATGCAAGGGAAGTTGCGTCACCCAAAGAAATGCGCCCCAACCGCGCAAAGGCGGCCGGGGCGCTTGTGCAATCGACAGGAACCGACCGCCCGCGCGATCAGACTGCGCGATCGACCATCATTTTCTTGATCTCGGCAATCGCCAGCGCCGGGTTCAGACCCTTGGGGCAAGTCTTGGCGCAGTTCATGATCGTGTGGCAGCGGTAAAGCTTGAACGGATCTTCAAGCTCATCCAGACGTTCGCCGGTAGCCTCATCGCGGCTGTCGATGATCCAGCGATAGGCGTGCAACAAGGCCGCCGGTCCAAGGTACCGGTCACCATTCCACCAATACGACGGACATGCGGTCGAACAGGAGGCGCACATCACGCATTCATACAGACCGTCCAGCTTTTTACGGTCTTCGATCGACTGCTTCCACTCCTTGGCGGGGCGGTTGGTCTTGGTTTCCAGCCAGGGCATGATGCTGGCGTGCTGAGCATAGAAATGCGTCAGGTCCGGGATCAGATCCTTAACCACCGGCATGTGCGGCAGCGGATAGATTTTGACGTCGCCCTCGACCTCGTCCAAGCCATAGATACACGCCAACGTGTTGATCCCGTCGATGTTCATCGCGCAGGAACCACAGATCCCTTCGCGGCAAGACCGGCGGAAGGTCAGCGTCGGATCGATCTCGTTCTTGATCTTGATCAGCGCGTCTAGAACCATCGGACCGCAGGTGTCCATGTCGATGAAATAGGTATCAACCTGCGGGTTTTTGCCGTCATCCGGATTCCAGCGGTAGATGCTGAACTTGCGCAGGTTTTTGGCACCCTTCGGTTTGGGCCATGTCTTGCCGGTCTTGATCTTTGAATTCTTGGGGAGCGTGAACTGTACCATTTCTCTCTCCTTAGCGAAGCAAGGCTGGCAGGCCGTTCACGGCCAGACAGCGGAGGGTTTCGGGTTTGGACGCGATGTCCTTTGCAATCTGAAACGTGCTTTCCGTCGGCCCCAGCACGGCGTCGGCAGCCAGCGCGCGGATCTGCTGCGCATTGGCATTATCGATGAGGCAGTCCAGCGTCGGCTGCAGCGGAACTCCGGGGAATTGCTCAGACACCACAGGGGTCAGCGCACTGCGCGCTGCGTTGCGAGCAAGTTGATCCTGCGCCTGGGGTGAGCAGCCTATGAGGGTCGCAAGCGCAATACTAACGAGGCTATGACCGATCAATCGAAACAATAGAGTGTTCCTCGGTACAGGCGCGGCGCGCCGGGGTAGCAGCCGACCTGCTCTGCCGGCACGACAACGACAGGTCTGCGATACCTCTGCTGTGGCGAGGGGGCGGCTTGTCGGTTTCGGCAATCATATAGCGCCTGCTGATAGCGATCAGCATAGCCCGATTTCGATCCTGTGTAGGCATAGTCGTGTGCAAAGGCCTCACAGGTGCGAGAGGTTTGACCATACCCGTTTGCCATTGCTGGCGACGTCGAGACGGTGAACAGCGCTGCGGCAAGCGTTGACCACAATATCGGGTGTTCCGCGCTGTACACCCGCTTGCCGGCCGCATGGATCGAACCGCGCGCCCCTCTGCTACCCTTTGGTGTATGGGTCGTTGCTGAAGTCTCAAACATCTATTCCACCCTCCCATAAGATGCACGCGAAACACCGTCCGTCAGGTCCGAATGCATGGTCAAAAGCACATCCACGGCCTTAAGCCGTTGCTCTTTTTCCAGCCCGATCGCATTGATCCGGCGGACGTATTCCAAAAGATCGTCCGGCACCCCGGCGTTGGTGCGCGGCGCGGGCTTCAGCGCGTCAATATCCTCTGGGCACATTCCGGCAAGTTCCAAGATCGGCGCGCCCCAAGAGCGGGGTGAGGCGATTTGCTCTTCCATGTCAAAAACATGACCTGCAACACCAAACGCCTTCACCGCCTCGGCAACCAATAATCCAAGAGCTTCGGGCCGTCCGGTCTCACGCGCCCAGTCATCATACTCCGCGCTGACGCCGCGCAATTTGACCGCGTAGCGATAGGATGACTGCATATGCGCTGCCGGATCACGCCGGAACAGCACCCAAGAGATTTCATCGCCGTCAAAGGCTTTTTGCAGCGCCCGCATGGCCTGCGCCGGCCCCCTGTCGAACGTCATCCGGTACATGTCGCGGACGCGCCAGCCAAGCAGGTTTTCGTCAGTGATCAACACGACGGGAGATTTCTGCGCGTCGGCCCAGTCGCGGATGCGGCGCCCGGCGCGATCTAGCCGCATCTGCCGCAAGCGCGACGGGCCATACTGAACAGTGTCACGCGCAGCGCTGCGAAAGTCGGAACCGACGTCCTGTTTACGGCTGAACGCGATCCCACAGGCCCGCAAGGCATCCCGATTCAGAACAAGTGCGTCCTGAAACGCCGAGGTCCCGGTCTTGGGGAGCCCGACGTGAAAGATGACATGTTTGCGAGCCATACCGACCACTCTGCCGACCTCAGAAGGTTCGAGCTTTGGGCGCGATCCTCTGGAGCGAGATACCGCCCTGCTCTTCGGTTGACAGAGGATCTACGACAACCGGTCGATGGCTGAGATCGACCTTGTTGCCGTCGACCCGGGCGATGGTGTGCACGCGCCAGTTTTCATCGTCGCGGGTCGAGAAATCCTCATGCGCGTGCGCACCGCGACTTTCCTTACGGGCCTCTGCCCCAACGATGGTTGCCAATGCGTTGGGCATCAAGTTGGTCAGCTCAAGGCTTTCCATCAGGTCCGAATTCCAGACAAGGCTGCGATCGGTGACCTTGAGGTCATCCATCTTGCCCGCGATGGCGGTCATCGCCTCGACACCCTCGGCCATGGTCTTGGCGGTGCGGAAGACGGCGGCGTCGCGCTGCATGGTCTTCTGCATTTCCAGCCGCAATTCGGCAGTGGGTGTGCCACCGCTCGCGTTGCGGATGCCGTCGAAGCGATCAAATGCCTTGGCGATCTGATCCTTGGGCGCGGTCGGCACGGCCGTTTCTGGGTCAACCACCTTGCCGGCGCGGATCGCGGCGGCGCGGCCAAAGACCACGAGGTCAATCAGTGAGTTCGACCCAAGACGATTGGCACCGTGGACGCTCGCGCAGCCAGCCTCGCCCACGGCCATCAGGCCGGGGACAACGGCGTTGGGATCCCCTTCGGTCGGGTTCAGCACCTCACCCCAGTAGTTCGTGGGAATGCCGCCCATGTTGTAGTGAACGGTGGGCAGAACCGGGATCGGTTCCTTGGTCACGTCGACACCAGCAAAGATCTTGGCACTTTCCGAAATGCCCGGCAGGCGTTCGGCCAGTGCCTCGGCCGGCAGGTGCGACAGGTTCAGGTGAATGTGATCGCCTTCGGAACCCACACCGCGACCTTCGCGGATTTCCATGGTCATGGAGCGCGAGACATAGTCGCGCGGCGCGAGGTCTTTGTATGTCGGGGCGTAGCGTTCCATGAAACGCTCCCCTTCGGAGTTGGTGAGGTAGCCGCCTTCGCCGCGCGCACCTTCGGTGATCAGGCAGCCGGAACCGTAGATGCCGGTGGGGTGGAACTGGACAAATTCCATGTCCTGAAGCGGCAGCCCCGCGCGGGCCACCATACCACCACCGTCGCCGGTACAGGTGTGCGCCGATGTGGCAGAGAAATAGGCACGACCATAGCCGCCGGTCGCTAGCACGACCATCTTCGCGTTGAAGACGTGGAAGGTGCCGTCGTCCAACTTCCAGCAGAGAACACCTTTGCACACACCATCTTCCATCAAAAGGTCGATGGCGAAATATTCGATGTAGAATTCGGCGTTGTTCTTCAGCGACTGGCCATAAAGCGTGTGCAGGATGGCGTGGCCGGTGCGGTCCGCGGCGGCGCAAGTGCGCTGCACGGGCGGGCCTTCGCCAAATTCGGTGGTGTGACCGCCAAACGGGCGTTGATAGATCTTGCCCTCTTCGGTGCGGCTGAAGGGAACGCCGTAATGTTCCAGTTCATAGACCGCCTTGGGCGCCTCACGCGCAAGGTATTCCATCGCGTCGGTATCACCCAGCCAGTCAGACCCTTTGACCGTGTCGTACATGTGCCACTGCCAATGGTCGGGGCCCATATTCGACAGCGAGGCCGCGATGCCGCCCTGTGCGGCAACCGTGTGCGAACGTGTCGGGAAAACCTTGGTCACGCATGCGGTGCGCAGCCCCTGTTCCGCCATGCCGAGCGTGGCGCGCAGCCCTGCGCCCCCGGCCCCGACGACCACGACGTCATAATCATGCGTCTCGTATTCGTATGCTGCCATTGGAATGTACCTGTCGATCTGTAGCGGGAGGCGATTTTCCGTCGAAAAATCGTCACTGGCGGATGGGTCTGGCGCGTCGTCTCAGAGGGCGATGCGGGCGATGGCGAAAACTCCGACGGCGGCGGCGCCGTAGCTGAGGCAGGTCATGACCAGGATCAGGATTTTCTCCATCACCCCATGCACATAATCCTCGATCAGCACCTGCACACCCATGTTGAAGTGGTGAAAGCCCACAAGGATGGTCAGTGCAGCGACAATCGCCGGGAAGGGGCGGCTGTAGTAGGCCAGAACCTCTTCGTAGGTGCCGCCCAATGCGCTGCCAAAGGTAAAGATGAAGAACGGCACTAGAATAAGCAGTGCGACGCTGCTTTTCTTCATTGCCCAGTGGTGTTCGGTTCCGGATTTGGCTGCGCCCCAGCCCACTGCGCGCTTGCGATCGGTCAGAAATGCCATGTTTCGGGCCTCCTCAGACAACGATGATGGTAAAGAGGGTCAGCAGGACAGAGCCGATGATCACACCCCACCCCAGCATTTCGGCGGAGTCGATCTCGAGCATCTTGGCCTCGTCCCAGATCATGTGACGCACACCGGCCAGCAGGTGATACCAGATCGCCCAGACAGAGCCGAGCATCACCAGATCGCCAAACCATGAACGCACGACTGCGTCTGCGGTTGCGAAGTACTCTGGCGAGGTCGCCGCAGCGAGGAACCACCAGACTATCATCAGCGCGGCCAGCAGCAGTGCATTGCCGGTAATGCGGGTGAGGATTGAGGAAATCGAGGTAAGCTGCGGGCGATACACCTGCAGATGCGGAGAGAGTGGGCGATTGCCCCGGTTCACGTCGGCCATGGATGATGTCCTTTCGGGTCCGTTGCCTCTTGTTCTACTTCTTTCACGCGGCGTGTCACGGGGGTGGCCCCGTAAATCCTGCGGTTTTTTGGCGCAACTGGCGGGATTTTCACATTTTGTGATCACGCACTCGGAGTGTGTGATCACAGTTTCGCGCTAACGTACGCGCTGTGCTCCTGCTGTCTGTTTGGTCAACTCACGCAAGAGTTTTTGACGGATTCTGTCGGGATACTCGGCATAACTGTTTGCTGTAGCGACAAAAGCACCGGAGCCAACGATGACGTTTTCAAAGAAATAGGCGGTGAGATCGCCCGCCTGCGCGCCTTCGATGGCCAGCGCGTTCACGATAATTCCCCGTTGACCAAAGTCCGCGCGTAGAACGGCCGGAGGTACCCCCTCATTGGACGCGCCGTCACCGGACAGGTCGATCACCCGGCGAAGACAATGTGGAACGCTGTCGAACAGGTTGGCGGAGACACGCAGCGCCTCTCCGATGGCAGTCGAATAATGCCGCCAGGCGCGCGGGGCGTTGGCCACTTCATCGGCCAGTGCACGGGTATCGGCAAAGCTGCGGACCTCTCGCCATGGCAGTGTCACCTGCTGGCGTGAACTGCCGGTCCATTGCACCAGCGCCACCTGCGCACGCCCCCGGATCAACGCCTCGGCCACGGCACTGTCGCGCAGCGCTTGGGCCACCCCCTGCATCTGGATGTCATATTCCTGTGTATCCACCGACCCCGAAACATCAACCGACAAGACCAGTGCAACCTCGCAGGCGATCAGACGCGCGGGCAATAGACAGAAGGCGATGACCAAACAAAGGCGCATGGCTCAAACAGAGCGTGACCGACGTCGGCACGCAAGTCACGTCAAGGTGACATGGCAGCAGCCTCCCCCACAGACACCGGGTGCTTTCACTTGGTCCGAGATAAGGTACGCCCGCTAATTGGTCCGGCTCAGACCGGCATCAACGCCCAATAATCCAGATCCAGCAGCACGTCCGGCAAATACTTGCCATCCGGCCCCTTCAACTCGAACGGCGCGCCGCCTTTGGTTGCGACCAGCCGCAGGCGGATTGCACCGACCCCGGGGGCGGAGGTTTCCGCCTTGTCCAGCACCTCGGACCAGGCCTTGACCGTGTTTCCCGCAAGGCAGGGGTTCGCATGCGCGCCGCCGTTCAGGCCGACGATGATCTGCGCATTGGCCAGCCCGTTGAACGACAGCGCGCGCGCCATCGAGATGACGTGACCGCCGTAGATCAGCCGCTGATCCGGGCGCGCGGTGACGTCGAAATGCACCTTGGAGGTGTTCTGCCACAGGCGCGTGGCCATCATATGTTCGGCCTCTTCGATGGTGACACCGTCGACATGGTCAATGGTTTCGCCAATCTCGTAGTCCGACAGCCGGTGCTTTTCGCCCGCCAGCGTGTAGTCGTAGTTGGAGAAATCCAGCCCCTCGGGGATCACCAGATCATCGGGAGAGAGGCTTTTCTTCAGTTCCGGGATCACCGGTTCCGGCGCGGGGGCGTCCATGTCGCGTTTGCGCAGCATGACCCAGCGGGCGTATTCCATCACGACCTCGTCGTGCTGGTTCAGCCCGCGAGAGCGGACATAGACCACGCCGGTGCGGCCGTTGGAGTTCTGTTTCAGCCCGATCACCTCGGACTGGGAACGGATGGTATCGCCGGGCCAGACCGGTTTCAGCCAGCGCCCCTCGGCATAGCCGAGATTGGCGACAGCGTTCAAAGAGACATCCGGGACCGTCTTGCCAAAGACGATGTGAAAGGCGGCCAGATCGTCGATGGGAGCCGCGGCCAGACCGCACTCGCGCGCGAATTCGTCCGAGGAATAGAGCGCGTGCCGCATCGGGTAGAGCGCGTGATAGAGCGCGCGCTCGCCGCCCGAGATGGTGCGCGGCACGGCGTGGTCGATGACCTCACCCACCTTGTAGTCTTCGAAGAAGCGGCCCGGATTGGTCTTGGCCATGTCTCAGTGATCTCCCAGCTTGGTGTCAGGGGTGTAGGTGCCGTCCACCTCTTTGACGACCGCCTGCCCGCAGCGCATGACGCCGTTGGCGGCGTCAAAGGCATAGGTGGGCGATCCGTGCAGTTCCCAGCCCTTGTTCAGGGCTGAGGTGACCTTGTGGCAAAAGGCCGAGGTGTCGTCCTCGGACAGAAAACGGTAGAGTTTCATGAGCTTATCCGAATGCAGGGTAGCCAAGCAGGCCGTGGATATAGCCGATGACGGCCAGGAGGACGACAGAGGCGACAAGGAAGATGACGTCTTTCTTGATCGCGCCCTTGGCGGGCGGCGTCCAGTTCGGCTCTGCCCGGTTGATGACGATCATCTCGACGATGGCCCAGACGCCCAGTCCGCCAAACAGCACAAAGCTGGGCACGTCACCGTTCACCAGCAGGTGCGCCACGGTCCAGAGCAGGAAGCCCGTCAGCATGGGGTGCCGCATCTTGTAAAAGATCGCGCCCTTGGAGGGGCCGGGAGACGTCAGGTAGAGGGCGAAGATCATGATCAGGTTGTTGATGCCCACGGTGGCCGGGTGACGGCCCCAGAAAAACGCGCCATCGGCGGTGCGATAGCCGAAGATCATCAGGGCGATGCTGATAAGCAGCGCAACGGCGACGAGGCCCTTGCCCTTGTCGCCCATGGGCTCGCGCAGGCCGGGAGCGATCCGCTTGAAGAGATGCGCGCCCCACCAAAGCGCGACGCCGAGAATCAATAGCAGCATGTGAGCCTCCATGGTTTCGGCGCGAAAGTGCGTTTATTCGGCAAGCGCCGCAATGGCCTCTGCCTTGGCAAGCGTCTTGCGGGCGGTTTCGACGTGCAGGTTCTCTACGATCTTGCCGTCGACCACGGCGACTCCCTGCCCGGCTTTCTCAGCTTCCTCGAAAGCATCGATCTGGCGGCGGGCAAGATCGATCTCGTCCGAACCGGGGGCAAAGGCGGCATTGGCGACCTCGACCTGCGCGGGGTGGATCAGCGTCTTGCCGTCCATGCCCATGTCCCGGCCCTGCACGCATTCGGCCTGCAGCCCCTCGTCGTCCTTGAAGGCGTTGTACACACCGTCAACGATGGTGACGCCGTGGGCTTTGGCCGCCAGCACGCACAGCCCCAGCCCGGTTAGCATCGGCAGGCGGTCGGCGCGAAAACGGGAATTAAGATCCTTGGCAAGATCGTTGGTCCCCATAACCATCCCCTGCAGGCGCGGATGCGCGGCAATCTGGCCCGCGTTCATCATACCCATTGGGGTTTCCATCATTGCCCAAAGCGGCTTGTCCGTTAGAGCAGCCAACACATCAAGCTGTGCTGTGGTTTCTACCTTGGGCAACAGGATCGCATCGCAGTCCATCGCTGCCGCGGCGCGGGCGTCCGCCTCTCCCCATTCGGTGTCGAAACCGTTGATGCGCACGATGCGCGTGCGATTGCCATAGGGGCGCGACAGCGCTTCTGCCAGCGTTTCGCGGGCGGCGGTCTTTTCTCCCGGCGCAACCGCGTCCTCGAGGTCAAAGATGATGGCGTCGATGGGCAGGGCGCGGGCCTTTTCCAACGCCCGCTCCTTGGAGCCGGGAATGTAGAGAACGGATCGGTAAGGGCGCGCGCGCAGGTCCATCTAGGTCTCCATCTAAGTTCCCCTATGATGGGGCGAAATTTTGTTGCGCGGAGATGCGCATTTTTTGCCGGATAATTCAAGACCGAATGCGCCGCACCGCAGAATACCAGCGTATTTTTGTGTCAAACCGACCGCCAAATTAAGCGGATTCGATGCATCGCACGGTGCATTAACCTATTCTAAGTGGCCCAGGGCGGACTATCGGGGCATGTCGTTGAACGCGGCAACGGGGGCAACAAGGCCACAGGGATGGTGCCCCGGATCAGAGGGGACATTCCCTGTGTCGGGCTTGCGGACAATCCGCCAGATCGGCCCGGCGCGCAGCCGAAAGGTGACACTATGACGGAGAAATATTTCAAGCTGACGCTGCTTGCGGCAGGCTTACTGCTGGGCGCGGCCACCATTGTCGAGGCGCAGAACCTGCGCCACTGCGCCCCACGCGATGAGGTGGTCGACAGACTGGCCGCCAAGTTCGGTGAAACCCGGCAAAGCATGGGCCTTGGCGCAAACAATGCGGTGATGGAGGTTTTTGCCTCACCCGACTCTGGATCATGGACCATCACTGTGACTATGGCCAATGGCATCACCTGCCTTGTCGCCAGCGGTCAGGCGTTTGAGGAACTGGCCGAGGCGCTGCCTCCCAAGGGGGACGATGCGTGATCGACATGGAACCGGTTTTTCGCAGAAGGATCGGTTCCTGAAACACCTGCTCCGGTTTTTTCCGTGTCAGGTCAGCGCATCCCAGATCAGTTTTGTCCCGGTCAGCGTCAGCGCGACATAAGCGATGCAAAAAAACAGCCGTTCGGGGACAACGTGATGCGCCTTGATCCCCAGCCAAGTGCCCAACAGCGCAAAAGGGATCAGTGCAAGGTCAAGCAACAGCGTTTCTCGCGTGAAGATGCCCATCCCGGCATAAATGCCCGCTTTGGAGAAATTGACCGCCCAAAAGATCAATACCGTGGTCGCCTGAAAGGTCGTCTTTCCCAACCCCTGCCCCAGAAGATAGACTGCCGCCGCAGGTCCACCTGCATGGCTGACAAAACTGGTAAACCCGAGGACCACGCCTGCGATCACCCCCGTGCGGGGGCCAAACCGCTTGCCGCGCAGATTGATCAGACCTGTTGATTGCCCCAATTGCCAGGCCACAAATAACAGCGCCACCAAACCAATAAGTAGTCTCACCGCGTCCGGGTCTGTCCAAGCATAGAACAACGCCCCCAGTAACGTGCCCGGCACCGATCCGATCAGCAGCACCTTTGCCGCAGACCAATCCCATTTGCGCCAATAGGCAGGCAGACTTGCCACGTCGATCAGCATCAGGAGCGGCAGCATCAATCCCAGCGCCACGCCGGGCTCCAGAACGATCGCAAGAATCGATGCGCTGGCAAATGCCACGCCAGAGCCGAAACCGCCCTTGGAAATGCCTGCAAAAATGACAGCCGGGATGCACACCGCGAAAACGGATGCGGTAAATAAATCCATGAGTGCCTCTGTGAATATCTCCCCGTGACAGGTCTTTATCCTGCATTTAGCGCTATCTACAAGGCGCGCGGACCACGCGCCGCGTCGCAGCACCCTTGCGCGTCAGCCCGTCTGCGCGTACGCACAGCGCCAAATTCACGCAAGGCGGAGATTGAATCCATGGCCAGACCCAAGATCGCGCTCATCGGCGCGGGACAGATCGGTGGCACACTTGCCCACCTCGCGGCAATGAAAGAACTGGGCGACGTCGTCCTGTTCGACATTGCTCAGGGCACTCCCGAGGGCAAGGCGCTCGATATTGCCGAATCCGGTCCGTCAGAAGGCTTTGACGCCAGCCTCAAGGGCACGCAAGACTACGCAGACATCGCAGGCGCGGACGTCTGCATCGTCACTGCTGGTGTCCCCCGCAAACCGGGTATGAGCCGCGATGACCTGCTGGGCATCAACCTCAAAGTCATGAAATCTGTCGGCGAAGGCATCCGCGACAATTGCCCCGACGCGTTCGTGATCTGCATCACCAACCCGCTGGACGCGATGGTCTGGGCGCTGCAACAGTTCTCGGGCCTGCCGGCGAACAAGGTATGTGGCATGGCCGGCGTGCTGGATTCGGCGCGCTTCCGCCATTTCCTGGCCGAAGAGTTCAACGTGTCGATGAAAGATGTCACCGCGTTTGTACTGGGCGGCCACGGCGACACCATGGTGCCGTCGGTGCGCTATTCGACCGTCGCAGGTATCCCCCTGCCCGACCTGATCGACATGGGTTGGACAACACAGGACAAGATGGACGCGATTGTTCAGCGCACCCGTGACGGCGGCGCAGAAATCGTCGGACTGCTGAAGACCGGATCGGCCTTCTACGCGCCAGCCACTTCGGCCATCGAAATGGCCGAAGCATTCCTGAAAGACCAAAAGCGCGTACTGCCCTGTGCCGCCTATTGCGATGGCGAATTTGGCCTGGACGGCATGTATGTCGGCGTGCCCACCGTGATCGGTGCCGGCGGTGTCGAGAAGATCGTCAACATCAAGCTCAACAAGGAAGAGCAAGAGATGTTCGATGCCTCGATCAAGGCCGTTCAAGGTCTGGTTACGGCCTGCAAGGCCATCGACAGCTCGTTGACCTGAACGCTGCCGCCGATTTGAAATACTTGATTGCGCGCCCTCGGGCGCGCATTCTTTTTTCCATGATGCTATTTCGCAAAAGCTTATTGGCCCTGACCTTTACGGCAAGCGTTGCTGCCGCGCAGGACATCGATCTGACACCGCTTGTTTCAAGTGTCGGATTGACGGACACGATCCTGGCGTTGAAAGACGATGAACCCAGCCCGGGCCGCAACTTTGCCCTAGGCGGCGTGCTGTTCCTGCGTGGTATCGAAAAGACGCTGCAACTACGCTACCGCCATAACGCCGATTTCGGGAAATTGGGTATGCCGGTGTTGCGGCTACCCTTGCCCCCAAATCCTGAGGCCACGCCCTTTTACCCCGGATTGGTGACCGATTTGTTCCGCGACCTTGGTACGGACATGCAGGGTGCGCGCACCGTGCTGACTAACGTGCAGGGCGATTTTGGTGTGATCCTTGACCTGACACGTGTCTGGTTCGACATCAATGAAAACGGCGCACGGGATAAGGGTGAGGGCCTGATGTCCGCCGCCGGTGCTGCCTTTGGCCGCGCCGCGCCGCAGAGTGATCTGAACAGTCTGGTGGTTCGGTTTGATGCCGCGGATGCCGCTTGGTTGACTGCCTATACCCACTTGCTTGAGGCGTTTACCGATGTCGTCCTTGCGTTTGACCCAACCGAGGTCATTGCCGACGTCAGCCAGAGCATTGACGCCATGTCCGATCTGAGGGGCGCGCAGCCGAACTCCCGACAAAGTTATCTGCGCGGTTTCGAAAGCTGGGTCGACACATTTGCAATGTTCTATGGCGCGCTGAACCGACAACCGGACCCGGTGCACACCCGCGCCCTGCGGGAAAACCTGCTGGCCATGGTCGCCCAAAACCGACGTTTCTGGGATCTTCTGGCGCTTGAAACTGACAATGACCGCGAGTGGATTCCCGGGACTGGGCAGGTTTCAGCCATGGGCATTGAATTGCCAAAGGACGCCGGTTCGCTGTGGATGAAGGTTCTGGATGATGCCGAAGGACTGTTGGAAGGGCGCTTGCTCGCGCCTCACTGGCGCGTCGAGCCGGCCGCCGGAGTCAATGTTGCGCGGCTGCTGCAGAATCCCATTCCGGTGGACATCGTGACATGGGTTCATGGCCATGGACTGCTGCCCTACATGGAACAGGGGCCGCTTGTAGATGACGGCAACCTGCGCCAATTCGAACAGATGTTTCGCGGCGATGCGCTGCTCTTCATGGTCTGGTTAAATTGATAGCGCTCACCGCGAATCACTTTGCGCACATGGCCCGATCAATTTGTGATCACAGCTTTCCGGGGTGTGATCACAAATGTCGGAAACCTGCCCCCGAAACGGCCCATGCGGCAAAATAGCGTTTCAAACCCACGCCAGACCCTGAATAGGTAGAACAAATCCGCAGCAAAACGGGGACAGTCGACCCATGAACATCCACGAATACCAGGCCAAGGCCCTACTTCGCAGCTACGGGGCACCTGTCTCGGACGGCCGCGTCGTTCTCAAAGCCGAAGAGGCAAAAACCGCAGCTGGCGCGCTTGACGGCCCGCTTTGGGTGGTCAAGGCGCAGATCCACGCTGGTGGCCGCGGCAAGGGCTCTTTCAAAGAAGCCGATGCAGGCGAAAAGGGCGGCGTGCGCCTCGCCAAATCGGTTGAGGAAGCCGAGATGGAGGCCAAGCGTATGCTGGGCCGCACCCTTGTGACCAAGCAGACCGGCGACGTCGGCAAGCAGGTCAACCGGATCTACATCGAAGACGGCTCTGGCATCGAGACCGAACTCTACCTTGCCCTGTTGGTCGATCGCCAGACCAGCCGAGTGTCGTTTGTTGCCTCGACCGAGGGCGGCATGGACATCGAAGAGGTCGCCGAGTCGACCCCCGAAAAGATCCTGTCGTTCAGCGTTGACCCGGCCACTGGGTATCAGGCGTTCCACGGCCGCCGGATTGCATTCAACCTTGGCCTCACCGGCAAGCAGGTCAAACAGTGCGTCGCGCTGATGGGTACACTGTACCAGATCTTTGTCGAAAAAGACGTCGAGATGCTGGAGATCAACCCGCTGATCGTGACTGACACGGGCGACCTGAAATGCCTCGACGCCAAGATGAGCTTTGACGGCAACGCGATCTACCGTCACGCCGATATCGCCGAACTGCGCGACACCTCGGAAGAGGACTCCAAGGAATTGGAGGCGTCCAAGTACGACCTCAACTATATCGCTCTCGACGGTGAAATCGGTTGCATGGTCAACGGCGCGGGCCTTGCCATGGCGACGATGGACATCATCAAGCTGTACGGCGCGGAGCCTGCCAACTTCCTCGACGTGGGCGGCGGCGCCACCAAGGAAAAGGTCACAGAGGCGTTCAAGATCATCACCTCTGACCCGCAGGTCAAAGGCATTCTGGTCAACATCTTCGGCGGCATCATGCGCTGCGACGTCATTGCCGAAGGCGTGATCGCCGCGGTCAAAGAGGTCGGCCTGCAGGTTCCGCTGGTTGTGCGCCTTGAGGGCACCAATGTGGAGAAGGGCAAAGAGATCATCTCGACCTCTGGGCTGAACGTCATCGCGGCTGACAATCTGTCAGATGGCGCCGAGAAGATCGTGAAAGCGGTCAAAGGGTAATCGTTCGGGGCGGGCCAACGGCCCCCCTACCGCCTGTGCTGGAACACCGAGGCTCATGCCAGACGCAATTCTACATATCGGCTTCAACAAATGTGGCTCGACCGCGCTTCAACAATGGTTGGGAGCGCAGGAGGACGCATTGCTGGCGCGCAGCATCTGGTATCGCAGGATGGATCCACGGACTGACGTGGTCTGCACCAACCCCCACCTGCAGGTACTGGCCTTTACCCTTGCGGGTCAGCCAGTGCCCAGCCGACCGATGAACGCGGTTCTGGGCATACCGGAGGGGGACCGCGTCGCTCAGGATGCGGTTGCACATGCGTTTCGCGAACAGTTCGAGGCACAGGTAGCAAACGGTGGTTTCACAACTTGGGTCGGGTCCAGCGAGGCACTGGTGTCTCGCTTCATGACCCCCGAAGCGATTTCAGCACTGGCAGAATGGTTGTCGGGTCTTTTTGGGAACGTGCGTTATGTCGCCTATGTTCGCCGCCCGGAAACATGGCTGGTCAGCTTGTTCGGCCACCAGCGGCGCAAGACTGCCAGTGCCGAAGAATTGACTGCCTTTGTTGATCGCTTTGGCCCGGCGCCTTTTGCCCGTCTGCTGGATTTGTGGCGCACTGCCGTCGGACAAGATGCGCTGGACGTGCGCCTTTTTGACGAAAGTTGGCTCGACGGTGGCGGGTTGATCTCGGATTTCCAGACGGTGCTCGGTCTACCCGCCGGAACTCTTCCTTCGCGGTCGAAACGTGTAAATACATCGTTCCGCGCTCGCATGACGCCTTGGTCACGCGCACCGAAGCGCCCTGCCTTGTCAGCGCAGACCCGTGAAAAGATCTCTCAGCTCAATGCAGACGACATGAGCTGGGTCGAAAGTACCTTTTTCGCCGACCGCCGGACGGAATTCCGGAATTGGGCGGCGGGACCGGAGGCGGAGCGATGAACGATCCGACACCCCCGACCTACTGTTTCGCCTGTTCACAGGCACAAACCGACGCCGCGCAGTCGCGCCGCACCTAACCGAAGCAAAGACAGGAAAGCACATGGCCGTCCTCGTAGACGAAAACACCAAAGTCATCTGTCAGGGCCTCACCGGCTCGCAGGGCACTTTTCACACTGAACAGGCGATCGCCTACGGCACCAAGATGGTTGGCGGCGTGACGCCCGGCAAAGGTGGGCAGACCCATCTGGACCTGCCGGTCTTCAACTCTGTGCATGAGGCCAAGGCCGTGACCGAGGCGAACGCCTCAGTGATCTATGTGCCGCCGCCCTTCGCGGGCGACTCGATCCTTGAGGCGATCGACGCCGAGATGGAGCTGATCATCTGCATCACCGAAGGCATCCCGGTGCTGGACATGATGAAGGTCAAGCGCGCGCTGGAAGGCAGCAAGAGCCGACTGATCGGCCCGAACTGCCCCGGTGTCATCACTCCCGACGCCTGCAAGATCGGCATCATGCCCGGTCACATCCACAAGCGTGGCAGCGTTGGTGTGGTCTCGCGTTCGGGCACGCTCACCTATGAAGCGGTCAAGCAGACGGCGGACATCGGTCTGGGTCAATCGACGGCCGTGGGCATCGGTGGCGACCCGATCAAAGGGACCGAGCATATCGACGTGCTGGAGATGTTCCTGGCCGACGATGAGACCCAGTCGATCATCATGATCGGTGAGATCGGTGGCTCTGCCGAAGAAGAAGCGGCACAGTTTCTGGCCGATGAGCGCAAGAAGGGCCGTTGGAAACCGACGGCTGGTTTCATCGCGGGCCGCACCGCCCCTCCGGGACGTCGCATGGGCCACGCGGGCGCGATTGTTGCCGGCGGCAAGGGCGATGCAGAGAGCAAGATCGAGGCCATGAAAGAGGCTGGCATCGTGGTCGCCGACAGCCCCGCGACGCTGGGTGAGGCCGTGCTGAAGGCCATCGGCTAAGGTGTAAGCCGGGCTTAAGCCCGGCCTACCCGCCGGGGCG
>TARA_R100000789_G_scaffold54070_2_pt1 | contig 31358 bp, 25 predicted proteins | sample TARA_R100000789 | Tara Oceans TARA_R100000789 (sample SAMEA2623403) | marine metagenome | biome: marine biome (ENVO:00000447); feature: mesopelagic zone (ENVO:00000213); material: "saline water (ENVO:00002010), including plankton (ENVO:xxxxxxxx)" | depth 450 m
AGCCTTGGCGCCGTGTTCGCGATCTTTGCGGGGGTCTACTTCTACTTCCCCAAGATGACCGGCCGGATGTACAATGAAACCATGGGCAAGATCCACTTCTGGGCGATGTTCATCGGGGCCAACCTGACCTTCTTCCCCCAGCACTTCTTGGGCCGTCAGGGCATGCCGCGTCGTTACATCGACTACCCGGAGGCCTTCGCCACCTGGAACTATGTCTCATCCATGGGCGCTTTCCTGTCCTTCGCGTCTTTCGTGTTCTTCTTCTACGTCATGTTCCATGCGATGACCCGTGGGGCGCGCGTGACCCAGAACAACCCGTGGAACGAATACGCGGATACGCTGGAATGGACCCTGCCCTCGCCGCCGCCCGAGCACACGTTCGAGCAGCTGCCAAAGCAGGAAGATTGGGACAAGAGCCCCGCGCACTAAGCGCAGGTCCGACCCGACAATTCCAAAAGGCCCCGACACCCGTCGGGGCCTTTTTTCGTGGTGGATCACACAGGTGTCGTGCGCCGCTGTGAACCCGATCTGGAGATGCCGTGCCGCTCCTCGTCGTGCCGTGATTGACACCACAACAGCCGCGACTTGCCACCGCTTTGACGCATCGCAATTCTGAGGTATATCCAGACAGATAACGACGCCGGGCCAGACCCTCCGGCAAGTGGAATTAATCAGTTCAATGCCCTATCAGTGGAAAACCCCAAAACGTGAAACAACCCAGCATCTGCAACTCTGGCCACACAACTCGCTGTCGCCAGAGGGTTTCGCCGCGATGATCCTGGGCTTTTTCCTGTTTGCCTTGCTGCCTCTGTACGGGGTGATCGGCACGGCAGTGCTGTGGGGATTGCTGCCTTTCCTGCTGGCGGCAACTGCGGCGCTGTACTATGCGCTGCGCCGCAACCAGCGTGACCGCCGCATACTGGAGGATCTGACCGTCTCCCCCGAAACCACACGCCTGATCCGCACCAATCCCAAAGGCGACAGCCAGGATTGGGAAAGCAACACCTATTGGGTCAAGGTCGCCTGCCATGAGCAGGGTGGCCCGGTGCCCTACTACGTCACGCTCAAGGGTCAGGGCCGCGAGGTCGAGATTGGCGCCTTCCTCAGCGAGGATGAGCGCAAGGCGCTGTTTTCCGACCTCACCGACGCGGTGCGCCGCGCCGCGCATCCCTGCTGAGGGGCCGTCGTATGGCACAGGTTCCCGCAACCCCGAAATGGCACCGCGCCGCGCTGCGCGCCGCAGTGGCGTTGAACCGCGAAAACTGGATTGATCGGCTGACCCCCGCGCCCAGTGAGGCGGCGGCGCTGCGCCTGCGCGACACGCTGTCTACCCGCGTGCCGCCGCTGCGCAAACAGGTGGTGTTTCTGATCCCGCTGGTCGGTCCCGAAAGCGTGGGCGACTGGGAGGCGGTGACCGCGCGGTTGTCCGCAACGCTGGACTGCTTCATTGCCCAGAACGATCCGCACTGGCAGGCGGTGATCTGCTGTCAGGATCGCCCGCCCCTGCCCGACGATCCGCGCATCACCTTCCTGCCCTATACCGCGCCCACCCCCGGCAACGACAAGTGGATGAAACTGGCCGCGCTGACGGCCCATCTGGACAACATGGACTTGCCGCCTTGCTATGTCATGAGCTTTGACGCCGATGACCTCCTGCGTCAGGGCAGCGTCCGTGAGATGCTGCGCCGTCAGGCCCCCGGCGGCTATCTGGTGCAGTCCGGTTATGTGATGGATGAGGCGGCGGGCACCATCGCGCTGGCCGATGTGCCCACCCTGCGCCAGCCCTTGCGCAAGCCGTTCTGGAAGCTGTGTGGCTCCTGCGCCGCGCTGGGGCACGACCCGGACCTACCGCAAAGCGCCGCGTTCCTACAGGCGATGACGCAGCACGAACACCGGATGTTCCCCTATCTGGCCGCGCTTGCGGGGCGCAGGCTGTCGCCGCTGTCCGAACCGTCGGTGCTCTATGTGCTGAACCACGGTGAGAACTTTGGCGCGCGGCGCGGGCGGGTCAGTTTCAAGACCCGCTTCGTCGAACGGTTCCGCATCGACGACGCGGACGAGCTGTCCGCCATCGCCGACGGCTTTCCGGTGCCCGATGCCAGCGATGAGGACACGTTGCCGGACCTGCCCGAAGCGACGGGATGATCCGCAAAACGCAATGCGCCGCCCCCTTGGGGACGGCGCATCCGTGAAATCATTGACTGCCGAAATTGGCTGCCGATCAGGCCGACAACCGGTCCTTGACCTTGGGCCCCACCGTGCCGAAGTCCATCTGGCCGGTGTATTTCGACTTGAGCACGCCCATGACACGCCCCATGTCGCGGATCGATTCCGCGCCGACTTCGGACATCGCGGCATCTATCGCAGCCGTGACCTCCTTGTCGGTCAGCGCGCGCGGCAGGAATTCCTCGATCACCTCGATCTCGGCCATTTCACGCTCCGCAAGATCCAGCCGCCCCGCCTCTTCATAGCTTTTCGCGCTTTCGCGCCGTTGCTTAACCATTTTGCCAAGGATCGCCAGCACGGCGCTGTCATCGACGCCCTGTTCGTTGCCTTCGGCCCGGACGGCGATGTCCCGGTCCTTGATCGCAGCGTTGATCAGCCGTAGCGTCGACAGGCGATCACGCGCCTTGTCCCGCATCGCCTGTTTCACCGCCGCGTTCACCTTCTCGCGCAGTTCCATGAGCCCCGTCCCCAATTCTGGTCTCCGAATGCGGCAGGCTACATCATGCCTAGCGGTGATGCAAGTGCAGCAATTTCCGCCAACTCACTGAAACCAAACGATTTATGTTTTTACCCAACCACTTGACCCGCGCAGCCCCGCGCAATACGTTCCGGCAAATTTGCCGCCATCGAGGATCTGCTCATGCCCGCTGCTTCTGCACGCCCGACCGCCTGCCTTGCCCTTGCCGACGGCACGCTGTTCTACGGGACAGGCTTTGGTGCCACCGGCCAGACCACGGCGGAACTGTGTTTCAACACCGCCATGTCCGGCTATCAGGAGATCATGACCGACCCCTCCTATGCCGGTCAGATCGTCACCTTTACCTTTCCGCACATCGGCAACACTGGGGTCAACCCGGAGGACGATGAAACCGCCGACCCGGTCGCCGCCGGGATGGTTGTTAAATGGATGCCGACCCAAAGCTCCAACTGGCGCGCCGCGCAGGAACTGGGCGATTGGCTGGCCGCGCGCGGCCGCATCGCCATCGGCGGCGTCGACACCCGCCGCCTGACCCGTGCCATCCGCCAGTTGGGCGCGCCGCATGTGGCGCTGGCCCATAACCCCGACGGCAATTTCGACACCGATGCGCTGGTCAAAGCCGCGCGCGGTTTTCCGGGGCTGGAGGGGCTGGACCTCGCGCTGGATGTCACCTGCGCGCAAAGCTATCGCTGGGATGAAATGCGGTGGGCTTGGCCCGACGGTTACAAACCGCAGGAAAACGCCCGGCACAAGGTCGTCGCCGTCGACTATGGCGCAAAGCGCAATATCCTGCGCTGCCTTGCCTCGGCAGGCTGTGAGGTCACCGTGCTGCCTGCTACCGCCACCTATGATGAGGTCATGGCGCATCAGCCGGACGGCATCTTCCTGTCGAACGGTCCCGGCGACCCCGCCGCCACCGGCGCCTATGCAGTGCCGATGATCAAACGCCTGTTGTCAGAGGCAAACCTGCCGGTGTTCGGCATCTGTCTTGGCCACCAGATGCTGGCACTGGCACTGGGCGCCAAAACCATCAAGATGAACCACGGCCACCACGGCGCCAACCATCCCGTCAAGGAGGTCGGCACCGGCAAGGTCGAAATCACCTCGATGAACCACGGCTTTGCGGTGGACAGCCAGACCCTGCCAGAGGGGGTTCTGGAAACCCATGTGTCGCTGTTTGACGGCTCCAACTGCGGTATCCGCATGGCGGATCGTCCGGTGTTCAGCGTGCAACACCACCCAGAGGCAAGCCCGGGTCCGCAAGACAGCTTTTACCTGTTTGAACGCTTCGCCGCCTCGATGGATGCGGCCTGACACGAAAATCTGCGAAATTTCTGCGCTCTGTTAAGGGTTTGGTCGCCAAAAGCGGCCAAACTCCACAGCGCGGTTAAGACTTCGTTTACCAACACCGTGCAAACCTCCTGTTAACCGTATTTTTCGGACAGAGGTATGACGGAGCAACGCCTCCATCTCGCCGCCGCCAATCTGGCGCAGGCAAAGGCCCGTCGCGGCCAACCCATCAGCCATATCCTGATGGATGACGGACGTGTTGCCCCCTCTCACATGCTGGGCGCCATGGCAGAGGCGTCGCGCATCGGCCAACCCGTGCCGCAGGTGGTGGTGGCAGAGGCCATCGCCTCACGCGAGGATGTGCTGGAGGCGCAGGCGCTGCACTTCGGCGCAATGGTGCTGAAACGCGACGACACGCCCCCCGACCCCGCCGTCATGGACCTGCTGCCGCCGGAATTTTGCCTGCAACACGGGGTATTGCCGTGGATGCGGGTGGGCGACACGCTGTTGCTGGCCACCGCGCGCCCGGATGACTTTCCCGCGCTGCTGCCTCTATTGCCGCCCGACACCGGGCCGGTTGTCATGGCGCTGGCGCTGGAGGCGGACATTCACCACCTGATTTCGGCCCGCGCCGGGACGCGGCTGGCACAGGCGGCGGAAACATGGGTGCCCGCAGCGGACAGTTGCCGCGATCTGAACCGGACAACGCCGCGCGGGCGGCTCTTTGCCTTTGCCGCCGCCGCAATTTGTCTCTTGCTGTTGCTGCTTGCGCCGCAACTGCTGTTCGCCACCGCGCTGGCGCTGGCGCTTGGCTCTCTTGTCCTGTCGCAACTGATGAAACTGGTCGCGCTGGCCGCCCTGCCCCGGCAGACCGCCGCCGCGCCCGCCCGTCTGCCAGAAAACCCGCCGCTGGTGTCGATCCTTGTGCCGCTGTTTCATGAACAGGACATCGCCCGCACCCTTGTTGCGCGGCTGTCCCGGCTGACCTATCCCAAAGCGCTGCTGGACGTGGTTCTGGTGCTAGAGGCCGAGGACAGGCTGACCCGCGAAACCCTCGCCCGGACCGATCTGCCGCCGTGGATGCGCACCATCACCGTCCCGCCCGGGGACGTCACGACCAAGCCGCGCGCGCTCAACTACGCCTTCCGTTTCACCCGTGGTGAGATCATCGGCATTTACGACGCCGAAGACGCGCCCGCGCCGGACCAGATCGACCGCGTGGTGGCGCAATTCCACGACTCGCCCGGGAATGTCGGCTGTTTGCAGGGCATCCTTGATTACTACAATCCGCGCGCCAACTGGCTGTCGCGCTGTTTCACCATCGAATACGCCAGTTGGTTCCGAATCCTTTTGCCCGGTCTGTCGCGGCTGGGGCTGGTGGTGCCCCTAGGTGGCACAACCGTGTTCTTTCGCCGCGAGGTGCTGGAAAAGGTCGGCGGTTGGGACGCGCATAACGTGACAGAGGATGCAGATCTGGGCGTGCGTTTGGCCCGCCACGGCTTTCGCACCGATCTGATGCCCTCGGTGACACGCGAAGAGGCCAACAACCGCTTCTGGCCGTGGATCAAACAACGGTCGCGCTGGCTCAAGGGGTATGGGATCACTTGGTGGGTCCACACCCGCCAACCGCGCAGGTTGTGGCGCGATCTTGGGCCGAAACGCTTTGCCGGGTTGCAGATCCTGTTCCTGACCACCTTGGTACAGTTTGCCCTTGCGCCGGTGCTGTGGTCCTTTTGGCTGATCCTGATGGGCCTGCCGCACCCGCTGGACGCCTATCTCACCCGGCCGGTGATCCTGTCCCTCACGGCGATCTTTCTCAGCGCCGAGGCGGTGTCGATCGTGATTGGCCTAGCCGCGCTGGCGCGCAGCCCGCACCGGTTTCTATATCCTTGGGTGCCCACCTTGTTTGCCTATTTCCCGCTGGGCACCGTGGCGATCTACAAGGCGCTGTGGGAGACGCTCAGAGACCCGTTCTACTGGGACAAGACCCAGCATGGCCGCTCTGCCCCGGACCAGCCCGGCGCGGACCTGCCGCCCGACGCGTGACAGATGCGCGACGATGCCAAAGGTTAAGGCCGTGTAAAAACGCCTCTGTAACCCATTGTTTTGTATAGAGCGTCAGGCTGTCCACGCGTGGACAGCCCCTTTTGATCAGACCGACATATGCTCTGCATTGTCCTGTTTGAGCCGGGTGATGAAGGCGACAGAGATATGATCCCGCAGCGCCTGATACGCGGCGTCCTCATCGCGGGTCGAGATCGCATCGACAATCGCGCCGTGCTCACTCAGCGCGATTTCTCCGCGCCCCTCCGCCGCCAGCGACGTCGTCGCCATCAACGCCATCGATCGATAGACAAGGTCCAGTTGCTGCACCAGATAGCGATTGTGCGAGGCAAGGTGAATCATCCGATGGAACCGCCGGTTGGCCCGCGCCATCGCCGCCGGATCGGCCAAAAGAGAACGATCCTCCTCGATCATGTCGCGCAGAACCATGACCTCTTCCTCGGTCGCGTGCCGCGCCGCCAACCGCGCCGCCAACCCCTCCAGCTCGGACCGTACCGCGTACAGCTCGGCCATCTGGTTGTGATCCAAGGAGGCTACGATCAAAGACCGCCCGTCCCGCGCCAGCAACGATTGCGTCTCCAGCCGCTGCAACGCCTCGCGGATCGGCGTGCGCGACACCCCGAACCGTTCGGCCAGTTCGCTTTCCACAAGACGGTCGCCGGGCCGGTAAATGCCTGAATCGATCGCCTCGAGGATCATGGTGTAGGCATCTTTCTGTGCCGGTTTGACCTCGTGCATCGCTACCCTCCCTGCGTCCACCGCGCCACGATAGCGTCACCACCACCGCCGGTACAAGCTGGGCGGATTGCCGCGCGCCCGCAAACACCCTACCAAGATCAAATGACCAAGAACAGATTTGCCCATGTACGGGCCTGGGTCTTTGACCTGGACAACACGCTGTACTCTCCCGCCGTCCGGCTCTTCGATCAGATCGAGGCACGGATGAATGCCTATGTCGGGCGCGTGACCGGTCTGGCCAAGGACGAGGCCGCCCACCTGCGCCGCGACTACTGGGCGCGCTACGGCACCACGCTGGCTGGCCTGATGACGCACCACGACGTCGATCCGGAAGACTATCTGATTGACGTGCACGACATCGCGTTTGACGCACTCACCCCGGACCCGCATCTGGCAGAACTGATCGCCACCCTCCCCGGTCGCCGCATCGTCTACACCAACGGCAGTGCGCCCTATGCCGCGCAGGTGCTGAAGGCACGCGGGCTCGACGCCGCCTTTGACGCGATCTACGGCGTCGAACACGCCCAATACGCACCCAAACCCCGGGCCGAGGCCTTTGACCGGATCTTTGCCCTCGACGGGCTGGACCCGGCAGAGGCTGCCATGTTCGAGGACGACCCGCGCAACCTCGCCGCCCCGCACGCCTTGGGAATGCGCACCGTCCACGTCGCGCCCGAAGCAACCCCGGCGCCGCACATCCATCACCACACCGACGATCTGGTTGGGTTCCTGCGCGGCTTGCGCTGACCCGGTCACGGCTGATCCATCAAAGCAACCTATAGGATGCGGCATTTCGCACCTGCGCACCTATCGGCGAAATGCTATGTCGTGATGATCACGAGTCAGGAGTTGAGAATATGTCACCTGCCGAGTCCGCCGAAACAGCAGACCAACAGTTGTCCGGCGAAAAACTGTTCTACCTGATCGCGCTGGCCATTGTTGTGATCGGTGCCGCCATGACGCTGCTTTTTGGCCTGCCCGGCCTTGCCATGACCGCCTTGGCGCTGGTCCCAGTCGTCTATGCCCTTCTGATTCTGATCAGCGTCGGCAAGTAAGCCGCATGGCCTCCGGCTGCGTCGCGCCCTAATTACTGGGAAACGGAGGCAGCACCATGGACTACGACATTGTCATCTCAGGCGGCGGCATCGCGGGATTGACCGCAACCGCCAGTTTTGCATCCGCCGGATTTCGCACCCTCTGCGTGGACCCAACGCCGCCGGTAACGATGCGCGACGGCGACGGCGCTGACCTGCGCACCACAGCATTCCTGCAACCGGCACAAGGTTTTCTGGAAGAGATCGGCCTGTGGCCCCGGTTGGCGGAACACGCAACCCCGTTACAGGTGATGCGGATCGTCGATGCGGGCGGTCCCGTGGCCGAACCGCGCGTCACCAAGGACTTCGAATCCAACGACATCTCCGGCAAACCCTTTGGCTGGAACCTGCCCAACTGGCTGCTGCGGCGTGAAATGGCCACGCGGTTAAGTGAACTGGCCAATGTGGATTTCCGGCCGGGAACCGCCACAACCGCTCTGTTCACCCGCGAAGGCGAGGCCCGCGTGACTCTGTCCGACGGCACCAAGGTGCGCGCGCGCATGGTGGTGGCAGCGGACGGGCGCAATTCTCCGATGCGGCAGGCCGCAGGCATCGGGGTCAAGACAACGCGCTTCGGCCAAAAGGCACTGGCCTTCGCCGTCACCCACCCGATCCCGCATTGCAATGTCTCGACCGAGATCCACCGCACCGGAGGCCCCTTCACGCTCGTGCCTTTGCCCGACCTTGACGGACAACCCTGCTCGGCAGTGGTTTGGATGGAGGACGGCCCCAAATCAGAGCGCCTCTACACGCTTGATCAATCCGCCTTCGAAGAAGAAATGACCGCCCGTTCCTGCGCGCTTTTCGGCCCGCTGAAACTGGCCACACGCCGCACAATCTGGCCGATCATCGCGCAAGAGGCCGACAGGCTCACGTCTCAACGCCTTGCCCTGATCGCCGAGGCCGCCCATGTGGTCCCGCCCATTGGCGCGCAAGGCCTGAACATGAGCCTCAAGGATCTCACGGTTCTGCGTGATCTGGCGATGGACCGCCCCGAAGGATTGGGCGACCGGCAGATGCTGGATGCCTACCACCGCACACGCATTGCTGACATTCGCGCCCGCGTGGCCGGGATCGCTGCGCTCAACCGTATCTCACAACTCTCGACAGAACCGCTGCGCGATATCCGCGCCAAGGGTCTGGATGCGCTCTACAGCCTCAAACCGGTGCGCACCTCGCTTATGCGTCTCGGTTTGGGCGCGCGCGGCTAAAAGAAAGGGGGCGCTGCGCCCCCTCTGCGCCTTTGGCGCATTCACCCCTGGGAGTATTTGGACAAAGAAGAAACGCGGAATGATGTGGCTTCTTCTCTGTCAAAATACTCCCAGGGGAGGCTTCCAGAGGAAGCCGGGGGCAGCGCCCCCAAGTCCGCCCGCGTCACAGAACGTCGTCGACCACCTTCCGCAACCGCGCAACCGTTCCATCGACATCGTAGAGTTTATCCAAACCGAACAAACCAATACGGAAGGTTGAGAATTCCGCCGGCTCATCACATTGCAGCGGGACCCCGGCGGCGATCTGCATGCCCTTCGCGGCAAAGGCCTTGCCCGTCTTGATCTCAGGATCAGCGGTATAGCTGACCACCACACCCGGTGCGCCAAACCCCTCGGCGGCAACGGATGTGACGCCCTTATCGGCGAACATCGCACGCACCGCGTTGCCCAACGCCCATTGCGCGTCTTTCAGCTTGGCAAAGCCATAATCACGGGTCTCAACCATCGTGTCGCGGAAGGCGCGCAAGCTATCTGTCGGCATAGTGGCATGATAGGCATGGCCGCCGTCCTCATAGGCCTTCATGATCTGGTGCCATTTCTTCAGATCCACGGCAAAGCTGTCTGAGGTCGTCTCTTCCAACCGCGCCAAGGCGCGCTCGGACATCATCACCAGTCCGGCACAGGGCGTGGCCGACCAGCCCTTTTGCGGGGCTGAGATCAACACGTCGACGCCGGTTGCCTTCATGTCGACCCAGACACAGCCCGACGCGATGCAGTCCAGCACCATCAGCGCGCCGACGTCATGCGCCGCCTTGGCCAGGCGGGTCACATAATCGTCGGGCAGGATCACACCGGCAGAGGTTTCCACATGCGGGGCAAAGACCACGTCCGGTTTGACCTCGGCAATCTTGGCCTCGACCTCTTCGATCGGGGCGGGCGCAAAGGGCGCGTCCACCGCGTTGCCCGTGCGCCGGGCCTTCATCACCGTGGTTTCATCGCCGAAACCACCAGCATCAAATATCTGCGACCAGCGGAACGAGAACCAGCCGTTGCGCACGACCAACACATTGGCCCCTTGGCCAAACTGGCGGGCGACCGCCTCCATTCCGTAAGTGCCACCGCCGGGCACCACGGCCACCGCATCGGCGTTATACACCTCTTTCAACATGCCAGAGATGTCACGCATCACCTGCTGAAAGGCGGCGGACATGTGGTTGAGCGAGCGGTCGGTGAAGACGACCGAGAATTCTTCCATCCCCGTAGGGTCGATATCGTCGCGCAAGGCCATGGCGGTTCCTCCTGATTTCACATCCCGTGTTATCGCGCCCACGCCCGCGCGCAAGTCATGCGACTGTGTCAGGCCGCCGCAGCCCTACAAAGGACCGGGCCGCCGTTCCTCGCTCAGCAGCACATTGGCGTCGATGTTGCCGACCCCGGGCAGCGTCATGACGCGCCGTCTCAGCACCCGTTCGAAATCAGCGATGTCCCGCGCCACGACGCGCAGGCGATAGTCGAACAGGCCCAGCACCTGCTCTACGATCTGCACTTCGGGGATGGCGGTGGCGGCGCGTTCGAAATCCTCAAGACTGACGCGCCCCTTGGTGGCCAGCTTGACCCCCAGAAAGACCGTGACACCAAAACCCAAAGCAGGCGCATCCAGATCCAGCCGCGCGCCGCGAAACACGCCTACCTCGCGCAACCGCTTGATGCGCCGCCAGCAGGCCGGTTGCGACAGGCCCAATTCGCGCCCCAAGGCCCCGGCGGAGGCGGTAGCATCCTCTGCCAAGGCCCGCACCAACGCGCGGTCGATGTCATCAAGCGCGATCACAGCGGCAATGCCTCTTGTTCCTTGACTCGCGCCACATGCATCAGCGCCTCGATGTCGGAGATATGCGGCAAGGTCAGCAGCCGTTCACGGTACAACTGCTGATAGTGGCCCATGTCGCGTGCGATCACTGCAAGGCGGACATCCACCTGCCCCAGAAAGGTTTGGATCTCCAGCACCTCGGGCACCTCACGCGCGGCGGCGATGAATTCGTCGAATGCCCGGCTTTGCGTTTTGTCCAGTGTCACACGCAACGAGACCTCGACCTCATACCCCAGCGCCCGCCAGTCGATCACCCCGCGCACACCCTTGAGGATGCCCGCGCTCCGGAGCCGCTCCAACCGCCGCGCAAGGGTCGAGGCAGTGACCCCTGCCCGTTCCGCCAACGCGCTGCCCGCCATTTCCGGTTCGACCATCATGTGGCGCAGAATGCGCCGGTCTGCGTCATCAAGCATGATTTCACCGCCGATCCCGTATATTGAGAATGATTTCTCTTCTTCTTGGTCAAAATACTCAAAAAACGCAACCACTCTCATCACGCTGGCGGTAGGGTGCCCGCCACAACAACTCGACGACATAAAAACAAGATACGGAAGGAATGCCCCATGCGCGTTTACTATGACCGCGATTGCGATGTGAACCTGATCAAGGACAAGAAGGTTGCCATCCTCGGCTACGGGTCGCAGGGCCACGCCCATGCGCTGAACCTGCGCGACAGCGGTGCCAAGAACGTCGTCGTTGCCCTGCGTGAGGGCTCTGGCTCCATCGCCAAGGCCGAAGGCGAAGGCCTGAAAACCATGGGCATCTCCGAGGCCGCCGCATGGTGTGACGTGCTGATGTTCACCATGCCCGATGAGCTTCAGGCTGACACCTGGAACCGCTACGTCAAGGATCACATCCGCGAAGGCGCGGCCATTGCCTTTGCCCATGGTCTGAACGTTCACTTTGGCCTGATCGAGGCGCCCAAGGGTGTCGACGTCATCATGATGGCGCCCAAGGGCCCCGGCCACACCGTGCGCGGCGAATACACCAAAGGCGGCGGCGTTCCCTGCCTTGTGGCGGTTCACAACGATGCCTCGGGCAAGGCACTGGAAATCGGCCTGTCCTATTGCTCGGCCATTGGTGGCGGTCGCTCCGGCATCATCGAAACCAACTTCCGCGAGGAATGCGAAACCGACCTGTTCGGTGAGCAGGCGGTTCTGTGTGGCGGCCTGATCGAACTGATCCGCATGGGGTTCGAGACGCTGGTCGAGGCCGGGTACGAGCCGGAAATGGCCTATTTCGAGTGTCTGCATGAGGTCAAACTGATCGTTGACCTGATCTATGAAGGCGGCATCGCCAACATGAACTACTCGATCTCGAACACCGCCGAGTACGGCGAGTATGTCAGCGGCCCGCGCATCCTGCCCTACGATGAGACCAAGAAGCGCATGAAAGAGGTTCTGACCGACATCCAGACCGGTAAATTCGTGCGGGACTTCATGCTGGAAAACGCCGTGGGTCAGCCGTCGTTCAAGGCGACGCGCAAGATCAACGACGAACACATGATCGAAGCGACCGGCGAAAAGCTGCGCGCCATGATGCCGTGGATTTCTGCCGGCAAGATGGTCGACAAGTCCAAGAACTAAGGCCCTAACCGAACCCACAGGGTTACGGAACAACGCTGGAACGTCCCATCGCGGGGCGTTCCTTTTTTGTGTGTGCAGCGCCATGGCAGACCGCACTGCGTGTCGCGTGCGAAAGGTCTCTTGGCTTGATCATTGGGGGAAATTATTAAAGGTTAACAAAATCTAAAACCAAGGCCGACCGCAAACATCGGCCCGTCCAAGGATTTGAACCATGGCCTTTGTCGTTATCACCAGTCAAAACACCACCCAGACCGTCTACGACACCGATATCTTTACTCTGATGCCGGGCAGCACGCTCACCGCGCCAGGTGATGCCATCGACTTTGATGGCGTCACCTTTACCGAAGCCACGGTGAACATTCTCGGCACTGTGGTCGCGGGCGACATCGGTGTGGATGCGTTCACTTCGCTGCCCGCAATCGGCGCGGCCAACAATATTACCGTCAGGATCGGCGCGGAGGGCGCGATCTTTGCGCGCGACTTTGCCCTGAAATTTGAGGATGGCGACAACATCAAGGTCCTGAATGAGGGCACGATGCACAGCGACCGTGGCGGGATCTACATCGATACGGAATCCACCAATGTCCGCCTCGAAAACCATGGCACCATCTCTGGCAATACCTCTGCAGGGATCCGTGCGGATGGCGACGACAACTACATTCTGAACACCGGAACAATAACGGGCACAGGCAGCACTGCCGCCGATGGTGCGGTGGTGTCGCGCAACGCGATCTTAGACAACAGCGGCATTCTGTCGAGCCGGGACGGCCTAACGGTGTTTTTCGGCTCTGGTGACAACGTGTTCAACAACTCCGGCACGGTTTTTGGCGATGTGGCGTATCAAAACGGGGCTGACAAGCTCGTCAATCTGGGCGGTGGCATTGTCACTGGGCAGGTTTACACGGGCGACGGCACCGACACGATCATCAACACCGGCCAGATCAGCGGCGGTGTCGTACTGGGCACCGACACCGACACCTATGACGCCTTTGGCGCGGGTCTCACAATTGGGATTGTGTCCGGTGGGGACGGCAACGACACATTGGCCAGCAGCGATCAGGCCGAGCACCTGAGCGGTGGCGCGAACGACGACAAGCTCGTCGGACGCGGCGGCGACGACACACTGGACGGCGGCACGGGCGCGGATATGATCTTTGCCGGAACGGGCAATGACAGCGTGATTGGCGGCAGCGAAAACGACACCGTGCGCGGCGGCGACGGCGACGACACGGTGTTCGGCGGATCGGGCGACGACGACATCTTTGCCAACGCAGGCGACGACAACCTGCTCGGCGAGGCGGGCAATGACTTTATCCTGGGCGGCACCGGCAACGACTATATCGAAGGCGGAGCAGACAACGACACGCTGAACGGTAATGCCGATGATGACACGCTTTTTGGCGGCGACGGCAACGACCTCCTTGTCGGTCAGGATGGCAGCGACGTGCTGGAAGGTGGCGACAACAACGATACGCTGGATGGTGGCGATGGCGATGACATCCTTGAGGGCGGCGACGGCAATGACATCCTGCGCGGTCGCGCGGGTGAGGATGATCTGGCCGGTGGCCTGGGCCGCGACTATCTGACGGGCGGCGAAGGGGCGGACAATTTTGTCTTTCGCTCTATTGCGGGAACTGTTGCAGGCGCAAATCGCGACCAGATCATGGATTTCGAACAGGGCGTCGACACCATTGTCATTGCCGGTCTTAGCCCGGGCGTATTCGAATTCCGTGGCACGGCGGCCTTTGCCCCCTCCGGAAACCCGGAAATTCGCCTGAATGAGACGGCAACCGGGTCAACCATCGTACAGATCGACAACAACGGTGATGGCACCATCGATGCAGAGATCCGCGTCGGCGGCGTGACCGGGCTGACGGCGGACGACTTTGTGCTTTGAGTTCGCGCCTTCAATAAAACATCATTGGCGGCTTGACGTACGCGCGGGCCGCCTTTGACATCAATTCTAGCCTTCTTGCAAAACGACCATTAACTTTTTATCGCAGTGACAAAAAGTTTCAAACCTTGCGCTCAGATCCGCGCAGTGACCTATTTTCCAGGAGTTTGCCAACATGGCCACAACCTATACTGTTTTTTCAACTGATGCCGTTCAGTCGACGACAATCCATACCGCCGTCGCGGCCGACGATGAAATCCTTCTGGTCCGACAAGGTGTTGAATTGATCGTCACGGACGATTCGCCTGCAATAACCGACTACGGGTCCAACAGCGCCGGCGGCAGCCTGCTCCTGACAAACCACGGCTATATCGCCTCGGCCGGCATCGCGGTCAAATACAACGTCAGCACGGGGTTTTCCCTGTACAACGGAACAACAGGCGTCATCGGATCGTATGGCAACAATTCCGCAATCAGCACCTATACCGATTACGCCGTCATCCAGAATGCCGGTGAGATTTTTGGCGTGCGCGGTGTCTATTTATACTCTGCGCCGGGGTCCACCGTTGACAACACCGGCACCATCACAGGCACGGGATCTGGAGAATTTGACGCAGCGATCGCGATCTATTCCTATGGCGGATCGTCTTCGGACCCGGCGTATCGTTTCACCAATTCCGGCACATTGGTGGGCGCCCACCACGATGCGGCAAATGGAGGCGGACAATGGGCCATTTACATGGATGGCTATCTTACTGCCATTTCGACGGCCCGGGCACATATCCTTAACACTGGCGATATCTTTGGCAATATCCAGATGGGCCGCTATGCCGACACGATCGGCAACAGCGCCGACATCCTTGGCGATCTGATCCTTGAATCCGGAGACGACATCGTTTCCAACAGCGGCCTGATCGACGGCGACGTTCTTCTGGGCGACGGCGCGGACAGCTACTTCGGCCAAGGACAAAGCGTGGTGACCGGTCAGGTTCTGGGCGCTGCGGGCAATGACACGCTGGTTGGCGGCGATTTTGCAGACGACATGGATGGCGGCAGCGACAACGACCTGCTGGTCGGTCGGGGCGGTAGCGACCTGCTGGTCGGTGACAGCGGCGATGACATGCTGTTGGGCGGTGATGGCAATGACAGCCTGGACGGAGGCATTGGCAATGACACGCTGAACGGCAACGCCGGTTCGGACAACATCGTGGGCGACGCGGGCAACGACCTCCTTGTCGGTCAGGACGGTAGCGATTTCCTGGATGGTGGCGCCGACAACGACACGATGGACGGCGGCAATGGTGACGACACACTGGAAGGCGGCACCGGCAACGACATCCTGCGCGGTCGCGCCGGAGAGGACGAACTGGCCGGAGGCGAAGGGCTGGACTACCTGACAGGTGGCCAAGGAGCCGACAGCTTTGTCTTCCGCAGCATTGCCGACGCCGGGATCGGCGCAACCCGCGACCAGATCCTTGATTTTGAACAGGGCGTCGACGTGATCATTGTCGCGGGCCTGTCGCCGGGCGTGTTTGAGTTCAAGGGCACAGCCGCCTTTGCCCCCTCGGGCAACCCCGAACTGCGCCTGAACGAAACAGCGACCGGATCAACCATCGTTCAGATCGACAACAACGGCGACGGCGTGATCGACGCGGAAATCCGCGTGGGCGGCGTGACCGGCCTGACGGCGGATGATTTCGTGCTGTAACCTCCCTGCCCCGTGACCACCTGCGTCACGGGGCAAAACACAACTATTGACCGACAAAATCTATTAATGAAAAGTTAACCCGCGCGGACAACGCGGGCAAAGACTGTCTGCATCAACAGATTTTCGAACCAATTACATCACAAGGACATCAATAAAATGGCTGACTTTTTACGCACCAGCGTCACAACCATTGCCCAGACACTGAACGGCAGCGAGTCTGGATTGATCACCCGTCTTGGCGGAATTTACTCGGATACCACAGCGGCGGTCACCGCCACCTCTGGCACCAACTGGCTGACCAATGACGGCTATATCTACACCTATAACAGTAGCAATGCGGCCATCTACACCGATGGCATCGCGTTCGAACTGCTGAACGGCCCGGACGGCGTAATCAGCGCCGAAAACCCCACCTTCGGCACCATCGACATGAATTTGTCCACAATGGGTCAGATCGTCAATCACGGGACCATCTATTCGTCGAACGGCAATGCAATCGACTTCATCGACTCTGATGGCAGTGCTAATTTCCAGTTGATCAACTCGGGCAGCATCACGTCTCAGGATAGCCGCACGGTCAATGTAGATACGGGCACCGGCTATATGTACATCTCAAACTCTGGCGAAATCGTCGGCGAAGGCACCGCCCTCACCCTTTATAACGACGTATCCTCCACCTCAAACCATGTCCTCATAAACTCTGGCAAGATCACAAGCCTTGGGTCTGCCGCAGTTTACTTCAACTTTGGTGACTTTGGCGGCGCACAGATCAGCAATTCCGGCACAATCAGCGGCTGGGTTAGCGCTCTTACTACCACCCGGTCCACCGACGTGCGGCTCAACAACTCTGGCGTGATCGAACACCACGGCGCATCAGGCCAGGCCATATATTTCGAAGGCGGGAATGACCTGATCCGGAACTCCGGTACGATCCTGGGGAACAGCTTTCTGGGGGCAGGCACCGACACTTATGAGGCCAGCGGCGGTCTTGCCATCGGCACGGTCTTTGGCGAGGCTGGCAATGACACCTTGGCCGGTGGCGATGCGGCCGACATTCTGGACGGCGGCGGCGACGACGACAAACTGGTCGGGCGCGGCGGCGACGACGTGCTGGACGGCGGCACCGGCAATGACTTTATCCTTGGCGGTTCCGGCAATGACGACATCGACGGCGGCACCAACAACGACACGATGAATGGCAATGCTGGCGACGACACGATCTATGGCGATCTCGGCAACGACATCCTTGTTGGTCAGGACGGCAGCGACTTTCTGGATGGAGGCAATCAAGACGATCTACTGGACGGCGGCAACGGCGACGATACCCTCGAAGGCGGGGGCGACAACGACATCCTGCGTGGCCGTGCCGGTGAGGATGATCTTGCGGGCGGATTGGGCCGTGATTACCTGACCGGCGGCGAAGGGGCAGACAATTTTGTCTTTCGCTCAACTGCTGAAACCGTGGCAGGCGCAAATCGCGACCAGATCATGGATTTCGAACAGGGCGTCGACACCATTGTCATTGCCGGTCTTAGCCCGGGCGTATTCGAATTCCGTGGCACCGCGGCCTTTGCCCCCTCGGGCAACCCCGAAATCCGCATGAACGAAACCGCCACTGGATCAACCATCGTTCAGATCGACAATAACGGTGACGGTGTGATCGACGCGGAAATCCGGGTTGGCGGCGTGACCGGCCTGACGGCGGATGATTTCGTGCTCTGAGCCATATCCTGCCTGTCAGGGTGCACGAACATTGCTCCAAACTACAGATGTGGCACAATCACCTTTGCATTTCTTGCTGCGCGGCCTTGGGTCGCGCATCTACATTTCTGACATAATCTCTGGACGGCTATTACGCGGCTAGAACCCATCGAGCATTGAAACATCGATTTTCTTAGGAGTTACAGATGGCCAGCTTTACCCTTACCGGATTTTCATCCACCGCCCGCACCCTGACCGCCGCAGAGTTCGGTATCGTCACCAAAGATGCGGAACTTGTCGTCACTACCGGTGACGCGATCACCGCCGACGGGTCGCCTTTCCTGACGCTGAACGGCACGGTTCTGGCGCATAGCTCCAGTTCGTACAACGCGCTCGATTTTGACGGCGACAGCGTCCATCTCTTTATCGGGCCGGACGGCTTTGTCTCGGCGGCAAATGGCGACACACTAAGCATCAATGCCACAGGCACCGTGCGTATCCAGAACGCCGGCACAATCATGTCCGGGTCGGACGCCGTGGACGTGCGTCAGACCGACGGCGCGATCAACCTCAGCATGAGCAACTCTGGCACGATCATCGGCGAGTCCGACGGCGTAAATCTGGACGGCGGCAGTACCTTCATATCCCTTGTCAACACTGGCACGATCACCGGGCAAGAGGGCTATGGCGTCTGGATGAACTGGATGAGCGGATCGACCGGCGCCTCATTGCTGCGCAATACCGGCACGATCACCGGCGATAGCGGCAGTTTCAACGCAAGTGTCGGCACTGGTGTGAATACCATCGTCAACGACGGCGTCATGAATGGAGAAATCTACCTTCAAGGCGGAAACGACGTTTACCAAGGCGGCGGCGGCAAAGTGTCGGGCACCGTATTTGGCGGCCAGGACAATGACTTGCTGGCCGGTGGCGCCTTTTCCGACAGTTTCAACGGCGGGTTGGGTGACGACACGCTGCTGGGGCGCGGCGGCGATGACATTCTGGACGGCAGCAGCGGCAATGATTTCATCCTTGGCGGGGACGGCAACGATGAGATCGAAGGTGGGTCGAACGATGATACGCTGAACGCCAATTCCGGAGACGACACAATCCTTGGTCAGGGCGGGAACGACATCCTTGTCGGTCAGGATGGGTCGGACTACCTCGAAGGCGGGCCGGAAAATGACACCATGGATGGCGGAAACGGCGATGACACGCTGGAGGGCGGCGAGGACAACGACATCCTGCGGGGCCGCGCCGGAGAGGATGATCTGGCGGGCGGGTTGGGCCGTGATTTCCTGACCGGCGGCGAAGGGGCGGACAATTTTGTATTTCGTTCGGTGGCTGAAACTGTGGCGGGCGCAAATCGCGACCAGATCCTTGATTTCGAACAGGGAGTAGATCTGATTGTGATCGCGGGACTGAGCCCGGGCGTGTTCGAATTCCGCGGCACCGCAGCCTTTGCCCCATCCGGCAATCCCGAAATCCGCATGAATGAGACCGCGACCGGATCGACGATTGTGCAGATCGACAACAACGGTGACGGCGTGATCGACGCGGAAATTCGCGTAGGCGGCGTGACCGGGCTGACGGCGGATGATTTCGTGCTCTGACGGCACGAAGGCGGGGGCCGTGCGCCCCCGCTCCTGTCCTGTGCGGGGTTGCGGATTGTTATCTTATAACGCGCCCCCATTTCCCCTGCATGACCCAAGACATCGAAACCCGCAGCGGCCTGCCCGAAGACATGCAGACCCTGCTGCGGACCTTGCCACGCGATGGCTGGCACAGGCATCCGCATCTCGCCGACAGCACCCGCAACTGGATGCGCGCCCATCAGGGCTTTCGCCAGTTGGGACAGATCGTGCTGGACGACACAGAGGCCTTTCTGGACGGCCAGACCGAGGACCAGACCTATGCCGGGCGTCTGGCGCATTTTGGCAACCTGCTGGTGCGCAACCTGCATGGTCATCACACTTGGGAGGACCGCAAGTTCTTTCCCGAACTCGAAGGTGCTGACCCCCGATTTGCCGATGGGTTGCAGATGCTGGAAAGCGATCATGTGGCTCTGGACAACCTGCTGGACCGCTTCACACGCGCCGCAAACCGGACCGTGCAACTGGCCACACTGGACCCTCGCCAAATGAGCGAAGAGGCGCGTCCCGTGCGCGACATGGCCGAAACGCTGGGCGGTTTTCTAGAGCGCCACCTGACCGACGAAGAGGATCTGGTGGTGCCGATCCTGCTGCACCACCGCCTGCGCGACTAGGGCCACCGTGCGCTGCCGCAGCACGTTGTTAACCGTGCTGCGGCAAAACCACCGGCGGTCGACCATGAAAAACAGGATCAGCGCTCCACCCTCTCGGGGTCCGTTCGATCTGCGCAGGATGGGGCATCACAGGCCCCTCAGGGCCGGGATTGGCACCCCGGCGCAGATGATCCGTTTCCGGCGGCCGCCGGCCTTACATCGTCCCTCTTCAGGGCAAGGCACAAAAAAACCGCCCCGGTCACATCGACCGGGGCGGCGTTTGGGTTGCGCTCAGCCAATGTGTTGCCAGCCAGATCTTACCAGCAGCTGACCAAAACCGTCATCTCGGCCGCTATGGCAGTCAGATCCTCAGGGGCCAGCGGAGTTAGCCCGCTGCGCGCCACCGGCTGAATGCCGTTGTTGCGCAGGAAATCAAGGATGCGATCCCCCTTGGTGGCAAAGCTGACCTGCTCTGGCAGAACGCGACCGCCCGGCTGATCCTTGGGCAACAGCATCCCCAGCACCGTGCCGCCGGTGTCAAAGACAGGGCCGCCCGCGTCGCCGGGCAGCGCCGACAGCGCCAGCCGCTTGATCCCGTCCTCACCGTTGAGACCGCGCAGATCCTCCAGCGTGCCAAAGGTCAGCGTCGGCGCGGTCAGCACGCCGCCGAAGGAAAAGCCTGCCACCGCCACCTCGGATTGCAGCCGCAATTCACCGGACCGGAACTGCGCCACACGGCGCGGGGCCAGCCGTTCAACCGGGCTGAGCACCGCGATGCCGAGTGCCTCATCCGCGGCCAGAACCCGCGCGTCATGCACCCCGTTCAAGGTGACACGTTCACATCCCGCCACCAACGACGCCGAGGTCAGGACCGTGCCGCGCGCCTCGATGAAAAAGCCGGTTGCGCTGGCCTTGGCCGTGCGCACCTTTAAGCCCGATACAAGGTCAATCGCCTGCCCGTCATCGCTGACAAGCGCCGGGTCCAGCACGCCGTCGATCCGGCGATAGCTGTCTTGCATGATCTTGAGCACGCGACTGCGGCGTTCCTCATCCCCTGCCGGCCAGATCAGGCCAAAGCCCTTGATCTCTCCGTTTTGCAGGCCGACCTCAAAATGGGCCACGATGCGGTCATTCTCACCGATGATGTTGAACCCACGGCGGTCGCGCATGCGCTCCCCCTCGACGGGAATGATCTCCAGCGTCTGCATGATCTCGTACAGACCAGCAAGGCTGCTTTCATCGCCCGGCTGGCTGACAAGGATCACCCGTGCGTCGATGTCCGTCTTGGGCTTGTAGATCGCAAAGGGCGACTCGTAGCGGTCCAGTTCGACCGCACCCAACGGCAGCTGCATGGCGATACCGACGCGCGCGTCCTCGACCATTTCCATATCCATGCCCTCAAGCACGGCATTGTATTGGCGTTGCAGTTCTGCCCGTTGCCGAGTGGTCAACACGCCGGTCGGGTCAAAATTGTTCGCCTCTTGCCAGCGCGACATTGAGGAACGCGTGCCCGGGCCAAAGGCGCCGTCGATGCCACCATCATAGAAACCGGCCCATTTCAGCGCAATTTGCAACGCGTCGCGTTCATCGCGGGTCAGCGCGGCCTCAGACCGGCGCGCCTCTTGGACGGTCTCCTCCGGTTCGGGCTCCGGCACCACCGGCGCGGGGACAGGCGCCACCGGCACAGCCGTTTCAGCCGTCTCACCAAGGGGTTCGGGATCGGGCGGGATCACCACGGGGTCCACAACCTCGGGTTCTGGCAATGGTGCCACGGGCACCGGCACCGGAATCACCGCTGCGCCGTCATTGCCCACGCCCACGGGCCAGAACTGCTGACCATAGGCCTCTCGCGCCTCGATATAGCTGTCGACCGGGATACGCCGCGCCTGTAACAACTCGGACAGCATGCCCTGCGCTTGCGGTCGCGTGTAGGGGCCCAGCGCCACACCGTACCAGCCACCGCCCAACGAAAAGCCGTTCACGTCGTCCAGCCGATCCGCGTACTCACGCACGCTGATCTGTGCACTGGCCAGCGATGTGCGCGCCTCAACCTGGATATAGACGATGCCACCCGCCGCCTGCGGGGCCGGATCATCCTGCGCCAAAGCCCCCACCGCGGTCAGAACCAGCGCGAAGAGAACCGAAAAAAGTCTTTGTATCATGGGTGTTATGGACCCCTTGGGTTTGCAATCTCAACCTTATCCACCGACCGAGTCTTATCAGAAGACCCGGCACATGCACGCAAAAAGGGCGTGAGGCGCGGCCCTCGTATCAGATTGACCCTGTCGGCGCACCGGCCTAATCAGACGCCAGCCGAAAAAAGGGAGCGCTGACATGGCCGAGAGCCTGCAGAAGCCACGCAGTTTTCAGGAAATCATCCTGCGCCTTCAGACATACTGGGCGGGCAAGGGTTGCGCGATTCTGCAACCCTACGACATGGAGGTCGGCGCGGGCACCTTTCACCCGGCGACCACTTTGCGGTCTTTGGGGTCGAAACCCTGGGCCGCCGCCTACGTCCAGCCGTCGCGACGTCCCACCGATGGCCGTTATGGCGAGAACCCCAACCGGCTGCAGCATTACTATCAGTATCAAGTGCTGATCAAACCTTCGCCGCCCGATCTTCAAGACCTTTATCTGGGCTCACTCCGAGCCATCGGTATCGATATGGCCCTGCACGATGTGCGCTTTGTCGAAGACGACTGGGAAAGCCCGACACTGGGCGCCTGGGGTCTGGGTTGGGAGGTCTGGTGCGACGGTATGGAAGTGTCGCAGTTCACCTATTTCCAGCAGGTTGGTGGCCATGACTGCGCACCTGTGTCGGGGGAACTGACCTATGGTCTGGAACGCCTAGCGATGTATGTGCTGGGCGTCGACCACGTCATGGACATGCCTTTCAACGATCCGCAAACGCCCATCGCCCTGACCTACGGCGACATCTTTCGCCAGACGGAAGAGGAATATTCGCGCTGGAACTTTGACGTGGCCGACACAGAGGTGCTGCTGCGCCACTTTGAAGAGGCAGAGGCGGAATGCGCCCGCATTCTGGCCGCGCCGCACGATGACCCCAAAACCGGCAAGCGCATTATCATGGCGCACCCCGCCTATGACCAGTGCATCAAGGCCAGCCATGTCTTCAACCTGCTGGACGCACGCGGCGTGATCTCTGTCACCGAACGTCAGGCCTATATCGGGCGCGTGCGGGCCTTGGCCAAAATGTGCGCCGACGCCTTTGTGACAACCAGCGCCGGAGGTGCCGCGTGACCGCAGGCAAGCTCATGGTGGTGGCCATCGTGCTCTGCGGCCTGATCGCGGGTGTGTCGATGTATTACCTTCAGGTCTATCACTTCTACAAAGAGGTGCCCGCCACCGGACCGGACGACGTGCTGCTGACGACACTGGATGGCGACCGGACCGCCCTGCCCCACAGCGATTTTCGCGCCATCGACGCCGACAGCTCACCGATCCGCTACCGCGCCTGTTTCACTACAGACGTGACGCCGGCTCAGGCCGCCGCGACCTTTGAACCCTATGAGGGCGCAGAGCCGCGGGTGGCCCCCGGATGGTTCGACTGCTTCGACGCCAAGAGCATCGGCTCCACCATCACGGCGGGCAAGGCCAGTGTCTTTGTCGGCCACCGCAATATCGAATACGGAATAGACCGTGTCGTGGCGATCACCGAAGACGGGCATGGCTATGTCTGGCACGAAATCAACGACTGCGGCGACAAGGCCTATGACGGGACGCCCTTGGGCGATGACTGCCCGGACCGCGCCAGTTTCGAGAAGGATCAATAAATGCCCGATCTGCTGATCGAACTCTTCTCCGAAGAGATCCCCGCCCGGATGCAGCCCAAGGCCGCAGAAGACCTGAGAAAATTGATGACCGACGGGCTTGTCGAGGCGGGCCTGACCTATGAGGGCGCACAGGCCTTTTCTACCCCGCGCCGTCTTGCGCTGACCGTGCATGGCCTCACAGGCCAAAGCCCGACACTGCGCGAGGAACGTCGCGGCCCCAAGGTGGGCGCGCCTGACAAGGCGCTTGAGGGCTTCATGCGTGGAGCGGGCGTGACCCGCGATCAGCTTGAAGAACGGACCGAGAAAAAGGGCAGCTTTTACTACGCCACCGTCACCACGCCGGGCCGCCCGGCCGCACAGATCGTGGCAGATGTTCTGGAACAGACCGTGCGCGGTTTTCCATGGCCCAAGTCGATGCGCTGGGGCTCGGGGTCTCTGCGCTGGGTGCGCCCGCTGCACCGTATCCTGTGCCTTTTGACCGATGAGGCGGGCGATCACCCGGTCGAGTTGAACATCGACGGCATCCCGGTTGGCCAGACCACCGAAGGCCATCGTTTCATGGCGGACGGCACCTTTGACGTGACCAGCTTTGAGGATTACGAGACGCGCCTGAAACGCGCCCATGTGATCCTGTCTGCGCAAGACCGTGCCGATACGATCTGGCATGACGCCACCAACATGGCCTTTGCGCAGGGCATGGAGGTGGTCGAGGACCCCGGTCTGCTGCGCGAGGTGTCCGGGCTGGTCGAATGGCCGGTGGTTCTGATGGGCGACATCGGGGCGCAATTCCTGGATCTGCCGCCCGAGGTGCTGCAAACCTCGATGAAAGAGCATCAAAAGTTCTTTTCGGTCAGGAACCCCAAATCGGGACGGATCGAGAAATTCATCACCGTCGCCAATATCGAAACGGCAGACAACGGCGCGACCATCCTTGCGGGCAACCAAAAGGTGCTGGCCGCACGACTGTCGGATGCCAAGTTCTTTTGGGAAAACGACCTGCGCGTGGCCAAAGGCGCGGGCCTCAGCGCCTGGACCGAACGGCTGGGCAACGTGACCTTCCACAACAAACTGGGCAGCCAGCAAGACCGCATTGCCCGCATCACCGGACTGGCACGCGAAATCGCGCCGATGGTGGGCGCGGACGCCGGACTGGCCGCTCAGGCGGCAGATGTGGCCAAGGCGGACCTCAGCTCGGAAATGGTTTATGAGTTTCCCGAACTGCAGGGCCTGATGGGCCGCTACTATGCACAGGCAGCGGGTCTTGACGCCTCCGTTGCCGCCGCCTGCGAAGACCACTATGCGCCGCTTGGCCCCTCCGACGATGTGCCGAACGCCCCGGTGTCCGTCGCGGTGGCATTGGCGGACAAGCTGGACACGCTGACCGGCTTCTGGGCCATCGACGAAAAGCCCACCGGCTCCAAAGACCCCTTTGCCCTGCGCCGCGCCGCTCTTGGCGTGATCCGGCTGGTGCTGGAAAACGGCCTGCGGCTGCACCTTGACCGGTTGATCGACGCGCAGTTGCTGCGCCACAAGATCGTCACCAATGGCGACGAAGGAGAGAACGACCTGCGTGAGGAACTGCTGTCAGAGATCGCCCAACACGGCGTCTTTGGCACGGCGGTGCGCGAAGTGATCGAACATCTGGGCAAATCCCGCCCCGCCTGGATCGACACGGTTGTGGACCACTCGCCCGACCTCAGCGACGACCTGCTGTCCTTCATCCATGACCGGCTCAAGGTGCACCTGCGCGCCGAGGGCATTCGCCACGATGTCATTGATGCCTGCCTGGCCATGGACGGCCGGGACGATCTTGCACTGGTGGTCAAACGCGCCCAGGCGCTGTCGGCCTTCCTCGGCACAGAGGATGGCGGCAACCTGCTGAGCGGCTTCAAACGCGCCAACAACATCCTCACCCAGGCCGAGGACAAGGATGGCGTCGAATACAGCTTTGGCGCGGACGTCAAATTCGCCGAAGTCGATGAGGAACGCGCACTGTTCACAGCCCTGCAGGCGGCAGAAACCCGCATCGCACCGGCAATGACCGCTGAGGAGTTTGAGACCGCTATGGCGGCTATGGCCGATCTGCGCGCGCCGATCGACGCTTTCTTTGAGGCGGTTCAGGTGAACGCGGAAAACCAGATCGTGCGCCGCAACCGCCTGAACATGCTGGGCAGCATCCGCAAGACCTGCCTGCAGGTCGCCGACCTGACCAAGATCGAAGGGTAAGACCCCGAACCAGCGCCGTAGGGCGCTGGTACCACCAACTCACCAAAGCAACGGGATCAACGCGGGCATCCGACCAACAGGCTGCCCGCCCTTCGGCGTCTTCTTGGCCCAAATACGCATCTTCTCTGCCGTGGCAGGACACACGGCCGCCGGCCCCGATAGCGCACCGTGCCACAGGCCGCGCCCAAAGGCGCACGTCTAAACCGGGGCAAACCGCCCGCCATGTTGCAGCGCCGCAAGACCTCTGCTCCGCGCCCTTTTCCCGCCTTGCCAAGCCGTCCGCAGCGCCTATGCTGCACCTCACTCCGGAGGTGCTGCAGTGCAGAAACCCGATCACCAGAACCCGAACATCACGGTCATCACCGCCGATGCGCCGATGTCCACGCCAACCCATGGCGGACGCGCGAAATGCCTTCAGCGTCTCGTGCGTCTGGATCTGCCGGTTCCACGCACCGTGGCGCTGTCATTTGATGCCGTCCACCGCATCGCCGCCGGACGGTTTCCCGACATGCCTGCCTTGGTAGATGCCTTTGAGCCAGAGGCCCTGCTCTGCGTGCGCCCCTCCTCCGAAGACCCCGATTGGGGCGGCCCCGGCGCGATCCTCAATATCGGCATGAATGACGCCCGCTATGTCGATCTGGCCGACCGTATCGGTCAGGACGCCGCCGCCGGGCTCTACCTGCGGTTTGTGCAGGCCTATGCCATCCATGTCGCACGTCTGGACCCCGACCTGTTCGATGAGATCGAGGACACCGGCGCCGCCGGGCTGAGCGCCGCCTTGCGCGCCTATGAGGAAGAAGCCGAGGAAACCTTTCCCCAAGACCCCGCGCGCCAGCTGCGTGAGGTTCTGCGCAGCATGGCCCGCGCGTGGGAGGGCACCTCTGCCCGCCTGTTGCGACAGGCCAAAGGCGCGCCGGTCGACGCGGGTCTTGGTCTGGTGGTGCAGGAAATGGCACTGGGTCTGGGACAGGGGCGCGGCGAAACCGGCTCTGGCGTGCTTCAACTGGTCAATTCGGACACCGGCCAGCGCCAGATCACCGGACGCTACCTCAGCCAAAGTCAGGGACGCGAGGCCCTGCAGGGCGGCAGCGAAAGCCTGTACCTGACCCGCGACCCGCGCGGCCCTTCGCTAGAGGAACTGGCCCCGCAGGCCTTTGCCGCGCTCACCAGCCACGCCGATCTCATGCGCCGCCGTCTGCGCGCCGAAATGCAGATCGAATTCACCCTTCAGAACGGCCAGTTACACATCCTCGACGGCGTGCGGGTCAAGGCCTCGTCCCGCGCGGCGCTTGCGATTGCGGTGCGCCTTGCCGAAGAGGGAATCATCAATCAGGAAGACGCAGTCCTGCGGATTGAACCCCGCGCCGTCAGCGAACTGTTGCACCGTCAGGTTGCCCCCGAAGCGCGACGTGAGGTCATCGGGCGCGGTGTTGCGGCCTCTCCGGGCGCAGCCACCGGGCGGCTGGTCTTTTCCTCATCCGAAGCGCAGGCCAGCGCGGCGCGCAACGAACCCTGTATCCTTGTCCGCCGCGAAACCTCACCCGAGGACGTGCGGGGCATGCATGCGGCGGTGGGTGTGCTGACCGAACGAGGCGGCATGACCAGCCACGCCGCCGTTATCGGACGTGGCCTTGGCCTGCCCTGCGTCGTCGGCGCCGCGCGGCTGCATTTCAACCCGCAGCGCAAGACGTTTCAGGGCGAAGACGGCCAAACCTATCGCGAAGGCGATGTGATCACACTGGACGGCACCTCTGGTCAGGTGCTGCGCGGCAGTCCCGAAATGGTCGAGGCGGCGCTGGATGAGGCGTTCAACACGCTGATGGGCTGGGCGGATGCGGCGCGCGACATCGGGGTGCGGGCCAATGCCGACACCCCTGCCGATGCCGCCACCGCGCGCAACTTTGCCGCCGAGGGCATTGGTCTTTGCCGGACCGAACACATGTTCTTTGAATCCGACCGCATCACCCCGATGCGTGAGATGATCTTTGCCGACACGGTCGAGGACCGGCAGGCCGCGCTCGCGCTATTGCTACCCATGCAACGCAATGACTTTACAGAGCTTTTTCGCATCATGGAGGGGCTTCCTGTCTGCATACGGCTGTTCGATCCGCCCCTGCACGAATTCCTGCCCACCGACCGCGCCGGTCTGCGCGATCTGGCAGAGGCGCTGAACCTTCCGGTCTCGGACGTGACCCGCCGGGTCGAGGCGATGGGCGAATACAACCCCATGCTGGGCCTGCGCGGCGTGCGTTTGGGGATCACCGTGCCGGAAATCTACGACATGCAGACGCGCGCCATCTTCGAGGCCACGCTGGACGCCAGCCGCGAGGGCGCGCCAGTGGTGCCAGAGATCATGTTGCCGCTGGTGTCCGCCAAACGCGAGGTCGAGCTGGTCCGCACACGGATCGAGGCAGTCGCCGCCGCGGTGCGCACCGAACGCGGACGTGACTTTACCTATCGCATGGGCGTGATGGTCGAGACCCCCCGCGCCTGCCTGCGCGCCGATGAAATTGCGCCCTATTCACATTTTCTGTCCTTCGGCACCAACGACCTGACCCAGATGACCTACGGCCTGTCGCGCGACGACGCCGGGCGGTTCATGTCAGATTATGTGCAGCAGGGTGTGTTCAGCGAAGACCCGTTTCATGTGCTCGATGTCGACGGCGTGGGCGAGTTGCTCGCCACGGGCGTACAGCGTGGCCGCTCGACCAACCAGACCGTAACCCTGTCGATCTGCGGCGAGCACGGCGGCAACCCCGAATCGATTGCATTTTGCAGAGCCGCAGGCATGGATTACGTCAGCTGTTCGCCGTTTCGTGTGCCGGTCGCCCGGCTTGCCGCCGCACACCTTGCGCTGCGTGACCGGGGCCTGACCTCAGGCTGAAAACTCTAGGAAACCAAGGGCCGTCAGGCCGTTGGCCGTCCACCTTGACGGACCGCCAACCCGCCGGCGGCAGCCGCGACATGCCGTAATCTTTACCGACTGATCATTTTTCTGTATGAATTTCTCCGTTGTGCGGCGTGAGGCACCGCGCAACGCATGGTCGATTGGGGGAATTTTCGACATGAACGCGTTTATCACTGCCCTTCGCCGGGGCCTGTTTCTTGCGGCCTTCGCTCTGGCTGCTGCTCCTTTGACCACAGTGTCCAGCCCGGCTTTTGCCGACCCGGCCCGCAGCGCACAGACGCTGATGACGCTTGAAAGCCGCGCGCTGGCCCGTGTGGGCACCAACCATCTCAAGGGGCTTGTGACGCCTGTCGCACCCATTCCCGCCGCTGCCGGCGCGGTCACAGGCAAGAGCACCAAATATGACGAAGCCTGGATTGCCAAACAGCCCAAGGCCAAGGGCGGCGCACAATGGCGCTGTCTGGCAGAGGCGCTGTATTTCGAGGCCCGCGGCGAAACCGTCGAAGGCTTGTTTGCCGTCTCCGAGGTGATCATCAACCGGGTCGCGTCCAAGCGGTTCCCCAGTTCGATCTGCGGTGTCGTCAATCAGGGCACAGGCCGCAAGTTCGCCTGCCAGTTCACCTATACCTGCGATGGCCGCCCCGAACACATCGACGATCCGCGTTCTTGGGACCGGGTCGGCAAGGTGGCCCGCGCGGCGCTGGACGGCAAGAGCAAGGGGTTCACCAAAGGGGCCACGCACTACCATGCCACATGGGTGTCGCCCGATTGGTCGCGGAAATACACCAAGACCTACGCCCACGGCGTTCACATCTTTTACCGCCACACCTGGCGCGGCCAGTAGACGGTCGGCAATCCGTCGCCAGAGGGCGAAAAAGGGGCGTACGCGGCTGGCCGTTGTGCGCCCTTTTTCGTAGGTTGCGCCGCGACGCATTCCAAGAGGGGCCGCTATGCCCAGTGACATCCGCCTAGCCTTTGCCCACCCGTCCGAACGCAGCATCGCCACCGCAGGCGACACGCCGCATGACCGGATCTCTGTCCGCGATCATATTGTCGAGGTCGAGATTGGCGCCTTTCAGGCCGAACGTGGCACAACGCAGCGCGTGCAATTCAACGTGGTGGTCGAGGTGATCCCCTTTACCGGCCCGCTGGACGATGATGTCGACCGCATCCTGTCCTACGACCGGGTGACAGAGGCGATCGAATATGAATTGGCCGAAGAGCGGCTGAACCTGCTGGAAACGCTGGCCGAACGCATCGCCGAACGGATTCTGCTGGAACCACAGGCGCTGCGTGCCTTTGTGCGCATTGAAAAGCTGGATCGCGGTCCCGGCGCGCTGGGGGTAGAGATCGTGCGCGCCCGGCGCGATGTGGCCGATCACCTGAACGCCGTGGCCGAGGCGGTGGCACAAGAACGGCCGCACCCGCGCGTCGTCTACCTGTCAAACGCCGCCATCGCCGATCCGCGCCTGACCGACTGGCTGGATGAGCTGGAGACGCGCCGCGCGCCGCTGATCCTGTGTGTCGGACGCCCCGATCTGCCGGTGCCTCAGACCCGCCACAAGATGACCCAGCGCCGGATTGATCTGCTGGCCATCGAACAAAACGGCTGGTGCCTTGCCGCCCGTGATCCACGCGCCAAAGTGGTGGCCACCCGAACCGAATTGGACTGGGCCATGCGGCACGGGCAGATCTGTGTCTGGGCCCCGTCCAAGATCGTACTGGATGCGACCGAGGGCCCCCGTTTTCAACCCCGCGACTCCGTCGCGCTGGCGGGCTGGTTCGCGGGCGAACTGGAAGCCTGCGAACTGTTGGTCATCGGCGAAGAATTGCCCGAGTCTCCGCCCGTCGCGGCGCGCGCGGTGCCAGAGGGTGCTGCGCTTTTCTAACTGCTTGCCAAGGCCGGGCTTATCGGTCAGTCAGTCGATATGTGCGTTTATTTTCGCCCGATTGTCCGTTTTGACGGCCCCCGCCCTGCCGAGGCGATTGACCTTGCTGGCGGGCCCGGCTGGTTTTCCCATGCTGTCCGCCTATCCCGCGATCGCGCGCCGCAAACTGTCTCTGTCGACGAGATCCCCGACGACTTTCGCGAACGACTTTCGGCACCGCGCACGCCGATGGCTGGGCTGGTGTTTGACCGGCCGCGCGTGATGGGCATTCTCAATGTCACGCCGGACAGTTTCTCGGACGGGGGCCTGCACCAGACCGCCTCTCAGGCCGTTCAGCGCGCGCATGAAATGGCCGCTGCCGGCGCTGACATCATAGATATCGGCGGCGAAAGCACCCGCCCGGGCGCCTTGACCGTCCCACATGAGGCAGAGATCGCCC
>TARA_R100000789_G_scaffold71989_2_pt1 | contig 31354 bp, 29 predicted proteins | sample TARA_R100000789 | Tara Oceans TARA_R100000789 (sample SAMEA2623403) | marine metagenome | biome: marine biome (ENVO:00000447); feature: mesopelagic zone (ENVO:00000213); material: "saline water (ENVO:00002010), including plankton (ENVO:xxxxxxxx)" | depth 450 m
TCCTGCGGCGCAGGCCGTGGCCAAACCGGCCATCCCGGCCCATCCGCCCAGCGCGTCGCGCAATTGGCGCAACACCCCGATTGGGCTTTGGGCCGCCCGGCTCGGAACACCGCTACGCACCGCAGGCTGTTCGGCCAGCGCCTGCGCCTCGATCCGGGCAAGGAAATCGCCTCCGGGCTGCGGAGCCTCTGCCCGCGCCTCCGCAAAAAAAGACTCTAGCCCGGCGGCATCGGTCCCGACCTGAAACAGGTCGCCTTTGGTGTCCTTGCGCTCAGTCATCGCCTTCGTATCCCAACTCATCGCGCCGCCCGATCAGCGCCGCTTCCAATGCCCGCTTGCCCCGCGCCACCAAACTTTCGACCGCGCGTGGCCCGATGTCCATGATCTCGGCAATTTCAGGGTTCGCCAGCCCCTCGATATGCCGCAGGATCACCGCCTGACGCTGACGGTCGGGCAATTGGTCCAGCGCCCGTTGCAGCGCCTCGGCACGGGCCTGCTGTTGCATCCCCATCGCCGCCGACGGCGCCTCGTCCTCAAGTTCCGGAACCGAATCCAGATCCGGCCCGCTGCGCCGACGCCGAATGCGATCGATGCACAGGTTCGCGGTCACCCGGTACAACCAGGTCGTGACCTTGGCCTCGCCCATGCGCCAAGCCGGTGCCGCGCGCCATAGCCGCAACAGCGCCTCTTGCGCCACGTCCTCGGCCTCGGCCCGGTCGCCGCCCAGCATCCGCATGGCATGGCCAAAGACACGCGGAGTCAACCGCTGCGTCAACGTCCGCGCCGCTGTGGCGTCGCCGGCCGCATAGGCCGCCAGCAGATCCTCATCCGCAACTGCGCTCATGGCTTCAAAGGGCATGTCCCATCCATCGTTACGCGCTACCCCGGCTTGGCCCCGCATGCAACGCTCCGGGCGGCGGAAACCGCCGCCCGGATGTCAGTGTCAACCTTCGTCCGACATGTCAGGCGCGCCGAAGAACGGGAACCCGAAGCCGTGACCACCGCGATGTCCGCGCTCACCATGCTCACCGCGCTTGCCGCCGGACCGATGTTTGCCACCGTCCCGCATCTTGCCGTGCGCCTGCTGCATTTCTTCCAGCGTCAGCGCACCGTCATTGTCTGCGTCAAGCCGGTCAAACATCGCTTCGGGCCCACGTTTGGGGCCAGCAGCGGCGATTTCCTCGGCGCTCAGCAGACCGTCGTCGTTCTGGTCAAGACGCTCAACCATCTTTTGTGTCCGAGCCAGTCGGCGTGCGTCCCGCGCACCGGCCAGTTCATCTTGCGACAGTTTGCCGTCGCCATCGGTATCGACCGCTTCGAAACGCGCCGTCTTAAAGGCGTCCATCTCGTCCTTGGTGATCTTGCCATCCTTGTTGGCGTCGACCTGTTCAAACATCTTTTCCATGCCAGCGCCGCGCGGACCACGATCGTCCTTGCCTTGTGCCGTGGCGATACCTGCGGTGCCCATCACGACGACCAGTGCGCCGGTGACCCAAAGTGCAGATCTGTTCATGTCTTTTCCTTCCAGAGGTTGTCTCGGTTTTCCGAGCCGCCATTCCTCGGGCGTCTCTGCAAACTATCACGGGCCATCCCGGCACTTCCGTCGGAAAAAATTTCTCGTTTCCATCACGCCCCCGTGATCTGTGACATCCGGACGCAAGGACGTTTTGCACCCTACCGACGGACCGCATCGACGGTCATCTTGTGGTGCTAAACGCGAGGTCGAGTATGGACAACATTCAAGAAAACAAGGGCACGGACATCTTCTGGCCGACCCTTTGGCGTGGCTGGCGGCGTCGGTGCCCCAGTTGTGGCTCCGGGCATATGCTGACGGGCTATCTCACCGTGCGCGACAGTTGCCCGGTCTGCCGTGAGGAACTGCATCATCACCGCGCCGACGACGGCCCCGCCTATATGACAATCCTGATCGTCGGGCATCTCATGGCGCCGCTGTTGTTGGTGGTCTTTACCACCTTCCGGCCCGATCCACTGGTGCTGTTCACGATCTTTGCCGTTGGCTGCGTCGCGCTCTCGCTCTATCTTCTGCCTCGATTGAAAGGGGCGATTGTGGCGTTTCAGTGGGTCCGGGGGATGCACGGCTTCCCGCCCCGGATCTGAGGGGCCGACATGACCGGAACGACGACAAACCAAACCGCCGCGAACCCCATCGACAAGACCGCCTTGCGCGATGCCGCCACCGTTGTTGTTCTGCGTGACAGGGCAACGCGCCCGCGCGTCCTGATGGGGCAGCGCGGGGCCAAGGCGGCGTTCATGCCGAACAAGTTCGTCTTTCCCGGCGGCGCGGTTGATGCTCAGGACGCGGCGATTCCGCTGGCCCGTCCGCTGTCCGCGCTGTGCGCCGCCCGCCTGACCGAGGATGCGAACCCCCGTATCGCTCCAGCACTGGCCGTCGCGGCGGTGCGTGAACTGTGGGAGGAAACCGGCCAAATCCTTGGCGTTCCGGCCCCTTGGCCTGATGCCATTCCGGACGATTGGTTAAAATTCGCGGACACCGGGCACCGTCCTTCTGCCGAGCCGCTGCAATTCATCTTTCGCGCGATCACCCCTCCGGGTCGTCCGCGCCGGTTTGACGCCCGCTTTTTCCTGCTCGACGCGGATGAATTGGCCTCGGACCCCGATGATTTCGATGGGGCCGCGGATGAGCTGTCGCATCTGCAATGGATCGCCGTGGATGAGATCCGGCACTATGACCTGCCTTTCATCACAGAGGTGGTGCTGGCAGAGGTCGCCGCCCGCGCCACGGACCAGACGCCGCCAACCTCTGTCCCCTTTTTCCGCAACGACGATGAGGCCAGCCTGTTTTTGCGCCTGCGCGGCGTCGAAATGCGCGAGGACTAGGCGCGCCCGCCTCTGGCCCTTGGGCGCGCGGCACCGTATGACACACCCATGTTGAACACGATTTCCCATGGCACTGCTGGCCCGACTCCGCTGATCATCGTCCACGGTCTGTATGGCTCTGGCCGCAACTGGGGCGTGATCGCCAAACGCTTGTCCGAAGACCGCCATGTCCTGACCCCCGACATGCGCAACCACGGCGACAGCCCGCACACCGATACCCACAGCTATCCCGATCTGGCCGCCGATGTGGCAGAGCTGATCGACGCCCACGGCGGGCGGGCGCATGTGGTGGGCCATTCTATGGGCGGCAAGGCGGCGATGACCCTCGCGCTGCAGCATCCCGGAAAACTGGCCTCGCTGCTGGTCGCCGACATTGCCCCCGTCGCCTACACCCACAGCCAGATCCAGTTCATCGAGGCAATGCGCGCCGTCGATCTGTCACAGGTCGAAAAACGCTCGGACGCGGTGGCGCAACTGGCCGAACATGTGCCCGACAAGGCGCTGCAAAGTTTCTTTACCCAGTCACTCGACCTTCAGAACAAGCGCTGGAAACTAAACCTGGACACGCTGGCCGCCGAGATGCCCAAGATCATCGGTTTCCCCGAGGTGAGCGGCAGCTACGATGGCCCCACGCTGTTCCTCTCTGGTGGGCAGTCCGACTATGTCCTGCCCGAACACCGGGACCGCATCCGCACGCTGTTCCCCAAGGCGCGCTATGCCAAGATACCCAAGGCCGGGCACTGGCTGCACGCGGACGATCCGCGCGGATTCGAGGCGTCAGTGCGGGCCTTCCTTGATCATGTGGACCCTGTGTAGGGGGCCATTTACCCCGCCGCCCCGTTTACCGCAGACATGCGCATGGCCTGTACATGGGCTGTGCATCCACCACACCGCCCAGCCGATTCAGGATTTCCGAAACTACACGTTTTCCTTCTGAAAACCGCCGCTTGTCCATTTACAGACCATGCCGCAACGGCATTCTGGCCCTATGCCACACGTCACACACGCGATGGCGCGCCCGGGGCGTGCGCTGTCAGCCTTCCATGACCCTCAGCTCGCCTTCCAACCAAGGCAACTGCGTCAGCGCGGGGGCAATCACCATGTCTGTCACCAGCATCCGCATGGTGCGTGCCACATCGCGCGGCACCCGGTCGGCCCAGTCGGTGCCAGCAAACAGCGAAATGGTCCGCGAAAAGGGTTTGAACGGCACGGGATGCGCCTCCATCTGATCGTGGTAGCGCCCCGCGCGCATGTAGCCCAAGGGTGTGGTGATCGCCCACCCCATGCCGCGCGACGCCAGCGTCATCAGCGACAGATGCGCGCCAATCTCGAACCGTTCGGCAAAGGCCAGCTTTTGCCGCGCCAGATGTGCCTCGATCTGGCGACCGATCATCTGCGCCCGATCATACCGCAGGATCGGCAGGCTCTGCATCAGCGGCTCTACGCCGCCCGCCGCCTCTGCAGCCCCCTTGGCGCAGACAAGGATATAAGGGTCGCGGACCAAAGGATACTCCACGATACCGTCGATCACCTCACCGCTGCTGGCAGCGATCGCAAGGTGCAGGCGGCGCGCCTTGATCTCGGCCGAAATCTCATGACTGGGGGCCGTGATCAGCTTGAACCGGCAGCGGGTCATGCTGTCGGCCAGTATCGTGACAAGGCGCGGCGTCAGATCATTGTCGAAATCGTCGATCACCCCCAGACTGAGCGTCGACAGATGGGTCAGGTCCATCACCGTCAGTTCGTTCTGCGCCAGCCGCAATTGCCGCAGCACCGCCTGCGTGCGCAGCAGGAACGACCGTCCCGCCGGGGTCACTCGCATCGGGCGGCGTCCATGATCGACCAGATCGACACCCAGCGCACTTTCCAGATTGCGCATCTGCTGGCTGACCGCTGGCTGGCTCAACCCGGTCACTTCGGCGGCCTTCGCCACGGACCCGCTTTCCGCCAAGGCCTCAAAAACCTCAAGGCCCCGAAGCGTCACGCCTTTCATCAACATCGCAGACTCCCCGCAGCCACAGTTTCCGTTTTTGTGAAGATACACCCCTACGTCAAGGAAAACGCATGCCTCGCCTGATCAAATCCGCCCCCGGCCTGCCTCCCGCCGCGCTGGCCGATGTCGCCGACACCGTGCAGGTTATGCTTGCCCGGCTGAAAACAGGGGGAGAAGACACCGCGCGCGACTATGCCCAACGGCTGGATGGCTGGACCGGCGAGATTGTCGTGCCCCCCGAGCAGGCACAGAAGGCGGGGAAAGACCTTTCCGATGCGCTGAAACAGGCGCTGGACTATGCGCATGACAACATCCGGCGCTTTGCGCAGGCGCAGCGCGCCTCGCTGCGCGATATCGAGATCGAACTCCACCCCGGCCTTGTCGCGGGGCAGTCCAGCCTGCCGGTCGGCGCGGCGGGCTGCTATGTGCCGGGCGGGCGCTATGCGCACATCGCCTCGGCACTGATGACCATCGCGACCGCCCGCGCCGCAGGTGTGCCGCATATCACCGCCTGCGCGCCGCCACGCCGCGCGCCCGATGGCACCGCAACCGGGATCGACCCCGCCACACTGTACACCATGCATCTGGCCGGGGCCGATACGATCCTGTGCCTTGGCGGCGTACAGGGCATTGCCGCCATGTCCTATGGCCTGTTCGGCGCACCGCCTGCCGATGTGCTGGCTGGTCCCGGCAACGCCTATGTAGCCGAGGCCAAGCGCCAGTTGTTCGGCCCCGTGGGCATCGACATGTTCGCCGGACCCACGGACGTGCTGATCCTCGCCGATGCCACCGCTGATCCGGCGCTGGTCGCGCTCGATCTGGCCGGTCAGGCCGAACACGGGCCCACCTCGCCCTGCTGGCTGATCACCGATCACGAACCGCTGGCGCGCCGCGTGGCTGACCTGATGCCGGAAACTTGCGCGCGCATAGATGGGGAAAACGGCGCGACCGCGCGGGCCGCATGGGACGCAATGGGTGAGATCATCCTGTGCAACAGCCGCGAGGAAATGGCCGCCGAATCGGACCGCTACGCGCCCGAGCATCTGCACGTTCAATGCACCGATCTGCCGTGGTGGCAGGCCCGCCTGACCGCCTATGGCTCACTGTTTTTGGGGGCCGACACCACCGTGGCCTTTGGCGACAAAGCATCTGGTCCCAACCATGTGCTGCCCACCGGCGGCGCCGCGCGCTATACCGGCGGGCTGTCGGTGCACAAGTTCCTGAAAACCGTCACTTGGCAACGCGCCACCGCCGAGGCGCTGCCCGCACTGGCCCGCGCCACCTCTGTCATTTCCCGCGCCGAAGGCATGACCGGCCACGCCTTGACGGCAGAAGCCCGCCTTGCCACCCTGACCCCTCGCGCCTGTGTCGCCAACGAAAGCTGATCTTCATGAACCTTGCCAAATTCCCCCGTGTCCGGCTGGCACACCTTCCCACACCGCTTGAACCGATGCCGCGCCTGTCCGAACTGCTGGGCGGGCCGGAAATCTGGATCAAGCGGGATGACTGCACCGGCCTCTCGACCGGCGGCAACAAGACCCGCAAGCTGGAATTCCTCATGGCCGAGGCCATGGATCAGGGCGCGGACATCGTCCTGACGCAGGGCGCGACGCAATCCAACCACGCCCGCCAGACGGCGGCGGCGGCCGCGAAACTGGGGCTGGAGTGTCATATCCTGCTGGAGGACCGCACCGGCTACAACCACGAGAACTATCGCTATAACGGCAACGTCTTGCTGGACGTGCTGCACGGTGCGTCGATCGAACATCGCGGCCCCGATCTGGACATGAACGCCGAGATGGAGGCCGTCGCCGACCAGATGCGCACCAAAGGCCGCAAGCCCTATACCATCCCCGGCGGCGGCTCGAACGCCACCGGCGCGCTTGGTTACGTCAACTGCGCGCTCGAGATGCTGAACCAGTTTGTCGAGATGGACCTAAAGGTGGATCACATCGTCCACGCCACCGGATCGGCCGGGACACAGGCCGGGCTGATCACCGGGCTCAAGGCGATGAATGCACAAATCCCTCTGCTGGGCATCGGCGTGCGCGCCCCCAAACCCAAGCAAGAGGAAAACGTCTACAACCTTGCCGTCAAGACCGCCGAAAAGCTGGGTTGCCCCGGCGTGGTGTCGCGTGAGGACGTTGTCGCCAACACGGATTACGTCGGTCCCGGCTATGGCGTCCCCGCCGAGTCGACCCTAGAGGCGATCGACATCTTTGCCCGGACAGAGGCAATCCTGCTAGACCCGGTCTATTCCGCCAAAGGCGCGGCCGGGCTGATCGATCTCATCCGCAAAGGCCATTTCAAAAGCCATGAACGTGTGGTCTTTCTACACACAGGCGGCGCCATCGGGCTGACCGGCTACACCCATGCGTTTGACGTGAAATCGCGTGCATGACCCATGCCCCCTGTATCAGTGCCATCCCGCAGAGGGCGGCATGAGGCCGGTGGGCATTCTGGGCGGGATGGGGCCACAGGCCACCATCCTGCTCATGCAAAAGGTTCTGGATAAGGTTCCGGCGCAAGACGACGCGGATCATGTGCCGCTGATCGTGCACCAAAATCCGCGCGTCCCGTCGCGGATCGCCGCGCTGATTGACGGCACTGGCCCCTCACCCTTGCCGGTGTTGCAGGATATGTGCCGGGATCTCGCGGCCGCGGGCGCGACCGCGCTGGCCATGCCTTGCAACACGGCGCACCACTACGCAGGGGGCATTCGTGCCACCTGCGACCTGCCGTTTCTCGACATGCTGTCCGCAACCGCCACCGCGCTGCAAGGCAAAGGCCGCATCGGTATCCTTGCGTCACCCGCCACGCGTCTGACCGGCATCTTCGATCACTACCTGGACGCGCCCTATACAGCGCCGCCCGACGATGCGCCGCTGCTGGAGATGATCCGCGCCATCAAGGCAGGTGCCTCGCCCGAGCAGATCCTACCCGCCTTTGCCGAACAGGCGCGCCGGTTGCAGGAACGCACCGATCATATCCTGATCGCCTGCACCGAACTGTCGCTTGCCGCACCTCTGCTGCCGCCGGACGTCTCGTGGACGGACAGTCTTGACTGTCTGGTGGGCCGCATCATTGCCCACGCCACGCAGGACTGAACGCCCGCCGGTCTTTGGCCCGGTCTCTGGTCCCGACTCAGGTCGCGCGGCAAGCACTTTCTGCACGCGACGCAAACGCCTTGTAGCGTTTCCAGAACGCCTCATTGCGCGGATTGTCGGATTGCCGCGTCTCCTGCGCCCGGTGCGGATCGGCAAAAAACGTCGCCGCCAGCCGTTGATCCGACGACGTCAGATCGCTGTTCGCCACCGACTGGATACAACCGCATCGCTGCCGCGTCGCGCCTGACCGACCCGCACGCAGGCAGGCATCGGCAATCGGACCAGAAGACACCCTCACCTGCGGTGCCGCACCATAGCCACGTTTCGAAGAGTTTCCGCCGCCGCAGGCTACAAGCCCGAGGCAGGCAGCCAGAATAACTGCTTGTTTCATCTCACCTGTCTCTCATTGCCTGGACGCGGATTTTCCATCTGCCCAGGCGCTGCCCTCAGGTGGCATAATGCGCCAAACGACGCCAACCTTCAAGAATCCACGCGCAGTCTGGCGAAAGCCTCTTTGACCCGAGGCGCATAGGCCACCCACGCCTCTGTTTCGGCCCGGTAGACAGGCCGCCGCACCTGCCCTGCCGATGCGGTGTGGACGACGCGCGCATTGCTTTGCGGCGACAGGCAGGCCGCGTCCCAATCCAAACCCAGATCCGCAATCAGCGCACGCGTCACACCGCCCGGATCTGCCGTCAGATCCCCATACTCCAACCGTCGCACCCGCCCCGGCCAATCCGCCTCACAGCGCGCGGTCCAGTCGCGGTACATCCCGTGATAGGTGACGACATCCTCCAGATCGTAGCAGTACCCCAAGGACGACGCGGTAAAATACTGCTTCAGGTTCGACCAGCACACCGACGGCGCATCGCGCACCACATGCACAATCCGCGCCTCTGGCAGCGCCGCACAGATCAACGGCAAAAAGCAGAAGTTGTGCGGCATCTTGTCAGTCACATAGCGCGCGCCGTCTGAATGCGCGGCCAGCCCCTCCAGATAGCCGCGACGCAGCGCCTGCAATCCCGCCTCTGTCACGGGTGCTCCTTCAAGAAAGCCGCGTGCCATATCCGCCAGCAGCGACAATTCCCCCGCCCCGGTGACCTGCCCATGGGCAGAGATGATCTGTTCTGTCAGCGTGGTGCCGGAGCGCGGCATCCCTAGGATAAAGATCGGCGTGACCGCACCCGGCTCTGACGACTCCAACGGCGCGGCGTCCAATTCTGCCAACCGCCGAAACAACGCCTGATCCTGGGATATATCGTACCCCATCAAGGCCTTGCGCAACGCGTTTCCCTCTTCCAGATAGGCCCACGCGCGGTCACGGTCCCCCAGCGTGTCGTAAGCATCGAACAGGCCAAAGCACAGCCGCGTCCGGTCCATCGGCGCGACGGCGGGATCATCATACAGCGCAATCATCTGGTCCAACTGGCTGTCTTCGCGGGGCCAAGGCTTGATCGCGGACAGGTTGCGATGCGCCTCGGCAAACTGCGGCGCGATGTTCACCGCCTGCTCATAATGCGCCTGCGCTTCGGCGAAACGCCCCTCTTCATAGGCTGCGACGCCAAGGATGTTCTGCGCGGTCGCCACCTTTGGCGTCTGGTCGATCACCTCCTGACACAGCACTGCGGCCCCGGGCAAATCGCCCCGATCTGCAAGCACCGACGCCAGTTCCATCATTGCGCCCGCGTTGGTCGGGTCCAGATCCAGCGCCGCGCGCACCTGCGCCTCTGCCTCGGTCCCGCGTCCGGTGGCGCGCAGGGACACCGAATGGTTCACCCGCGCCTCTGCCAGATCGGGACGCAAATTGGCCGCCCGCGCCAGCGACTCCTCCGCCTGCGCAAAAGCGCCCAGTTCCAGCAGGACACCGCCGTGGATCTGCCACAGCACATAACTGTCGGGATAGATCGGCAACAGCCGTGCCACCTGTTCGGCCACCAGCATGGAGTGACCGGACTTGTGCGCCGCAACCAGTTTTTCCAAAAGATCCTGAGACGGTGCCGCCTCTGGCAATCGCGCCAATAGGGCCCGCGCCCGCGCATTGCGCGGATACCGCGTCAGCACATCGCGGCACAGGGCCTTGGCCTGCGCCGCCTCTCCCTTGCGTTCATGTGATCTGGCCCGTGCCAGCGCTGTCTCGACCGTTGCCATTGGATGCCCTCATCTGTTGGGGCACCCTAGGCGGGTCAAGGTAAACAAGAGGTGTGTGCCGGTCCGGTCAGCGCGCCGCGCCCATTCCGGCAGAGCCTGCCTGCACGGTCTTGCCCGGGCCCGACACACCGTGAAAGCCGTCGATCTGGGCGGTCAGGCTCCTGTCAGTGTCCATGCGCACCGTCGGCGCGGCAAAGGCCTCGGCAGAGGCAAGGTTCAGAACAAGAGCGGTGAGAAGAACCGGGCGGATCATGGCGTGCTTCCTTTGGGCGGCGTTCTCCAAACCCTACCGCCCCCGCTCCGCGCCACACAGTCAGGGATACCTCCTTATGGAATACCTGACCCTGGTGCCCGCGCCCTGCACCCGACCACCCAAAGACGTCTTTCGCGGATCGAAACAACCGGGCGGCAAAGCCCCACTCCACCGAGATGTCCAAGCGACACAGGACGCGCAGCGCCCCCCCACCATCCCAAGGTAGGCCGGGCTTCAGCCCGGCACCCCCTTGCCAGAAAAAACTCCGTCTCATCCAATCCGTAGGGCGGGCTTCAGCCCGCCAACGCCTCGGCTCAAGGTCCGATAGGCGGCTGACCAGTTCCCATGAGAACGTCACGGTACTCCACCAACGTCTCCAACCGCTGCTGCGCGCCAACTTCATCGCCGGAAACCGTCCAAAGCGCGGTCGCAAGAACGCCGAACAGATTTGCCCCGCCAATTGTCCATGCGGCCACCGTTTTCCACGACGACCTCTGCAATGCCTCGCAATCCGCCTTGGCCTTGGCCAATTCCGCTTCAAGGTTCGCAACCTGCGCATTCAACCGACCAATTTCCTCGCGCAGCGCCTGCTCCGTCGCATCGGACTGTTCCATCTTGGTCAGAATGTCGGAAATCCGGTCCAGCCGGCGGGGCAACGCCTCCAGCGGCGCAAACATCTCTGGCGTTTCGTTCAATCCTGTTTCCGCACGGAACCGCTCGAACTCCTGCCGGATCGTGGCCGAAAGTGAGGAAACGCCCGCTGAGACGATGATCCTGTTTTCAAAAAGATGCGTGACATGGCGCGGCTCAAAATCGGGCCAACGCGGCTCAATGGCTTGCCGCTCCGCTTCCCACGCCGCCTCAATCTCCGCAATAGCCCCGGCCACCGCATCGGCCCCGGCCTCCCAAACCTCCTGCGGGATCAGAGCCACCCGGCGCTGCAACTCCCAGTCCATCGGCGCGCCGCGCACCATGCCATCATACCAGCGCTTGAAGAACTCAAAACGTGGATCTGTGTCCAGCAAGGTCGGGCCGATTTCTTCAGGTGCCAGCCCGTCAGGCCATCCTGTCTTGTGCCACAGCGGAGTGGACAACATCGCGGCCGGAGTAAGATTTGCATCTGAAAAAGCGGCATTAATGCCGACAGCGTCGAACGGGTTGGAGCCGGCGGCAGCTACGTAAGCGGCCTTGGCATTGGCGGTGGCCTCGGTGACGGCCCTAGCGGCGTTGGCGGCGTTAGTAGCAGCAAAGGCGGCAGTGTTGGTGGCGGCGTTGGTTTCGTTGGTGGCAGCGAAGGCAGCTGAGGCCGCAGCATTCGCCGCGTCGGATCTGATTTTGGGCGATGGATATGTGCTCGCAATCCCCGAAACCAAGCAACACCTAGCGGTCAGAAGGGCTAGCCCTTCCTGCTGGCCGCGTGCTTCGTCTGTGTCCTTCCAAAACCGCAGGGACAGAATATTCGGCCAGACCCGCAGTGCCGCCCGCGTCGCAATCGCCACACAAACCTCTTGGCTCTGCTCCTTCAGCCAACGCTCAAACGCCCCGCGATCCTCAAACTCCATATCACCTGCACCATCCAACCCGCAGGCACAGTACACAGAGTCCCCACCCTCTCAACCCCACACCCCATCCCCACTTGACCAAACCCCTATTCCACAGCATATCGCAGGACATGAGCACACCCCTGTCCCGTATCCGCAACTTCTCCATCGTCGCCCACATCGACCACGGGAAATCCACCCTGGCCGACCGGCTGATCCAGCTCACCGGCACCGTCGCCGAACGCGACATGAAGGCCCAGATGCTGGACGCCATGGATATCGAGCGTGAACGCGGCATCACCATCAAGGCCAACACCGTCCGCATCGATTACCCGGCGCAGGACGGTCACACCTATATCCTCAACCTGATCGACACCCCCGGGCACGTCGATTTCGCCTATGAGGTCTCCCGCTCCATGCGCGCGGTCGAGGGATCCTTGCTGGTCGTGGACGCCACCCAAGGGGTCGAGGCGCAGACGCTGGCCAACGTCTACACCGCCATCGACGCCGACCATGAGATCGTCACCGTTCTCAACAAGATCGACCTGCCCGCCGCCGAACCCGAACGCATCGCCGCGCAGATCGAGGACGTCATCGGCATCGACGCCTCGGACGCCTGCCTGATCTCTGCCAAGACCGGCATCGGCATCCCCGACGTCCTAGAGGCCATCGTCAAGCGCCTGCCGCCGCCCCATTCCGGCGATCCCGATGCCCCGCTCAAGGCGATGCTGGTGGACAGCTGGTATGACCCCTACCTCGGCGTTGTGGTCCTTGTCCGCATCATGGACGGCACCCTGAAAAAGGGCGACAACATCCGCATGATGCGCACGGGCGGCAAATACGGCGTCGACAAACTCGGCGTCTTCCGCCCCGCCATGCAGGACGTCAAGGAACTCGGCCCCGGTGAGATCGGCTTTTTCACCGGCTCCATCAAGCAGGTCCGCGACACCAAGGTGGGCGACACGATCACCCACGAAAAGCGCCCGTGTGAGACACCCCTGCCCGGCTTCAAACCCTCGATCCCGGTGGTCTTCTGCGGCCTCTTCCCGGTCGACTCCGCTGAATTTGAGGACCTGCGCGACGCCATCGAGAAACTCGCCCTCAACGACGCCTCCTTCAGCTTTGAGATGGAAACCTCTGCCGCCCTCGGCTTTGGCTTTCGCTGCGGCTTCCTTGGCCTGCTGCACCTTGAGGTCATCCGCGACCGGATTGAGCGCGAATACAACATCGACCTGATCACCACCGCGCCCTCGGTGATCTATCACATCTTCATGAAAGACGGCTCTGTGCTAGAGCTGCACAACCCCGCCGACATGCCCGACATGTCCAAGGTCGACCACCTCGAAGAGCCGCGCATCAAGGCGACGATCCTCGTGCCCGACGACTATCTGGGCGATGTGCTGAAACTCTGTCAGGACCGCCGCGGCATCCAGCTGGACCTGACCTATGTCGGCAACCGCGCGATGGTGGTCTATGACCTGCCGCTGAACGAGGTGGTCTTTGACTTCCACGACCGGCTGAAATCGGTGACCAAGGGCTATGCCTCTTTCGATTACCAGATGGACAGCTACCGCGAGGACAACCTCGTCAAGATGCAGATCCTTGTGAACGATGAACCCGTCGACGCGCTGTCCACCATGGTTCACCGTGACCGCGCCGACATGCGCGGCCGCGCCATGTGCGCCAAGCTCAAGGACCTGATCCCGCGCCAGATGTTCAAGATCCCGATTCAGGCGGCCATCGGCGGCAAGGTCATCGCCCGCGAGACCCTGTCGGCGCTGCGCAAGGACGTGACGGCCAAATGCTACGGCGGCGACGCGACCCGCAAGAAAAAGCTTCTGGAAAAGCAGAAGGCGGGTAAAAAGAAGATGCGCCAGTTCGGGAAAGTGGAGATCCCGCAGGAGGCGTTTATTTCAGCGTTGAAGATGGATGAGTAATTCAGTACAAATTATTGCGTCGGTGATTTTCTTGGCCTGCGCGCTTCTATCACCAGGTAAAGTATCGGCGGACGAGTGCACGGTGAACTTATCTCGCTCCGAGTACCCAACGACAATTCGAAAACAATTAGGAGCAACGTTTCAACTAAGCGAGCAATGCAATCTTAGCAGCCTGAAGAGATTTAAAACTCAGAGATTCTTCTTACCCAATTAATTCGTCAGTGCGAAGATGCTGTTACAGGCCTTTATTACGTGACAAACTTGACATGCTCGTTCGAAGAGCGAGTTTGCAACTCCATCTCCAAAAAAGAATTAACACGCGTAGAAATTGACCTTTGCGATGAGAGGCGCCGCCGACGCGACGCTGGGACCATAGCCAAAACCAATATTGAAAAGCACCAGCTAGTCATTGATTATGCAAAAAATTGCAAAGGCAGGATTTTCTTAGGGAAACCGCCATGCACTTGAACGATACACCTACCTTGTTCGCAATTCTTTTTCTCGATCTATTTAAGTCCATTGCAATCCACATACCCCTCTTAACTCTCGTCGCAGCTTCTACATCCCTCATATGGCTTCTCACTCCCATTCAAAAAAGAAGGGCAGCCTCTTCGAATTTTCTCGCATCCATGATGTCAAATATTTTTGCAGCCTATTTCTGGCAAGTGTCTGGCAAAACGCCCCTAGTCACTGCCCTACTTCCTATTGTGTGCCTATTCGTACCGCTACTAAACTTCATAGACGGCGCAACAGGGAAAGCAATATTTTGGTCGAAAGAAAACTCTCCTCAGGGCGACCAAGGCTTCAATCTTGCCATTTCAATAGCGGCATGCGGACTTTTTTTTCATTATTTCATCAAGATACTATCAATTTTCAATTTCTGCCACACACTAGAAACCCTGGCCTAAACCGCGCATCCCGATGCACCGAGGAAAACGGCCAATCCTCAACCCGCTCCACCAACCCATGTTTCACCGGGTTGATCCAGCAATACCGCAAGTGCGCCGCGAAATCCGCCTCGTCCCGAATATGGTGCTCCCAGAATCGCCGCTGCCAAACAGCCGCCTCGCGTTTGGTCTCCCGTAGGCCGGGCTTCAGCCCGGCAAACCGCCCAGACCGAACAACCGGCAATTCACTTGGCATCTTTGGGTAAGCCGGGCTTAAGCCCGGCCTACATCCACTATCAGAGGCATATTTCTCCCGCACCGCCATCGTGAACCGCGCTTTGATCGCGCCCCACCGTCGGCCATACTCCCTGTCCCCCGCTGGCATCTGCCAAATGCAATGCAGGTGATCCGGCAGCACAACCCAAGCCTCAATCCCGAAAGGCCGCTCGGCCCGCGTTTTGCGCACCGCATCCCGCAAAAGACCGACCTCCTGCACCAACAAATCGCTTCCACGGTCCGCAAGGTTGACCATAAAGAACACGCGCGCGCCGGAAACCTTGGGACGGATGTAACGGGACATGTCGCATCCTCGCCCCGAATGGTTAATGGCGTGTGAACCCACGCCCTCGCCCATCATTGCTCCCCACGCCGCAACGCCCTATTCTGCGCCTTCCATACGGGGGAGAGTCTCGCATGTTCCGCAAATGCACAGCTTTGGTGTCCACCTCGGCGCTGGTTTCGGCCTTCGCCGCCCCGCTGGCCGCGCAGCCGCAGGAATGTCTGGGCCATGATCTGAACGACCCCGCTTTGTCCATTCCGATGAACGCGCCCGCGCATACCTGGACGCTGTATAACCTTGGTCCCGGCGCGGTCGTTATCCGCACCAGCACCGGGCAGGTGCTGCCCGGTCCCGCCCCCAGCAGCGAGCCGAAACCCGCGCCCTTTTCGGGTGAGACCGGCACCAGCTATGCCATCGCTCTGGCCGGGCCGGGTCTGACCATCGTCTATATCTGCCCCGGCCTCTGAGCAGGCCAAAGGTTAAGCGCAGGTAAAACCGTCTCTGTAACCTATTGATTTGCAACAGGCGCGAATCTGTCCACGCGTGGACAGCGCCTCATGCCCCTCCCCCGGAGCCGCGACCTGATAACCCAATGCGGAGCCCGCCTTGGTCCGGATCACTGCCGCACGCGGCGCGTCTTAATTTCCTACATCCAGTTCAGGGTCGACGGTCTCTTCGTACTCATAGTCGGGGACGTAATCCTCCTCCGGCTCCTCCAGAAAATAATCGCTGTCCCCATCCTGACCTTCTTCGTAGGCCAGCGCCCAGACGTCCTGCAACATCTCGCGCTCCACTTGCCGAAGGTAGGCGATCAGACGCGGCAGCGGCGGGCGCGTAGACTTGATATAGCTTTTGACCCGGCGCATCGCCTCTTGCTTGCGCGGGACTGGCACCCGATCCAGCGGATTGACGTAAGAGACAGAGCGCCCGGTCGTCTGGCCCTGTGTCGACACCACAGCCCCCGCAGGTGCCGCCCAACGCGGCCCCCCCAGCCAAACCGCGGCGAACATGATCTTGGCGCGGATCTCTGGCGTGCCGCCAACAATCAGGCCGTCATAGAACATGACATGCACGTCTTCCCATTTGGCACGGTGGAACATGGTCCCCGTCTCGTTCCCGACGCCACAATAAGCATCGTGTACGGCTGCCGCATTGATGAACTCCGGCGCGGTCGGATCGCCGACAATCGCGACAAAGATCTTGGGGATCGACGCGCCATCGGTCAGCGTCCGCGGCGGTGCCACCCAGTTTTTGCCCTGTGCATCGACAAAATTCAGCGGCCCTGCGGTGGGAAAGAACTTGTAGGGCCGTTTCGGCAGTTCGACTGGTTCTGGCAGGACACGCAGGGGCGACTGACTAAAGGTACAGCCCCCCTGCGGTCGGGTCAGACAAGACAGTTCCGGCGCGTCGGCACGGCTGCTCTGGGCAATGTAGCCCGACGTATCGCATGCCGCGAGCGTCAGGGCGCAAGCGGTCAAAAGGGCAAGGTTGCGCATGGGACTATCCAATTGGTCAAATTCACTGTCGGGAAAATACGGGAGTCGCGTATCTCGATCAAGCGGCGCCTGACCCAGATCAAGGAAACCGCATTCCGCCAACACTATGTGTCGCGCATTCATGCAGTTCAGGAGAGTGCAATGTTTCGTCTGGCCAGTTTGCTCTATTCTCTGATTTCGACCAGCCTTGCCGGAACGATGGTCATTGGCGTTCTTGTGGCTGGCTTTGACACGCTTATGCCGATCCTCATCGCGGCGGCGGTCGGTTTTGTCCTGGCCGCCCCTGTGTCGTGGCTTGTCGCGCGCCGAATCTACAACTGACGCAAAAGACCATCGGCGCAACGCTCGATCAAATCCAACGCGCCATCGAAGTCCCGTGTGAAATAGGGATCGGGCACCTCCGTCGCATCTTTGGTGTCGGCGAAATCTGTCATCAGTCGAATGGGCGCTCCGCCCGCCGCAGGTGCAAGGGTGTTCAGGTCATCCAAATTCTGCGCGTCCATCGCCACGATCAGGTCAAAGCGATCGAAATCATCGGAGGTCACCTGCCGGGCGCGCAGGTCCGACATGTCATAGCCACGCGCGCGTGCTGCATCCTGCATCGGACCATAGGGCGGTTCGCCACTGTGCCAGTTTCCGGTTCCGGCACTATCCAGCGTAACAAACACCCCCTGCGCATCCGCCTTGGCCCGCACGACGGCCTCGGCAGTCGGGGACCGGCAGATGTTGCCGAGACAGACAAAGAGGATACGGTGGGTCATCATCTGGTCCTACCGATCGGGACACTTTTCAGCAAGGGAGCCGTGATGACCGAAAAGATCGTCATACTGACTGGGGCGGGCCTGTCGGCGGAAAGCGGGCTGGGCACCTTTCGCGATGAAGGCGGGCTTTGGGCGCAGCACAGGATCGAGGACGTGGCCACACCAGAGGGCTTTTCCCGCGATCCCGCCCTTGTCCACGCCTTTTACAACGCCCGCCGTCAGCAGGCCGCTACGGCCACGCCCAATGCCGCCCACGACGCGCTCGCGCGGCTTCAGAAAAAATGGCCCGGCGACGTCATCATTGTCACGCAAAACGTGGACGGGCTGCACGAAAAGGCGGGCGCAACTGCGATCCACATGCACGGAATTCTGACCGGAGCCCTGTGCGCCGCCTGCGATCATCGCTGGCCCGCCCCGCCCGAAATGTCGCCACGGGTCATGTGCCCCACCTGCGGCGCTCCCGCAGCACGCCCGGACATCGTCTGGTTCGGAGAGATGCCCTATCACATGGAAGAGATCGACAGCCACCTGCAGGACTGCGCAATCTTCGCCGCAATCGGAACTTCCGGCCAAGTCTATCCAGCGGCAGGATTCGTCGTCGAAGCCGCAAGGGCCGGGGCGGAGACGGTCGAACTCAATCTTGACCGCACTGAAACCTCGCGCGCTTTTGCCAGCCACCATATCGGCCCCGCGACCGATATCGTACCGAACTGGGTCGACAGCCTTTTGACAGGCGGCGCGCGCCGCCTGCCGATTGTGTAGGGCAGGACCGCATCCCGCCATGGCAGGGCAGCCTAGTTGCTAGCGCCCATGCCATGGCCCATGTGGTGCATCGGTTTACGCTCCAGATCGACGGGGATGTCGACCACCATCTCACCTGCTTTCTCGAAGATCAGCGTGACGGCAACGGTCTTGCCCTGCTCCATGGGTCCGTTCAGGCCCATGAACATCACATGATCGCCTCCGCGCTGCAGCATGTGGGTGCCACCGGCGGGCACGGCAAAGCCTTCTTCGACTTCCATCATGCGCATGACGCCCTCGCCCATGTCCTTGTGCGTGTGCAGCTCGACGCGCACTGCGACCTCGGAACTTACGCCGATCAACCGATCATCCTCGGTGCCGGTGTTTTCGATCACCATAAAAGCGGCACCCGCCTTGGCCGTGGGGCCGGAACTGCGCGCATAAGGGTCCGTGATCACGATGTCGGCAAGAACAGGCGTGGCAAGGGTCAGCGCAACTGCGCCGACGAAAAGGGTCTTCAGGGTCATTTTGGTATCCTCAGGTTTCTCTGTCAGGTTTTTGAAACACGTTGTCAGAGAAAAACCGGCGGCCCACGGGCGCACGCAGAGATCGAGACCAGCGAACCGTTTAACTGAGGTGGCGCGTCCCACAACACCGACTGCCAGACGACATCGCGCACTATCGGCGGCGGGGCCTCGCCCGATTCGACAAACAGCACCAGAGCGGCATCGGGGCAGAGATGCTGTACCTGCATCGGCTGCCCGTGCGCGTCTACTAACACGGTCGACACGGTCAGACCACGGCAGATCACCATCGTGCCCGCCGGCCCCGCCTGACCGCGTGCAAAGGCAGCCGACTGGCTGGTCACGGCCAGAACGACCGCCAGCACAATACCAAAGAGAGATCGCAATCGCTGCTTCATCCGCTCGATATATTGGCATTGTCAGATGTGACCAAAGCGACAAAAGGAAACAGCCCCGCACCGGTTGGTGCGAGGCTGCTTTCACTGTCCATCGCCAGATAGCTTCAGGCGTCGGCCTGTGCTGTCTTGATCTCTTTTTTGACCTTCAGGGCGCGATCCGAAAGCTCGGTATCTTTCGCCTTGGCCAGAAACTTGTCCAGACCACCACGGTGGTCGACCGAGCGCAAAGCATGCGCAGAAATACGCAACTTGACGCCACGGCCCAAAGTCTCGGACTGGAGGGTCACGTCGTTCAGGTTCGGCAGAAAACGGCGCCGGGTCCTGTTGTTGGCGTGGCTCACATTGTTGCCCACCATGGGGCCTTTGCCGGTCAGTTCGCACACACGCGACATCGGTTCGTCCTCATCCACTGGTGGCAAGGCCTCTGCCCCGCCGATCTCATCCGAGCAGGGAGGAGGATCCGCCCTGCAAATATCAAAAGGCGCCGCCCGTTTGCTGGATCGGGGGGCGCCCGGAATCTGGTTCGACGGTGCATATGCAGATGCGCAGGCTTCGTCAAGGGCCTGTTGCGATTCATCAAACGCAGACACGCAACTTGGCGTCCCCGGCCCCTCCCCTGTTGCGACGCCTCGGTCAGTCCATCTGCAGATGATCGCGCAACAATTCCTCTGCCGCCGCCGTCGGCGTCAGATCACCAGCCTCGACCTGACGCGCCAATGCCGCCATCGCCCCTCTCACGGGTTCACGCGACAATCGCGCCAGCAGCCGCTCCCGCACCTCCGCTTCGAACCAGAATCGCGCTTGTTCCGCGCGCCGGGCCGCAAAATGCCCAGTCTCGCGCCGCCACTTCTCAAGGGACTGCATTTCTTCCCAGGCCTTTACCAACCCGGTATCCTCCAGTGCCGACACGGTTATCGCCTTGGGAAAGCCCTCTGGGTCCTGCGGACGTTTGCGCAAAAGACGCAGCGCCCCGGCATAGTCGGCGCAGGTCCGCAGCGCCGTCGACTTCAGATCCCCGTCCGCCTTGTTAACCAGCAGTATGTCGGCCATCTCCATGATGCCACGCTTGACGCCTTGCAATTCATCGCCCCCCGCAGGTGCCAGCAGCAGCAGGAACAGATCCGACATTTCGGCCACCATAGTTTCGGACTGACCAACCCCCACGGTCTCAATCAGCACAACGTCGAATCCCGCAGCCTCGCACAGGTCTGTCGCTTCACGCGTACGCCGCGCCACCCCGCCCAGTTGGGTTTGCGACGGGGACGGCCGGATAAAGGCATTGCGATCCCGCGACAGACGCTCCATCCGCGTCTTGTCCCCCAGGATCGACCCACCGGACCGGGCGGACGAAGGATCGACAGCCAACACCGCCACCCTCAGACCCAGCCCAGTCAGCATCAAACCGAAGGTTTCGATAAAGGTGGACTTGCCAACACCCGGAGTCCCCGACATCCCAACGCGCAAGGCTTCGCGGCCATGACCTTTCAAACTCTCCAACAAAAGGAGGGCCTGCTCACGGTGATCCGCGCGCCCGCTTTCCACCAGCGTGATCGCCCGGGCTAGCGCCCGCCGTTCGCCCGCAAGGATGCGGGTCTTGAGATCGTGAATATCCATCTCCGTTTCTTCCCGCGCACACCAGTAAAAGTCCAGACCACGCCGCAGCTTCTTCTGTCCTGAAATATCCCGGGGGAGTCGACCGAAGGGAGACGGGGGCAGCGCCCCTTTGCCATCACTGGCCAAAGGCCCGCCCCATCGGCTAAAGCGGCCCCATGACACGCCTCCCCATCGAAGACGCCCTGCCGGACCTGATAGCCGCCCTGCGCAGCCGAGGTCGCGCCGTCCTGCAGGCGCCGCCTGGTGCCGGCAAAACAACCCGCGTCCCGCTTGCCTTGCTTGACGCGGGCCTGACCAAGGGCCGCATCGTCATGCTGGAACCCCGCCGCCTTGCCGCGCGCGCCGCCGCGCAGCGCCTTTCCGAACAACTGGGCGAATCTCCCGGAGAAACTGTCGGCTACCGAATCCGGGGCGAATCCAACGTATCGAAACGCACCCGCATTGAGGTGGTGACCGAAGGGATCCTGACCCGCATGATCCAGTCCGACCCGGAACTGACCGGGATCGGAGCGGTGCTGTTTGACGAGTTCCACGAACGATCGCTGAATGCTGACTTCGGCCTCGCGCTGTGCCTCGAAATCGCGGACGCCCTGCGCGACGACCTCATCCTGGTCGCCATGTCCGCAACACTGGACGCGCAGCCCGTGGCGGATCTGATGCAGGCCCCAGTAATCACCTCCCAAGGCCGCGCCTTTCCGGTCGAAACCCGGTGGCTGCCGCAGCCCCTGCCAAAACGCACCCGGTTCGACACGGCGCTGGCCGATCTGATCTTTCAGGCGCATCAGGAAACCACAGGCGGCATTCTGGCTTTCCTTCCGGGCGAGGGCGAGATCCGCCGAACCGAGGCGCTGCTGAAACCGCGCCTGCCGCCGGACACCCACCTGCGCCCGCTCTTCGGCGCCATGGATCTTTCGGCGCAACGCGCGGCCATCCGTCCAGAACAAGCCGGCCGGAAACTGGTGCTTGCCACATCTATCGCCGAAACGTCGCTTACGATTGAGGACATTCGCGTCGTCGTCGACGGCGGCAAGGCCCGCCGTGCGCGGTTCGATCCCGGGTCCGGCATGTCACGGCTGGTGACCGAACGTGTCACCCGCGCCGAGGCGACCCAGCGCGCAGGGCGTGCAGGCCGCATTGCCCCCGGCACGGCATATCGACTTTGGACAAAAGGTGAAGAAGGGTCTCTAAGCCCCTTTCCACCGGCGGAAATCGAGAATGCGGACCTTGCCGGTCTCATGCTTGAAATCGCCCTTTGGGGCGCTGATCCGTCACAATTGCCCTTTCTGACGCCCCCGCCGGACCGCGCCTGCGCCGAGGCTCAGGCGCTGCTGCAAATGTTGGGCGCATTGGATGCAGACAAGCGGATCACGGCCCATGGACGCGCCCTTTCCAGACTTCCGCTCCATCCAAGACTTGCACATATGTTGACTCTTGGCGGCCGTGAGGCTGTCAATTTGGCCGCTCTATTGTCCGATCGCGATCCACTCACAGGGGCGACCTCGGATCTTTCACTTCGGCTCGATGCCCTGCGCGATACACATGGGTTTTCGCGGCGTCGTCCCGAACAAATCAACCGCGCCGCGCTGGAACGGATCAAGACAGAGGCCAAGCGCCTCACCAAAAGCATGAGGCGCGCACCTGAGCGCCCTGAGCCAAAAGAGAATTTTACCGCCGCCGAAATGGCCGCGCTGGCCTATCCCGACCGGATCGGCCTGCGACGCTCTGGTGACAGCGCCCGTTACCAGATGTCCGGCGGCAAAGGCGCGGTCATGGGGGATCACGATCCACTGGCTAAAGAGCGGTTGATCGTCGTTACCGACACGGACGGCAACCCGCGAGAAGCAAAGATCCGACAGGCCGTTGCGATCTCACTTGCTGAAATCCGCACACTGTTCAACGAACGGATCATCTGGACCAACCTGTGTGAATGGTCGAAACGTGATCGCCGCGTCATCGCGCGGCAACAGGAACGGCTGGGGGCAATCGCGCTGGACGACCGCATCTGGAAAGACGCCCCCGACACCGCTCTTGCCCGCGCCATGCTCGATGGCGTTCGCGACCTTGGCATCACACTGTCGGACGCCGAACGCCGGTTTACCGCCCGCGTGGCATTGGCGCGGGACGTCGGACAAGACTTGCCAGACATGTCCCCCGAGGCGCTGCTGGACACCATCGAAACGTGGTTGTTGCCCTACTTATCGGGTGTGCGCAGCGCGGCAGACTGGAAGCGGCTGGATCTGCTGCCCGCACTGCGCGCCATGCTGGATTGGAACCAGTTGCAGTCATTGGACACCGCCACGCCCGCTCATTTCACCACACCTCTAGGTCGCCAGATCCCGATCGACTATTCAGGCGATCACCCGGAAATCAGTCTGCGCTTGCAGGAACTCCTTGGTCAGAAGACGCATCCGATGGTGGGTCGGACGCCACTGAAGGTGACCCTGTTGTCCCCCGCCCAGCGCCCGGTCCAGACAACGATGGATCTACCCGGTTTCTGGTCCGGCTCTTATGCGGATGTGCGCAAGGACATGCGCGCGCGCTATCCCCGGCACCTCTGGCCAGAAGACCCGACACAGGCGGACCCCACGCTGCGGGCTAAGCCACGCGGCACCTGACCCCAACAGCGTACCTGCTGACCGCGAAATATGGTGCTCTTTCTTGATCGAAGAGATGCCGTGCTTTTGGTGCATTTTGCCTGCGGAGCAGGCACCTGACAGATGAGCGGCGCGCCTATGTTTATGCAATGCTGGCATTGATTCGCGTGGCAACGCCAGAACCAGTTGGCCATTTTGCTGAATCTTGATCGGGACCACCTGCGATGCCACCCAGCCCACGCCCGGGGGCATGGGCGGGTCGTGACCATGTGTAAGGAATGCGGTCTCAGCGCAAAGCGCAGTTTCCCGACCAGCCACTGCGCGCCAGACCGCAGGTCAACGCCGCGGCGAGGCTGGAGCTTTGTAGCTGACGTGCGCAGCCGCGGCGTGAATGCTCGCCGTTTTGGCCCCTTAGACGTCCAGACACCAACGCATGATTGCCTTCTGGGCGTGCAGACGGTTCTCTGCCTCGTCCCAAATCACAGAGTTCGGGCCGTCCATGACTTCGGACGTCACCTCTTCTTCGCGGTGCGCGGGCAGGCAATGCATGAAAACAGCGTCAGGTTTGGCCGCTTCCATCAACCGGGCATTTACCTGGTAGGGGCGTAGCATGTTGTGCCGCCTCTCGCGTGAGCTTTGGGCATCATGCATCGACACCCAGGTGTCGGTGACGATCAGATCCGCGCCCTCGACCGCCTTGATCGCATCGCGTTCGATGGTGATCGTGCGACCCTCATTGCGCGCCCAACCCACGGATTCCATTTCGGGGTCCAATTGCACCGGACCCGAAAAGGTCAGGTCAAAGCCGAACTGCCCAGCCGCGTGCAGGAAAGAGGTGCAGACGTTGTTGCCATCACCGCACCAGACCACCTTCTTTCCGGCAATCGGGCCGCGATGTTCCTCAAACGTTTGAATGTCCGCCATGATCTGACAGGGATGTGACCGGTCTGTCAGCCCATTGATCACCGGCACGCTGGCGTATTCGGACATCTCATCCAGAACCGACTCATCAAACGTCCGGATCATGATCAGATCAACATAGCGCGACAACACGCGGGCCGTGTCGGCAATGGTTTCGCCATGGCCCAGCTGCATTTCGTTGCCTGACAGCACCATGCTTTGTCCGCCCAACTGGCGCACGCCCACATCAAACGAAACCCGGGTTCGGGTCGACGGTTTTTCAAAGATCAGGGCCACCATCCGACCGGCCAGCGGCTGTTCGTCGTCGGGGGCCGCCTTGGGGCGGCCCTGACGGGCGGTTTTCATTGCCTTGGCACTATCAATAATGGACCGCAGTTCGGCCTTGTCAGTCTTGTGAATGTCCAGAAAGTGATTCATCGTGTTTTTCTTCTTTTTTGGCGGGGATGGGGGCACTGCCCCCGTCGCCTGACGGCGTCTCCCCGTAGATAATTCAGGCCTGAAAACACTCAGGCAGGTTGATTTTCCAGCGCAGTGGCGGCGGCGTCGAGGCGGTTGAACGCCTCTTGGATCTCATCTTCGGTGATGTTCAGCGGCGGCAACAGGCGCACGATATTGTCTGCCGCCGGAACGGTGATCACCTCAGCGGCATACCCCGCCTTGACCACATCCGCAGCCGGCAGTTTGGACTTGAGGCCCAGCATCATGCCGTAGCCGCGGACGCCCTCAAAGACAGTCGGATGCGCCGCGATCAAACCCTCCATCTTTTGCCGCAGCAGACCGGCGCGCGCTCGCACATCGTCGAGAAAGTCAGGGTCTGCCACGACGTCCAGCACCGCTTTGCCCACCGCACAGCCCAGCGGGTTGCCGCCATAGGTCGACCCGTGTGTGCCCGCAACCATGCCACATGCGGCGTCTTCCGTGGCTAGCACGGCCCCCAGAGGAAAGCCGCCGCCGATGCCCTTGGCAATCATCATGATATCCGGCGTGACACCTGCCCATTCATGCGCAAACAGCCGTCCTGTGCGGCCCACGCCGCATTGAACTTCATCCAGAATCAGCAGCAGGCCTTTTTCGTCGCACAGCTCGCGTAGCCCTTTCAGGCATTGGTCAGGCAACGTGCGGATGCCTCCCTCGCCCTGCACCGGCTCAATCAAAATCGCGCCGGTGGTGTCGTCAATCGCCGCATGCAGCGCGTCGTGATCGCCCCACGGCAGTGTCTTGAACCCAGCCAGCACCGGACCAAAGCCCTTGACCATCTTGTCGGCCCCCGAGGCCGCGATGGCGGCGGACGAGCGACCGTGGAAACAGCCCTCAAAGGTCAGGATTCCTGTCTTTTCCGGGTGACCCTTTTCGTACCAGTATTTGCGCGCCATTTTGACCGCCAGCTCACAGGCTTCAGTCCCCGAGTTGGTGAAAAATACCGTATCGGCAAAGGTCGTCTCGACCAGTTTATCCGCCAGCGCCTGCTGTTGCGGGATCTCGTACAGGTTGGACACATGCCACAGTTTGTTCGCCTGCTCGGTCAGTGCCGCCACCAGTGACGGATGCGCGTGGCCCAGCACGTTCACAGCGATACCGGATCCAAGGTCCAGAAAACGTCGGCCGTCCTCCTCGAACAGCCAGCAGCCTTCGCCCTTTACGAAATGCAGGGGCGCGCGGTTGTAGGTCGGCAGAACGGAGGGGATCATATCGCTGTCCTCAGGGGGATTAGAGGCCCGATTGGTGGCAAGCGCCTTGGGCCGAGTCAAGTTGTAAGGGGATAATGATGCAATGGGGGTGCCCGCGCCACACAGGGCGCGAGGAGATCAAGAGGAATTATCCTCGTCGGATCTGGACCATTGTCATCATGTCCCTGCACATACAGCATTTCTGCCACCGCGCAAGCGCTCCCATTCCTGAGCCATTGCGCGGTACGACGCGCACCGCTAGCGTCAGGCCATGACAGCGCCCCTCATCGACAATCTCCAGTACTGCAACTTCTCTGAAAAAGTCTTCCGCCAGTTGCGCGCCGGCGGGGTGGACGCGATCCACGTCACCATCGCCTACCACGAAAGCTTTCGGGAAATGGTGGCAAACCTTGAACGCTGGAACCGCTGGTTTGAACGGTTCCCCGAGCTGATCCTCCGCGGCACAGAGGCGCACCATGTCCGCGAGGCGCAAGAGACAAAGCGCACCGCCGTCTTCTTTGGCTTTCAGAACCCCTCGCCTATCGAGGACAACATCGGACTGGTCGAGATCGCGCACCAGTTGGGCGTGCGGTTCATGCAGCTGACGTACAACAACCAGTCTCTGCTGGCGACGGGCTGCTATGAGGAAGAGGACACTGGCCTAACGCGGATGGGCCGCGCCGTGGTGACGGAAATGAACCGCGTTGGTCTGGTTATCGACATGAGCCATTCGGCAGAGCGATCCACGCTAGAGACGATCGACCATGCAACCCGCCCCATCGCTATCACCCACGCCAATCCTGACTGGTGGCATCCTGCATTGCGCAACAAATCCGACGAGGTGCTGCGCGCACTGACCAATTCCGGCGGGATGCTGGGCTTTTCCCTATACCCGCACCACCTCGCAGGCGGCACCAATTGCACCCTCACCAGCTTTTGCGAGATGGTGGCAGAGGCGGCGGACCGTTACGGCGCCGAAAACCTTGGGATCGGCAGCGACCTGTGTCAGGACCAGCCCGACAGCGTGGTCGAATGGATGCGCGTCGGGCGCTGGACCAAGGACATCGAGTATGGTGAAGGGTCCGCATCTGCCCCCGGCTTCCCACCGATGCCCGACTGGTTTCAGGACAACCGTGACTGGGACAACATACGGGACGGATTGCGCGACGTCGGCTTTTCGCGGGGCGAGACCGAGGGCATTCTGGGCGGCAACTGGTTGCGATTTTATGAGACGGGTTTCGGACCAGCCTGAGGATAGGAGCCACGATGAAAGCCATGCTCTACGAGGCCTTCGGAACGGCCCCGGTCGTCACGTCCGTGCCTGATCCCGCGCTTGCGCCGGGCGGCGTCGTGATCAAGGTCGCGGCCACCGGCCTGTGCCGCAGTGACTGGCACGGCTGGATGGGGCATGACCCCGATATTTCCTTGCCGCATGTTCCCGGCCATGAATTGGCCGGCACCATCGCCGCTGTGGGCGCAGGTGTGACCCGCTGGCGCGAGGGCGACCGTGTGACGGTCCCCTTTATCTGTTCCTGCGGCTCTTGTGCGGAATGTCACGCCGGCCACCAACAGGTCTGCGACGCCCAGTTTCAGCCCGGCTTTACCCATTGGGGCAGCTTTGCCGAATTTGTCGCCCTGCCGCAGGCCGACCTGAACCTAGTGGCCCTGCCCGAAACCATGGGCTTTGACACCGCCGCCAGCCTTGGTTGCCGTTTTGCCACTGCCTTTCGCGCCGTGGTCGATCAGGGCCGCGTCCGGGGCGGGGAGTGGGTCGCCGTGCATGGCTGCGGCGGCGTCGGCCTGTCGGCCATCATGATCACGCGGGCCATGGGCGCGCAAGTGGTCGCGGTGGACATCGCCGAAGACAAGCTGGCACTGGCCCGCGAGATGGGGGCAACCGCAGCGTTGAATGCGCTGGACGCTGACGTGCCACAAGCCGTGCAAGACATCACAAAAGGCGGTGCGCATTTGTCGATTGACGCGCTAGGTCATCCACAGACCTGCGCCGCGTCGATCTTGTCCCTGCGCAAACGCGGGCGGCATGTTCAGGTCGGCCTGCTGCTTGGGGATCAAAGCCACCCACCCCTGCCGATGGACCGGGTGATCGGGTGGGAGTTGGAGATCCTTGGCAGCCACGGCATGCAGGCGCATCGCTATCGTGCCATGCTGGACATGATCGAAAGCGGCGCGCTGCACCCCGACCGTTTGGTCGGCGACCGGATCAGCCTGACGGATGCTGTGCCCGGCCTGATGGCAATGGACAGCTTCCAGGCGCGGGGTGCTACGGTCATCACGTCGTTCTAAGCGTGCCGCGGCGCTATGGCCTGCCGAAATCCGCGACCGCGCGCAGAAACAACTGCGCGCCCACCTCGATCAGGGAGTCGGGAAAATCATAGTCCGGCGCATGCAGGGCCGGGCACTCGTCGCCTGCTCCCAAGAAGATCATAGCAGAGGGCATCGCGCTGCCGAACAGGCCAAAGTCCTCAGAGGCGCGCATCGGCAAAGCCGCCTCATGCCGGGGCATGTCCTGCGCCGCGCGTTCCAGCATGGCGGTGGCATCGGGATGGTTCACGCAGTGGCCAAAGGCCTCATGCACCGTGATCTCAACGTCAAACCCCTGCGCGATCTCAGCCACCAAGGCCCGCGCCTCTGCCTCCAACGCGGCCATCGCGTCGTCCAGCAAGGTGCGCAGGGTCACATAGATCTCTGCCTCTCCCGGCGCGACCCCAAAGGCAGGTACCCCCAGCCGCGCGTGGGTCACCGTAGCCAGACGAAAGCCCGCATCTTCTGTCGGCAGAGTGCGGGACAGCGCGCCCAACGCGGGGATCAAACCGGCCAGCGCGACACCGGGTGACACCCCTTTTTCCGGCTCCGAGGCATGGGCCGTCCGCCCTGACAACCGCACCTTCAACCCGCGAGAGGCGCAGTTCACCGGCCCCGCGCGCAGCGCCACCGCCCCGCGCGGAATCCCCGGCAGGTTGTGCAATGACACTGCCATAGTCGCGCCAAGCTCTGCAAAGCGGGGGTCGTCCAGCACTGCGCGTGCGCCTGCTCCGATCTCTTCGGCCGGTTGGAACAGCAGGATCACACGCGACGCGGGCGGAGAGACGGCCAGCGCCTGCGCCACCGCGTACAGGATTGCCATATGCCCGTCGTGTCCGCACAGATGCGCCACCCCCGAGCGCTGTGACCGATGGGCCGGTTGCCCCGTCTCCATGATTGGCAGAGCGTCCAGTTCAGCGCGAATCAACAATGCCGCGTGTCCCTCGCCAAAGACCGCAGCCACGCCGGTCCCGCCCAGTCCCGTCACAACCTGGCGGGCACCCAACGCCGTCATCTCGGCGGCGATACGCGCGGCGGTTTCGCCTTCGTAGCCAGACAATTCCGGCAATCGGTGCAGGTCGTGCCGCAACGCCCGCGCCCTGCCCAACATTTCGTCGTCCAACACATCCGCGATGCTCATGCGCCTCTCCCGTATCCTTGTCAGGGCACCCTTCCATGCCACGATACTGGCGGGCAATACCGTGCCTCTTTCCTCATCGCAGATCTGGTGGCACAGTTATTCCATGAAAGACCTTGCGCCTGCGCCACCGCAAACCGATTTGCGACCACCCGCCGTGGTGATGCGGTTGGGGCGTCTGGGCGCCGCCTTTCCAACTCGGCTGAGCTTTTTGCGCGTGTTAACCCGCCGCCTGTCCCGCGAAGGCGCGCGCATGACCCGTCCGGTCTGGCAGATCGATGCGCAGGGGTATGGCCATGCGGTCTATACCATCGCCCTTGGCGGGTATGACTACAGCCTCGTCGCGGTCTCGACCCACCTGCCGGATGAGATGCGCACCGACCGTGTGATCGCAACGGCTTGGGACACGGCCTATGTGCTGTACGACGGAGTACCCGACACAGCGGAAATCGACCGGATTTGCGCCACGGCCCCCAAACAAGAGGCTGCCCGCTTTACAGAACGCGACCTTATCTTGAGCCGCGCCAACAAATCGGTGCGCCTGTTCGCCCATGTGGTCGAGCGCCTGCGGTCGGGCCAACAACCCGACGCCGCGTTGATCAACAGCGTCGGCTACCTGATGCGCACTACCGCAGTCTACGGCAACGGCAAGTTCGGCATCGCCGACCGCGCCCTGATCGCGGATCGACCCGGCATCGAAGGCCCATTTGCCGCCGAAATGCTGACAGTCTGGATGATCCGCAGCTTTACCCATGACCTTGTCGAACACCTTGGTGGCGCGGCGCTTGAACCGCATCTGAAACGCCACCTCGGGATCGGAAACTCGACAGGGTTGGGCATGGCCCCCTTCCTCGTTTCGCACCCTGTGCTGCTGCACAACTGGACCATGGCCCGCGAAACTGCACTGGCGCGGGTCCGCGCCGTGCCAAAGGTGACCACAGCGCAAAGCGAAACGCTGCTACGCCTTGCAGACCGGGCCGCCGCCCATTTGGCCGAATGGCAGGTGCCCGACCCGCTGCATCAATCCCGAATTGATCTGTTGCGGGCAGAATGGCCTGCGGTTCGCCGGGTGTTGACCGCTCTGCCGTCCGACCAGCCGATTGACGCAATTTTCCGCGCCTCGCAGACGTTTTCGCCGGACACCCAAGAACTTTGCGTGGCGCTGGTGCTGGAACCGTTCGGAGAGATCATTGACGATCTTGCTGAACAAATGACCGATCCGCTTGGCCCGCTTTTCCATCCTTTTGAGTCGGCTCAGGCACTCCAAGAGGCGATCGAGGCTCATTTTCAATGGGCGCTTGCGCTGGACTTTGGCCTCGCAGGCCAGACGCGCCGCTTTTGGTACGTTTCCGAAGAAAAACAAGAGCCCCGCATGGGCGACCGGTTTGCCGAACCGGGGGCAGAACGGGAAAGCCCGCTGGACATCGCGCGCCGCGTGCAGGCGCTCTATCGCGCGCTGAACGGCGTACAGGACTTGTGCGCCTTCCGCCGCGCCCACCCCCACCATGAACTCGCGCTGATGCGAGTCGCCTGTGTCGCTCGGCACGCCTATTGCGAAATCCGTGACAATCTGATCGCAGACACCTGCCTGCCCATCGACATGCTGCGCTGCAAGCTGGCCTTCTTCGGCGCAACCAAATTCGATCCAAAGTCCGACCGTTGGACCCGGATCACGCTCGCGCAGGGCGCACCATTGCCAGAGGATCTGGGGACGGACCGCGCAGATGACTGGTGGCTGGCGGGCCTGACGACATGAGCTTTTCCGCCAATGAGATTGCCAGCCTTGCGCACAAGGCCGCACGCGGGGCGGGCTTCCCCCCTCGACAGGCTGACGTCTTTGGTGCGGCGGCGGTCCATCATCTGGCGGCGGGCGGCACGCCGTCCGCCCTGCGAC
>TARA_R100000789_G_scaffold94826_1_pt1 | contig 31147 bp, 19 predicted proteins | sample TARA_R100000789 | Tara Oceans TARA_R100000789 (sample SAMEA2623403) | marine metagenome | biome: marine biome (ENVO:00000447); feature: mesopelagic zone (ENVO:00000213); material: "saline water (ENVO:00002010), including plankton (ENVO:xxxxxxxx)" | depth 450 m
GGGGGGGCATGAAGTCGGGGAACTGGCCAGCAAAACCGCCATTGATACACTGCCCCACGTCTATTACAAGTCGGCTCACGAGCAACCAGCCGATGCTCTGCACGAAGCCATGCGGGAAGCCAATAGCGCGATTTACGAAATTGGAAATCATAATCGCGATTTCAAACGCATGGGAACAACCTGTTCTTCACTTGTTATCTGTGCTGATGGGTATCTGGTTGGTCATGTTGGCGACAGTCGTGTTTACCGTGTTCGCGATGAACGAATTGATCAGCTCTCTTTTGACCACACCGTTGCCTGGGAACAGAAACTGAGGCAAAGGCGTAATGCTCAACTCGAAAATGTCGATACGGAGAAATATGGCCATGTCCTGACCCGCTGCCTCGGTCCCGACCCAACGGTACGCGTCGATATTGAAGGACCGTTTCAATATCTGCCGGGCGATGTCTTCGTACTCTGTTCAGATGGTCTGACAAAATATCTGAGCGACATCGAAATCGGTGTCTATGCCAAGAATATGCCCCCCAGTGAAGCCGCCAAATTGCTTGTCAATATGGCAAACCTGCGTGGAGGAGGCGATAACTGCACCGTCGTCATCGTACGGGTCAGCAAGCAGGATGGTGTGGTCAATTTACCTATTACAGCCGAATACCAACAGATTTCCACCTATTCAAAGTGGGCTCAACCCCTGTTGTTTCTGGCCACTTTCATTTGTGGAATCGGGGCAGGTGTCCTCTCGTATTTCCAACTGGCTATCCCCGCTGCGATGCTTGGATTTCTGGCGACTGGTCTACTCCTGTGGGGATTTTTAATTGGCCGACAGCGACAACGATTCGCAGAGGCTGATAATGATCTCGATTCTCCAGATGAGGCTTCCGCAACCGTTTTCTTTAGACCTTATCGCACAGCTGCCATTCGTCTTTCTCTTTCCACAGCCGACAAACTACGTGAATCCGCCACAAAGCTGGAAGCGACCGCAAAAGAAGGCAAATGGCAATGCAACTGGTCAAATTACGAAGCCACCGTTCAACAGGCCGAAGCCGCCATGCATGCCAAAAAATATCGGCAAGCCTTACTGGACTGGTCTAAAGCGATTGAAATCCTGTTTAGCGGGATGTCAAGATAACCCTTTCCAAAGTTAATCATGAACCGTAAGTAAGCCCTATTCTCCATGACAGACTCATCAAATCTCGAAGCTCTTGCTCAACAGCTTGCTCAGTTTTTGAGCAAGCCGGGAACTGAGCAATTCAAGTCCAGCCACCTGGAACAGGAACTGGTTGATAGAACCTCTGCCTGGGCAGTAGGACTCTGGAAAAAAACAGAGACCGATTTGCACTTGATCTGTTTTGGCTACGCAAATGGATTTGATGATCAGGTTGCAGATGATTTCCAAGCCGCAACCCTCAAGGTTTCGCTCGAACAGACTCAACTGGGCATCGTCAATGCGGTTGTCCATCAAAGGCCGGCTTTAGCACGTGTCGAAGAGCAGACTGGGGATTTAAGAAAATCAGCAGGCTGGCTGGATCGCTTCGGTGCCCGCTGTTCTTTGTCCTGTCCGATATCTGATCAATCTGGAGAGATCGTCGGTGTGCTGGCAGTTTCCTGGGCAGACGCCTGGAAGCAGGATGATGAGGTGCCGCAAAACTTGTTAAGTCTGGCCGGCAAGATTTCAGAGCATCTGTAATTCGGTATGTCACAATCCTCATAAGAAGTAGCATCGGTGGTGCCACGGCTCTGTGAGCCGTGCTATTTGAGCAAGATCATTAAAAGATCGCACGGTTCACAGAGACGTGGCACAATAATCTCACGCAATCTGGATTAAGCCGCTTTCCGGCAGCAGAAGGCGACATCGCGAGCGAACAATTTGGGGAACCACTCCGCTTTCTTGCCACCTTTGACGGAAACAACCTGCTCGATGTCCAGATACTCTTTGAAGAATGCGAGAAGGTCATCGTATTTGAAGAACTGCACGTGAGTTGGATCGCCGTTCATCCACAATTTTCGCCCACGCACAACCTGCCAGCGATCTTTCAGGTGATACGCCAGCGGAATACTTCCTACCAGCATCCCACCCGGCTTAAGAATCCGCTGAATTTCGCCGAATGTGATTTTCGGATAGGGCAGATGCTCAAGAACTTCCGCCAGAACAATCACATCAAAGCTCGAATCCTCGAATGGCAGAGCTTCATTGAGGTTGACCTCAATGGTATCAACACCCAATTCACGCTCTGCGATCGCCATTGCGGAGGTGTCAATATCGCCAATAACGACCTGATTTCCTGGTGCAAAATGGCGAGTGAGTGTGCCATCGCGTCCGCCAAGATCCAGAATTGTTTTCCCGGTTCCAATCCATTTGCAAAACCACTCTGCTCGGATGTCTTCAATAAACGACTTTCCGAGTCGGTCCCCACGTTCGTGATGCTGGGTATAAACCTCGCCAAGGCTGGTTGGATGCTTTTCGGACATGACTGTTCTCATTTTTCGAAGATGCGAAGGGAATTCATACGGTGGATTAGCTAGTCGCCTATGCCCCTATCACTCTTGAGAGGCATATCAGATTAATTTTCAGGCGAAGCCTATTGAAAGTCTCAAAAGAGAGCTAGACCGATTTTACTTGCGGATGTTGCATAAACACCCTCTTATCCTAAGTGTCTATTCAATTTCATAAAACCCAATGTTTAGCAGATACATTCGCCCAAAGTGCATTAAAGATGTGCAACCTGCTGACAAATCATGCTCGAACTTGGTGCAATCCAGCGAAAATCACGGATTTAAATTGCTGAAACACTACGAATGTAGGGATTTGACGGACATCAGTCTCCCGCTTGTGCCAATTGGCGCAGCAATTGCATAAGTTACATTATCGACACCGTGTTGATGTACGCTCCATCTAGAAATCTCATTGGGAGATTTCAAACCACACGGCAAGCACTTCTGATTTCTATGAATCCATTGAGCTTTGCCACCGGGAATAACTATAGCGACAGTCGCTATTTGTAGTTTATCAGCTTTGTTAGTGAGAAAGAGAACGAATGAATTTTCCGAGAATGTTACCCGCGTTCGATAACATCCCTTTATTAATGAAATCATCGCTGCTGATGCTGCTGTTGATTGGATGTTTAACCTGCACCTCAACCACCTACGCCTTCCAGCCAGATCCCGAAGGTACGACGACCGAGACTGCTGAGGAAGAAGTTGTCGCCGAGGAAGAAGTTGTCGAAGAAACAGAAAGTACAGAACTCGTTACAGCAATCGTTGACGGAGATGCCAACATTCTGTGGACCTGTATTGCAGCCTTCCTGGTCTTCTTTATGCAGGCAGGCTTTGCATTAGTCGAAGCTGGTTTCACACGTTCTAAGAACTGTGTGAATATCATTATGAAGAACCTGCTCGATTTCAGTATTGGTTCGATCACATTCTGGGCAGTTGGCTTCGGACTAATGTTTGGAACGACATCTGGGTGGATTGGAACAGACAGCTTTTTCGTGAGTGGCCTGGACAGTTCAAATACTGTCGTTCCTGGCTATCTTGCCTTCCTGATCTTCCAGACGGTATTCGCAGCAACAGCAGCGACTATCGTTTCCGGGGCAATGGCTGAACGAACCAAATTTTCTTCTTATATACTGTACTCCATTGCGATCACAGCCATCGTTTATCCAGTCTCGGGTGGCTGGGCTTGGAACGGACTGAATGGTGCAACAGGGTCAGGTTGGCTTGAGAATCTCGAAGTTCCGTTCATGGACTTTGCAGGATCCACTGTCGTCCACTCACTGGGTGGTTGGGCTGCATTGGCCGGTGCGATTGTACTTGGACCACGAAAAGGGAAGTATGCTGCAGATGGTACAGTCACTCCTATTATGGGTCACTCGATGCCACTAGCCGCCCTCGGTGTCTTTATCCTCTGGTTGGGTTGGTTCGGATTTAATCCAGGTTCAACAACGTCAATTGATGGAGGTGGATTGGCTACAATCGCCGTCACAACAAATATGTCTGCGGTCGGGGGAGTAGTTTCTGCAATGATTCTTTCATGGGTCATGTTTGGCAAACCTGACGTCAGTTTTGCACTGAATGGTGCACTGGCAGGTCTCGTCTCGATTACAGCTCCTTGTGCGAACGTGAGCCCACTTTCAGCTTTGATTATTGGTCTTATTGGCGGTGTGGTTTGCGTGCTGTCTGTGGTCATGTTTGATAAGATTAAAGTCGATGACCCGGTGGGTGCCATCTCTGTACACGGAGTATGTGGAGCGTGGGGAACACTCTCTTGTGGCCTATTCGCCGAAGAAGCTTTTGGTGGAGTTAATGGTCTGCTGTTTGGCGGCGGCGTAAGTCAGTTGATCACACAGCTAATCGGAATCGGAGCTTTCTTCGCTTGGGGATTCGGAGCTTCCCTAATCATCTTCCTGATTATCAAAGTGACTGTCGGACTTCGAGCATCCGAAGAAGAAGAATTGCGTGGACTGGACATTACCGAGCATGGCATGGCGGCCTATCCTTACCTGCAAAGCCTGGAATCCGCTTAATGCTCTTTTGAGTGCCGTTGGGATCAAGTCCCTGTGGTTTGATCCCAACGGTTTTATGATTATGATAAGAGTTCAATTACCACCAAACTTGTTTGTCCAAGTCTGAATAAACCGCTCAAACTACTGGGAATTCACAATGAAAAAAATTGAAGCCATTATCCGGCACTTCAAACTTGAAGATGTCAAATCTGCGCTGGTCTCAGCCCAGATCGAAGGAATGACCGTTGCCGAAGTTCGCGGCTTTGGTCGTCAGAAAGGTCACAAAGAAACTTACCGTGGAGCCGAATACGTTGTCGACTTCATGCCGAAAGTCAAACTGGAAATCGTCGTTTCCGATGACGTAACCGACAAAGCGATCCAGGTCATTTCTGATGCCGCCCGCACCGGCAACATCGGCGACGGAAAAATCTTCGTCTCCGACGTCGAACAGGTCATCCGCATCCGAACCGGCGAAACCGGCGACGAAGCCATCTAGAGCATTCTGCTCTACCGGGGGCAGTCGCATGTTCGTCATCAGACTGCCCTGTTAGAGTTTGCTCCTGCAGATCGCCTTTAGTTGTGGAGAACAACTGAAAATCTTCGTCATGACGACGAACGTAAGCGTCTGGATGATGCACAGCAAGAAGGGACCACCTGTTTTAGGTTGGTCCCTTCTTTTTTATTTGATGTTGTTTTAGAAATGATTAATTCATTACAAGCACGAATGCACACGGATAAGCACGGATGACTGTTATCTGCGTTGATCCGCGTCCATCTGCGGTTCTTATAATGGCAAGACTTCAGCAGATCGGAGAATTCTGCCCGTGATTGAAACAATTTGTGATCTTGAGTAGTCTCAATGCGTTACTGATCAGAAGTAGATTATCGAGCCACGGTAACGCCGTGGCTTTTATCATTGAATGAGAAATGATGACAACCAAAAACCCGGCTCCCAAATCCAATTCCGGCTGGCATCGCTTGTTGCATCCCTGGTTTGTGATCCCCGTGATGATTGTCGTGCTGCTGATCGCCGCTCCGTTTATGTATCGCAGCTACAAACTCTCACTCATTTCCGATCCCGGGGAGCCGTTTGATGTCGCGGCATTTATATCTGAGCATACCGTTCCAGATTCCGATAATGCCCTCGCCCCCTTTCGAAATGCCCATGCACTACTGACAACACCAACGGGGGATATCGATACCTCCATCGGCACTGACCTGTGGGATGGCGTTGCCATTGATGAGAAAATGCAATCGGCAATCGACTATGTCAAAGATAATGAAGCAGCACAGATCGCTTGGGAAAAGGCCAGTCATATGCCCGATTTCTCTGAAGTACGTCCCACGGCAATCGATTACAACTCTTTGCTGGAAACTACACAAAATACTCGTGAGTTCGCCAGAATGTGTGTCATCCGCGCCTGGATTGCCTCTGAAAATGGGAATGATGCTGAAGCTGCGAAGTGGCTGTTATGCAATTTGCGCACCTCACGACTCGTCGAACTTCATGGATGTATAATTAATCGGCTCGTCGGTATCGCACTTCACAATATGTCGAGTGAAACCATTGTCAAATGGCTTGACCGGCAGCAATTATCGCAATCGGAACTGGAACAGTTTCTGAATGAGGTGCAAGCGATCCAGCAGATGACACCACCCATTTCCGATCACATCAAAATGGAATATTTAATGGTGTTGCATTCAGAAGAGATCTTGCAGGGAGAAGTCTTTCCCAGCTCGACTCCGGGTGCAGCCAAAGCCGTTTTGCCCTGGGCATTCTATTTCCAAGGTGAGCCAGAATTACTGTTTCGTGTGTACGGACATTGTGTCTCCAATAATCTGAGATACGTCGACCTCCCAAAATACAAAAGACCATCACGTTCTTCACACGGCAGCAATATCTGTTATTTATTTGAGAAACCAATTACAGAATCAACTCATCCGTCGAATTTGTCTCCTGAAAAAATCGAACTGGCGGCTGAATCTTCTGTCCTCTTTCAACTTGCCTACTATCAAACCGGCAGTTTTTTGGAAGCGGTCGATCTGGAAAATATGCGGATACGTTTGCTGGAGACGGCGATCCAACTGGAAATCTATCGAAAAGCAAATGGCGAATTTCCAGACACGCTCTCTCAGGTTTTCACCTCAACAGATCAACTCCCTATCGATGATCTCGACGCAAAGGGAGCCATTTTGAACTATGTCAAAGAAGGCCCCCTGCACTACCGGTTGTGGAGTGTTGGCGCGGATGGGATTGATTCTGGTGGTGTCAATTTGACGCTGGATCGAGATGCAGTTGATCTGGGGATTGAGATGATTCGCAAGCCGTAGGTCAAAATGTGCCAGAACTAATGTTTCGCATCAAAATATTGGTTAGTTACATTATTTGAATCTTGAAAATTCCTTCGTTCAAAATATTTAATCGTATCTCTCACGAAACATTCCAATCTAAAGTTACTATTTGTATTGAATGTGGGTAATACTTTCCCTTCTTTCAGTAGTTCCCGTCCGTCTGAACAAATAAATTTACGATTGAACTTCGAATTCACCCAATGAGCTAGAGAATTCCATTTTAATTTTAACCAGTAAAATCTTTGCCAAATTCGAATTTCCCATACAAGGAAATCTTGTGAGTAGATTCTTATTCTAGCATTACGTTTTCGAGGATGATTCAATTTTCGAATTAATTTTAAACCATAGTCATGATTTTCATCAAAATCGTATGATCTTAAAGAGTAAGCACCGACCATTCCTTGTTGAAACACAGCGTCATTATGAACTTCCCTATAAGGTTTTTTGTGCTGAACTTGCCTAAATTCGATTTGATATAAATCTCCATCTTCACAGTCAAAGCATAACCACACTTTAACATCATGAAGTGGAATACCGAGATTGCGAATTAAAATATCTAAATGATTGAAAAAATCCAGGTTTGGAACTTCAACAGTAGATGTTGCACCACCTGAAACACTTAAAAGTTTTAACCAAATGCAACATGATGCTCGGTAGGCAACTGCCGCCACTGTAAGTGCAATTAAAGCAAGTAATGTCGCGGCTGGATCTATCGATAAACTCATTTGATACCTCCCTGAAATAATTTTTAATAGACAACGATCTTATAGAAGATTGGATCATAAGATCATTAAAATATTTGGGGAGAAAATCAAAAATTTTTTATTGAAATACTATCTCAACCCTACGTCGTATACTCCGAATTGAGACGCACGTATTCGGATGTCAAATCGCAGGTCCAGATGCGCCAGCGGCCGTTACCCTGATTGAGGGTGATGTCGAGGATGACTTCGCCGGTTTTCATGGCTTTGGAGACGACATTTTCGTCGAAATTGACCGGTTTGCCTTTTTTGAAGACGGCGTGATTATTGATCGCCAGTGAAACTTCTGCTTCGGATTCGATGCAGCAGGTGCGTCCGCAGGCTGAGACAATGCGGCCCCAGTTGGGATCGTTTCCAGTGACGGCTGTTTTCACGAGCACATCGTTGGCGACTTCGCGAGCGATTTTTTCCGCGTCTTCAAATGTCCGGGCGCCTTCGACATCGACTGTGATAAAATGCTCTGCTCCTTCGGCATCGCGGATGATCATATGAGCCAGTTCGGTGCAGAGAGTTGTGACCGCAGCCTGGAACTGTGCGACATCGCCTTTGTCATCGAGTGTGACGCCAGATTGACCATTAGCCATCAGCAAGACAGTATCGCTGGTGCTGGTGTGGCCTTCGACACTGATGCAATTGAACGACTGATTCACAGCGATCGGCAGCAGGTCTTCGGCTTGTGCTGGAGTCAGTTTCACATCGGACATGACCACGCCAAGCATCGTCGCCATGTTAGGCGCGATCATGGCGGCTCCCTTGGCGACCCCGGTCAAGGTGATCGTTCCGCCATCGAGATTGACTCGCCGGGAGATAATTTTTGGGAAGGTGTCGGTGGTCATCATCGCCTGAGCAGCTTGCTTGAGATGCTCAGGAGTTTCCCCGAGATTATCGAACAACTCAGGCACATGATCGCAAATACGATCGACCGGAAGGGGGACTCCAATTACGCCGGTCGAGCAAACCAGAACCGACTCAGCCGGGCAATTGATTTCCTCAGCAATTCGAGCTGTCATCGTGCGGGCGTCGGCTAAACCCTGCTCACCGGTGCAGGCATTCGAGTTCCCGGAATTGATGACTATGGCTCGAACGTTCTCGCCGGGCACACGTTCGCGGGAAATTTGCACGGGAGCTCCACAGACTTTATTCGTTGTGAACACTCCAGCAGCAACGCAATCACTTTCTGAGAGGAACACCGTTAAATCGCGAGCAGATTTGTTCGATTTGACCCCGCAATAGATTCCAGCGGTCCGAAAACCCTGAGGCAGGAAGTGTGTTGATGAGTTGGGCATGATAATCTCTCAAAGACTCATTCTGAGTTGGGAATGTCGAAATTCCAACTCATGGGACTTAGTATGTGCTGGTCATGACGAAACAGACGTCGCGAATTGATAAACTGATCGAATGCAGGTAAAACCTGTTTGTAATTTCCATCGGCATCGTACTGAAAACGAGAACTCCGTGCACGTGTTCCCTGCCCCAATTCCAGAATGGCGAAGTCAGATTGAGCAGGCGCTGGATCATGCTTCAAAATTTTCGGCTGACTGTCCCCCTCGATTGCAGGAATCGATTCGCTACAGTTTGTTGGCTGGCGGCAAGCGATTGCGTCCCTTACTAGCACTATTGAGCTGCGAAATTTGCGGGGGAGATGTCTCCCGAGCGATGCCGGCTGCGTGTGCTTTGGAAATGATTCATACCTATTCCTTGATCCATGATGATTTACCAGCGATGGACGATGACGATCTGCGGCGAGGTCGGCCAACGAATCATGTCCAATTTGGAGAAGCGACTGCAATTCTGGCGGGCGATGGTCTGCTGACGCATGCTTTTTTCTGGTTAGCATCGCGTATTAATGACCCGCAACAGGCTGTTGCCTGCACTCGGGAACTGGCGATTGCCTCGGGAATTACCGGCATGGTGGGAGGGCAGCAGGCGGATCTGGAGGCCGAAACGGCTGAGGCTTCGACTTTGAATGTGAATGTCCTCAAGGAGATCCATCGACGTAAAACCGGGTGTCTGATTCGTTGCGCGATGCGGATGGGAGCAATTATCGGCAATGCAACATCGGCCCAGCTTGATGCGTTGACCTATTATGGAGAGTGCATCGGCCTGGCCTTCCAGATCGCGGACGATCTGCTGGATGTCACGGGAACAGCTGAAAAGATGGGAAAACAGGTCGCGAAAGATACTCAGCACAAAAAATTGACGTTTCCTTCGCTGCTGGGAGTGGAAGTGAGCCAAAGTCAAGCAGAACAACTGGTCCAGGAGGCAATTTCTGCCTTGAGGATTTTTCCCGGGAAGACCGCTGCATTAGAGGCAATTGCTCTGTATAGTGTATTCAGGGATCATTAACCTGAATCAACATAAAGAAATGGGAAAGCATAAGCACGAAGCGCAAGCGAGTGAGTCAACGCAGAATGAACACACTCGCTTGTGCTTCGTGCTTGTAAATTAACTCAATGTTCCCAAAATAAAGTGTGTATTTTCCAATAAGATAAAACGACATCATGATTCGATGCGGAGACGACAGACTTCCTTAAGTCCGTCTGCTGCGCTATTTTTAATAAAGCGAAATCCCAAGTGATGGAATACGAACTCCTACCGATGATCTCCTCCCCGCAGGATCTGAAAACGCTTACGGAAGCTCAGCACGAAAAATTGGCTGCTGAAATCCGGGAAGCTCTTTGTCAGATTGTTGAAACGAAACCAGCCCACTTTGCCAGCAATCTGGGTGTTGTTGAGTTGTGCATTGCATTGCATCTGGTGTTCGATTTCTCCAAAGATCGTCTCATCTGGGACACTGGGCATCAAATCTATCCTCATAAAATGGTGACGGGGCGCTTCCCTCAGTTTCGCACCATTCGCGACCGCAACGGCTTGATGGGATTTCCGAACCCCAATGAAAGTCCTTACGACCTGTTTATGACGGGACATGCAGGGGCATCTGTCTCAACAGTTCTGGGAATGAAAACTGCTGATGACCTGCTGTTTGAAGATGATCGGAAAGCAGTAGCTGTATTAGGAGATGGAGCCCTCCCTTCTGGTGTTGTCTTTGAAGCCTTCAATAATGCGGCTGGCCTGAATAAAGATCTGCTCGTCATTCTGAACGACAACAAAATGGGCATCTGTCCGCGTGTCGGAGGACTGGCTGAATATCTTGACAAGGCTCGAGCAGCTCCATTTTATAATGGACTCAAAAAAGATATCGCCTGGGTCCTCAATAAAGTTCCGATGGTCGGTGGCTCGACGAAAAAAGGGCTTTCCAACGTAAAAGATGCGCTCAAAACCCTGCTCCATGGCGGAATGTTATTCGAGCAGATGGGTTTTCGCTATGTCGGCCCGGTGGATGGTCACGACTTGAAGTCGCTCCGTAAACATCTCGAAATGGTCAAGGACATTAAAGGGCCGACTCTGTTGCATGTCTTTACCGATAAAGGGAAAGGCTTTCAGCCAGCTTGTGAGGATCCTGTCAAATTCCATTCCCCTTCGCCGTTTGATCGTACCGAAGAAGGCTTTGCAATTCCCCGCAGCAAAGGCGGAAAAAACGCGGCTTACACCGATGTGGCCAGCGAAACGATTCATCAGCAGATGCTCAAGGATGACAAAGTTGTCGTTCTGACCGCTGCGATGTGTGCAGGAAATAACCTCGGAAAAATTCGTGATGAATTCCCGGAACGGTTCTTCGACACTGGTATCTGTGAAGCCCACGCGGTTGCGTTTGCAGCCGGGATGGCCAAGTCGGGAATGAAGCCGATTGTCGATATTTACAGTACGTTCCTGCAGCGGAGTTTCGATCATATTTTCCAGGAAGTCGCACTGCAAAATTTGCCAGTTGTGTTCTGCATGGATCGAGCAGGCTTGTGCGGTCCTGATGGCCCGACGCATCATGGTCTGTTTGACAATACTTACATGCGCGCCTTCCCGAATATCACCATGATGGCTCCGGGAGATTCGCAGGATCTGGAAGCGATGATTCCGTTCGCGACAAATCACAATGGTCCGATTTCCCTTCGATTCCCCAAAGCAAATGCGGAATCCGTAGCCCGTGAAGAAGAATTCGCTCCCATCGAACTTGGAAAAAGTGAAGTGATTCGCTGGGGTAGCGAAGTGATGATCGTCAGTTTCGGAGCATTGCTGCCGGAATGCCTGAAAGCAGTCGAGAAACTACAGAAAGATGGCATCGATATCGGCGTCATCAACGCTCGTTTCCTGCGTCCACTCGACACAGAGGTGATCCTCGAAGCGGTTCGGAATTGCGAACTAGTTGTGACGGTCGAAGAAAATACACTCTGCGGAGGTTTTGGTTCGGTCGTACTGGAAGCGGCCAACGATGCCGGGCTTTCGACACAGAATATCTGCCGACTCGGCATTCCCGATCGCTTTATCGAGCATGGAGATCGCAACGAATTATTAGCTGAGCTAGGCCTCAATGCCGTCGGCTTCATCCGCACAATTCGTGAACGTCTTTCCAACCGCCAGGTTAATGAATCTGGTGTTGGAGCCTGAAATCATAGTTTAAGCCAGTGAAATCATCACTAAAGGTCGTGCAATCAACTCAACATTTTCAAGCCAACCTGCAACGGACGAACGATGATCAAACTAATTGGAGTCCAATGTGATGTCTCGCTGGGGAATTGCGAACAGAATCTGCAGGCGATGCTTGCCCATCTCGAAGCAGCAGCCGAGCGTGGAGCGGATCTGGTCATCTTTCCTGAATGTGCTTTAACCGGGTATGGATTTGAATCCCGAGAAGCTGCTATGGAATGTGCGGAACCACTGGAGGGACCAGCCAGTGAGCAGATGATCGCGGCCTGTCAGAAGTTCCAGCTGAATTGCATCTACGGCTTTCTTGAAAAAGATGACGAACGTATTTTCAATTGCGCGGCGATGGTGGGTCCTGATGGAATACTGGGATTCTATCGAAAAATTCATCTTCCTTATGTGGGTGTCGATCGCTTTGCTGATTATGGAGACCGCCCATTTGAAATTCAGGAATCAGCAAATCTGCGGGTCGGCATCAATATCTGTTACGACCTGGCTTTTCCGGAAGCCTCACGCGTTCTGGCAGTTGCAGGATCTGATTTGATTGCCCTGCCTACCAACTGGCCCCGGGGAGCAGAGTGTATGACACCCGGGCCGGTCATCACTCGGGCGATGGAAAACAAAGTGTATTACGCGGCTATCAATCGCATCGGCAGCGAAGCGGGGACGAGCTACATCGGTCAAAGTTGCATCTGTGGGCCGGGAGGAGAAATTCTGGCGATGGGATCGGCTGATCAGGAAGAGTACATGGAAGTGGAAATCGATGTCGAAATTCCTCGCCAAAAACGAGTCATCCGCAAAAAAGGTAGCTTCGAACTGGACCGCATGGCTGATCGTCGTCCTGAATTTTATCAGCCGCTGATAAATCCCCATGTTCTGGAAACTCCACGGGATCGCTACGGGATTTCTCAAACAGAATAGTATTCTCACTCATATTGGAGTCAACTGGACTGTAGACATCGATCGACGATTTTAATCCTCATGCCTAAACGCTTCCTCATTATCGATGGATACAATCTATTGCATGCAGCGGGGATGATGCCGGGGCGTATTGATGGGGAAATGCTGGCCAGAGCCCGTGCCCGCCTGCTTCGATTCCTGGAAGGTCGAATCACTTCTTCAGAACGGGAACGCACAACGATTGTGTTTGATGTCAACCGCACGATGGCCGAGGTCAGCGAGCGGGAAACCATTCATGGTATGACGGTGCTGAATGCAATTGCCTATCCCGATGCCGATACACTCATCGAACAATTGATTCGCGAGCATTCCGCTCCGAAACAGTTGGTTGTTATCTCAGGAGACCATCGACTCCACAAAGCTGCCCGTGTCCGTAAAGCGAAACCGATCGACAGCGAAGATTTCTATGAGGAATTGACACGCAAGTCGCGAAAACGATCTCCGCAAAAACAAAAACCAAATCCAGAGATTGAAAACCCTTTTTCAGAGGAGGACCTCAATCGAATCAACGAAATGCTCTCAATCCCCGACAATATTCCAACAGAACCCACAGACGAAGAATTGAAGTACTGGGAAGACAGAATTCGCGAACTCGACGAGGAATCGTAATTCCTTAGAAAATCAATGTGAAATTAATAGGAACCGCGGATGAACGCAGATATTTTGCATCCGCGTTTATCTGCGGTTCAATAATTTCCAGCTGGATTAGGTCAGAATTAGCAACAGCTCCCTTTAGAATCACAACAATTCGTGGTTGATGTTTCATTCTGTGAATCATTGGTATCGACGGGAATGATATTGCCTTGATACGGAGCTTTTGCGTAGCGATTGAATGTATTTTCGCTGACAGATTTCCGTTGACCGCGGATCAGGCGATTTCCATTGTCGTCAACCACTTCTTTCCAGGGACCTTTGTAGATCACTGTGTGAGAGCGATCCTTAACTGAACCAGTTTCCGGCTTGTAGGAACAAACTGTCATGCTGCGAAATTCAATCCCCTGCACGGTCATCCAGGGTTCAAATTGTCGTTCCAGAATTTCGCATCCGTAAAAACCTGCTTCCTCAAAGACTTGTAGAAATTCATCTTCCCGAAACGCTCCGCTGATACATCCACTCCACAGCGTCGCATCGTTCTGCAGTTCCAGTGGCACATCGACATCGCTGGTGATATCGCTGATGACTGCCCTGCCCCCTGGCTTAAGAACCCGGAAAATCTCCGCAAACAACTGCCGTCGTTTTTCTTTGCTCACCAGATTGAGCACACAATTGGAGACCACAACATCGACAGAATTCTCGGCGACAAGGGGATGATCTTCACGGAGGCTCTCAATCAGTTCCTGTGTTTCCAACCAGTCGGAACTACTTGAAACAGGCTTGGACTTCAGGCGCTCTTCCAACAGATCGAGATCGAGCTTGAGGTCTTCAATTTTCCCACGACGAAACGAGACGACATCGTAACCAAGTTTCTCCGACATCTCAGCTTGATATTTCCGAGCCAGCCCCAGCATCTCAAGATTGCAGTCGACACCAATCACCCGACCTGCTTTTCCGACAATTTGAGCGGCGATATAACAGATCTTTCCTCCACCAGATCCCAGATCGAGGACCATTTCGCCAGCGGAAACATGTTTCGAAGGATCGCCGCAACCATAGTCACGTTCGATGATTTCTTCGGGAATCATTTCCAGATATTGCCGATCGTAACTGACTGGACAGCACAAGGCCGCTTCCCGCTCCTGAGCCGCACCGGAATAACGATCGCGAACCGCTTGATCGACATTCAAATTTCCGGACTGAATCTGGATCAGGTTTCCGTTTGTTTCAGACATTTTGATTTTGCTTCTCTGAGTTGATAGTTCTGAATACTGACTGGAGATTTGCAAAACTCCAGAATTGATAAGGAGAGCGATGACAGATTTCAATTTCACATAAACATCTTAACCCGAAGCGTCAGTTTTGAAGTTGCACATTATTAAACAGGATCGTTGAAAACAAGAAAAATACGATGATAAATGGTGCCACGGCTCTGTGAGCCGTGCATTGCGTGATCTTATTATCTACCAACACTCATGTAGTAAAATCGCTGAAAAACACGGCTCACAGAGCCGTGGCACACTGGTGTTGATCATGTTTTAATTCATTTCACTGCAAAATGTGCAACTTCAAAAAGCCTCAGCGAGGGGACGGCTTCCGATTAGAATTTTAGTATAATTCTAGTTTCAAATCGTTTATTCCAATTTCTGCGATAACTGGTCAATGTGGCGGAAATGTAGGCTGATTTTCCACTTCGTCGACTATATTCTGCATGAACAACATGCAGCTGATTATGAATTCCACACTGGCCCCTCGCTGACGCGTCGGGGTATGATTTCACTGGAGTTCTGCAACAGACTATGAAATGAAACAATCGACTGTACATCGATCGTCCTATCACGAATAATAAATGAGGTGATCAGAAAGGCAAACGGATCGTTCGATTGCTTGTCCTTCCAATTCAGTCGCAAATGCGTTCGCATCTGCTATTCTGATCAATACTATCCTGTTTCCAATACGGTTTCCGTAATCTACCATACAATCAATACCAAGATTAAAAAGTTCTACTTCTGAACCATAAATCAGCAACACGATGGCCTTGTGTAATAATTTGTCCTGAGGGCACGTTATTACAAATCCACCATCTTAGAGGATAACACCATGGAATTAAGAATGTGTCCATCCTGCCAGCAGTCTGTGCTGGATGATGATGTCAAAGAGTGTCCGTTTTGTGGAGCCGCCATGGATGGCTCCTCAGGGCCGACAACACCAGCCAAACCAGCAGCACGAAAAAAAGAAGCGAGTGCTGATCAACCTCAGGCTCCTGCAAAAGCAGCTGAGCCTGTTCAGCAGAAAGAGGAAGATCCGTTCGCGGTTAAGCCGAAGGCTCCGAGGAAAGTGATTAAACTTCAGCGGAAGCCCACCGCAAAGGTAAATCACCGAGTCGTCTGCCCGATGTGTGATACTAATGGTTTTGGCACTGAAGCTGTTGCGGGTAAAGAAGTCAAATGTCCGAATCCTAAATGTCTGATGCCGATCTTCACCGCTCCCGAGCTTGAAGTTGTCGAGCCGGAAGAACCGAAGAAACCATTAGTGACACCCGTGCGTATTTTCAGTTTGGTGGCCGTGCTTGTGATGGCCGGGATTGGTATCTTTTTCTATGTCAACCTGCCACCTGCTCCAACCCCCGAGCCTGTTCCTGGTCCCATCGTCAATGATGGCAATGATAATATCGATCAAGTCGATCCCAAAAAGAACGATCCCGTTATTCCAGATGGTCCTCCCGCAAAACCACCTGTCGATATCGCGGCTCTCGAACAGACGATCTTTCAATCAAGCATCGATTCTGCCCTGCAACGTTCCGACAACCGCAGCAAACCTTATTGTCGCCAACTCAATGCCGAGGCTTATATTGCCAATGGCGATCTTGCCAATGCATTAAAACAACTTGAAGCCTTTGATGCCCTGGAAAGTGGATTGAACTATTTCAAAATCACCCCGCTCTCCATTATCGGGTGGTCTCATTTGAAGAAGGGAGATACCGCCGCTGCTAATAAATCGGCGGATGAAGCACTCTCATTCTCCAGCAAACTTCCGAAAACAGGAGCCGAAGCGGTTCGCCATGCTGTCGCACTCGGTTCATTGCTGGTCGCACTTGAACGATATGAAGATGCCCGAGCTCTGCTTGAAACCCGGGAAGATGTTCAGGATGTTGCTCAATCGGCTGCTCGCATTGCCATCGTAATCGAAGATGGAACATTCGCCCTCGATGAAAGCTACAACTGGCTTCCCAAAGTCCGCTGGACTTCACCCCTCTCATTCGCCACGGCCTACTCCGCTGCGATTCGGGGCTACTCAACACAAACAGCTGAATTTGTCAAAGCCCTCCAGGACCCGATGCGGAAAAGTGAATGCCTGGCGGCTTACGCAGCCGCTCAAGCGAATCTAGCCGTTCGATCTGGTGCCGCGTTTCAAATGGATGCACTCCCTGCCATTGAAGGAATCACTCCTGAAGATCAAAACCGCGCCCTGGCTCAAGCATTACAAAGCCTGAAAAAGGACGCCACTTCTGAAAAACTTTCCAATCAAGTGGCAACAGCCATGGAAAGCTGGCAAATTCCTGAGGCTGCAGTCATTCCAGAATTTCTCTCCATCTACAATGGCGACTATCAATTCGGAACCATTTCACACCGTGCCGCTGCCCATGCCCATTTGCTTCTGGCACGCTTTTATTCTCAAGCAGGTGAGAAAGCAAAAGCCTGGGAGCATGTCGAAAAAAGTCTGAAATATACGGCGACGATTGGGCCCTCAAAAGCAACTGCGGACGCTCTCGTTAAGGATGTCGACCAGAATCGAGCCTCGATTCAATCTCGATTAGCCAGCGAGTTGAACATCGAAGGCGATATTCGTCAACGAACCGCCTTCAATCGCTATCGAACCAACGCGACTTCGATTGCCAAAGAAGCCCAGAATCGAATCGATCTTGAGTCACAAATTTACGATGTGACACTCGACTGGGGACTTTCCGATCAATATTTCCAGGCCTTCAAAACTGACCTTCAAACGCCACGGACCGATAATTTCCGCACGATTCTTGAAAATAATCTCTCGACAGATGTGCTGTATTCATTACGCCAATCGAGTAACGACGCTGCGGTCAAAGAATATCTGGACGCCTGGCCATCAGCTGCCACTGGGAAGTCGCGACTGGAAAGCCGTCTCGAAATCAATCGGCTGGTCGATGCAGGAAATATTCCACAAGTACGACTTCTGATGAAACGAATCGATTTATCGCTTCACGATCCACTCATCGAACTGCGTTATGCCTGTCAGATAGCAGAACAGCAAAATTCTGAAGTCACCCTCGACTGGATTGCTGGAATGAATTCGATTGTTGACCAGGAAGTCGCCTATCGGTTTTCCAGTGTGAAAATGACACGCCGGGGCGAAATTGAATCGTTCTGGGATGCAAGTAAGAAACGCAATCTCTCTGCAACCGACAAATGCTCCCGCAATCTCGGATTGATAGAAGGGCTCAATTCGACTGACGTCTATCTACAGGAAACAGAAGAACCTCAGCCCGGAAAAAAGAAGCCATAGTTCAGGACATCTCCAATCCGACCTAATCTGTACAGTATAGAGAAGTTAGGACACGAAATGTCGACGAACGGTCTTTCCCCCGTATGGTTTATCCCATACACTGAGGAAAGATAGGGCATTCTGGATAACTAATTCTGAGAATGCCAGCTTGCTCAAACAACAAAATTATGATCCTTCCAGCGTGAGATAATGATGGCCATCAGGATAATGTTGCAGGAATGCCTTCTAAAAATGAACAGTTTTCGACTCCAAATTCTTATGGCATTTGCCGTAATTGCTTTCTCTTTACCCGTTTGCACTTTTGCTGCTGAAGAGGCGGAGAAAGAAAACAAAGTCACGATGATGATCATCGGGGCTGATCGCTTACTCGAAGATGTCGAGTATATGGTCCAGGATCTTGCGAGCCGAAATAAGATCTGGAAAGAGAAAGTCGAAGAAAATATCGAACTGTTCCTCGAAGGAATTGATCGGGAACAACCCGTTCGTATTGATGTCTTCTTTGACGAAAAAAGTGGCGAATTCTATCGTCCGTTTTTCCCGATTACGGACGTCAAAGATTTTCGCAATAATGTGGAAGCCTTTGGTGTCACCAATAAACCGATTGCTCGCGATGTGTACTCACTCGGAGATGCGTTTGAAGGGTTTATGAAAGTAGCAAAGGATTACGCGCTTTTTGCCCCGAAAGATCAGCGGGCCACCATCGACCCCAATGTTCCCGAGATTCAAGCTCCCATCGAACCACTCACAAAAGCAGATTACGATGCGGGTGTGATCATCAGTCACGACAAAGCCGGCATGGAAGCCCGCCGCAAAAGCATGGCTGAAGTTCGTAAGAACATCATTTCAGGCATCAAGAAAAAATCGACGGAATCCGTGGAAGAATTTGAATTCCGCAAACTCCTGGCCGTCAATCGGATCGACAATTTCGAAAGACTCTATTCCGAAGTCAAATATCTGGAAGCAGGCTGGGTCACAGAACCCTCTAAGAAGACGGGCGTCGGAACTCTGATACTTTCCGGTATTGAAGGAACCGATCTCGCAGGCACCATCGCAGCCATTCCCGAACTCAAAACATCTTTCCATACCATTCCCGAAACCAAAGATTTTGTTGCTTCAGGCCGTATGCTTTCCCCGATTTCTGCGGCGAATCAGGAACAGATCAAAGCGACCATCGAAGCGTATCAGCCTGTCGCCGAAATTCGGATCGATCGCAAGGAAGACCTGAATGACAAACAGAAAAAAGCGGCTAAGGATGCCATCGCCAAACTCATTCCCATTCTTGAAGATGGACTGACACTCGGTTCTATTGATGGATTCGTTGAATTTCGTCGTATCGAAAAAGATAACAGTAATTCTCTGCACGATATGGTCGCAGGTATGAATGCGAAGTCCGGGCGAGACATCGAAGAAGTCATCAAGATGCTGCCGGAAATTCGCGACACTTACAAAACAAAAATGGACACCGCCACCGTCGGTGATTTTCACTTCCATGAATTTGTGCTCGAAGACAACGTGCCACCGATGTTCAAATCACTGTTCGGCTCTCCCTGCCATTTTCATATCGCCACCAGTGAAAAGATGGTTCTCTTCAGCATCGGAGAGAAATCAAAACCCTGGCTCGAAGAGATGGTCGATCTGGTCATCAAAACCGAAGAACAAAAAGCTCCCGAAAATTTCTTCACCTTCAAAGGTCACTTCGGTCCCTTCGCCAAAGCATTGAGTGCCCGCAATCCGGGTGAAGACTTCGTCGAACTTCGCAAAGCCATCATCGAAGCGTTCTCTGAAAAATACACCGATGACTTCATCGAAATCTATGACAAACATGCCGATGGACAAATTCAGGGAACGATGACCGTCGAACCGGGTCTGTTGAGATTACTCGGAATTCTTGTTGCCAATTTTGCAGATGAAAATCTGTAAAACCCTTCACTCTCTCTTAAAATGACGCACTTGAGACACTCTCGGGTGCGTTTCTTTTTGCGCCCTGGCTGAATATTGTCACACTGACTGGACATCAACGATTTTCGATGAAACAATCGACGCAGATGGATAAGTTGACACACCGTTTTAGAGGTTTCACCACATGACCAGATTTTCGTTCTCCTCCCTTCAATCCTGCACCGCTTGCATGCTCGCAATATTCCTGCTGAATACAACAGGTGCAATGACACAAACCGTCCATGCAGATGAAGTTCTCGAAGCCGATGTTGTCATCTATGGCGGAACCTCCGCTGGCGTAGCCGCTGCGGTTCAATGCAAACGGATGGGTAAATCCACCCTGATCATCGAGCCATCCGCACATCTGGGAGGACTGACCACTGGTGGTCTCGGCTGGACAGACTCCGGAAATAAATCTGTCATCGGCGGCATTTCACTCGAATTCTATGAACGAGTCAAAAAGGAATATGACAAAGAGGAAACCTGGAAATGGCAGGAGAGCGATAAGTATTCGCGATATAACCCCGATGCCGAAGCGATCTGGGTCTTTGAACCTCATATCGCCGAGAAAGTTTTTAACGACTTGATCGTCGAATACGAAATTCCTGTCTACATGAATGAACGACTTGAATTGAAGGAGGGAGTCACAACAAAAGAGGGACAAATTGTTGAATTCAAACTCGAATCAGGAAAAACAGTTCGCGGCAAACGATTTATCGATGCCACCTACGAGGGCGACCTGATGGCCAATGCGGGTGTGAAATACACAGTTGGTCGTGAGGGGAACGATGTCTATGGCGAGTCTCTCAATGGTGTGCAAAAAGCTCGGACCGTTTCCCATCAATTTGAAGCCCCGGTCAGTCCTTATCGTACACCCGGCGATGCCAGCAGTGGCCTATTGCCCGGCGTACATGGAGAAGATCCCGGCGAAGATGGTACCGGCGACCATCGCGTTCAAGCCTACTGCTTCCGGATGTGCCTCTCGAATCATCCGGAAAACATGGTCCCCTTTCCAAAGCCGGAAAATTACAACCCGGAACGGTACGAACTACTCGCCCGCTATCTGGATACGGGTTGGAAAGGTGTCTTCAAGAAATTTGATGTCATCCCTAATCGAAAAACTGATACGAACAATCACGGCGCGTTTTCAACCGATAACATCGGGATGAACTACGAGTACCCCGATGGCGATTACCAGACCCGAGATAAAATTATCGCAGAGCATCGCGATTACCAACAGGGACTGATGTGGTTTCTGTCCAACGATCCCCGCGTCCCTGCAGACATTCAAACACAAATGCGGGAATGGGGACTGGCAGCTGATGAGTTCCTCGATAATGAACATTGGCCTCATCAGATTTACGTCCGCGAGGCTCGACGTATGGTCTCTGATTTTGTCATGACCGAACTCCATCTCCGTCGCAAAAACCCAACTCCCGACCCGATCGGCATGGGCTCCTACAATATGGACTCCCATAATGTGCAACGCTATGTCACTCCTGAAGGTTTCGCTCGAAACGAAGGCGATATCCAGGTCAACCCCGGTGGACCATATCCGGTCAGCTATCGTGCGATTGTCCCGATGAAATCGGAATGTTCAAACCTGCTCGTGCCTGTCTGCCTTTCCTCGTCCCACATTGCCTACGGATCGATTCGCATGGAACCGGTCTTCATGATTCTGGCACACTCAGCGGCTACAGCTGCCTGTCATTCTATTGACGATAACTGTGCCGTCCAGGAGATCGACTATAAAAAACTCGAAGAGAAGCTCCTCGAAGATGGTCAGGTTCTCGAATACTCAGGTCCTTATCGCGAACCTCGCGTTGGTATTGATCCAAAATCGTTACCCGGAATCGTCATCGATAATTCCCAAGCCAAACTCAAGGGAACCTGGACACATAGTGGCTCTGCTCCTGTTTTCGTGGGACCCGATTATCTGCATGATGGAAACACCGATCAGGGAGAAAAATCAGCCACCTATGAATTCCTGGTAACCTCAACTGGAGAATATGAAGTCCGCCTGGCTTATCCTCCCAATACCAACCGCGCCACCAATGTGACTGTCGAAGTCATCAGTGAAGCAGGACTCTCGACCACAAATATCAATCAACGTCTCGCACCCTCGATCTCGAAAACTTTCGTCTCGTTAGGAGCCTACGAATTCACCCCCGGCTCTCCCGGACGAGTCATCATCCGCAACGCCAACGCCGATGGTTACGTCATTGCCGATGCCGTCTGGATTGTGCCGGTTCAAACACAACCGTAAGCGACTCGATTAGGAGCAATACGAAAACTGATCATTCCTTAGCAAATTCCTGACAGGATATTCATGAAGTTTATCTATGGCTGATTATTTACTATGTTCTTTCGGAAATGCACTTGAAGGTTGCGACTATGGCAGATAATAAGCCGACAATAAATTCTCTTGATAAAACAGTGGTCGAAGGTCAGCAAAGTAAAGCGGCTTCTGAAGGAACAAAGAAATCTTCAAAACAGAAAGTTCAACAAATAGGTGACTTTCGACTTGTGAAGAAAGTTGGCCAGGGAGGAATGGGAGCTGTCTATCTGGCTCATCAAGTCAGCCTTGATCGCCGCTGTGCACTCAAAGTCATGTCGAACGAACTTTCAAAACGCAAGGACTTCGTCGACCGCTTTATTCGCGAGGCTCGCGTTGGTGCCAAAATTGAGCATCCCAACATTGTACGCTGCTATGCCGTGGGTGATTACAAAGGCATGCACTATGCTGCCCTGGAATTTATTGATGGATCCAGCATGCAGGATTGGATCAATACTCTCAAAACACTGAGTGTTGGCGACGCGGTGCATGTGACCATCGTCTGTGCTCAGGCCCTGGGTTTTGCACATAAAATGAATGTCATTCATCGTGACATCAAACCGGACAATATCCTCGTCACAAAAAATGGAGCCGTTAAAGTCGCCGATCTCGGTCTGGCAAAAGCTATCGACGAAGATCAATCGATGACTCAGTCCGGAACCGGTCTCGGCACACCCTTATACATGCCGCCCGAACAGGCTCGTAACGCAAAGTATGTCGACCAGCGCAGCGACATCTACGCTTTGGGAGCGACCTTGTATCGCTTCCTGACAGGTGTCCCGCCTTTCAAGGCCGATTCCACGATGGAATTGATTCTCGCCAAAGAGAATTCAAAATACACACCAGCAGCAAAACTGAATAAGCAAATCCCCGAACGGCTCGATCTGATCATCGATAAAATGATGGCCAAAGATGCAAAACATCGATATCAGAACTGCGACGAACTATTGACAGACCTCATGCCACTCGGTCTTGAAAATCCCTCCCTCAGTTTTATCGAATCCGACGAAAAGGTCATACTAGGAATGAACTCCGCTTCGGGGTTACAAAGCTCACCTTCGATGTCCAATGCGAAGAACATCGAACGGGAAGTCAGGATCCCCAAAACTTCTCGTGAAGAAGCCCGCGAACAACGTCTGGCAGCTGCAAAACTCGATGGGAATACCTGGAGGGTCTGTTTCAAAGACCGTACCGGTAAAGAGCAAATCAAAAAAATGTCGACCGATCAGGTCCATCGCGGACTGGCAACTGATCTGCTCGATGAAACCGCGAGGATTACGAAGAATCCTAAAATTCCCATGGTCGCCATCGGCTCTGTTCAGGAATTCAAAAACCAGGTTGGCGAAATCCTGATGAGAAAACAGGAAGGGAAAAAGAAAGAGGACATGAAGTCTATTTACGCTAAACTCGACCGGCAACACAGTCGTCGTAAATGGTGGCGGATCATCGAAAATCTCCGCGATGGAACTCTCGGCTGGATCAGTCTGGTTATCTGGATATGTATTGTTGGAGCAGCAGGCTTCGGGCTCTACCTTGGCGTCCCAATGGTATATGCCATGATCGCGAAAAACTTCGGTCTTTAGGTAATCCACTTCCCAAATGCTTCGATATGGGATCATCGCAAATTCAATCACATGGATGTAATCATACTAGCTGGAGGCTCCTCAGCCGAACGGGAAATCAGCCTGAAATCCGGCTCTGCCGTTCAAAATGCCCTCACATCTTGCGGTCACTATGTCGAAATGATTGACCCTGCGAACGTCGACATTCAGAGTCACACAATACGTCCCGATCAAATTGTCTTCATCGCCCTGCACGGAACATTCGGTGAAGATGGACAGGTGCAACGAATCCTTGAAGAACGCAATCTCTGTTATACAGGAAGTTCCCCCAACGCCTCGGCAGTCGCCTTCGAGAAATCTCAGGCCAAGCAACTCTTTTTGAACCACGCCATTCAGACACCCCGATACACTATTATCAGCGAACAGGATTCTCTGATTCAAAGAGAAGAACGGCTCTCCTCAATCTCCTGTCCTGTGTTCGTCAAACCAAATGCCCAGGGATCCAGCATCGGCGTTTCACGCGTCGAAAACCCCGGGCATCTTCAGCAAGCAGTTGATCTCGCAATGAATTACGGGACCTCAGTAATCATCGAAGAGTTCATTTCGGGCCAGGAATGGACCGTGGCACTCTTTGATGACATCACATTCCCGCCCATTCAAATTCAAACCCCACGCACATTTTACGATTATTCAGCCAAGTATCAGGAATCGAGTACGCAATACCTGATCAATCAGAATCAGGATGAGGCTCTGATTGAACGCCTGATCGCCGCTGCCCAAAGAGCTGCCAGAGCTATTAACACTTCTGGCCTGATCCGAGTCGATTTCATTGTTGACGATACCGGTCAACCCTGGTGTCTGGAAGTCAATACCATCCCCGGCTTGACTTCAACAAGCCTGGCCCCAAAAGCCGCGAGTCAACACGGGTGGACTTTTGAAACCCTCTGTGAAAAAATCTGCGAATCGGCTCTCAACTCCAGACCAACAAAAACCTGAGAAGATCGGGATCGTGTATCATTTCCCTCGGGAGCGATAAGCCAGATAACTGCCCAGCGTTTTCGCGAACGATTCGTCCGTTTTCACTTTCAGTAAATCGACTCCCGATTTCGTGCACATCTGGGAGACTCGCTTCATAAACTTCTCATACTGTTCCAGATAATGCCGCCGCAGGCGATGCGGATCAACCAGCAGCCGCTCGTTCGTCTTTTCCAGATTGTGAAATTGCGTCGGTCTGCTGAACGGAAACTCTTCTTCTTCCGGAGCGACAATCTGCACAACAACCACATCGTGTCGATAATGTTTGAAGCGTTTAATAGCCGTCTGCAATGGCTCGATTTCATCGAATAAATCACTGAGCAGTACGATCAGGCTCCGCCGTTTGAGCCTGGGAATAACATCTTCAAAGACTTTTCCCAAGCTCGTCTCGCGTCCGGTTTTTGCCTGCTCCAATGTTTTTATGAGCCGAGGAAACTGAGTCGCGTTCATGGAAGGTTCGATCAGTTCCCGTAACTTATGATCGAACAGACATAACCCCACGGCATCCCGCTGTTTCAATAACAGATACGCCAGCACGGCTGTCATCTGTCGTGCATAATTGAATTTGGTATCGGTCGATTGTCCATACCCCATGCTGCCGGAAGCGTCGAGCATCAGATAGCAGCGCAGGTTGGTTTCATCTTCATACTCTTTGACGAAATATCGCCCAGTCTTTCCGTAAGCCCGCCAGTCGATGTGCCGAATTTCATCCCCGGGATAGTATTGCCGATGCTCGACAAACTCGACACTACTCCCCTTAAAGGGACTTTTATGCTGTCCCATCATGTAACCTTCGACAACCAGCCGGGCAATCACATCGAGCCGCCCGAACTGCATCAACGTGCTCGGATCACCAAAAGCTGAGAGTTCGGGATTGGTTGTCGACATGGCGTCCAATATCTCAAGACAGCAACATGAAAAAAGTAAACCTGTAGGTCAGGCACCACCTGACGAATTCAACATTTGCCTGCAACGAGGCGATGTTAGTCCCACATATTTCCACAAGCACGAAGCGCAAGCGAGTGTGTCCAATCAAGGATGATCATCGACTTACACACTCGCTTGCGCTTCGTGCTTGTAATCTTTAATCAATCATACAACGCCCTGCCCCAAAAGAAAAACCGCCGGGAAGTAAAACTCCCCAGCGGTCTACAATCTCAGGCGAAACGCGTGATTTTAGAAGTTGCTGTCTTTAATGACATTCTGACCGTACTTAGTACCGGCAGGAGTCATAAGTCGTGCATAGACGGCCTGATTCATTGTAGCATTCAAGCTACCTGCATGACCATCACAGTAGAAGACATTGACGTTTCCACCAACATGGTTTGAAGATGGACGCCAAGGACGTACGAAGCCAGGACTAGGAGCACTAATTTGAGAATACCCTGCATTGTAACCTGTTGAAGAAAAGTCTTCACTTATAGATAATGCAGTGTTTTGGGCTCCTGCAGTGGTGTCATCATAGCGTCCGACACCAGCAGGATCAGCAGATGCCTGTGTCGGAATAAGACCTGATGTTGGTACCAGTAATGCGAAAGCTATCTGACCAGTTTTGTTAGAACTCCAAGATCCAGCATCTAGATTTTCTGAGAGCATCATCGTTTGGGTTTGACCATCGTTATTTGAAATAAAATCTAAAGTAACAATTGATCGATCTCCACCAGCGTCTCGCCAGAAAACACCTGTTGACTGACTGATTCGTGTCGCTAACGCGTCGGATTGAGCGAGCCCTGTTGATGAATTCGCATCAGTTTTCCCATCTCTCCAATCAATGTTGTTGAAATTGTGTGATTGATCGTTTATTGACCCCCATTCGGTTCCCGGAGGGGTTGCAGTTGGAGGGAAAGCACCTGTGTAGGGTGCATAACCTGCATTAGCAACATAGCTCAATTGACCATCAATCTGAAATGCCGTGTCATCATCTGGACAGGAAAATACAGCAATCTGAGTAGCCCACAAAGTTGCATGTGTTTGAGTGCCAGTAGTCACTTCATCCTTAAGAAGTAGGCGTGCTAATGCAGCATTATCCAGCATCGGCAACAGAGACACAGGCCAACCATAAGCAACCTCAACACTTGAGGAATTCAAATAAGTATCTTGCCCAGCCAGCTTCGGCAATCGTCCACCACTCTGAGAGGAAAAGTTCATCACAGCCGTACCGATGTTGCGGATGTTATTGATGCATTGCAGGTTTCGAGCTGCAGCTCGGGCGCCTTGGATACCAGGGAGAATCAATGCGGCCAGGGTCGCGATGATGGAAATCACGACCAGCAGTTCGATCAGTGTGAAGCCGCGTCGGCGTGCTTGCGCGACACGGACTGTGTTGCGAATGTTCATTACAGTGCTCCTTTAAACTCGTAAAATGTAGTAGTTCTGCCTCGGAAAGTGGCTAAGGCCCGGAACACCGCTTTCCCAAATGCAATTTGCCCGCAAAGACAGTAAAAAAATGAATTTCAAAGAACGCCACCGAATTCAACCAGGAATTGGTCAAACCCCCTCGGCAGCTGATTGAGAGATGTTATCCGCCCACCAAAACAGGCAGCAGATTTTCAGTTGTCATATCCTTTCCCTATTATGTGTGATCCCGCCCCCAAAAATCCAGTGCAAAACCGCTCTTCATCGAAAATTAGTGCAACGCAAACGCCCAAATGCAAAGATGTTACTCATAATGATCGTTAAATCTCGGAAAACGATCTCCAAAAACCTCAGCTTTCGGCTCTCCGTCTTCCGCATTAGTTCAAAACCTTCCGCAGCAACACGAATTTCCGCCAGTCAAACGACTGCGACCGAGGATCCCAGGCTTCTTCGAGTTTTGAACGATCGATCACGAAGAATGCTCTTTGAGGATCATTTTCGCCTCCGCTCAACTCTCCACCCACCTGGACATTCCCAAATTCATCCTCTGCAGCCTCATGAAACTGCACGTGAATCCAGCAATAGTAAACATTACTGCGAACCGTCGCATTATTGGCAATCTTGTTCAACAGACGATTACGGGTATGGAAATCGACAGCGTTCGCATTGGCTATCGATGGGAAACTCGCATCGTTATTCGTGCGAGCCTCAAACAGGCGACGCCGACCAACCGCATATTTCTGTCTATTTTCTTCTGATTCAAGCACACCTGTTCCATTATCCAACATATCATCCCATATACCACTGACACCAATTCTATTATTGTTTTCTGACATTGGTCCAATTCCCGTAAATGATGGTCCTGTGGACGATAGACCACCATCATCTGTCAACGGCAGAGACCTCAAGAACGTATGTTCGACAGGTGAAGCCTTATCGTAATTCGCACCGAGATTACTTTCCGGCAAATAGCCCAACGGACGGAACGGTCGCGATCCAGGAATCCCCGGCAGTGGTGCATCCGTGTAAGGATCGATCCGATCGCGGCTGTAAATGTATTGTGTGTACCAGTTACGAGCCGCTTCATTAGGATCCTCTGTCATAAAATAAGGCAATCGCTGCTTGTCATCATCACTCGAACCGATGATTTGAGCCGGTGTCGGGAACGTATCCAGGTGATAATCATCATCGACCAGACCCGCAAACACAGACGGATGTCGAATCGTATTCAGATTGATTTTCCCCGGTGAGCGCGGCATCGGCAGATTATCCCGAATCGCCTTCTGAGACCCATCCGGCACCTCCAGAAATTCGAGCAAGCGATACCACCGATTATCATCCGTAACGTCTGCTGGTGTCCCAGGATCAGTCACCGCGAATTTCGTAAAGGCCGTGTGCAATCCACTCATTCCATTCGCACCGTCAGTAATTGACTCCGTCAACTGTCCCGGCCCCACAATCGGCACACTCATTAATTCGTAGACCGAAGTGAAATCACGATCAAAATGTGGCTGCCAGAGTGTGAATGTATTGACACTGTTTACAGTTGGACAATTCGAGTTCTCAGCAACATACGGAACGTAAGGTGCACTCGGGTAAGCGGAAATATCCTGATTGTCGTAGGCCAGTGGCGTTTGAGGACCAATCGAATGCCGACGTGGCCCAGAGCCTTCATTGTTCTCTCGATTCCCAGGAATGGAATCCCAACCATCTTCACGAGACAGTCGATTAAATGGTTGTGGTCGTTCTAAACTTTTCTGATTATCGAAGTCCGATAAGTCGATGTCGAGAGTACCGCTATTATCCATGATCGGATCAACGCTCCCATCCCTTTTCACGAACATATAGTCCACAGGAACCCAGGGATTAGAAACTTCACTACTATAAGCACCATCTCCGTTTATATGGCAACGTCGTTCGAGCACGATTTCAAATTTGTCACGAGTCTCTCCACTGAGAAAGTTTTGTGGACTACTGCTATTTTTATTCGTGCGGTATCCGCTGTGTGCAGTATGATTCACATCAAGGTGACAAACTGGTTCGGTATCACCATCATTTTGTTGTTCTCGACTCGGGCAGAGCACTTCATCTTGCTCAATGGTTCCGTTGTTATCTTCATCCAGCATGACTGCCGCAGGGAGTGAATCATCTGCATCATCATGGGCACCCACCCAGAAATTGGTCCCGGATGGGATTCCTGGAATCGCCCCCGTGGTATTGAAGGCTACCCATTCATCGTCTGTTTCATTATCTCCAGAATTCCCGTTGGTATTCACTCGAAAATCATCTTCGCCAACAATCCGTCGGATTCTCCAGCTATCGGTTTTATAATCCACCAGAAACGGAGAGGAATTTCGCAACTCCATGATCAAAAACTGAATAGGAGTTCCGGCGGAATCATTCCATGGCGTTTTCGGGCTATCCATCATTTCAGTACGTTCAATTTGCACAAAGTATGTCTCGCTGAAGGTCAACTGCTGCGACTCGACACCAAACAGACGGGCCGCTTCTGGAAGTTCGGTCAGTTGTCCATTCGCATCTTTTTCACCCGTGATATCCCATCCATCAGATAAATCAGTATCGAAAACGAATTCCGTGATGACATTGTCACGATCCAACGCATCGACATAATTCACAGCAAACTGTGCCATCGCCTGCAAATGATCATTGACCTCATTGCCAACTGGATTTCCCTCAAAATCAAGTGCATCCTCATCGAGGACAGAAGGATCGTAAGCATCGGGATCCTGTGTCACATCGATCGTATCATCACCGGCTCCCAGGGTATAAAGCAGCACATAGATATCCCGTGCCAGTCTCTGGCGATCATATTTCGCCCACCATTCCTGAGCAAATTTATCATTCGCGATACTCTCAAACGCAACCGGCTCACTGCCCGGATCATACGACTTGACCACGGAGTTACTCGGATCATACATCAAATCCATGAGACCTTTAGGGTCTGGATCCCCTGTTTCAAACACCGGATGCGGTGTCAAATGTCGATAACGGAAATCCCCATCGCGATCCTTATCCAGCAATCGATTAATAATCAACCGGCGTTGAGGCAGTGGAAAGTTGGCAAACACTTCGTCGCGGTTCAACTCAATTGAAATCCACTGACGCAGTTCATCGCGGAAAGGATCATTCGCAGAGAAGCGAGTGGCATTCCCAAATTCCGGCGGAAAGGCCAACCGGGTATTGTCGTTATTGACCGGGCTGAATTCCCAGGCGCGATTCGAAGTGCCATCATAAGCACCATTATTAATATCCATGATCGCACCAACCGCTGGCGAAAATGCAAACTCCCAGCGATCCCAACTGTCGGTCGTGAACTGACTTCGCAGCCACCAGCTGTCATCGATATCGTTGGTCGATGTGGAGAGGAAATTCGTCCTTTCAAAGTTGAATTTCACCAGCTTCTCCAATCGAGAAGCGGCTGTGCTGGCTGCAATTCCCCAGTCAGCATCGTTCATATGCAGGAACTGCATTTCACCAACGGACAACGTCGCGTCATCATCCAGATTCCGGAAACTCGGCTCCACAATAATCTCATCCGGCTCATCGGCCAGGAATAGATTGTCTGCCGAATTCGATGTTTTCGGCTGCAGTAAAGCCAGGGTTCCATCACTCTTTTCGGCTTCCGTATACGGCTGGACTCCCGTCGCTAATTTTAAATCA
>TARA_R100000789_G_scaffold26354_1_pt1 | contig 31119 bp, 24 predicted proteins | sample TARA_R100000789 | Tara Oceans TARA_R100000789 (sample SAMEA2623403) | marine metagenome | biome: marine biome (ENVO:00000447); feature: mesopelagic zone (ENVO:00000213); material: "saline water (ENVO:00002010), including plankton (ENVO:xxxxxxxx)" | depth 450 m
AGACTCGGCCCAGACCGGACCTTGCTGCACTTTGCGGCGAAAGGCGGCTCCGAGCCCGAATTCCCAAACTTCTGTGACGCGACAAAAATCGGCTTCTGGGCGAGCGAACAAAAAATGACTTTGCTGAGGAAGGTTCTAGCGATGCCCCTGTTGAAGGTCTGCCTTCCTTAACCTCTCTTGGGGTATTGGTGGTCTGAGAAAGGGAGCCGGAGTCACCAACCTTGTAAGTCGGACGCTGAGAGCCTAAGTGGTTGTTACGAAAGTTGCGGTTCTCTGCGGCGTAGGCGCATCAGCCTGCAAGAGCGAACCACAACCCTTCATCATGAAAATTCAGCTGTCACGGCCTGTAGCAGGGCTCTGATGTTTGGGAAGGTTGCCGATGTCATCGCGCACGACCACGTCAGTTGTGGCATTTCTTCCTCCGTTTGTGGTCGCAAGATACATGGACGAACTGCCCGCGGGCGACTGCGGAGTGTTGGCCGACGATGACGTCATGCTGAGCCACAGCTCTGCGGTATATCGACAGACAGCGACGTTTCTATTGATCAATTGGCCCGCTGGAAAGTCAGAGCTGCGCGCAGTGGACCACCGAGACCTAGAGTTGGCAGTGGCGCAGGATCACGCCAACGCAACTACAAACGTAGTCAAAAATAGTGCGGCGGCGCTTTCTCCGTCAGAGGATTGAAAATGAAATTTCCCGAATGGACGAAACCCGGTGTTTACGGTGCCTTGGTTGGGGCAGTAGCTGTCTCTATTCTTGGCTTCACATGGGGCGGCTGGACGACTGCAGGTAGCGCGGAGGAAATGGCTGATAGCTTTGCCGCAGAGCAAGTCACTCTGGCGATGGTGCCGGTTTGTTTGGATCTTTCAGAAGCTGATGCAGAACGCACCGCAAAACTAGTGACACTACGGGAAGCTTCAAGCTTTCAGCGACGCAATGCGATGATGGAAACAGGATGGGCCACGTTGCCGGGCACTGAAGCCCCGAACCGTGATCTGGCCAACGCATGTCTTGCGAAGCTTGCGTTAGATGGATCGTAAATCACAACTCACAAAGCCTCGCGGTCCACATTCAATCGCTGCCTTCGTCCCTAGGCAAACACCATCAGTCATGGCCTTATTTGTCGGTTCAATTTTCGCGGTCATGCTTTTTGCACTACCTGCCTTTGCCCAAACCGACACACATCCAATTCCTGAGAACGCCAGTGCCAAAAGGTACGGTGATGGATGGGAGTGCAACGTTGGCTTCCGGCTGAACGAAAATGCCTGCGACGCTGTGGTCGTGCCGCAAAACGCATATGCCACGAACCGGTCCTACGGTCCCGGATGGGAATGTCTGCATGGGTTTCGCAAAACCGATGACGCTGAATGTGTTGCGGTCGACGTGCCCGAGGGTGGATTTTTGGACCCGTCGGGCGAACGGTGGCGTTGTTTGCGGGGCTACACCAAGGTTGATGGTGCATGTCAGGAGATCGTGCTGCCAGCGAATGCGTACTTGGCAGATACCTCAGATGGCTCCAACTGGACGTGCGAACGCGGGTTCGAACTGACTGGCGACCAGTGTACTGCCATTGTGGTTCCGGCCAACGCCTTTCTGAACGGATCAGAATACGGTCAGCCCTGGACATGTGAGCGCGGCTTTATTGAGAAGACTGGTCTGTGCGAAGCCGTCGTGATCCCCGAAAATGCATATTTTGACGACGCAACCTATGGCTCTAGGTGGAAGTGTGATCGTGGATATGCCGCCTCTGGCGAGACATGTGAGCTGACTGTTGTTCCTGAAAACGCGCATCTGGACAGATTGGGCAACCGCTGGGAATGCGACAGGAATTATCAAAAATCCAAAGGGCAGTGCGTGCTGAGCAACTAGACGCGAGCCACGGCACCTACCCGCTTCAACATGCGCAGGTGAGGACGTTTCTGTCCTCCGCGCCATCGTATCAAGGGAAATCAAATGGAAACCAAATCTGACACAGTCGATACCATCCGCCGCCCCATCAGGGGGCCGCAAGCGCCACCAATAACACAGATCAAACCCGCAAGTTTGACGTCAGGCAAGCAGGTCACAGGCTCACCGACGGCAGTCGTCTACTGTGAGGGAAATTTCGCGCAAATTGATGGCAAGACTGCGAACGGCCTTGTCCGCCATTCACAAGCGTATCGCATCCTTTCTGTCATCGACAGCACCTATAGCGGACAAGACAGCGGAACCGTTCTTGACGACACAATCAACCACATTCCGATCGTTGAACATCTGGAGGCAGCCGTTGCCCTTGAAGCCGTCATTCCCGATACGCTCATCTATGGGATGGCTCCGTCAACGGGGCGTCTTTCGACCGCAGACCGAGGCGTAGTTCTGCAAGCGATCAAGCTTGGCATGAACATCGTAAGCGGGCTGCATGAATATCTGAGCGATGACAGCGAAATAGCCAATGCTGCTTTGGTGCGAAATGTCACGATCCGCGACATCCGCAAGCCGAAACCCAGCAAGGATATGCGCCTGTTCGATGGCAGTGTCGCTGGTGTAAAAGCGCTGCGGATTGCCGTTCTTGGTACTGATTGCGCGATCGGCAAGCGAACAACGGCAACCGTTTTGGCGCGGGCTCTGAATGCGAAGGGCATTAAGACAGTGCTTGTCGGCACAGGCCAGACCGGCCTGATGCAGGGCGCAAAATACGGTATTGCTATGGATGCCGTACCGCCTCAATTCTGCTGCGGTGAACTTGAAGGCGCGATTGTAGCGGCTTCTGAAGCGGAACAACCCGATGTTATTTTGATCGAAGGCCAGGGTGCATTGAGCCATCCCGCGTTTTGTACATCTGCCTTTATCTTGCGGGGGAGTCAGCCAGATGCCGTCATCCTTCAGCACGCGCCGAAACGTGTCCATCGCTGTGACTTTCCCAATATGCTAATGCCATCTGTAACAAGTGAAATTGAACTAATCGAAGCCTTTGCCGATACAAAGGTCATAGGTATCACGCTCAATCACGAGGGGATGTCTGAGACCGAAATCACCGACACCATCGCGGCGCAATCACAGCAACTTGGGCTGCCGGTAACAGATGCATTGGTCCGACCGACTGCACATTTACTTGCGATGGTCGTCGCCGCATTCCCTGGCTTGACACAAAGGCCGTCTATGGCCGCAATATGAGCTGCCCGCGCATCGAGGTGGATCTCAGCAAGATACGTCGCAACACGCAGACCCTTGTTGAGCGCTTGGGCCCTCGTAGGATCGGCGTCACTGGAGTGACCAAGGCTGTCTGTGGGCATCCTGCGATCGCTCAAGCCATGCTTGATGGCGGGGCTGTGGGGCTTGCCGATGCGCGGATCAGAAATGTGCAAAGGTTGCGTGCGGCAGGCATGACAGGCCCCATCACTCTGATCCGTTCGCCGATGTTAAGCCAGGCCGATCAAGTCGTTCAGTCCTGTGATGTGAGCTATAACACGGAGATCTTGGTCATTTCGGCGTTGGCTGCCGCCGCGATCCGCAATGGTTCCGTCCACGGTGTTGTCCTAATGGTCGAAATGGGTGACCTTCGCGACGGGATATCACCCGAGAACCTGCCAGATATTGCGAAGCAAGTCATGCAATTGGCTGGGGTTGCGTTGAAAGGGATAGGCGCGAACTTTGCCTGTCTGAGCGGGCTTAGCCCGACTGCTTTGCAAATGGCCGCTTTTTGCGACCTCGCGAATGAGATCGAGAGTATATGCGGCCCAATCCTCAAGATCGTGTCTGGTGGCAACTCAGCCAACTTACCCTGGGCGCTTGGTGAACGCGCGACGGGTCGTGTCAACGACCTCCGTCTGGGTGAGGCGATCCTTCTGGGTGTTGAGCCAGTGTCTGGGAACCAGATCGGGGGGATGCACACGGACGCCTTCACTCTTGTTGCCGAAGTTATCGAAACGGATGCAAAACCCCCGCCTTCCCCTATCGCCCTGATCGATCCAACTACAGAACGACTTCGCATTGTGACAACCAGTGCGGCCTCTGCGCGCATGATCCTCGCGATGGGACAACAGGACACCGACATCCCGGGGCTTTCAATGCCTGTAGGTTGCACATTGATCGGTGCAACCAGCGATCATCTTGTCATTGGTTCGCCCCGAACCCTGCCAAAGCTGGGTTCCGAAGTGAGGTTCCAGATGAATTACAGTGCGTTGATGCATGCCATGGCCGCGCCGGACATCAAAGTAGAACTCATGGGCAATTCGTCCACACGACCAACACGGCACACTCAAGGCAAGGTCGGTCACTTCGCGCGAGTTTGAAAGACCTTGCTTGGTCCAGACGACGCTAAACCACAAAGGAATTTGAAAAATGACGAAACTCACAAAAAACACTCTGTTCAAAGTGTATGACTCCAAACCCGAAACCCCGATGGAAAAGACGACGCGTGTTGTCAGGCAAATGGTCGACGAAGAAACGGAACAACGTAACGCCAGGAATTCCCGACTGCGCAACGCCCGCCTTGAAAGAGAAGCGAACAAGCCACCTGTAACCAAAGCTTCAGAAGCGTCCAAAGCGCGCCGCACGAAGGCCGCTTCAACGCAGTAGTTGAACTTCGGCCGTTTTGTGTGCGTTAGTGCTCCGCTGGGAAACAGGCACTTCAATCCTGCTGGAATCGGCCAGGGCTGTTCCCAGAACTTCCAATCGACGCAGCCGATCACAAGGATCCATCCATGACAGACGCAAACCGTTCCCCAGAAAAGATCCACTATATCTGCCAGACTTATGTTGTAACCAAGGCTGGACGCACTGGGCAGACAGGCCTGAAGATTGCCAAGCAATTTGAATATTCCACAGCGTCGGAAGCAACAAGCAGAGCCGAACGAGAGGCACTATCCGAGGATTGCACAGGCGCCGACGCCTACATGGTCACCGAAGATCCAACCAGTGGCGAAGTCGGCGACCCGAGCTTTCTTGTTAGGCTAGGTAATGTCCCCGAGTTGGCCGACTTTTAGGATCCTCAAAATAGCCGCGCCCTGCCCGGAGTTCGTATCCCTCAAACGTGACAATACGCTGGTTAGCAGCAGTTCTGGAGGCGAGGCGCCTCCTCGATCCAAGCTGTGCAAACCAAAAGCAGCCATTGGATCACCCGCCGCCAACGGCAGCTTTGTCCCGCGTCTCGTTGGTTCCAGCATCGCTCAGCTAAAGTACAGTCTGGATTTGACTTGTAAAATCTAGATTGAACGGCCGCTTTGGTGACACGTCTGCATAGCGGCGGCAAGCGTGCCGCACGCGCGAGAAAATGCTGTGTCAGCGAAGTGGGAAAAACGAATGACTGGAAAGGCGCTTTGTCCGCTCAGCAAACCTCTGCACAGATCGCAGCGAAGGGCAGCTCTCCGCCGTCAATGTCCGAATCGTCCTGAACTTCTAAAGCATGGAAAGCAGTAGTGTTGCCAACACTTGGCAACACCTGGTGCCTGTGGGTCCGGACCCAAGGGTCTGCCTTTGGGCTGGGGCGCGGTTTGCACCCTTGGTCCAGCCAAGGGGAAACTCCTGGTCACTGCGGACCGTTTCCACCCAAGGAAAGGCCAGTATCGACGTTTTGTAGTCACAGCGAACAAGCCAAGGGATCAGTCCTGTGCCATGATCCGCGCCCGACATCCGCATCTCTCGAAAGATCACGCATGTTAACACAGCGGCCCCGAGATGGATAAAAAGCCCTTGGTCCGAGGAAGTCCGACGCAATCCCTGTTCAGGTGGGGGATGCCTTGGGGGATTGGATTTTCAGACAATAGATTTTAGTGAGTTAAAACAGTCTCTTGATCGCGACTTATGGCGGAGAGGAAGGGATTCGAACCCTCGAGACGGTCTCCCGCCTACACACTTTCCAGGCGTGCGCCTTCGACCACTCGGCCACCTCTCCGTCGACCCGTTTAGCAAGGACCGGGTGGGGGCTGCAAGGGGCATTCTGTGCGAAAACGTGGGCCAGGATAGCGAGAAAACTAACCCATTTGTGCCGACGCACCTTGGCAAACAGACGAACACGTCAAGATTTGACTGGCGGGGCGACGGTTCGAATGGGCAGGATCAGAACAGTTCCGCGGCAATCGGCTGCGGTTTTTCGATTGAACCAAAGCCTGCGGCCAAATTGATATCTCTGTGCGATTGTGCGCCAACCAGGCGCTTCACTGACAAACGGTCAACATTGACTAGGCCTGAACGGTTCGGAGGGACCGAAATCCGCAGCATTTCCGCGGGGAAGTTGTCCCCGCGCGGCTCTGCGTATGCCAATCCGGTCTACATTGATCCAACGGACGTGTGGCTCAAAATGCTGATGAGGCAGCCAGCCTAGGTGCCATCGATCAAGCCAGTATTGCAGATGCAAGGACCTTTCAGCGCTGAACAACAGGGAGCGGCGGCGCCCCCGAGACGGATCCTGAATGATCATGCCGCAGGACCTGTTGTTTTGTGGCTTTTTAGAAAGGCGTGCCTGTGCCATTGATCCCTCCATGGCGCAGGCATCCGAACCCTATCTGATCGCAGTTGATGGCGGCGGCTCTGGTTGCCGCGCGGTTGTCGCGACACACGCAGGGCAAGTGTTGGGCGAGGGATCTGCCGGACCGGCCAATGCGACAACCGACCTGGTTCAGGCGATTGGTAATTCGCGGCGCGCTATCGGCGCGGCACTGCATGCGGCGGCGCTTTCCCAAGATGCACTGCAGACGTCTGTTGGGCATCTTGGGCTTGCTGGCGCTTTGACGAATGAGGTGGCTTTGCGGATCGCGGCGGATTGCGGAGTGCGCCGGGTGACAGTCAGTGACGATCTTGAGACGGCGGTTGCCGGCGCATTTGGCACAAGGGACGGCGTGCTGGTCTCGGTCGGGACCGGATCGGTTTTGGCGGCGCGGCAAGGCGGCGCACTGGTCCGGCTAGGTGGGTGGGGGTTGCAGGTTTCAGATCAAGCGTCGGGCGCATGGCTGGGGCGGGCGCTGCTGGAACGGGTCTTGTTGTGTCATGATGGGCTGGAGCAGCACTCTGCTCTGACGCTCGAGGTGCTGGAGAACACCGGAGGAACGGCTATGTCCATCGTAGGTTTTGCGTCCACTGCGCGACCCGCGGATTTCGCGAGGTTTGCGCCGCTTGTCGCGGCGGCACCGCAGGATCGCCACGGTCGTGCGTTGATGCAGGACGGTGCAGAGTATCTGCGTCGCGCGCTGATGGTGCTGGACCCGGACGGGACCACGCCGGTCTGTCTGACAGGCGGCCTGGGGCCGGTCTATGCCGACTGGTTGCCCCCGAAGATACAGGCGCGCCTTGAGGCCCCCGCAGGTACGGCGCTGGACGGTGCCTTGCAGATGGCCCGCGACGCGGCAGAGCGCGGCGAATGATCCGGATCATCTACAGCGGCGCGCAGGTTTTTGACGGGGCGACACTGCACAAGGACGCGGTTCTAGTCATCGAGGATGGTGCGATGGCGGCCATCTTGCCGACCTCTGACGCCCCGTCCGGTGAGGTTGTGGTCCTGGACGGGGGCGTATTGACGCCCGGTTTTGTGGATTTGCAGGCCAATGGCGGTGGTGGCGTGATGTTCAACGACGAAACCAGCGTCGATGGGTTACGCGTGATCGCCGCCGCCCATGCCGCAACCGGGACGCGGGCTTTTCTGCCTACGCTAATCACCGATACACCCAATCGCACCCGCGCTGCGATCGACGCGGTTGTGGCGGCCATCGCCGACGGCGTGCCCGGCATCGCGGGTCTGCACCTGGAGGGGCCGCACCTTGCCGTTGCGCAAAAGGGGGCCCACGACGCGGACCTGATCCGCCCGATGACGGATCAGGACGTGGCCGTTCTGGAAGACGCGGCGCACAGGTTGCCCCTACTCAAGGTGACCGTCGCGCCAGAAAGCACGCGTCCCGCGCAGATCGCGCGGTTGGCGCGGGCCGGGGTGTTGATTTCGCTGGGACACAGCGATTGCAGTTACGACACCGCATTGGTCGCCTTTGCCGCTGGTGCGCGCTGTGTCACGCATCTGTTCAACGCAATGAGCCCACTGCGGCATCGCGCGCCGGGTCTTGTCGGAGCGGCACTGGATACCTGCGGGATCTCTGCGGGCATCATTGCCGACGGCGTCCATGTTCATCCTGCTGCGATACGCGCTGCGGTTGCGGCCAAGCGTGGATCGGAACGTCTTTTCCTGGTGACCGATGCCATGGCCTCGCTCGCCTCGGAGTTGCAGGAGTTTCGGTTGGGCGGGCGTCGTATCCTGCGCGGTGAGGGGCGGCTGACGTTGGAGGATGGCACTTTGGCAGGGGCGGATCTGACAATGCCGCAGGCGATCCAAGTGCTGACGCAAGAGGTGGGCGTACCGCTTGCTCAGGCGTTGAGTATGGCGACGACGATCCCCGCGCGCCTGCTGTCGGGTTTCCCTGCCACGGCATCCGGTTTTCGCGCGCCATTTATCTATTTGGCGGAAAATGGCGGCGTATCGTCGCCAGAGGAAACAGCAGGGATGGTTGATCCATCATTCTAATCGCATGACGTAGGGTGATGTTTTTTTACGCTTTTCATTGAGCGCCTGGAATTTATGCTAAGAAAAGCGTTATTTCCGATTTTTCAATAAGGTAAGAAGACGTGAGTTTCCGACCTTTCAAGTGCCAATGTAATCACAATCTCCGCTATGGCACAAAAACGTGCAGCTATTGTTTCCGCCCTACTCCGGTCTGGAACCGCTGGTGGCTACCTTTTGTCCTTCTCGTTTTGGTCGGCGGGATTGTCTTGGTCAACTGGTCGTGATCCGCGCACCGCAATCGATCTGGTTGTGGTTGAATGGGGTGCTGAACTAGCGTAGCGGCGGACACATCGGGCAGGAGATATGACATGCGTCTGACCAGACGAGAATTTGCGCTGGGCGTAGCGGGTTTTGGGCTGGCCGGATGCCTGCCCGGCGGGGGGGCGATCCCGCAGGTGGCGCGCCCCGATCCAGAGCTAGAGCCGGGGCTGCGTCCGCAACCCAATCCAGCGTATGATCAGTGGGTTGCCGCGTTCAAGACGCGTGCAATGTCTCAGGGCATCACCCAAGGGACGCTGGACCGTGCCTTTCGCGGGCAGGGCTTTTTGCCCGGCGTGATAGAACGTGACCGTAACCAAACGGAATTCAACCGCACGCTTGAGGACTACATCGCCATCGTCGCGCCAGAGGAAAAGGTTGCATTCGGCCGGACGGCTTATGCCCGGCAACGCAGCGCGCTTGCCCGGGTCGAGGAACAATACGGCGTTCCGGCGGAAATCATGGCCTCTTTCTGGGGGGTCGAGAGTTATTTTGGCACCAAGCGCGGCAAGATTCCGGTGATCTCTGCAACCTCGACCCTTGCGTGGGAGGGGCGGCGCGGTCGCTTCTTCGAATCGAACCTGATGGACGCGCTGCGAATCGTACAGACGGGGGACGCGCGCCCCGACCAACTGGTCGGCAGCTGGGCTGGGGCGATGGGCCACACGCAACTGATCCCCAACGCCTATCAGGAAAATGCGGTGGATTTTGACGGCGACGGCAAGCGTGATATTTGGTCGGAAAACCCGATTGATGCCTTCGCCACAACGGCGCGTTTTGTGTCGCGCGCCGGGTGGAAACGGGGGGCGCCGTGGGGGCTGGAGGTGCGCCTGCCACAGGGCTATTCCGGACCGACGGGGCGCAAGAACCGCGCCGCCGTTTCGCGTTTTCGTGACCTTGGGGTGCGCACCGCGCAGGGCGGGTCGTTGCCAGATCATGGGTCTGCAGCGGTGCTGGCACCGATGGGCGTGGGCAAACCGGCCTTTCTGGTGTTCCACAACTTCAACATGATCATGCGATACAACCCATCCGAGAACTACGCCTTGGCGGTGGGTTATCTGGCCGACCGGTTGGCCGGTGCCGGGCCGTTGGTCGGTGATTTCGGTCGCGACAAGTACGGGCTGAGCCAGGAAGAGCGAAAGGCGCTGCAACGCGGATTAACGCGGGCCGGATTCGACGCTGGCACGCCGGATGGGGTGTTTGGCAAAAAGACCGAGGCCGCGATCCGCGCCTATCAGGCCGCCAAGGGACTGGCGGTTTCGGGTGAGCCGTCACGCGCGTTGTTGGACGCGCTAGGCTGACCTGCCACTCAGCGTAGATTATTCAGGCCGCTTCGCCGCGGCCTGACTCCCAATCCGCTTTTATGCCGCCAGCAGAATCCGCGCCTGATCAGCCTTCAGCGAAGCACGGGCGGCGGTATAGGCGTCCCGGCCCGGGGCATTGGATAGTTCTGGAAACAGGGCCAGCAATTCCTTACGCTGCGCCGTTTCCAGACCTGCAAGCGACTGGTTGCCCGGCTGAAAACTTTCTGTCCACGCACCGTCCGACATCACCAGTTCATGCGCGTTGAACATGAAATGCACATAGGTGATGCCATCGCACGGACATTCGCGGGTGACGCCCGGACGACCAACAAGGTGGCTCGCCGCGACAAGAACCTCATCTTCGCCGAACAGCAGTTCCACTGTGGCTCCGCCCATGACAACCCTGTGCTGGGGTGAGACCAGCATGTCACGTTCCGGCACGTCACGTCCCAGCGCCCCCGCAACGATGCGGATTGGGCGCAGGTCAGGGTATGCAGCCAGTTCCGCGCCAGTCAGCGACTTTGCCCCGGCCCAAAGCACCCGCTTGTAGCCATTGTCGCGGGTCAGCACCCGGTCGCCGCGCGTAATCTCACCTGCATCGACCTCTCCGCTGGTGGTCTTGATTTTCGTGCAGGGGGTAAAGCAGGGGGTGTAATTGACGTTTTCGATTTCAGAGAAGGTGAGCGTGGACCCGTCGGCCCACTCGACGGTGCCGGATTCCGCGCCGGTCATGGTGACGACCGCCGGTCCGGTGATGTTCAGTGTGTCGCCGCCGGTCTCGCCGGTTTCGCCGCCCGCCAGTTTTAGGTCGGCACCGGTCACATCGCCCGCGCCGACGTTGAAAACGTCGTCGCCATCGCCACCCTCGGCGTCATCGCCTGACCCGGCATTGATCGTGTCTGCGCCGTCGCCGCCGATCAGCAGGTCCGCGCCCGCGCCGCCGGTCAGACTGTCCGCCCCCGTGCCGCCGTCCAGCGTGTCGTCGCCCGAGCCACCGGTCAGGCTGTCGCCGCCACCGCCAGCAAAGACCGCCAATCCTGCGCTATCGGCGCTGCCATCGACGCTGTCGTCACCGCCGCTCAGTGTCAGGGTCTCGATTTCTGAGAAACCTGCGCTGTCGGTGCCATCGGTGATCGTTCCGGCCTCGTCGCCGGTATAGGTGACCGTGACCGGACCGGGCAGGGATGAGGCATCCAGTGTGTCGTTGTCCGTACCGGTCGTGGTGGTTTCGCCGCCGACGATGGTGTCCGCGCCAAAGCCGGTTTCCAGCACTACGGTGTCGGCGTCCGCGCCGCCGATGAGCAGGTCGCCGTCGGTTCCTCCCAACAGAACATCCGCGCCGTCGCCGCCGTCAAGCGTGTCCGCGCCACTGGCCCCTTCCAGAGAATCGTCGCCGGTGCCGCCAAGAACGCTGTCGTCACCAAGACCCGCCTGTACTGTGTCATCGCCGCCGTAGCCAAAGATGGTGTCATCCTGACTGCCGCCAATGCCGTCGCTATTGTCGACGAAATCGTCGTTGGGGTCGTCTGCGTACATCGCGCCGATAACGTCGTCCGCTGCGGTTCCCTCGACGATGAAATCACCGGGGCTGAGCGGGATTCCCACGGCATTCAGCTGTGCAGGGGTTTGCACCTCGGTGATCGAAACGCCGACAAGTGTGATGGATTCGCCGTTGGGAAAGGACAGGACCGCGTGGCCTGACCCGTCGCCTGCGGTGTCAGTGACGGTGACATCCCCGGTCGTGACCGGGTTGCCGTCTAGATCGTTCAGTGCGCTGACGTCCAGCAGGTCGTTGCCCGAAAAGGCACCGCCACCAAGGTCTGTGGGGGCCTCAAAGCTGGAGATCGTGTCGTCGCCGGATCCGTCTCCCAATACAACAACGTCTTGTTCACCGTCGCCCGCGCCGACGTCGATGATATCGTCTCCTGCGCCGCCATCTACCGTGTCGGCACCCGAAGAGGTCAGCAGGCTATCGTTGCCCGTGCCGCCCGAGACGCTGTCATCGTCAAAGCCAGAGAAAATCGTGTCGTCGCCGCCGCCACCAAGGATCGTGTCATCACCGTAGTTGCCGATGATGTGTTCCGCGCCCGAAGAGCCGACAACGCTGTCGTTGCCGGTGCCCATCTGAAAGCGTTCGATTTCCTCGAATGTCGTGGTGTTGACCCCGTCGGTCAGCGTGCCGGTTTCCTCGCCCGTATAGACGATGGTGATGTCGTCCGAGATGGTGGAAAAGTTGATCCGGTCACCTTGGGTCTCGTCGGTTTCGCCGCCGACGATGCTGTCATTGTCCAGTTGGACGTCCAGAAAAATCTCGTCGTCGCCACCTTCGCCGAACACCGTATCGTTTCCGGCACCTGCGTCGATCACATCGTCGCCTGCACCCGCCTGCACGATGTCATCGTTGGAGTTCACCGGGTAATCGGAGTTGTCGATCAGGTCGCCGTCCGGGTCGTCGGTGTAGGCGGTGTTGATGGTGTCGTCGCCAGCGGTTCCCGAAACGATGAAATCGTCCGAGACTGCAGGCGGCACGCCGATCGCTTCCAACTGGGCGGCAGTCGTGACCGCCGAAGGGGGCACGCCGATCAGGGTCAGGATCGTGCCGTCCGGGAAGGTCAGGATCGCATCGCCGCTGCCGTCGCCATTGGTGTCCGAGACGGCCACATCCTCTGTCGAGACGGGGTTGCCGGATCCGTCCAGCATCCCGGAGACGTCAAGTTGGTCCAGTGCCGTTCCGTCACCCGAATCCGTGGTGTCGAAACCGGTGATCGATTGGCTGTCGCCGCCGCCCAGGATCACGGTGTCGCGGCCGGTGCCCAGATGGATCGTCTCGATCTCGGAGTAGCGCAGCGTATCGGTGCCATCAGAGATGGTGCCTGCCTCGGGGTCGCTGCCGGTCATGTCGACGGTCACGCCATCGGTGACGGCCTGCATGTCGATCACATCGTTGTCGGTGCCTGCCTCACCGCCGGTAATGGTGTCGCTGCCAAACCCGTTGCCCATGCTGAACAGGTCCGCATCGGCCCCGCCTGACAGAACATCCGCGCCTCCGCCGGAAACGATGGTGTCATTTCCAGTGCCGCCGGTGATCGTCTCGGCATCGCCCGCGCCGACGATGTAGTCGTCGCCGCTGCCGCCATCCAGTTCGTCGGCACCGCCCTCGCCATAGATCGTGTCGTTGTCTGCTCCGCCGGTGACGGTGTCATTGCCCAGCCCGGCATAGATCGTGTCGTTCCCGGAACCGCCATCCAGATAGTCGTCGCCGGTGTGCTGAACGGCGGCCTCATCGTCGATCAGGTCGTTGCCGTCGCCACCATAGACTGTGCTGGACCCCTGACCGTAGTGCAGTGTGTCGTCGCCTGCGTTGCCGTCCAGATAGACGCCTGTCGTGTTGGCTGTGGCGTCGATTTGGTCATTGCCTTGGGTCGCCTCGATACCTTCGATCTCGGAAAAGGTCACAGTTTGGCCACGGATCGAAACGGTGCCCGCCTCGTCGCCACTGAAAGTGACAGAGATTGTATCGCCCGCATCGCTCTCGTTGGAAAAGTCGAGGACGTCGAAATCGGTGCCGGTGGTGACTGTTTCGCCACCTGTCACGACGCGATCAACATCCGAGCCTTCCAGCAGAATCCGGTCATTGTCGGCATCGCCAAAGACTGTATCGGCCCCGGTCACTGCGTTCAGCGTGTCGGCCCCGTCGCCGCCGCGCATAACGTCACCTTCGGCCCCGCCGTCAAGGGAATCGTCGCCCGACCCGCCCAGAAGAGAGTCGATGCCGTCGCCGCCCTGCAGCGTGTCGTTGTCCGCCCCACCGTCGATGGTGTCACTGCCCGCCATGCCGTCGATGAGATCATCACCCGCGCCGCCAAAGATTAGGTCGTCCTGGCTTTCGGGGGTGGCGTTGATCACTGTGGGCGGGTTGGAAAACCCGTTTGTTGAAAAGGCGTAGTTGGTGCCGGCGCCGCGCGACGTGACCTCAAAAACCAGCCGCTGCTGATCGGAATAGGTAAACTGCGCCCAATGGTTCTGGTCGGCGTTGCCCGAACTGGTGTTATCGGACTGCGCGCCCAACTCCTCACCTGTGTCGGTGGCATTGAGATTGGTAGTCGGCGCAGAGGCAAGGCCGACGCTGACGACATCGGCGCTTTGTGCAGTGACGCTTTCAGAGGTGGTGTCGATGTCCTGGAAGGTGAAAGAGCCGGTGATTTTGATCGGCTCGCCGGTCGCCTGATCAAAGAATTCGAACCCCAGTGTAACCCCGGTGCCTGCGTCGGCCTCTCCGTCGCGGTTGATGTAGACAGAGTTGGTGTTGAATTCGATCTGGATGTTCGGATCGTCGGCGTCGAGAACGGTCAGTCGGGCCTGTACCACCACGCCTTCATCGGTGACGCCGATGTTATCGTAGACTGCGTAAGAACCGATGATCCCGGTGCCCGCATCCCCGGTTTCACTGATCGTGTCAAAGTCGAAATCAGACAGCGTGCCGGAACTGACACCAACGTCTTCACTGTCGCCAAAGATCGTGTCGTTGCCGCCACCGGCGTCGATCGTGTCCCGACCTGATCCACCAGTGATTAGATCCGCGCCCGCGCCGGTTGTGATGCTGTCTGCGCCGGTGCCGCCATCGATTGTGTTGTCGCCACCAAGGGCGTCGATCACGTCCGCACCCGAGCCGCCCTGCAGTTCGTCTGACCCGGCGTCTGAGGTCAACGTATCGTCGCCATCGCCGCCCATGACCGTATTGTTGCCGCCTGTGGCAGAGACGTTTTCGTCGCCGTCGCCGAGATTGACGAAATCACCGCCATCAATTCCGGTAACAGTGTCGGTGCCGTCCGAGGTGAAAACCGTGTCGTTGCCGCCGCCAAGGTCAATATTTTCATTGCGGTCGCTGCCCGCATAGAAATCAGATCCGTCAGGCAAGCGCACGGTGGTGAAAAACTCAAACAGCGTGTTGCCGCCCAGATCCGCATTGCTGAATCCGTTGTGAAACCGGTCGCCGATTGTATAGGTTGTCGATCCGTTCGAGATCTGCACCTCGCCGGAGATGGTGTTGTAGTCGACCGAAAAGCCCGGTCCAAGGTTAGAGAAATCCAGTGTGTGACCGGACCCTCCGTGCGAGATGCCGTTCCAGAAAGACGCGGAATTCCAATTGAAATTCGTGACCGTATATGTCGCCATCTCAGTACCACCCACCTTTTGCCGAGGCGGGTGCCAAAACCACGGCTCCACCTCGTTCGTCCCCTAATCGGGGGCCCCTGCGCAGGTGCTTTAGACGGGACAAATGGGGCCGGAGTGGGTCGGATTAATGAAAAAACGCGAGACATTGCATCTGATTTGGCCACAATCAGAGGCGGATCGTCGCAATTTGGCCTTATTGTCGGGCCTCCGACGGCGGGCATTGGGGGCGACACGACAGGACAAACCTGACAGGCCCCGTGGGTGCCGTCCGCATTGCCTGTTAAAGCAGGGCGCGGATCGGCTCTAGCATACCTTTGTTGCGTAGGGTTCGAACCGGGTAGCTGTCATCGTTCACCAGTCGGTCGAGGGAAAAGCCGGGTTCGATTTTGGCCAGTTTCTCGGCCACTGCCTGCGCCTTGTCCAACTGTCCTTCTAGCGCGTAAAGCGCCAGCAAATGACGATGCGCAGGCCGCGACAGTGGCGCTGACCGTACAGCAGCCTCTCCCGCCTCTATTGCCTCTTGCGGGCGATTGCAGGCAACGGCCACGATGCAATGCCCCGTATCCCAGAAATGTTTGAACGGTGACGTTCGCGCAATCAGGCAGGCCCGGGCCGAGGCCGTAAATGCGCCGTCCAGATCGCCCGAAAGGATCAAGGCCTCGGAGAGGGATTTCCAGGCAAAGGCACTGGCCGGATTGCGTTCGACCGCGTTCTGGGCAAGGTCCAGAACCCCCGCAGTATCCCCCAACGCAGTGCCGCGCACCTTGGATACAATAGCGTGCACCAACACGTTGTCAGGGGCCAGTTCCATCGCCCTGTAGTGCAGTTCAACGGCCTCATCCAAAAGCGGTTGTTGATCGGCTTCAGCCATTTCGATCATCTGTGTCAGGCGGATCATGCTGGCCCAGGCAAGATAGATGCCGTTCTGATCGCGCTTAAACGCTTGATCCATCAGGCCATACGCCTCGCGCAGCGCGTCTTTCTCAAAAGAGAACATGCGGTACAAACCCAGACGGGACAGCGCAGTGGATCTGGTTTCCGGACGATCCTTTTCCAGTACATGTGGCAGTTTTCCGATAATCTGGTCGGCAGCCTCGAAGACGGTGCGAGACACTGCGATTTCTGCCGTCAGGATGTCCTCCAGCCGGTCAAGCTGTTGCAGTTTCGAATACAGGATGCGGGCGCTGGGCTGGTGGGTTGCTTTGATAAATAGCGCGTGCCCCCCGTCGCCGTTCGGGATCAATTGCGTGCTGACCTGAACGTCGCTGGTGGGGGCCCCTTCGGGCAAGGGGGCATCGCATTCGGATTGGCGCCATGCGCGAACCTGTTCGGCGATGTTTTCGCCGATCTGGTTGGATAGCACCTCCCCCAGCATCCTTTCCCGCCCCGGGGCCTCGGTGAGAGCGCGGCAGTTGATCAGGATGCCACGGCTGTCCGACGGGCTGGCTTTGGCGAGCTTGGACTGTAGGGCCGCGCGTTCCTGCCTCAGCCAATCCTCGAATTCAGGATCGCGCACGTCAATGCCCTGCAACAGTTCAATCCGGTCGTCTTCTGGCACCACTTCTTCCAGCAGGTCGACCGTCACGCCGTGGGGATCCAACGAAACGCTGCTGCGGTCGGCGCACAAGGTGTCGGCAGAAGGCCCCAACGCGCTGCGCAATTTCGACAGGGCCTGACGCAAGTTCGCGCTGGCCTGTTCGGGGCCAAATGTCGACCACAGCTTGTCTTCTAGCCAGCGCCTTGGTCGGGACATGTCGGGACTGAGCGCCAGCATCGCCAAAAGCGCCTGGTTCTTGGCCCCCTTTAGCGGCAAGACTAGGCCATCTCCATCCCGGACCTGGAAGGGGCCGAGCACGGAAATAGTGATCTTGTTGGCGTGCGTCTGGTTCATTCGTTTGTTCCAAATCCTTCCGAACGCTAGCATTGCCGTAACGCGGCGGCAACGGACGTGAAATTTTCGCAAATGTTGGCGAGGCAAAGCAGATAGGCTTTGACCTGTGCCGGGCAGTGCCAAAAAATCGAACGGAAAACGAAGAGGATGCCATGCCTGTCTCCGGTCCCTACAATTCACAGAACTCGCAAAATTCACAAAACAGCCAAAATTCGCAGAACTCACAGAATTCTCAAAACTCGCAAAACAGTCAGGCGTCAGAGAATTCTCAGGCCGGACCTGACAACACGTTTTCCAGTGCGGCGTTGGGGACAGCGCGCGACGGGACCGTGGGCTATTGGGACGGGTCAGCCGATAGAACACCCAAACAGGACGGTCGCAGCGGGTGGGATGCCTTGCGGGCGATGGCGACGGGTCCGCGACGTGGTCTGATGGATGCCTGCCTGCACGGAATGTTCGGCGTAACCCTAGAGGCGAGGGCCAAGGATAAGCCGGCAACCGGAACGGTGGCGCTGAACGGCGCGACATTGGTCACACTAGAGGCCCCAACCAGCGCATTTCTTGCGGACGAGCAATTGCCCTATCTGCGCACCTACGCCGATTTGCGCGGCGACCGTCTGAATGAGATCATCATGCAGACCGGTGACATCCAGAGCTTTTTTGGCCTTGTCGGATACATGTCACCCGACGCGACAAAATGGAGCCTCGCTCTCAATCAGGCCATGCTGCGGCTGTGTACGATGATCGAGATGCCGTTGAAGCACGGCTTTGACGTGGCGCGGCCCATCGCGATGTCGCGCAAGGTGCAACCGATGATCCAGACACCTGGCCACGGTGCCTGGCCCTCTGGTCACGCGACAGAGGCGTTTGCCTGTGCGACGTTGTTGTCGCGCCTGTTCCTGAACGCGTCGGTAGACCCTGTAGAACAAATCAAGGCTGGCAACGAACTGTACCGCCATGCTGAACGGATCGCGATGAACCGCACTGTCGCGGGTGTGCATTTCCCAACGGACAGCATGGCCGGGGCCGTTCTGGGGGTGACCGTCGCCGAGGCGTTGATCAATCTGCTGGACGGTGCCCCGCAAACCCGCACGCGGGTTTTTCATGGTTCCGTATATGACGGCGATTTCAGCCTTGGACGCATGGTACAAGCACTGGCTACACAGACTGAGATCAAGACCGGCACGCTGTCCCTGACGCCCGGCATGGTGCCCGGATGGTTGGCCAAGATGTGGGATGAGGCCAAGGACGAGTGGTAAGCGCGCGCGCCTGAGTGGCGCGCTTTCAGCAGCCGGGCAGCGGATCGGGCAGGTCGACCACGGCCTTGCCCAGACGTGCGTCCGGCATTTTGTTCAATATCAACAATGTAGGGTCGATATCGTCCAGTTTGGTCGATGCGGGATATTTGGCATTTGCGGTGATGCGCTTGGCTGACATCGCCAGCGCGCGCGTCATCCGGCCGGCTGCGGCGCTGGTTCCGGTCAGTCGCCGAATGCTGCCGCTGAGCGTGCCTGCGGCGCGGACCCCCGCTGCAAAGGCACCAAGACCGATGACCGTAACGGCGGTTGGTTCCGGTACGGACCACGGTGCCCCCTGGCCAGAATATCGGGCGGCTCGAAAATTATCGATGCTCGGACCGTTCTCACGGCCCGACCGCTGCGCCGCCCCAACACAGAAAACCTGACGGCACGCGGCGGTGACAAGAGCGTTGTGACTGCCCTCGTCCGTGATCGGTCCCCTCGCGCCCGGCGCAACATAGGCGGCGCGCAAGGGGTCCCACGCATAGGCGGCGGGGTGGTCAAGGTAGGATTGCCGCCCGCGTGATTCCGCTCCCCGGATCGCATCGTCGCGCTGAACCTGCACCAACACCTCGTCCGTTGTCTTGACAGATATGTCCCATGCACCGCAGGGGGCCAGTGGTTCCCCGGCCTTTTGTCCCCGCGTCGGTGCAAGCGCCAGAACATAGTGCGCTGCGCATTCGGTGTCCGGGTCATGGCGGCGCGCGGGTACATGATAGACCCGCGCCAGCGCGGCCCCATCGGTCCGTTCCAATGTGCTGATCTCACCCGGTTTCAGGGCTATGAGACCGGTGCCGACGCCATCGGGCGTGGTCAGGCCAAGCTCGATGCCGGTTGTGTCCGCACCACGGCAATGGATTTCCACAAAGCTGGCGGTTTCGTCGTCGGGCTGGACGCGCCATGTCAGGTCGCGCGGTTCGGGGGCCGGGGCATATCGCGCAACCTGACTGCTGCGATAGCTGTTGCCGAACGCCCAGACCAAACGCACCGGCTGGCCTGTAACCTCTTCCCAAAGGCGTGCCTCGCGCGCCATCTGGTATTCGACAAAGCGAGAGCCGTCCTTTGGCCCGGCCAGAACGCCTAGCGATATGTTGACGATGACGGGCGCTGTGGCATCGACCTGCCGGGCCTGCCGCAAGATCCAGCGCAGCCCCATGATCAGGTAACTTTCGAACCATGTGCCAGAGGTGTCATCAATGCTTTCAGGCGGCAGTTGCACCCCCAGAAGCGGCCAGTTGCGAGCGGGATCTTTTGTGTCGGCCGGATCGGCGCCGGCGGCAAGGTCCAGAACATGGGTGCCATGCGTTGTGCCAAATCCGGTCTCATCGCGGGTCTGACCGGGATAGAGCGCGGTGTTCATCGCGGCATAGCAGGCGCGCTCATCCGTCTGGGCAAGCAGGGCATTGATGTCCTCCGTCCCCAGAATGCGCCCGGACACCGTACCTTGGGGCGGGGAGTCGTGCTGTTCCAGCGCTTGCAGCCACAGCGCGTGAAACCGGGTGCGCTGCGCGCCATCTGCGTCCATCCGGCAAAACCGCGCGTTCAGAAAGCCGATCCCGTCGTCAAGGATTGCCACGATCGGCTGACCGGGCTGCGGCGACGGAGGTACCGGTGCGGAGGGGGTGGGCAGCGGCCCTGCCGAGTCGATCTGAACCGGCATGCCACTGTCGAGCACCTGAAACAGCGCCGCCTGCACGCCGTCGGGTGTGCCGATGCGGCGAAAGATCATGTATTCATCCGGCAATGAAGCAAGTTCTTGAGGTCGGTCGATCCGCGCTCTTAGTGCCGCCAGTTCGGCGGTATCCATCAAAAACGGCGACTCCGCATCCTCAACCAAAATCCGCAGGCTGCAGCGCGCGGCGACAACGTCGCCAGCCGGGACGAGCCGAACAAGGATGGGCGCATAATCTGTGCCGCGATCCGGGCGCGCCGGGGGCAGCATGTCTCTGCGCAGTTCGATCAGGCGCGACCAGTCAACATAGGCATCGCGGAAGGCATGTTCCCGCGGCTTGGTCCAGACAAGTGACATGATGATCCCCCTGTTTCGGCCCTGATGGGGCACGAAAAACCTTACGGATCCAGAAAAGGGAATTTGCGGGAGGGGGTCAAGAAATCCTGACTATGGCAATGGGTCGTTTGCGTAGAATTCACGACTCTCCTTCGCGGAAATCGTGACCGAACCGCGTCATTTCATCCTTTGTTCACGGCAGATTTGCGTTGGATTTGCGTAGCGTTCACGGAGCAGGTGCAGTGTCCGGGTAACGTACCGTCAACTATGGCGGGGAACTTGGGTTTGGGGGAACGACCATGACACGCATCAGCGGTTTGACGCGGTTCACCGTGATAAACGGGGGCGGCACGGGGCGATCCGTGCGCGACCGCATCGCCGTGCCGGAGGCACCTTGCCTCTCGCCACCGGAACTGGCCGCCGACATGGCAGAGCTTTTTGCGCTTGGGCTTGTGCAGGACTTGCGCGCAGAGGCGCTTTTGGATCCGCACTGCGCGGTGCGCATTGATGGGGCCACCCGCTTTACCATGCATGAATTGCTGTGTGAGTTGCGAAACCTCAGCTGGTTTGATGGGGCGAGGGCCGTGCGCCCGACGGACGTGTCACAGGCCCGTCAGGACAGTGCCGCCTTGCGTCGGGCATTGCGGTGCAACGGTGATGGGCAGTTGACCCTGCACAGCTTTTTGCGTGGCGGCGTGGCCCTGCGTGGCGGAGGGCCGGTTCTGTCGGCGCTCTGGGACGCCGATCATGTTGTCGCGCGTAGCCATTGTAGCACAGATGACTGGCCGTCCGAGGCTGCTCCGATGTCGGAATGGGCGCGTTGGTGCGCGGAACATAGCAGCGCCGGTATGTGCCTGCCTTTGGGTGCGGTGCGTGGTGCCACACAGGACCCCAGCCTCGGTGACCGTGCCATGTCGCTGCACCAGACACAGGCGGCGCGGCCGTTCCACAACGCGGCGCTGGCTGCTCTGGCGCGGGGGGCCGAGATGGCGGCAGGGCTGCCGGCTCCGGGGCTCTGGACTGGTCCTCGTCTGTTTTCGCTTATGGCCGAGGCAGAGTCGCTGGCCCGTCGTTTTGCACGGGTGCAGGCATCGCGGCCCGACCGAATGCCGCGTCCTGCTGTGACGGCGGCGCAAATGACTGTCTGGCTGGCCCAGGAAGAGGGCCGACATGGTCGCCGCGCCGATGCCTATCGCGCGGCGGCAGAGGAACTGGCCGGCGCCGCGCCCAATCTGTTGCACTGGGTCAGCCGCGCGAACCGGGCCCGCCGAGGGCCGCAACGCTTTGCCGCCAGCCTGTTTTTGCCACTGGCGGGGCCAGAGCGCCAGCATCTTACCCCATCTGATCTTGCCGCACATGCTATCGTGGCGGGAGCCTTGGCAACCCTGATCAAGGCAGTCTTTGACACCTCTCCCCGGATGCAACTACAGGCGGTGGGCGATTCTGGTCCGGCCATGGCGCTGGAGGATCAGGTAGACCGGCTCGCGGCCAACGTGGCGCTGATGCGCTGTGTGACCGGGGGCTATTTTCCGGCAGAGAACATACAGGATCTTCGTCTGGGGCAGGCCATCGCCTTTCACCTGCTGCGTGACCGAATGGAGGCCGACAACCGCAGTGCCAGACTGGCCTTTCGAGATTTCGATGGGCGCAGCCTGCAGGTGCAGGCGCATCCGCGCCGTTTTGGGCGCGGGTTGGCAGAACTGCGCTGTGACGCGGTTCCGATTGCCTGGCCGCAAGAGGCGGGTCACCCGGCGGCACATCTGACGGCGGTCAGTTAATCGCCATCAGCGACGGGCGGCGGTTCGGGCAGGCAGGGTGCCTGAGATTTCGAGGATGAGCTTGCGCTTGACCGCCTCGGCGAAGGTCTCGCGTGTTTCTGCTGTCACGACAAATGCGCCGGGGCCGCCAATGATCATCTGCTCATAACGCGCCTCCAGCCCGCCATGCGCACGCCCTGGGTCATCGGGGCGCAGAATTGGCAGGGCGTTGATGGTAACCCCGGCGGCCAGCACCTGCGCGCGGGCCTCTTCGATAGATGGGCCGTAGTAGGAATTGACGCTGTCGCCGGAAAAATCGATCACCCGGCGCCAACCGTCGAAGTCATTTGTGTCCATCAGTCGTAACGCCTCGACAAGGGCCGCCCCAATCGCGTTGCGCCCATAGGCTTGTCGCGGTTTCGCGGTCAGAGTGGCAGCAAAATCGGCGGCGGCTTCGGCCCCGTCGATCAGCGTCCAGTCGGCGACGACAACCTGATTGGCGGCCCATTCCACATAGATGACCGCAATGCTGCCATAGGCGGTGTTGGAAATGGCGGCCAACACCTCGGGGTCTGTGATGGCGGCGGCATAGCCCTGCCGCTGAAACGCAATCTCGCGCTGGTCGATGCTGCCTGAGGCATCGGCCAGCAACACAAGTTCAAGGTCCGTATCCTGGGCCGCGGCCACCCCAGCCCAGAACAGGCCGAAAAAGATTATCCAGCGCATCTCAGTCTCCTTTGGAACCAAGACTAGCACGTCGGGGCGCCGCGCCCAATTTGATGCGGGTCAAGGTGCGAATTTGAATGCGGGGGCACACTTGGTGCGTCTGGAAACAGGAGGACACGTTCATGATCGCCCGCCTTGCCGCGCTTTGTCTTTTGGCTGCACCCGCCGTTGCGCAGGATGCGGACATTGGCCGGTCGCATTACTTTACCCATTGCGCCACCTGTCATGGGCTGGAAGGCAGCGGAGACGGGCCGATGGCCGGGGTTCTGACGATTTCGCCTGCCGATCTGACTGAATTGTCGATTCGAAACGGCGGTGTCTTTCCCTTGGTCCGGGTGGTCGAGCGTATTGACGGGCGCGATCCGCTGGTGGCGCATGGCTCGCCCATGCCGGTCTACGGCGGGTATTTCGAAAGCAGCTTTGACGTGCCGGTGAAAGCGCCGTCGGGACAGCCCATCCTGACCTCGCAACCAGTGGTCGATCTGGTGGCGTACCTGCGTGAGATCCAGCGGATCGAATGAGTCAGGCGCGGCAGATGCCATCGGTCTGCACGTCCTTCCAAGGCAGCACGACCGTTGGCCGGTCGATGGCATTGTCGAGCCGGTCAACCGGCATGTATTTTCCGATCATGCCGCGCAGCCGCGAGGTGCGCGGCGCGTTCGGGTCCAGCAGGCGGCAGCAGACGTATTCCTCGACGATGCTGCCCTGCTGTTCATAGCCGAACTCCAGAAAATCGCGCGCCTGCTCTGTGTCGAACAGGTAGGGGTCCTTGCTGTTGGCATGCTCGCGCGCGGCCTTGATCGGGTGGTATCCGGTCAGCTTGCGGTTCTGCCACTGCCAGATATGGGTGGCCTCGTGGGCAAAGAGCATGGCGTCGAACAGATCGATCCGTTCCGGGTAGCCCTTCAGCATGTCGGCGCGGTAAATGTCGTCGCGCAACAGGACCTTGTTGAAAAGCACCGTCGCGGCGGGCGAGACGGTGATGGTCTGCGCCGTGGCAATGGGCGGCCAGATGCGTTCCTGACAAGTGGTGCGGGGGCGGACAGGGATCTTATAGGTGACCGACCCTGCGGGGTTGCCGTCGATCAGGCGGATCTTTCGCGGGTCGAGATCGTCGCCGTGAAAAGCCCGCAGAAATTCGGTCTCATTCGGCGTCAGGGGACGGCCGCAAGCGGTGAGGATCAGCAGGAGGAACAGGGCGAAACGGCGCATGAGAAAACAGTGGCCGGGGCCGGGGCGATTGGCAAGAGGGCTATGGCCTGTCCACGCGTGGACAACCCTGCGGTTATGATAAATCAATGGGTTACAGAGGCGTTTTTACGTTCCGTTAGGACTTGGGCAGGCAAAGCTGCGGCGACGGGCCGAGGAAACTGCGCAGGCAGAACGCATATTCTGCTGGCGCGGCGATGCCTGCAAGGGGGGCAGGAGACCGCGCCAGTCAGGTCGGACGGATCAGACGGCGCGGGGGAACTTGCCGCCGGGTTTGGGGGCGTTCTTGCCCGTCAGATTGGTGCCAACGGCCTTGCCCGCGATCACCGTTTCCTTGCCGGCGTTGCTGTTGGAGGTGGCCAGCACCTTGACCTTTTCCTTCTTGGGTTTTTTCGTTTCGCGGTTTCCGCGGTTCTTTTCCTTGGACATGGGACTTCCTCTTTCGACACGAACCAGCCTGCGGGCCGGTGATTGGGACGCTCAGAGGGGGCAGGGTTGCCTGACGTGGGTCAGGGCGATGACACCGATGAGGCATCTTGCGGGATGCAGTTTAGATGTGTGGTGTCTTTGGTGGCGCACAAGGCGGGGAGCGGTGGGAGATGAAAATATAGTTTGGAGGGGGCGTGGGGGTGCCGGGCGCGCCGGAGGTGCCGGAGGTGCCGGGCTGAAGCCCGGCCTACGGTCGCGCCGCAGAATGGGACGCGGAACAAGTGCCGCAGGTCAGCCGCGTTTTGCCGCTCGCCTTTCACGAGCCACGGCAGCTGTACGTTACCGTTTGTCCTACGCCCTGCCCAAACTCACCGCCGGACCGAAGGGTGCGGTTGGGAGCAGTTGCCGCGGACCCAGGTGATCTCGGCGTCGCACATGTTCTGGAACTCGGGGTAATACATCTGGTCGATCGGCGCGCTTTTCATGGCGGTCACGACGTAATCGCCGTTTGCGCCCATCTCGGTCACATAGTCCCGGACCAGCCCATAGAATTCGTGATCCAAGGGCAGTGGCTCACCGTTATAAGCCATCTGGTGAAAGCCCAGCTTGAACCGCCAGTTGTCGATGAGTCGCGGGGTGCCGCCCAGATAGGCCAACGGGCAGGCCGAGTCGCAGGTGGCGTAGAGATCGGTTTCCAGACCAAGTTGACGGATCAGCCTGCCGGTTTTGACCGCCTCTCCGACCGAGCCGCCCCGGCTGCCGAAGAAGACGCGGTTCACCTCATGCGCCTGAATGAAGGACTGGAATTCGTCAAAGAACCCCTCTTCGATATCGCCCAAGACGTAGAGGATGCCGTATTCGACGCGGAAGGTCGCGCGGGTGGCCCAGTCTGCGGCCACCAAACCGGTAGGAATGCCCAGCTTGCCGTCGCAGGTCAGGTTCCACATCTCCAGCCGCTGATCTTCGGACAGGTCCACGATCAGGCTGGCCTGATAGGCCCATTTCGCGTCGGCCGTGGCGTGCAGGCGGATGGCATAGGGATCGTTCAGGTCCGGCTCATCCGCCGGGTTGGGGCCGTAGAGTTGGATGTGCGGGGAGACATCGCCCGCATTCAGCATCTCTGCCAAGATCAGGCATTTGAATTCCGCCACATCGGCCTGCAGATCGAGGGTGCCCAGCATGGGCGCGCCCTTTTCTTCGGCCATTTGTTCCAACCGGGCGGCATTATCCCGCGCGGCTGCGATTTTCTGGTCCCAGTCCTGCGCGTGGCCCGCGCTGGCGAGAGAGAGGGCGCCAAGGCACAGAAGTGCGGAGCGCGTGAAAAATCTAGACGTCCAATTCCTCAACAAAGCGTGCGTTCTCCTGAATATACTGAAAGCGCAACTCAGGCTTCTTGCCCATCAGGCGTTCCACCAGATCCCCGGTTTCCCCCGGCTCATCCTCATCAATGGTAACCCGAATCAGCGTCCGTGTCGCGGGGTCCATGGTGGTTTCCTTGAGGTCCTTGGCGTCCATCTCTCCCAGACCCTTGAACCGCTGGACGTCGATCTTGCCCTTGCCGCCGAGGCCCTTGGCCATCGCGGCCTCCTTGGCGGCATCGTCGGCGACGTAAAGCCGTTTGGCCCCCTGCGTCAGCCGGTACAGCGGCGGGCAGGCCAGATAGAGGTGCCCCTGATCAATCAGCGGACGCATCTGGGTGTAGAAAAACGTCATGAGCAGCGCCGCGATATGCGCGCCGTCGACGTCCGCGTCGGTCATGATGATAACCTTTTCGTAACGCAGGTCATCAATGTTGAACTTGGTCCCCAGCTGCACGCCAAGCGCTTCGCACAGATCGCGGATTTCGGCGTTGGAGGTCAGTTTGTTGGACGCCGCCCCCAGCACGTTCAGGATCTTGCCTTTGAGCGGCAACAGCGCCTGGCTTTCGCGGAAGCGCGCGCCTTTGGCCGATCCCCCGGCCGAGTCGCCCTCGACGATGAAGATCTCTGTGCCTTCGCGATTCTTGTTGGTGCAGTCGGTCAGCTTGCCCGGCAGGCGCAGTTTCTTGGTCGCGGATTTGCGGGCGGTTTCCTTTTCCTGACGGCGGCGCAGGCGCTCCTCGGCGCGCAGGACAAGGAAATCGAGGATCGCGCCGGCGGATTTTGTGTCTGATGCCAACCAGTTATCGAAATGGTCGCGGACGGCGTTTTCGACAAGGCGCTGGGCCTCTGTCGTGGCAAGGCGGTCCTTGGTCTGGCCGACAAATTCCGGCTCGCGGATAAAGCAGGACACCAGCGCGCAGCCGCCGGTCAGCAGGTCGTCGCGGGTGATTTGTGCGGCTTTTCGGTTGCTTACCAGTTCGCCATAGGCGCGGATGCCTTTGAGAATCGCGGCCCAAAAGCCAGCCTCATGGGTGCCGCCCTCTGGCGTGGGGACGGTGTTACAGTAGGACTGGATAAAGCCGTCGCGGGCGGGGGTCCAGTTGATGGCCCATTCGACCTTGCCCGGCGTGTTGAATTTTTCCTTGAAATCGACGGTTCCGGCAAAGGGCTTGTCGGCGTAGGTGCTTGATTTCCCCAAGGTTTCGGTCAGGTAGTCGGACAGGCCGCCGGGAAAGTGGAAGGTCGCCTCTGTCGGGGTTTCGCCATCGTCGATTTCGGACTTCCAGCGGATTTCGACCCCGGAGAACAGATAGCCCTTGGAGCGGACCATCTTGAACAGACGGGCGGGCCTAAACCTATGATGTCCAAAGATTTCCTCGTCCGCGTGAAAGGTGACGGTGGTGCCGCGGCGGTTGGGGGCGGCGCCGATCTGTGCGACCGGGCCAAGGGGGATGCCGCGCGAAAACCGCTGTTCGTACAGCTCTTTGTTCTTGGCGACTTGGACGACCATTGAGTCCGACAGGGCGTTGACCACGGACGCGCCGACGCCGTGCAAACCGCCAGAGGTTTCATAGGCGTCGCCCGAGAATTTGCCGCCCGCGTGCAGGGTGCACAGGATCACCTCGAGCGCGGATTTGCCGGGAAACTTGGGGTGCGGGTCAATCGGGATGCCGCGGCCGTTGTCTTTGATTTCAATAGAGTAATCCGCCAGCAGGGCGACCTCGATCCGGTTGGCGTGACCGGCGACGGCCTCATCCATGGAGTTGTCCAGCACCTCTGCCACAAGGTGGTGCAGGGCGCGTTCGTCGGTGCCACCGATGTACATGCCGGGGCGTTTACGGACGGGTTCCAACCCCTCCAACACCTCGATGGAGGAGGCGTCATAAACGGGGGCTTCGGTCGCTTTGAGGAGGTCGTCGGCCATGTGCGTGCTCGCTTTTTTTTGATTGATTGGGGGCGAGTATGGCAGAGCGGACGGGGGGCGAAAAGGGGCAGGGGCGAGGGCATCTACAAAGGATGCACACCCTATGCCTTTAGGGTGTGCAAAAGGGGCTGCAGAAAACCGGGGGTGGCGTTAGTTTTTAAGGCCAAGCGGTTTGGCGGTGCCCTTGGGTTGCAGGACCAGCTTGCCCTGCGCGCCGCTGCATTCGGTTGCGGAAACGGCGTAGTTCTGGATGCCGGCCACCGGGTCAAAAGTGACCTCGACGGAGCGCGGGCAAGCGCCGTAGTTTTTGTTCACCACGTCGATGTTGTGCGGCGCCCCAAGGTGCACGCGCGCGCTGGCGATGCCATTGGGGCTGGACAGGGTGCATTTGACCGAATTGGGGACGGTGCAGTTCTGCGAGACGTTGGCCATCGCGGCGGGGGCAAGAAGGGCGGCAATGGCCGCCGTGTTCAGGGTAATGCGGTTCATTTTATGGTCCTTTTCAAGTTATATGAGGTCTTGGGGACTCGAAATATACAGCGCCGGAATTTGGGGTGGCGCAGAAGGACTATACTGTAGACCCGCATAGGTTGTGCAGGCCGGTATACCGGACCGGGGACCGGCGGTTTGATGCTTATGGGCGGGGGGCCGGTCAGGCGCTCGCCCGGCGGGCCTGCGGCCGTTGTTCCGGGCTGCGGGCGTCACTCTTTGAACGGTTGAACAAATCAAATCGTCATTGTCCGAGAGACCTTCGGACAGTAGCTACGAATTCATCCCTGAAATGTTCAGTTTCTGACGAATCCCAGAGAACTGTAGTGCAGTGGTTGGTATCAAAGTGTGTCTTTTTTTCGGAGAACTTGTTCCGTTCGCATATGTAGATTACCGGTTTGCCGAGGCCTTCGGCATAGCCGGCTTCCCAGTATGCTCCAGGATTATCATGTGTGAGGTCGACGATAGCAAATTTGCACCCTCGAATCTGTTCTCTCAAAATGTTGTCGATTATTCCTGCTTGGGCTATATCTCTCACGTCTTGAATTTCATAGCCAAGATCTTCGGCGCAAGATTTCTTTATTGTAGCGGAGGCAAATTCTTCAAGCTTGGTGTCGCCAAATTTCATGGCCAGGAATCCATAGCTGCCGTTAAGTTTTCCGTGCTTAAGATCGTCATACATTGACCAACCTTTGAAGGTTAATACATATGACTTACTGTGGGTCGTATTACCGTCTGCCTTTACCGAACCTTCGTCTCTGATGAGGTTTTCTTCGCAGGCAGACTTTATCAATGAGAACAGTTCGGTTTGGTCTCGACACCCAATTCTAGCAACCGTTGCTTCATCAGCAATGGCGCGCTCACCAGAATTTTGAAGCTTATCTCCAGTGTGCTGGATTAAGGTGTTGATTTTCTGAAAAAAACTCGGGAATTGTGGTTCCTTTTGTTTTAGTGACTGGATTAAATATGAGTTTATCTCAAGTCTTTTCCCGGATTCAAAGTGGCTGCGAGACATGTGAGAAAGATACGTCAAAGTTTTGGTTGGTAGGTTGAGCTTTCTTTTTCCAGAAAGATCACTGAGGCATGATCCGGTTACTTTGTAGTCTCCGCACCTATTGCATCTAAAAACTTTGAAATCACCCACGCCACTTTCCGGTTCGTTGATGCGGTTTCCGCAGACCACGCAAGTTGTTGGGACTGTGTTCATTTTTTCTCACATTTTAGGAGGCACGAATTTTCGGAGTGGGTTTGCTCGTTGAAAGTCTACTCGATGCAAGTGTATTCGTTAGTTCTGCACTCCAAGCTCTCACGGTCAAGGTGGAGAGATCCAACCTCCCGCCACCCCTCCCCGATCTCCGGGAAAAACGCGTCGGCGTCCTCGACCTCTATATCCACTTCGGTGATCAACAGGCGGTGGGCCAAAGGCAGCATGGCCTCGTAAATTCTTTGCCCGCCGATGCCGTACACTCGGAAATAGCCAAGCGATTGCGCCAGTGCGATGCCCTCTTCGACGGAGGAGACCACATGCTCGGTCAGCCCCTTGTCGCGGGAGACGACGAGGTTCAGGCGTTTGGGGAGCGGCTTGAACGGCAGGCTCTCCCATGTGCGGCGGCCCATGATCAGCGCGCCGCCCAGCGTTTCGCGTTTGAACATCGCGAGGTCTTCGGGGAGGTGCCACGGGATGTCGCCGTCCTTGCCGATGGCGCGGTTGCGGTCGTGGGCGGCGATGAGGGTGATCATGTCGGGTCTCCTCAGACGGCCACGGGGGCCTTGATCGCGGGCAGGGGATCGTAGCCGGGAAAGGCGAAATCCTCATAGCGGAAGTCGAACAGGTCGGTGACCTCGCGGGTGAACTCCAGCGATGGCAGCGGCCGGGTCGTGCGGGAGAGTTGTTCGGCCACCTGATCCATGTGGTTGGAGTAAATGTGCGCGTCACCGATGGAGTGGATGAAATCGCCCGGCTCATAGCCGGTGACATGGGCCAGCATCGCTTGCAACAGCGCGTAGGAGGCGATGTTGAACGGCACGCCAAGGAACATGTCGGCGCTGCGCTGATACAGTTGCAGGTGGAGTTTGCCGCCAAGAATGCGGACCTGCCAGAGCGTGTGACAGGGGGGCAGCGCCATGTCAGGCACATCGGCCGGGTTCCATGCGGATACGATCAGGCGGCGTGAATCGGGGGTCTGGCGGATCTGCTCCAGCAGGGTTTCGATCTGGTCGATGGGGCCTTTGTGACCGGGCCAGTGTCGCCACTGGTGGCCATAGACCGGACCGAGGTCGCCGTTGGCGTCGGCCCATTCATCCCAGATGCGCACCTTGTTCTCTTGCAGGTAGCGGATGTTGGTGGAGCCGGAGAGGAACCACAACAGCTCATGCACGATGGAGCGCAGGTGCAGTTTTTTCGTGGTGACGAGGGGAAAGCCGTCGGCCAGCGGATAGCGGATTTGCAGGCCGAAATAGCTGCGTGTGCCGGTGCCGGTGCGGTCGGTGGTGTCCTGACCGTGGTTCAGCACGGTGCGGAGCGCGTCTAGGTATTGCTGCATGGGGGCCTCCACAGGGGGTCGATATGCTTGGAATAGGGCATTTGGCGCGGCGGCGGAAGTCGGGGCTGTGGGATGATTATGCCGCACATTCCGGCGGGTGCCGCGGGCGTGATTGACTTTTCAAGGCGGTCTGCGCACCCTGTGGACAAAATAAAAGACTAAACCAGAGGCAGTTTCATGTATCGCACTATCGTAGCGCTCGCATTGGCGAGCGCCCTTGCCGCT
>TARA_R100000789_G_scaffold80433_1_pt1 | contig 30619 bp, 19 predicted proteins | sample TARA_R100000789 | Tara Oceans TARA_R100000789 (sample SAMEA2623403) | marine metagenome | biome: marine biome (ENVO:00000447); feature: mesopelagic zone (ENVO:00000213); material: "saline water (ENVO:00002010), including plankton (ENVO:xxxxxxxx)" | depth 450 m
CAGATATCGAAACGTAAAATCTGGGTTATTCAGGGACGACTAAATAATATTTAACAACGTTTACAAAGTCTGATCGGGAGTTATTTCTCATCATCTCCAGAATTTGGTGAGAGAACGATTTTCGCTCCAGCCAGTTCGCTGTCTGTGAACTGATTTTCCAGATCGTGAGGCTCCAGAGCAATCAGCGGGCTGATTTCGATTTTCGCATTTTCATCGCAATTGTATCTGGCAATTCTCATCCAGCGATGAGCTCTTGCGAGCAAGGCTGCCTGAGAAGAGGCAGGGGAATCATTCCCTTCTGCATTTTTGACGGGATTGAACTCCTCTTCACGCGAAGTTTCAATGACCAGTGGATTTTTAGCGCGGGGAATGGCATCGAAAATGAATCGTTCGAACTTATAGGCGTTCGGCTCATCGGGTGAATGCTGTTGGCCAGCATCGTCGACAAAGGGGACTTTCTTGTGTGCCACATGCACAGGTAAGCGGGAATCTCCAGTGGCGAGTTGTTCGAGTAGGCTGCGATTCATAATGTGGATAGCAATATTGCCCGCCCAGTATTTCAGTCGACCGGTTTCGTCGTAATCCTGTGCCATTTCTTCAAGCAGATCACTGTATTCAATGATGCTCTGTTTGCCATCGAATTCAGCCAGCACACCAACTTTCTCGCCCGGTTCCCGTTTCGCGACAACTTTCGTACTGATTTCCGCCCCTTGTTCCTCATGAAACCCAAACATAGCCGGGTCGCACATGCTGACACAGGGGTTATCGACCTGGTGATAGAAGAGATAGTCGATTCCTCGCTTTTGCATTTCCTCAAACAGATTCGCTCGCTGCATCGCTTTGAGCATCCCACCATGACCGTCTGGACTCATGGCAATTGTTGAGGGATCTTTCAGCAGTATTTTGCCTGTCTTGTCATCAACCGCTGGCATGGTTCCCTGTTTAAACAGGAACACATCTTCCTGAGGATACCCAAACCAGGAATGTTCCTGCAAAAAAGATTCGGTTTCCTCATGTGTTGCATCGCTCGTCATAATGAAATACGGAATTCGCACACCGTGACGATTCGATAATGCGAGCAATTGTTCAAAGAAAATCTGAAACAGAGTTCGATCCGTCACCGGACCGATGGGGAACATTCCTTTGGGGTGATCAAACCCGAGCCTGCTACCCTGACCACCAGCCACAAGCACAGCAGCGACTTTACCTGCATCCAGAATTTTATGACCACGTTCTCGAGCATGTGCCCATTTCTCTCGATCTTTTTCATTCTCCGGAAGACAGATGGAATTCTGCAACGGGCTGATCGAATCGGGATTGATTGAGGATTCCGATTTATGGAAGGCCTGATTAATCAAACCTTTCAATTCTTCAAAATCAATCGATTGAATTTGCGATTCCAAACCGCGTTGCTGATCGGCTGAAAGTTGTTCCCAGAAATTCAAGACTTGCGATTGATCGTATTGGGAGAGCAGATTTTTGAGATTGGAATCCATAGTTGATGTTGCTGGCTTTCGATTCTTCTGGGATTAACTTGTTGAACATCTTTATGTCTTCAAAGTTAATGGAATTCGATATTCACGCAAGACCATTTGCCCGCATCCAGAGTGTCAGACTGTATATGACAACAAAAGAAACAACTGAGATGCCGACCAGCAGGATCAAGCGCGCGAGATGCGGTTTTTGTGTCGCGACAATTTGAGCGATGATGCAAACTACTGCGACACATGCAAATTTGAAGCCGACAAATCCTTTGCGTCCCCAGTGATCCAGAAAGAATCTCGCGATCGGATTCGATTCGATAAAGCCTCCCCCGGAAAGCAGGATCCAGGTCATGAAAATATCGAGCGCACTGACGAGGATGAAGAGAGTCGTTTCCGATTCAAGAGGCAACTGTTTTCGGAACAGACGGTGAAATAGTGAGTTGTCGAGTTCTTCTGGTCCTTTCACAACCTCACTCCTGATTAATCCCCTTCGGGGTGTTCATCGAGATAAAGAATAGAACCGCAGTTTGAGCAGAACTGTACGGTCCCGGATTTGAGCTGAATTCTTTGCTGGGGAGTCAGATTCACATAGCAGTTGCCACAGGCTCCGGTGAGAACCGCAGCCATCGATTTTGCACCCCGACTGTTTACCAAACGTCGATATTGTTCGGCTGTCTCTTTCGGAAGATCTTTTTCCAGAGCTTTCAACTCTTCTTCGAGACGAACGATATCTTCATGAAGTTTAGCGGAGTCCGATTCAAATTTTGTCTTAAAGTTTGTCAGTTGATGTTTCGCAGAATTCACATTTTCTTCAAATTCCGATTTCCGATTTGCTTCGGTTTCCGTTTGATCGAAGGCTTCCAGGATCTCATCTTCCAGAACCGATTTTGCCATTTCGTCAGCTTGAATCTGGGATTTGAAAATATCAAACTCCCGATTGGAACTGGCCGAGTTCAATTTGGCTTTCAGATCATCAATCTTCTTTTCAACCGTCTTCAGTTCAAGTGATTTTGAATCTGCAGACATGCGGAGTTTTTTCAATCGTTCGAGATACTCGGCTTGTTCTGCTTCCCGTTTTCGGACGATGTTTTCTCTGGCTTTGATCTGACTCGGCCCACGATCCAGTTGTGAGCGGCAATCTTCCAGTTGCAAAAGAACCTGATGTAAGTCTTTAAGCGAATTTGTGGCAGATGTCATGCCCCGTGAACTCCATTTGCCTGTGCGCGAAGGGATTAAGTTGCATTTTGGTGGTTTGGCCGAACAGACTGTGGACTAAACCTGACATAATTGTACCCACGTCCGCTTAAATTGGCCAATCGGTTTCAGAGCAGATCACATCTTTTCATTGTAATTCAACGAATGTTCATTTTCGCACTCTAACTCTCGGCTTGTCGGATCAGGCACGAAATGCGAGAATACACTGATAAAATTAATGCTCATATTGAAGTCTTTTATCATTTTCAGAACGTGAAAACTTATGCAGTTGTCAACGGAAATCGAAGGATCGATTGCAGTCATTGGAGATTTGCATGGTCAGGTCGATAAGCTTGGAGTTGTGTTGGATCGGATTCAGGATGCTCCCGATTTCGATCATCGCTGGGTGATCTTTGTAGGTGATTTTGTGGATCGAGGTCCGGAAACTCGCGAGACTCTGGACATGGTTCTCGAATTCATCGACTATCATCCCAAAACGACAGCAGTGGCAGGCAATCATGATTTTGCCATGTGTGCTTCACTCGGTTTAATAGAGACCCCCGAATATTCAAACTGGGCCGAGCGTTGGCTGGATCATTACGATTCCCAGACGACCTTCGCCTCTTACGGAGTTCCATTCGGGGAACTGGCAGAATTGAAAGCGGTAGTTCCGCAGGCTCATCAGGATTTTCTGGCAAATCTTCCCTGGGTCATCGAACATCCCGAGTATTTAATCGTGCATGCTGGTCTCGATCCCAATTCGCCGACCGAAATGCAATTGCGAATTCTCAGGCAGAAAGATTTTTCTTTGAATCGGCCCCAGTGGCTTTGTGACAAAAAATTCGTAGAAGATCCCGTCCCGGAAGATTGCCGTCAGACGGTTATTTCGGGACACGTCTGGTTTCGAGATGTGATTTTTGCTCCCCAGAAAATCCTGTGCGATACCACAGGAGGTCGCGAAGGCGATTTGAGTGCGGTATTAATGCCTGAAGGAAAAGTGATCACCTCAGGTCGACAAAAACGCTCCGCTGCTCCGTTGCCGATGCCGCGAACAACTCATTCCAACTCAACAAAGACATCGCGCAGTTGGTGGAAATTCTGGTAATGGTTTGATTGATCAGTCCCCTTTGACTGGCAAGCCATCATCCAACAAATTTCCATTCGCCTGAAAGCCATCATTGCCAAGGTCGACAAAAATAGGATTACTCATCGCGACAGGTTGTTGATTTCCCCATCCTGGACCGAGTACCGGACCGAGTTTTGATTTCTCACCAACTGCGACCACAATCAGATGAGCATCTGACTTGAGTTGATGGTTAATTTTCTGTTTGAATTTGATTACACCATCCTGAAACATTTCGGAATTATCCGTGCGATTAAAATTTAACTCGGAAATGTGTCGCCCGTTGACCAGAACAAACACGCGATCAATATCAAACCAGTTCGGGCATTGAACCTGGATGTCGAGCCCCACTTTTCCATCAGGGCAGGGCATATCATCACCCGGCAGGTATTGTCTGTCAGAAGAAATGGTATTTGCAGAGACGGCAAGATAAGGCCCATTTGACATGATGACATGGCCGGCTTTTGTTTCCCGAACCATTTCCATCGTCTCAATTATGCTAGGGTCATCCGTCGACGATTTCACCCAGTTTCGCAGCCCCCCCGAGCCATGATAATTATAATGGGCATCGGTATTGACCACTCCGGTAATACGAAATCCCTGATTGAGCAGTTGCAGCCAATTGAAAATTCGATTCTTTGTGATGTGAGATTCCGAATTCGTCTCAGCGCCAAATTCCAGAACATTGGTCAGCGGATGGATTTCCATGGCGTGAATGAACGGAAACGATTCCGAAAACCCCTCATCCAGTTCGCCGTTTCCATCTTTGTCATAAAATAACCAGCCGATGTCCGGATGATTCTGCTGCACCAGTTTTTCACTCCGATTATCCCAAAGCGCGACTCGCTGTATCTGTGTCTCAGGACTGACGTCCGTCACAGGCCCACCGCCATCCTGTTGTCCCGGTTTGTAAATCAAGGGGAATACATTCTGGTGATTCAACGGCAGTGGACTTCCCGTCAATTCCATGCCTGTGCAAGTTGCCAGACGATCGGCAATGTTCAACGCTTCAATATGGGGTTCATAAGTATCAATCCGGTTATGTTCGGTACAGGGGGCAAATTCGAGATGCTCGCAAACGAGATTCAATACTCGACCGAGTTGATGTCCTGTATTATCGCCAGAAGGTGAGCTGTGGCTATGGAATTCCGTACTCACCCAGCCTGGAGTTTGCACGGAATGTTGCAAGGTCCCAGTCATACTTGCCATCTCATCATGTCTGATGGTGACATCCAGAAACAGGGCATCGAATTCCGGACCATGGCTGACAATCGCTTCATAGTCGCCAGCCGGAACAAGGATACGGTCACGACCATTCACCAGATACAACAGATTCTTGACCCGAGTCGTCGCGGATTCCGGTCCCAGATCGAGTTGAGTCTTTTCGCCTTTGCGTATCAATTCCACTTTGCAGGGGATAGGCACATTGGATTCATCGACAATTTGGACATCAAGTGTTCCTGTCTGAAAAGGCACCTCCAGATCAAAGATGTTATTGCCCTCTCTCACACTGGTATTAAAAGATTTCAACACAGGAATTCCCAGATAAGAAACTGAGATCTGGTAATCTCCTGGAATGAGTTTCTGATCGACTCGTCCACTCCCATCTGTCCACAATGTCCCGGCATATTCGTTTTGACGGGTTAATTCCAAGCGGGCATTGGGGAGTCGACTCCCACCAGCAATGACAGTTACGGTGCAGGGGGCAGCTTCTTTTTCAGAAGTCATTTCCATGTGAGTCGCTTCGACGGAACATAAATTTCCCGCAACATACAGATGAACTACAAAGCTGTATTGCTCTCCCGATTTAAGCATGAGATCTGCCTGCCGGCTCCCTCGACCGTATCGAGCGACCGTCAGTCGACTATCACTTCGTGATGTCACCGTTCGCCCAGGTGAAGCAATTCCGTACGTTTGTCCCCAGTAACGATCATCCAGATGAAGCAGTTCAGATTGACCATTCGGGCTTTTATGAGCATCTTCTTTGCCTGTGTCGAATCGCAGATCATCACTCAGGGATATTTCGACATCCGCTTTGCCAGGATTTCGATAGATGTGTTGAACTTGCAGATATTGGGAATCCGCTTCCAGTCGGTAACAGACGACAAGCTCAGCTCTATTCTCGGCTGGGGCTGCAGTGACCTGAATTTCAAGAGCGACTTCATCCTTAATTGAGGACTCGTTATTCAGATCAACCTTTTCTTCAGCAGAATTCAGAACGGTCCAACTTCGAAACGGATAGACCCGGCTCCCAGCATAGTAAGCACTGAGTTGATCATTCGGGAATTGTGTGGTTGTATAATCGATCAAACAGCCACCCACTTCACGCACCGTCATGTTCGCATTGCGTGTCGCAAGAGGCTGAGCGATGACAGCCGTCACATGGCGGTTCTTTAAAATCAGATCGCCATGAATCGCATCGACTTCTTTCCCATCAGGAACAACTGAATCCCAGTTCTCAGCGGTGATGCGAGTGACGCTGACCCCCTCAATTGCAAAAAGAGGATTTGTGACCAGCAAAGAGAGCAGGCACACAATAGCCGCACAATGAAATGATCGAAGAGAAAATTCTCGCATGAGTTTCAGCCCCATTTCTGACAAGCAGCCATTTAAAACGCTGCTGATTAAATAACCCGCAGCCTTCTGGTCACGAGCAATATGAAATCTTGTAGAGATGAGGCTAGCCGAATCGTCATTCAGCTGCAAATAACATGACGAAATCCAAATAAGTTATTATGGCCGCAATGAGTACAGCATTATTTTTTCTTTGTTGCTTTTTTCGCCGTTTTCTTTTTTGTAGTTCCAGATGATTTTTTGGCCGTTGTCGATGCCGTTTTTTTGCTGGTTTTCTTTTTTGGAGCTTTTTCAGCAGTGGACTTCGTTTTAGAGGACGAAGTTGATTTTTTGGCGGGTTTGGAATTGGATTTCAGTTTGCCGGCAAGCAATTCTTTTAAATGAGGAGCAGAATGCTTGAGAGTCGCCATCTGATCGTCCTGGTCGGGAGGATCAAGTTCATGAATTAAAGTGGCGTAGTTTTCATCATTAGCCAGTTCGTTAATCAGATAAAAGAAGAGTGGGGCATCCGCTTTACGGACGGCTGCTTTGAGTTGATCACCGGCAGAAGAAATATCAGTATCAGCAGGCAGCAATCCCAGAACGATACAGCATTCCAGAATCGAGGAATTGACAGGAACAGTGTGGCTGCCCAAAGTCGTCATCATTGTGTAATCAATGACAAATGGTGTGAGCGACTTGATACTCTTCAAATACTTTTCAGCTGCATCCAGATTCTTCTTTTTAAAATCTTCAATATCGTAACTGTAACGCCCTTCAAAAATAATCTGCAGCGATTCCCGTACACGCATCGCACGCCATTCCGGTTCAGAAAGGTCCACAAAAACTTTCTGCAGTTCAGTGATGGAACTGACCCGGGCTTCGTTGTAGTCAAAGAAAGACTCCTGAAATTTCAGCAACGCAGCTTCAGCCTGATCGTGAGGTGTCCCTTCCAGGCAAATTGCAAACAGGAGTGAATCGAGTACGGTCCGATCCGCTTTCGGCGTGCGGGAACCGTACTTCTTTTTCAACTCTGTGACGATTTGCTGACAAACTTTCGTTCGGTCGGAAGCTTTGATCCGTGTTGTTGACATCTTTGCTTATCCACCAGACTCTGTGAGTGATCTCTCTTGGAAGTGTGAGAAAATATCGGAGTTATCGTTGACTGTTCAATTTGTTCGCTCGGAATCATCCATGTCTGATTCCTCTTCAGAATCCGCTTCGGGTTCCTGAGATTCCTCTTCGGCATATTCATTGGCCTCAAGCTCTCCCCGCTCACGAGCCAGTTCTTCCAGAATCCGGGACGCTTCGATACTCTTCTTGACACCATCATCGAGGACAAAGTTTAAGATGGGGGTGTAGCGAGTGTCGATACGATCGGCAACTTTTTTCTGCAAAAAGCCACGAGCCGATTCCAGCCCGTGCAGACAGCGGGATTGGATTTTTTTGTCACCCAAAACGCTGACATAGACCTTGGCAGATCTCATATCCTGAGCGACTTCGACATTCAGAACCGTGACATTTTTGATGCGGGGATCGTTCAATTCGAACAGGATGGCAGAGCTGAGGACTTCGCGCACAGCTCGAGAGGCTTTAGCTGTTCGTCGTGTTGACATGCAGTGCAGACTCCTTCAAAGGGCGATGGGTGGGAGAGTGATTTTGAATGCATTCCGATGATGAAATCTTTGAAGACAACGTGACCTCATCGCCAGAGATCCCGGCTCTGAGGGGGACGTCATCAATCCAAACAATCGATGAGTTAATCATCGAGCGTTCGTTGTTTCTCATCGATACGGTAGGCCTCCAGCAAATCGCCTTCTTTGATGTCGTTAAAACCTTCCAGTCGAATACCGCATTCCATTCCTTCACGAACAGACTTGGCGTCTTCTTTCTCCCGTTTCAGAGAGTTGATCGCGTAGTTGTTAATGATGGTCTGGTCTCGAATGACATGCACCCGGTCATTGCGGCTGATTGTTCCGTTGAGGATTCGGCAACCGGCAATTGTTCCCATGCGTGAAATACTGAATGTCTGCAGAACGATGGCACGCCCTGTCGTCACTTCGAAGGCTTCTGGAGCCAGCAATCCTTCCAGTGCCCGTTTAATATCTTCAGTGACTTCATAAATGATTCGGTAACGTCGAATGTTAACGCCTTCATTCTGAGCGAGTAACTCGGCTCGTTCCTCGGCAATCACATGGAAGGCAACAATAATTGCCCCCGATGCCGCGGCCAGAGAGACATCGCTTTCATTCACACCACCGACACCGGTATGCAGAACTTCGACTCGCACTTCGGGATGATCGAATTTCTCGATTTCCCCACGCAAGGCTTCGATCGATCCCGGTGAATCAGCCTTGAGAATCACAGGCAGATCTTTCGGACCAGTTCCTCCCAGAATCTGTTCGAGAGTTTTTGGACCACCACGGTTGGCAAGATTTTCTGTTCGTCCCTGGTGAATACGCTCTTCGGCAACCGCACGGGCCTCTTCAACGTCAGACATCACAAAGAAATGGCTGCCGGCATTGGGAACGATATTCAAGCCAGCCACTTTGACAGGTGTTGAAGGAGGCGCTTCGGTCAGTTCCTTATCGTACTCATTGAACATCGCTCGGATACGCCCGTAAGCATTACCGCAAACAACAATGTCACCAACGTGTAAGGTTCCCTGTTGAACAATCATCCACGCGATCGGTCCACGGCCTTCATCGCGGAACGCTTCCAGGCAGACCCCGTAAGGTTTCACATTCTTAGCCGCTTTGAATTCCTGCAGTTCGGCTGTCAGCAGAATCGTTTCGAGCAAATCGTCGATACCGATATTATTTAAACCCGATGTTCGCACCAGTTCGATGTCTCCGCCCCATTCTGAAACCAGCACATTATGAGCAGCAAGCTCCTGAAGAACTTTCTGTTCGTTTATGTCGGGCAAATCGATTTTGTTCAGAGCGACAATCATCGGCACACCAGCTGCCTTGGCATGGCTGATACACTCAATTGTCTGAGGTTTCACCCCATCATTCGCGGCGACAACCAGAATGATCATATCGGTGACATTCGCACCACGGCTACGCATTTCCCCGAAGGCGGCATGACCAGGTGTATCGACGAAAGTGATCTTCTGACCGTTCTTCTCGACCTGATAAGCGGCGATGTGCTGCGTAATCCCGCCAGCTTCACCACTGACGACATTGGATGATCGCAGTGTATCAACCAGGGTTGTTTTCCCGTGATCGACGTGACCAAGAATTGTCACGATCGGAGCGCGAGGAATCAGTTCGACATTGTCTTTATGCAGTTCCAGTTCGAGTCGTTCTGTCAACGCATCTTCCAGATTGACTGGCCGCTTGATTTCCAGATCGACTCCGAGTTCGATGGCCAATTCTGTTGCCAGATCGTCATCGAGGGCATCGTTAATTTTTGCCATTTTGCCCTGCTTAAACAGAACTGTCATAAGGTCCTTGGCAGGCCGTCCCATGGCTTCAGAAAGGCTTCGGACAGTGATTGGCTGTTCAACAGTGGCTTGAGATTTGTATTCAATATTTTTGGTTCGTCGCTGGCGATTGCGACGTCGATTACCGCGATCATCACGATCATCATCGATAGGAGACGGCGTCCGTTTACGTTGCTGACGACGTTCCTCCCGTTGTTCGGTAATTCCGCTCAAACGGCCTCGACGTGAAGGACGATCCGTATCAGCATCCCCAGCCTTTTTATTACGATCACGCTCATCGTGCTTACGGATATGGGCAGCCAGTGGGCTTTGTCCATCCAGAATCTCAGCCGTCAGTTTGACATCCGGCTTTTGAGCAGGAGCTTCGTCTTTCTTCTTGACGGGTGCTTCTGCTTTGAATTTCGGAGGAATGGCTAGATTAGGAAGCGATGGTTTGGGCTTTTGCTTCGGCTTGGGTTTGCGAGGAGCAGCATCGGGAATACTGGCCCGAGGCTTCATATCACGAATCCGTGAGCCCATATTTCCGATAGGAGGAATATACTGATCCGTACTTTCCTTTTCCGTTGCTTCTTCAACTGTTGCCTCAGTGTCAGTGTCAGTCTCTGCTACAGGACTTTCCTCAACCAATTCCGGCACAGGTTCAGCCTCAGGAGCTTCTTCAGCTTTAGCCTCAACAGGCTCCTGTTTGACATCTTCAACTTCAGGCTCTGCAGTTGATTCGTTTACGTCTTCGACCGACTCGACTTCATCGCTGACAGGAGCTTGCGTTTCCGCTACAGGTTTTTCTGCAACGGGAGTCTCACGACGAGGCTCAGGAGTCGACCGTGGTGTCATCGTGCGGATGGACCGAACTTTTCCGATCGTCTTTTCAGGATCGAATTGGGGCGCATTCGGAGTCGATGAAGTCGCTTGAGGACTTTCGCTCGTCTTGTTCGACTTGAGTGAATCAAGATATTCAAGCAGACGATCCCGTTCGTCGGGAGATATGCTCGCCAACGCAGAACTCTTCACTGGAATCCCAGCGTCGTTGCAGTGATTGATAAGCTCTTTACTATCGTAATCGAGCTCTTTCGCTAAAGCGAAAATCCGTATCTTCAAAACGCAACCCCTCTGATAAACCTGTTGAGATTCTCGAATCCGGTTACTATAACTGATTCGGAATCTATCCCTGCTTCGTCTCGTCCTGACACTCAGGATTTGTCTGCTTGAAGACTCCTCAAACAGAAATCTTCAAGGCTAAGCATTTATTCTGATTGATTTCTCTGTTCTTCAGCCGCTTCCTGAATGATCGGCGGCTCCTCTCGACTCTCTGCCTCTTCCATGGCCTCTTCTTCAGCAGCAACTTCTTCGACTTCTTCCTGGTCAACAATATCAGATGATTCCACTGAAGGTGTTTCCGCTTCCGGTTCATCTGAATCGACAGCTGTGACCGTTTCATCTGAAACCGTCTTAATTCCAGGCTCAGTGACTGCCTTAGTCTTCGTGCCAGTATGATCTTCGTATTGTTTCGTGGCACGAGCAGCGGCTTTGGCAAGCTTCTCTTCTTCTTCGATTCTCAAGCTTTCTGCATCTGCGTAATCAACGATCGCTTCACATTCTTCGTCACCGAATCCACTCAATTCCTTCAGATGCTCTGGCTCAATGACGGAAAGGTCATCGAAGCTGAAGAAGCCCTGAGAAACCAGCGATTCGGCCAGTTCTTCCTGAATATGAGGCACTTCGCAGAATGCAGTGACAGAACGTTCAAGTTGTTCGTCCAGTTCATCGCGGGTCATCACTTCGATGTCCCAGCCGACTAACTTGGAGGCGAGCCGAACATTCTGACCCTTCTTCCCGATCGCCAGTGATAACTGATCATCACGAACGAGAACAATCACGCGACCGAGCATTGGACATAAAATAACATCTTCAACTTCAGCCGGTTGTAATGCATTCGGAATCAAAATCTGGAGCGAATCGTTCCAGCGAACAATATCGATACGCTCGCCACTCAGTTCATCGACAATACTGCGAATCCGAGCCCCACGAACACCAACGCAAGCACCTACTGCATCAACACTTGTGTCGTAACAGGAAACAGCAACTTTGGTTCGATAGCCGGCTTCTCGAGCCAGGGAGCGAACTTCAATCACATTTTCCGCAACTTCCGGAATTTCAATTTCGAAGAGTCGGCGAACAAAATCGGGATGGACACGAGACAGAACGATCTTAAGTCGACTGCCCGCTTTTTTCACATCCATGATGACTGCTCGAATGCGTTCATTGACCCGATGACTTTCACCCGGGATTTGTTCACTTCGAGGCAGTATCGCTTCCGACTTACCTATATTTACAGTTGCTACGCCATATTCAAGACGTGTAATTGTTCCAGTCACTAATTGACTTTTTAATTCGATAAATTCGTCGTACATCGAATCGCGTTCGGCTTCGCGAATCTTTTGAATCATGACCTGCTTGGCAGTTTGGGCAGCAATTCGGCCGAGAATATCGGGATCGAGTGTTTCACCATTATGGATAACCTCTGGCTCACCAGTGGTTCGGACGACAGTCACGGTCAATTCATCTTCGTCACCATAATACTTACGCAGCGCCGTCAGGATCGCTTGTTCGATTCCTTCAAATACGATTTCCTTGTCGATGCCTTTGTCACGGTGGATGGCATCGACAATTCTAAGGACTTCGCTGGCGTTCATAGTTCTCCTTCCGAACGAAAACACGTACTGCGTCTTCGTCATTCCGACGGTCACTGGGAACCGTTAACGACTGAATCAGTCAATTACGAAATTTATGTCAATCAGACAGGCAAAAAGTGCCCATCAATAAAAAAAAAGTGGGTCAAGACCCACTTTGAAAAACCGTCGTTTGCCATCTGCAGTTCAAAAGGAACTTTATGCGATGACTGAATGGGGAAAATCCCTCATTAGGCGCTCACATAAGAGTAGCCTTTCTGCTGACTCGCTCAACGTAAGGGCATACAAGGGAATGCTGCATCTTGAGACTTCTCAACCCGATCATCTTGTACCTCGATCGGTTCTCATCTCAATATGCTCCGCATCACCAACTCCCACAACGCTAAAAAACGGTCCATCAACCTGTTTCCCAATAAAAAGGAAGGGTGGTCAGTGGATATTAATTTACGATTTCGACTGGATCACTGCAAAAAAAGTGTTAATCCAGACTCATCAATACATTATCAACAGACATTGAAGGCACATCTGTAAAAATGGACCTTCGTCTGCATTAAAATTATCCGGCTCAGGCCAACCTGTCAATCATCAGCCTGCAGCCTTTTGTGGGGAATCGCAGAATTCACCTGTGAATCACTGATATTAAAGTCAGTTTGCTAAACAAATCGACAAAACTGTTGCAAATTCTCCAACCGAGACACTTTTGCCATCGGCGATTTCCTGCCTGGACTCAATCGAATCTGCCAGAGTTTCTGCCGAAATATATTCCGACCAGATGTTCAGCATCTGTTTGATCTCAGAGGCATCCGATCGATACTGAATACGAATTCGATTTTCTATTTCCAGATCCGCATCTTTTCGCAGTTGTTGAACATGCCGGACAAAATCGCGCGCCATCCCTTCCTCAATCAACTCTGGAGAAAGTTTTGTTGAGATTGCGACCTGAACTCCCGAATCGTCAGCCGTTCCCCATTCGCTCGATTGTTCTGTACTGACGAGCACATCGTCCGGTTCCAGCTCGATCGTTTCACCACCCATTTCAATACTGACATTTGAGCCAGATCGTAACGGAGCCAGGATTTCCGGAGCCAGATTCGGCAAATCTTTCCGTAACATGCCGAGCAACTTGCCATATTTCGGGCCGAGAGTTTTCAAATTCGGCTTGTACGCATACTGCACGATACCATCAAGATTATCGACTGTCGTAATCGTTTTGACGTTCAATTCATCCTGAATCACGCTGGCCAGCTGCTCAATCGCATCTCGCTGAGCTGCAGTGCTGCAGGCGACGCGAATCTCAGCCAATGGTTGTCGGACGCGCAAATTCGATTGATCTCGCACCTGATGCCCCAATCGAACCACCGCCTGAGCCAGTGCAGTGCGGGCGTTCAAATCTTCGTCCAACAAGTCTTCATTGACAGTTGGGTAATCACACAAGTGGACCGATTCCGGCCAGTCGGATGAGTCTTCTTCCGATGATAAGGTATCCAGCAGATCGCGTCCAAAGACGAGGTTCTGATAAATCCGCTCGGCTAAAAACGGCACCACGGGGGCGAGTAACTGACTCAGCGTTACCATCACTTCATGCAACGTCTGATAGGCGGCTGTCTTGTCGGCATCGTTGGCATCTTTACTGCGCCAAAACCGTCGGCGATTACGGCGGATGTACCAGTTGGAGAGGTCATCAATAAACTGACCAGCAGCATTCACAAAACGCGATGTATCGTAAGCCTGAAAACTTTCGTGAGCCAGACCGATCAGCGATTGCAGGCGGGAAAGAATCCAGCGATCGATTTCCTGACGCTCAGCATAAGGAATTTTCTCAGCAGACGGATCAAACTCGTCCAGCCGGGCGTAATTCACGAAGAATGCGTAGGAATTCCAGAGCGGAATCAAATACTGACGGCGAACTTCATCCGCCGGGCCACTGGTCACTTTGCAGGTCGGCGCACCCTCTTTCGTCTCGGAAATTGGACCTTCTGGAGTTTCCAGAGTGACCGGCTGTTCGGGATGCCGTGTGCCGAAGCGTAAGTCGGAAGCCGGGTTTTGTGCCAGATACAACCAGCGCAGTGTATCAACTCCTATCTGCTCAGCTGCTTCTTCAAACCAAATCGCCGTCCCATCCGATTTGTGCATCGGCTGGCCTTCTTCATTCATCACCAGGCGATGCCCCAGCAATGTTTTGAAAGGCTGCTTTTCTTTTGGATCGTCCGTCTCGTCATACCGCATCATTGTTGAGAGCGAGAGCATCGAATAGAACCAGTTGCGGAATTGACCGGGGAAACATTCCGTGACCAGGTCAGCCGGATACCATTTTTCCCACATGTCTCGATGCGTGTTATAACCCATCGTCGAAAACGGAGTGATTCCCGCATCAAGCCACGGATTACCAACATCTTCAATCCGGGACAGTGTCGCCCCGGTAGTCGAACTCTTGATTTTCACATGATCGATCCACGGACGATGCGGCGTATTCCCTTCGAAACCGTCCCAGCCTTCAACACATTTTTCTTTGAGTTCAGCCAGCGAGCCAATCACTTCAAAATCTGTCGGATCTTCAGGATTGATCCAGATCGGCAGCGCCAGTCCCCAGAAGCGTTTCTTGGAGATCATCCAGTCGCGCATGTTCGTCAGCCACTCAATTTCCCGGTTCTGCCCATCAATACTTTCCGGCAGCCAGTCGATTTGTCGTGTGACATCCTTAATCTCTTCCCGCCAGTCCATATTGATGAACCACTCATCGACAAGCCGAAAGACAAGCTCATCCCCAGTTCGCCAGCAATGCGGATAAATGTGCGGATACTTTTCGCTGGCAACCAGCAAGCCTTTTTCTTCCAGCTTTTGAATCACCAAATCAGCAGTAGTCGGATCGATTGCTTCACGGCCTGTGAACTCGCCAAAACCTTCCTGATAGCGTCCATCTTCACCGAGAGGTGCGATGCCGACGATTCCCAGTTCCAAACCAATTTTGTGGTCGACATCACCGCATCCTGGAGCAGTATGGACAATCCCCGTTCCTTCACCAGCGACAACATGAGCAGAACCTTTAGAGTCGCGACCACCATCGACTACGAGGTGACATTCCACGGCTGTTTTCTCACGGACTCGCTCATCAAACGGATAGCCGCCCTTTTGTGATTGAGCAGGCAGTTCATCGAACGGCCCCTGATATTTCCAGCCGACCATTTCCGCACCCTTGATCGTGCCGAGTTCTTCAAAGCCCCCTTTTTCCTTGAAGATTTGTGCCAGCGTCTTCAACTTCGGCACCCCATCCGGCCAGCTCCATTCTGGACGTCCAAAACCCTCTTTAGACTCTTTTTCCAGGCGTTTGTAGTTCAGATTCTCTTTCGCGAAGTAGTAAATCTGTCCATCTCGCTTCGATTGGATTTTCGCATAATCGAGTTCAGGATTCACCGCTGCTGCGACATTGCTGGTTAATGTCCAGGGAGTCGTCGTCCAGATGAGCAGGTTTTCGTTTTCACGATCGAGTAAAGGAAAACGGACAAACAGTGAGCGATGGACAGCCAGTTTGCGTCCATCGGCAATTTCCATCTGGGAATAAGCCGAACCACTGCGACCGGACCAGGGCATGACATCGTGTCCGCGGTAGATTTTTTTGCGATCGAAACACTTCTTGAGGAACGTCCAGATCGTTTCGTTATTCTCTGTGGAGAAGGTGAAATAGGAGCCGCCCCAGTCGGGATTGCCCAGTTTGGCCACAATCTGATGCGGAACATCTTTCACTTTTTCGCCGCGGGCATTCGTGTATTCGATTTCCTCAGAGGAGCCGACTGCAGCAGAAAGTTTACGAAGTTCTGCCGGCTCATCCCATTCCATCCAGTAGCCGAGTCGTTGAGACTGTTCGGTTTGCCGAGCCGCAAATTTGAGCACACGGCGCTTGCACTGATTGACGAATTTATCGATGCCGAACTCATGAATTGCGTTCTTGGTGCCGAGCCCCAGCTCTTTTTCAACTTCGACTTCGACCCACAACCCCTGGCAGTCAAACCCATTCTGATAACGGAGTTCATGGCCCGTCATCGCGAAATAACGCTGGAACGCATCCTTATAAGTCCGTCCCCAGGCATGGTGCACTCCCATCGGATTGTTGGCCGTAATCGGACCATCCAGAAACGACCATTTCGCTTTGTTGGCGTTTTTCTTCCGCAATTTGGCAAACACATCACGGCTCGACCAGAAGGAGAGGGCGCTGTGTTCGCCTTGGACGAAATTGGAGTCGGAAACTTTTTGAAACATCGAAATCAGCATCCTCTACTGCGTTATGCAAAACTTATCTATACAGATGACCGTAAGTTCAGATTCTGGTTCACACGGAGGCATTCTGCGGGCAGATTTTGTCGCAGGGTTGGCATCGTCAGTGATTTGAGAACGGTAAGAGATTGTACGTCAAAATGAAAGTGCATCCCAATTCCCGAGGAAAGCTTGAGAAGGTTCTGTCGAGTTCATTCAAAATTCATCATTCGGTTGTGTGCAGTAACTATTACTAAGATCAGTCCTGTAATCGGCATATTTGTCAGATTCGATTCCATTGTCAGAATTGTTATTCTGAAGTGATTACCTTCAACCATTCACCGCTCAGATAGGGAAAGCTACAAGGCATGATGCTTTTTCGACACACATTTGAATCAATCGGGAATGAGTCGTCCCGATCGGAAATTTGTCTGATCTGAAATGTGTGCTATGCCCTTAAAACTTTCCAATTCGAAATATGCTCCCTGGCTGGGAGGCGTTTTTGTGTTCTTCATCAGCGTCTCAGCAGTACGACTGATGGGATCTTTTGAAGAACGTCGTTATCAGCAGCAAATTCGCTCCGAGGTCCTTCAGGAAATGAGCGTGATCCGCGCTAAAGCGGAATCAGCCGTCAATGCACGTATGGCTTTGACGATGGGACTCAAAGCGTTTGCATCCGCAAATCCCGAACTGATTAACGATCAGCAGTGGTTTGCAAAAATTGCCGCCTCGATGACTAAAACCTCCTCGGCAATCCGGAATATCGCACTCATGGAGAACACAACGGTCAAAAATGTCTGGCCTTGTGAAGGAAACAAATCCGTTTTAGGGGTGGATCTGGCACAAATTCCAGCACAACGAGCAGCTATTCTGGAGACGATCAGGTCGCGACAGCCCATTCTGGCTGGCCCTGTGGAATTGATCCAGGGGGGCCAGGGTTTTGTCAATCGAATAGCAATTTATGAAACCGAAACTGCTGATCAAGCCGATCAAGGAGAATTCCTGGGAATGACGGCAGTGGTGATTGACAAGGAGCCCCTGTTGCAGGAATTCTTGAGCAATCTCCCCAGGAATCTAGAAGTTGCGCTTCGTGGCAAGGATGGACGTGGTGAAAGGGGCGATTTCTTTTTTGGAAACCCTGACATCCTGAAACAAGATCCAATCCAATTGACCATCGTTTTGCCAGGGGGAACATGGCAACTGCTCGGAGCCCCCCGGACTGGCTGGAATGCGACCTCTCCTCTTGCATTGCGAATTGGAATCCTGGGATGCCTGTTTTCATTGGCGTTTGCTGGCCTCTTCGGCGGATTAATCGCTGCAATTATGAGTAGTCGAAGTGCCCTGCATCTGGCTAAAGAAGCTTCCGAAGCGAAGTCTCAGTTTCTGGGACGCATGAGCCATGAAATTCGGACACCTCTGGCTGCTATCAGCGGTTTTTCCAAAGAATTGCGAACATTCGTCCAGGGAGGACGTGCCGTGGAATTCCTCGATATCATCTCTAAAAACTGCGAGCATCTCACCTGGATTGTGGGAGACATTCTCGATGTGACCCGCATTGAAGCCCAGCGAATCAATTTGAGACATGTCTTGTTCAATCCCTATGAAATCGTCAAAGATGTGCAATTGACGATTCAGCATCAAGTCGACGAGAAAAATCTGCTGCTCAATGTCCAGGTTGATCAGCGGATACCTCAGAATCTCTACTCCGATCCCACACGTTTGAAACAGGTACTCGTGAATCTGGTTCAAAATGCAGTCAAATTTACGGAGACGGGGTCAATACATATCGCTGTTGAATTGGGACGCTGCGGAGATAAAGAAGTGGAACTGATTTTCCGGGTCAAGGATTCGGGGATCGGGATAGACCCAAAGTATCTGGAGTGCATTTTCGAACCTTTCTGCCAGGTTGACTCCGCGTCCAATCGACGACACGGTGGAACAGGATTAGGGTTGGTGATTTCCAGAAATCTCTGTCGTCTGATGGGCGGAGAAATATCCGTTTCCAGTAAGCCAGGACTTGGAAGCGAATTCACTGCAAGTATTGTCGCTGAAGTGAAAATCGATAACTGGAGAAAAATAAACATGAAAGCGACAGCTCTCAAACAGCTTGAAAATCATGCGAAGGTGACTAAGAAGCATCAACATCAAACTTTAGCAGGTGTGAAAGTACTGTTGGTTGAAGATGGCCCTGATAACCAGAAACTGATTCGTTATATTCTTCAAGGACACGGAGCGGAAGTCAGTACTTTGAATAATGGTCAGGAAGCAATCGACTGGTTGACAAATTCTGCTGAGAACCAGGCGGATATTATTCTAATGGACATGCAGATGCCCATTGTCGATGGATATGAAGCCACTCAATGGTTGCGAAAATTTGGACTGAAAACACCAATACTTGCACTGACTGCTCATGCTTTGGCAGAAGATATTGACCGCTGTATAGAAGCCGGTTGCAACCGCTATGCAGCCAAACCAATTGATCGCGAGCAACTCGTTTCTGATATCTGTGAATTGATTGAAGAGGGTTCATCAGTGGTCACTCACTGAAGGCCATGTTAATCAATGGGTTAATTCCATTTATGGCTTCCGCTCACCGGATTGAACTTTCACTTTCCATTCCTCTGACATTTCTGCCATCTCGGAATTGTCCTGATACTGTTGCTCCAACTGTTTAAGTTGCTGCTTCATATTGTGAATGCGTTCGCGTTGTGCGGGATCGTTATAAAGATTGTTCATTTCATCAGGATCGGCTTCCAGATCGTAAAATTCCCATTCGCCAAATTGATAGAAGTTGATCAGTTTATAGCGATCTGTGCGGATCCCATTATGCTTGGCGACCATGTGCACACTCGGGAATTCGTGGTAGTGATAGTAAATCGCTTCCCGCCAGTCGTCAGGTGTTTCACCTTTCATTAAGGGAACGAGTGATTTCCCCTGCATGTTTTCCGGGATAGACGCTCCAGCGATATCGAGGAAGGTCTCGGCATAATCAAGATTTTGAATCAGATCGGTATTGATACTCCCCGGTTTGATGCTGCCGGGCCATTTGGCGATGAAGGGCATTTTCAACGACTCTTCATACATCCAGCGTTTGTCGTACCAGCCGTGATCTCCCAGATAGAAACCCTGGTCGGAAGAATAAATAACGATGGTGTTTTCTTCGAGGCCGGATTCCTTCAGGTAATCCATCATTCGCCCGACACTGTCATCAACACCTTTGACGCACCGCAAATAGTTGCGGATGTAGCGATGATATTTCCAGCGAACGAGATCTTTGCCGGTCAAATTCAGTTTTTTCAACTCATTGTTTTTGACATCAAAAGCCGCATTCCAGGCTTTTAATTGTTCGGAAGTCATGCGTTCCAGATTCTTCGCACCGGAACGATCGACCGATTTCCCGGAATAGGGATCCCAGCTATGGATTGGTGGGCCAAAGCAATCGAAGACGATATTGAGGTGCCCATCAATTTCCATTTCCTGATGACGAGCCGGGCTGGCGTTGTCTTCCCATCGATCAAACAATGTGGCTGGCTCGGGGATATCGACGTCATCATACAGTGTCAGATATCTTAGCGGCGGCATCCAGGTACGATGCGGAGCTTTGTGCTGACACATCATCATGAACGGTTTGGAGGAATCCCGTTGATTCTTCAACCATTCCAATGCCATATCGGTCACAAGATCGGTGCAGTAACCTTCGACAACTTCACGGCCGTCAGGTGTTTTGAAAGCGGGGTTGTAATAGTCACCCTGTCCCGGCAGAACTTTCCAGTGATCGAATCCCTGAGGATCGGTTCCTAAGTGCCATTTGCCGAGCATCGCCGTTTGATAGCCGGCTTTCTGAAGCAATTTCGGAAACGTCTGCTGATCGCCATCAAATTTGTCACCGTTAGTCCGGAATCCATTCAAATGACTGTGCAGTCCGGTCTGGATGACTGCTCGCGAGGGGCCGCAGATCGAATTCGTACAGAAACTGTTCCGAAACAACATTCCTTCCCTGGCCAACTTGTCGATGTTGGGTGTCGGATTGACATTCTGTAACCACCCCTCATACGCACCAATGGCATGGGGAGCATGATCATCGGTGAAGATGAATAAAATGTTGGGTCGCTCGGCAGCTGAGAGTTGAGTGAGATTCGTCAGAAACAGGATTGTTAAAACTCGCAATAAAGTCCGCACGGGAACTCTCCCTATTCATTATGTTTCAAAATTGGTTCAATAATTTTCTGATTAGACAGTTAAACATATCGAGATGCGTGCGGGATGCAACTGAAGTTCCAGGTGTACGTTAATTCGGTCATCTGATGAAATTCTCGAATAGACAGGCGGGTTTGCGAAACCTCAGCGCTTTAACTGAGGTTCTAATAAACTGAGGTAGCAACAAATTCTCTCAAATGGAGATCATCATTATGCGAAATCGAATCTGCTGGAGAACGCTCTTCCTGTTAATCGTATCCTTACTGACTCTTTCAAATACGGGGTATTCGCAGGGGGAACGTTTTGAAAAGTTGAAGCAGCTTCGAGATCGATTCGATGCCGATGGAGATGGTCGACTGTCCTCCGAAGAGCGGGCCAATTTACAGAAGTTTCTTCAGGGCTTGCGGCAAAAACCGCAGAGTGAGGATATTCCTGCGAGTTTGATTCCCGGCAAAACAGGACTGTATGGAGATGTTCCGGGACGATTCACGCTGAAAGTGATCGAAAGCCATGAGCTACCCGATGAACGTCGCGGCAAAGTTATTCCTCTGAGAATTACATTTCCCGCCGAGACCGGGAGTTACCCTCTGATCGTCCATTGTCATGGAGCAGGGGGATCGAAAGAGAATGGTCAGCCATTAGTTCAGCACTGGGTTAGTCACGGTTATGTCGTGATTCAGCCCACATTTGGAGATTCTATTTCGAATCTGACTCCCCAGGAACGTTTGCAATTCGAATCGATTGGCGATTTTGTCAGTTCAGCCAAGGTAACTCTGGAATGGAAAAATCGTCCAGATGACGTGAAAGCCGTTCTTGATTCTCTGACATTACTCGAAAAGACTTTTCCAGAACTCGAAGGGAGGATCGACACGACTAAAATTGGAGTCAGTGGTCATTCTTACGGAGCCCATACAACGATGCTGCTGAGCGGAATGACAATGATGTTACCGAGCGGTCAGTCCCTCAACTTAAAGGATGACCGGATTCGGGCAGCAGTCATGATCAGTCCCCAGGGGCCAGGGAACTCGATTCAGTCGAAGTCGTATTCGACAATTTCACCGCCAACATTAATGATCACCGGCGACAACGACGGCACTCCACAGGTGGGAAAAGCAACTCTGAAAGGGGATTGGAGGAAGCAGGCTTATGAGGGCCTGGAACCTGGAGATAAATATCTTCTTTGGATCAATGACGCTCATCACAATTTTGGAGGGATCTCAGGCGTCAATCATTCGGGAGCCGGCCCCGTCGCTCCTGACCAGGTATTGATTCTCAACAGCACGGTTATGGCTTTTTTCGATGCGTATCTCAAAGAGATTCCAGAAGCTCAGGACTATTTAAAATCCGATGCCATACAGAAAAACGCACGCGGCTTGGCCCGGATGAACGGTAAGTAACAAAAACACAAAAATTCAGAATTACTGCGAGACACTGGGGGGCTCATCACTTATCCTGATTTAAGACAATGCTTACACTCAATATGATAATGATATGTCAAAGGTATTTTTCATGAGATTTTCAATCACATCGATAATTGTCTGTGGTCTACTTCTAGCGATGTTTTCACAGAGTCTGCAGGCGTTTAGTGCAAAAGAGATTCAAGGAAAATGGCAAGCGGTTTCCATGACGATGTCTGGAAAGTCTCTCGATACAGACATTTATGAATTGGAAATGCTCATCGAAAATCAAAAGATGAAGTTAACCTACATTCAGGATGACTTTGCTGAGTCCAGAACTTCTAAACTGGAGTTAGATGATTCCAGCGATCCTTGGAGTTTTGTTCTCAAGCCGAGTTCTTCAGAGAAGAAATCTAGCTGGATCTACGGGATCCTTAAGATTAAAGGTAAGAAACTCCACATTGCGACATCGCAGCCTGGAGAGGGACGTGCTCCAGAAGATTTTAAATCGACAGCTCAGAATAAAGCGGATTACATGGTATTTGAGCGATTTAAAGACTGAATACGCTCTCAATTCGGACGGCTGCGAATAACGAAATGGAATACGATTTTCGTCAGATACTTACTAGCTGGGGACCGATTGCGACCGTTCAATCCTTTTCGATATCGTTAGGAGACGCTCGACAGTTCACCAGATCAATAGCGTTGGGGCATTACGAAAACTTCCCTGTCGTTTCTTTATTTCTGCCTCGACATCTTCGCCAACCGTTTTACGACATTTACGCCTTCTGTCGCTGGTCGGATGATCTCGGCGATGAACTCCCTTCCTCAGAGGAATCGCTCCGACATCTCAAATGGTGGCGTGAAGAATTTGAACGCTCTTTGACGGGAGATGCTCGTCACCCGATTACAATGGCTCTGTCAGAGACGATTCAGCAATTCTCCTTGCCAGCAGAACCTTTTTACGATTTGATTTCCGCTTTTGAACGGGATCAAATTCAAAATCGATACGAGACTTACACCGATCTGCTTTCTTATTGCCAGCTAAGTGCCAATCCTGTCGGGCGCCTCTTATTATATCTGACCGAGTCTGCAACGCCCGCAAATCTGCAACTTTCCGATAATGTTTGTACAGGATTGCAATTGATTAACTTCTGGCAGGATGTCAGCCGAGATTTGGAGATTGATCGGATTTACCTCCCGCTCGAAGACCAGCACCATTACGGTGTAACGGAAGTCGATTTGCAGAAGAAAGTTTCCACAAATAACTTTCAACAACTGCTCGCTTTTGAGGTCCATCGTGCTGAACAACTCCTGATGAGCGGAAAAGTCCTGTCTCGCAAAGTCCCCCGCAGTATCCGACTGGATATCCGCTTATTTACACTCGGAGGTCTGACAATCTGCAAAAAAATCCGCCAGATCGATTATCGCGTACTGGAAAAAAGGCCCAAATTATCCAAATGGGATGCTCCGGCATTGCTGGCAAAAGCATTCACAGGCAAGTTCAAGTAATGCCATCTCAAAAGGTAGGACAGGCTTCCAGCCTGTCTCCTCCGTTCATTTAACGGCAAGCAATGATTGTAGAATTGTGGTGAGATTGAAGAAGATTTTTCGAGTTCCTGGCGGTTCAAAAACTTCTTAGACAGGCTGGAAGCCTGTCCTACTGATTGGCAAGTTTATCGCTCACTGTTGTCAAATGTTTTCCAGTAATGATAATAGATTACGAATTCACCACAAACATCGCATGCAACCGGAAGGGCTTCTCGAATGCAGCGTCTGACATTATTACTAATACTGTTCACTTTATCCTTATCTCCCACTGCTCTCCTGGCAGAAACGCCAGTGGAGTCGAATACAGAGAGTGAATCTGTATTGCTCTCGAAAACTCGTCAGTTGACTTTTGCAGGAAGGCGTTCGGGAGAGGGCTACTTCAGTGCGGATGGCACGAAGCTTGTTTTCCAAAGTGAGCGCGAAGCAGGGAATCCATTCTTTCAGATTTACCTGCTCGATTTGGAAACCGGCGACGAAACACGCATTTCTCCCGGCACCGGAAAAACCACCTGCGCCTGGATTCATCCGGATGGAAATCGCGTCCTGTTTGCCTCAACTCAGGATGACCCTGAAGCTCTCGAAAAACAGAAAGCGGAACTGGAATTACGAGAGTCCGGAAAAGAGCGTCGATATTCCTGGGATTACGATCCCGAATACAATCTCTTCCAGTACGACCTGAAATCGAAAGAGTATCAGCCACTGACAAAAGAACGAGGCTATGATGCCGAAGGTTCGTACTCACCCGATGGAAAACTGATCGCATTTGCTTCGAATCGAGATGCCTATCAACGTGAGTTGACTGACGAAGAGCAGGCGATGCTGGAACGAGATCCTGCGGTTTTCATGGAAATTTATGTGATGGAAGAGGACGGCTCTAACGTCCGCAAATTAACCGATACGCTCGGCTACGACGGCGGCCCATTTTTCTCTCCCGATGGCAAACGCATCTGCTGGCGCAGATTTAAAGAAGATGGAGCGACTGCGGAAATCATGACCATGAATATTGACGGCAGCGATGTTCGTCAATTGACCCACTGGAAAGTGATGTCCTGGGCTCCGTATTACCATCCCTCAGGCCGCTATATCATTTTTACGACCAACCGTCACGGGTTTGCCAATTTTGAATTGTACATGGTTGCAACGAATGGGAAATCCGATCCGATTCGTGTCACACATACCGAAGGTTTTGACGGCTTACCAGCGTTCAGTCCCGATGGAAATCAACTCACGTGGACTACGAATCGCTCTGGTTCAAAGCAGTCGCAAATATATCTTGCAGACTGGAATCACGAAGCGGCTCTCGAACTGCTCTCGTTAACAGGTTTTTCTGATGAAGATGTTGAGCAGTCTGCAGCTGCGAATGCGCGGGATTCAGCCGACAGTTTTGAACCAGCTGACATCGCCCGTCACGTGAATTTTCTCTGTCGTGAAGAACTCGCAGGTCGTTTAACCGGAACCGAAGGAGAACACCTGGCGACTCAATACGTGGCCACCTACTTTGACGAACTGGGACTGAAGCCAGGAGGAGATGACGAGACCTGGTTTCAGGAATTTGAATTTACAGCCGGGATTGATCTCGGTGAGAACAATTCTTTGACTCTGGCAGAGAAAGAACAAGAACTCGGTAAATCCTGGAATCCGGTTTCCTTTTCGGCCAATGGAGAATTTTCAGGAAACGAATATGCATTTGCCGGCTATGGAATTGTCGCCCCGGCAATTGAAAAATTCGAAGAGTATGATTCCTATGTGCATCTGGATGTGAAAGACAAGTGGGTCGTTGTGTTTCGGTTTTTGCCCGAGGGAATCACGCCGGAATTACGGCAACACTGGGCCAGATATTCGTCACTGAGATACAAAGCAATGGTGGCTCGCGATCATGGAGCGAAAGGTTTGATCGTTGTTTCCGGTCCCACTTCGAAAGTGAGAAATCAACTCGTTCCGTTACGGTACGATGGTTCTCTAGCCGGGACCAGTATTCCCGTTATCAGCCTGAACGATGAACTGGCCGGGAAATTATTGTCTAACACAAAAAAGACGTTGATTGAATGGCAGACGCAACTTGATCCCGGCGAGCCAGTCATGGGTTTTGTCACTACGGGACCTGCATTGAATGTGCAAGTTGATATTGAGCAAGTGAAGCGGACAGGTCGGAATGTCATCGGCGTTCTTCCCGCTAAACAATCTTATCATCCATTACCGGCGATTCTTGTCGGAGCACATGTCGATCATCTTGGTCGGGGTGGAACATCATCATCCTTGGCAAATGAAAAGGAAGCTGACCAGATTCACTATGGAGCTGACGACAATGCTTCCGGCACGGGAGGCATGCTCGAAATTGCCGAGTACATGTCGAGTCTGGTTGCGGATAAAAAAATCGAGCTGACTCGCGATGTGATTTTTGTTGCCTGGTCGGGTGAGGAACTTGGCTTGTATGGTGCCAATCACTTCGTGAAAGAACTTGAAGCCGAGTTAAATTCTGTGATGGAAAGTCTGGGGGGAACTCCGGAAAAAGAGAAAACCGAATCTGGTGAGGAAGAAACTTCAGAAGCTCAGAACAATGAACTCCCACTTCGATTTGTCATTGGAGCTTGTCTTAACATGGATATGATCGGACGGTTCGATAAAGCGTTAATCCTGCAGGGAGTCGGTTCATCCACGGCCTGGAAGTCGATTATTGAGCAACGCAATGTGCCTGTCGGCATGCCCATTACTCTGCAGAACGACAGTTACATCCCGACCGATGCCAGTGTCTTCTTCATGCATGGCGTGCCAATTCTATCTGCCTTTACTGGAACGCATACCGATTATCACACCCCGCGGGATACTCCCGAAAAAATTAACTATCAAGCTGCTTCCGAAATCGCACATTTGATGGGTTTGATCACTCGTGGTTTAGCGGTCAGTCCCGACACGCTCGATTATGTTGATCAGGCACGACCGGAAGAACAGAGGCGTGCGAACCTGCGGGCTTATCTGGGGACGATTCCTGATTACGGAGCCTCTGACGTGAAAGGTGTGCAACTCTCTGGAGTTGGCAAAGGAGGACCAGCAGACAAGGCGGGCATCACAGGGGGCGATGTCATCATCGAACTGGCCGGCAAGAAGATCGAAAATATCTATGATTATACATACGCCATTGAAGCGTTAAAAATTGGTGAGAAAGTGAAAATCGTCATCCAGCGAGATGGCGAAAAGAAAACACTCGAATTGATACCAGGGTCACGGGAGTAAGGAGGATCCGTTTTACCTGTCGATTATCCACAACTCACTTCCCTTCTCCTTAGGGAGCGGCTTTCTTCCCTTCTCCTTGGGGAGAAGGTGGCCGAAGGCCGGATGAGGGGATCCCTTCGACGTTCTTATTGCATTCCACACCGATGTCCCCTCACCCTCTCCCCAAGGAGAGGGGACAAAGTTCGACTTATATCTACGTTAAACTTTGGAAAAAGTCATGATGATTAGCAATGTAGGTCAGGCATTGCCTGACGAAATGTGTGTGCCATCTTGTTTGTCGTCAGGCAGTGCCTGACCTACACCTCCTTGGAAATCAATCAGACTTGTGTCTAAAGGACAGGTCCATTTTATGCAAGTGCGAAGCGCAAGCAAGTGACTGGATATCGGTGTGAACACACTTGCTTGCGCTTCGCACTTGTATTTTAGTCGGCGATCAGTTCAGGGCGGGAGTCGCTGCCGGCGTGTTTTCTGTCGCTGGAGGAGCGAGGGCCATCGAAGAGTTCAAAGCCGTCGCCCTCAGGTTCGTCCAGCATGATGGGAACTTCGCTGCTCAATTCATGGTCGACCAGTTCATGGACATCGGCTTTGGAATCGTATTCCGCCTTGTAGGGGATGCCATCATCGGAAAGAGAGGGGGTTTCATGTTTGGCAGGTTTTGGAGTTTGTTTTCGAGACGAAGAATCTTGAAACGTGTAAGCGACATCGCCGATAATCAACTCATCACCGGCATTTAACTCTTTTGTGCCGGTTACCCGACGCCCGTTAATTTGCACACCATTTGTGCTTCCCAAGTCCCGGATCAGAAAATGTCCGTTAATTTCTGCCAGACAGCAATGTTTGCGGGAAACTTTGCGACTGTCGTTGATGACAAGATCGCATTCGGGATGCCGACCGACAAATAAAATTGGTTTGTCAATATTGACGGTACGTCTGTCGTCATGTGGTTCTAAGCGAGCCGGCATGTTATGTTCCTTCGAGTGGCAGATCAGAAGTTGACGGACGAATGCGTCGCAGATCGAAATTATTAAGGCGATCAAAAAGTTTCGAAGAGAAGAAACTTAAACAATAGGAAACGCCTCTCAAGAGTGAATTCTACGAATGTGATGCATCATGAGTTTACTTTGATTATATCGGTGTATTGTATGCAATGAAACTGGTTGTTTAGAAGTTTTGGAGAATTAACGTTTGTAACGATAATTCGTGTCTGCCTCTTGTGAACATAAATTCAAGGGTGATTTCGTTGTTTTCGGTCAGTACTGAAGTAACCAGCCGTTTATCAGGCTCTGTTGAAATTGAATTGAGAAAGTATGAATAATTCAGAACCGATTGCCTGTTTGAATCGTCAAATTATTCATTTCTGTGATTTGCGATTACCTGTTTCGGACATGGGAATTGTCCATGGAATTGCTGTGACAGAAATGTTGCGGACATTCAAAGGAAAACTCTTTGAATGGGAGGCTCACTGGGATCGATTTCAGAAATCAGCAGCTTTGACAGACATTCCGCTTCCTGAGTTTGATGTTCTGGAAGTTGTGCAACAGATCGTCGAACATAATTTGAGCATTATTCCCCCGGGGAATGAACTGGGGATCATCATCTCGGCTACTCCAGGCCCTAATCGCACCTATCAGGGGCAATCCGCTGAGATTGAGCCGACGTTTTTTGCACACACGTTTGTATTGCCGGCTGAATTATGGGCGAATACGACAGAGTCAGGCCAGCATCTGGCGATTTCCTCGGTTCCACAGATATCACCCCGTTGTGTACCACCTGCCGCTAAGGTACGCAGTCGCATGAACTGGTATCTGGCGGAGCGTGATGTTTCAAAACGATATCCCGGTTCCCGACCGATTGTGCTGGATGAATACGGATTTGTGCGGGAAACGAGTACCGCGAATCTCTTTGCGGTTCGTGATGGATATGTTTTGACTGCTCCTGAAGAGACGGTGCTTCCGGGAATTTGTCGTGCGATCAGCATTCGTCTGCTTCATGAAATTGGAGCTAAGGTGAGAGAAACGAATATGACGGTTGATGATTTGCTGCAGGCTCAGGAAATTTTTACGACTTCGACTCCCTATTGTTTGATGGGAGTATCGCGGTTGAACAGTGCCTCTGCTGGCTTGGATTTTCCCGGAGAGATCACGCGGGCTCTCATTGAAAAATGGAATGAATATGTGGGCCTCGATATTCATGACCAACTTCGAAAAATTGCCATTGGGAGGCAATCAAATGTGTGAAATCAATCAATTCTCTGACATAACTCGACAGGTGCAATAGCTGAAAGTATGCTGTTCATGAGGCCTTGTGCCCTCGCTTATTACATCGCGTCGTATCGTTCAGGAGTAATTCAAATGAATCAAAAATTCGATCAGGTGTCCAGTTCAGGACAAAGTGCCGGGACGAGCCGACGAGCATTATTGCAAGGGGCCATCGCGGCTTCTGCTGGGTTGGTCGCAGGGGGAATGATTAAGGCGAATGAAAAAACGTCCGGGAAAGTTGCAAAAAACGGCCGCATAAAACAATCGCTGGTCCACTGGTGTTACAAGCCTTTCTGGAATGTCGAGGAGATGTGTGAACTGGCGGTCAGTCTGGGAGTTCCCAGTATCGAACTGATCGATCCTGAGCACTGGCCAACTCTCAAGAAGCACGGACTCACCTGTGCGATTGCTGGCAGCCATGGATTTAAGGACGGACCGAATCATCCTGAAAACTGGGAGATGTGCGAAGAGAAGTTGAAGACACGAATCGAACAAGCCGCTGAATTTGGATGCCCGAGTGTCATCTCGTTTACGGGGATGAGTGGAAATTTGACGCCGGAAGAAGGAGCTGAGAATTGTGTGAAGTTTTTCAAGCAGATGGCCCCGTTTGCCGAAAAGCACAAAGTAACGATCTGCATCGAAATGCTTAATACACGGGATGATACGCACCGTATGAAAGGACACCCCGGATATCAGGGGAACCATACCGATTACTGTATCGATATTATCAAGCGCGTTGGCTCGGATCGCGTGAAACTTCTGTTCGATATTTATCATGTGCAGATAATGGATGGCGACGTCATTCGCCGGATCAGACAACACAAGGATTATCTTGGTCACATTCACACCGCAGGAAATCCTGGTCGAGGGGAATTGGATAACACGCAGGAGATTAATTATCCGCCCATCATGCAGGCGTTGCTGGATGTGGGTTACACAGGATATGTCGGACAGGAATATATTCCGACGCGTGATGCGTTAACTGGACTGCAGGAAGCAGTCGCATTGTGTGATGTTTAACATCCTGGCAAACGCCATATCCAGAGGAATGGAACTGACGTGGAGATTCCCATGAGTGCAGGTGGAGAAAATCTCGTCCTGTTTCCGACGATTGCTCACCAACATAAAGCCTCGGGGACCTGGTCTGCCGATGTGCATGGCTGGTGTTTTGATGGCGCAGACGATTTCCATTTTCAACGCACGGCTGCTTCGTTTTTGCGGCGGGCATTGAAAATTGACCGCAAT
>TARA_R100000789_G_scaffold100618_1_pt1 | contig 30168 bp, 26 predicted proteins | sample TARA_R100000789 | Tara Oceans TARA_R100000789 (sample SAMEA2623403) | marine metagenome | biome: marine biome (ENVO:00000447); feature: mesopelagic zone (ENVO:00000213); material: "saline water (ENVO:00002010), including plankton (ENVO:xxxxxxxx)" | depth 450 m
CGCGCTAAAACGGCAAGGCAACTTCAACAACCTGACAATGCCCGACGAACCATCTGGGTCTTGCCATACTGAACAGGCGCTCCGCGCCTGCATTCCTTGTCACAAAGATGCCGTCGGGGGGCCGGTAACAGCAACAGTCCCGCCAGACCAGTTCTTCGTACGGTAGCGGGCGGGTGACGACTTGCCCGTCGGTTCCTCTAACCACATGGCTTCACGATGTGAATTCCCGCAAGTCGGAGTTCTGAAACAAAGTCAGTTCTCAGTTGCAATCAACGGCCCGGGAAGCAACCAAAGTCTCAAGCCGGTCAAGCAGGCATTTGGTCAGCGCAGAGGGCAGCCGGGTTTCGAGGTGTGTGGCGTAGGAAGCGAGACTGCGATCGCCCGCTTCTCTGAAATCGGACTGTCCATCGGGCGAAATCTCAAGACGCTCGAGTTGCGCCTGTTCGAGCTTCTCGGCTTCGAGTTCCAGCTTCTTTACTTTGGACCTGAACGACTCCTGCGCCACCATGTCGGTAAGGAAGGCCACGGTTTTCAGTCCGCGCCGAATGTCACGGATCTTTTCAACTGTGTGCCTGCGCCACGGTGCGACGGCTGCATCGATTTCGGCGAAGGCCTCGGCCTCGAACCACGCATTTCCGGAGGCATTCCACAGCAGGAACAGCACGATGTTGACGTCGCAGCCATGACTGTCCTGCAGCTCGAGACAGGCGACCTGCACCTCCGGGCTGGCATAGAAGTCCAGCGAAAAACTCCATAAATCTCGGTGCATCTTCGCTTCCTTGGCGCACTCGCATCCCGACTATGAGACGGCGAAAGGCATCATTCGTCAACGCCTATGCTCGCAACTGACTAGCCCTCTATGGATAGATCACTCCAAAAATGAAACGCCCGCCGGATCGCTCCGACGGGCGAGATGTGTCAGATGATCCCCGACAGGGTTTTTCGTAGCCCCGGCAGGGCATCACCCAAGTACGATTGCGGCCAGGGGACGTTCAACGCGCCATCGAACAGCAACAGGATGAAGACGAAGATCCCGACGCTGATCAGCAGGGCGGTCAGTTTCCCCGTGTCTCCCTGGAACGCCATGTAGCAGAACATGAAAATCAACAAAGTGAAGGGCAATCCGATCAACAAGACTCCCACAATGATGGACAGAATCCAGAGGCAGAGGGGAAAGAGCCGTCGATAGACAGTCAACTCGTCCATGCGTGACAGGGCATCCGACGCACTGTTCCTCCGCAAAGGTTGAACCGGTACGCCATTGCGCATCTTGATGAAGATTGACGCGGCCATGAAAACAATGAGCACTAGTGCAAAAATGGCGACCGTGCGCGGCATCAGATAGGCGGAGCGATCCCATCCCATCGTTGAAAACAGGACGTAGCAGAAGAAGACAACTGCACTGACCCAGATGCCCGGCACCACCATGCGATCGACCTTGGACACCACGTAAACCTCTTCTTTCCCGGCCAAGCTCGCCTTGGTGTCTTCGCTGGCTTTCTTTGCAGCTGCGCCGGAGTTGCGACGGAAAAACCGCCACAAGCTCCAGATAGAGATCAGGACTGGGACGGTGAAGATCGCGATGACACCCGGCCGCAACAGCCAGTCAAAGTCATAGCGCCGGGTCGAAATGCCAAGATACTGTTCGACCAACCCGCCCAGGACGATCCCTAACAACAGCGGCGGCCTTGCCCAGCCGAACCGTTTGAACGTCCAGCCGATGATCCCGAATACCAGAACCACATAAAGGTCGGCGATATCGCGGGTGGCCTGATACGCGCCGATAAAGATGATCGACAGGACGGTCGGCACCAGAATGCCAGCGGGAATCCGGGCGATCTTGGCGAGTTGCGAGACGAGGAGAAAGCAGATCACTACCCCAACGATATTGCCGATCGCAAGGCTCCAAACCATCGTGTAGGTGATTTCAAGGTCGTCAGACAGAAGCTTGGGACCCGGTTCGATGCCGTGCATGACAAAGGCGCCCAGCAAGATAGCCATAGTTGCAGAGCCGGGAATGCCGAAAGCAATCGTCGGGACAAGTGCGCCCCCTTCCTTGGCATTGTTGGCGGCTTCCGAGGCAATGACCCCGCGCACATCGCCGGTTCCAAAGGATTCGGTCCCACCCTTGACCATTTTTGCTGCCGATCCGTAAGCGATCCAGTCGATTGCCGCACCCCCAAGCCCGGGCACCGCGCCAAGTACCGACCCGACGATCGAGCTGTTCAGGACAATCTTCCAGTTTCGGATGGCGTCCCACATGCCGTCCAACTGACCGGTCACCCGCTTGCCAGAATCGCCGGAAGCGATGGCACGGCGCGAGATAGCAACATCAATCATTTCAGGAAGTGCAAAAAGACCAAGTACGACCGCGACCAGCGGAACGCCGTCCCACAGATACAGTGAGCCATAGGTCCAACGCAGCTCGCCGGTCATGCTTTCAACGCCGACAGAGGCAATGATGATCCCCACCGAGGCAGCGACCAACCCCTTGATGATCTGCCCCTGGCTGACCGCGGCGACGAGCATGAGCCCCAGAATGACTAGTGCCAAAAGCTCCGGCGTGCCGAAGGAAAGCATGAAGGGCCGGAGGATTGGAATGGAAAATCCGAGGATGACCGCGCCGAACAACCCACCAATGACCGATGCCGTATAGGCCGCTCCCAAGGCGCGACCGGCCTGACCCTGCCGGGCCATGGGATATCCGTCCATGACGGTGGCCGAAGACCCCGCCGATCCGGGCACACCCAGCAAAACTGCCGGGATCGTGTCAGAGGTCGGGGTGACCGACCACATACCGATCAGGAAGGCCAATGCAGTGGCCGGGTCCATGGAATAGGTGAATGGCAACAGCAGTGCCATGCCCACCAATCCTCCGATCCCCGGAATGACGCCGATGCAAAGGCCCAATATGACCCCGAGGCTTAGGATCAACAGCCTATGGATATCAAACAGGCCCTGAAAGGCCATCAGGGCCGGGTCTATCAGTTCAGTCATCTTTCCTCCCTCAGGAATATTCGATTAGTTCCTGACCAGCCGAAGCCGTTACACCGTCAGGCCGGAGTAACGGCCACGCCAATCGACGCCAGGCCGTAGCGAGCGCTCTTTTGTTTCATGGGCCATTTTGCCCAAAGCGTCTCAAGCTGGTCACCTCACAACGGGACCGACGAGCCAGCGGTGCACATATTTTGTTTGCTATCTGCATCCGCATCTGGCCGTACGAACCGCTCTCACTTGTGTACGACAGTAATTCTGTATGACAGTATTGACCTTCTTTTCCGCAATAGGCAAATTCTAACTTCGTACAGGATTATTACTCTGACAAATATCGCTCCAGATATACGCCTTCTTGTGGTCTTCGACGCGGTGTTCCAATCGCGGAGTGTTTCGCATGCTGCCAAGAGCCTAGGGTTGTCGCAACCCGCCGTCAGCACGGCGCTGAACCGTCTGCGTGAGCGAATGAACGATCAACTTTTCGTGCGTTGCAAGACTGGCATGGAGCCCACGCCATTCGCGCTTTCGATCGCAGACGAGGTTGCCCACGCGCTGCGGTCGCTGGAGACTGCGCTGACGCAGGCCGACTTCGAACCCGGAGTGTCTGAATGGTCGTTCGACCTTGCGGTCTCGGACCACGCCTCGGTGGTCCTTCTGCCAGATCTTGTCGAACATGTGAGCAATGTCGCACCGCGCGTGTCGCTGCGGGTCGAGGCCAAGATGAGTGCCGAGATCTCGGACTTGCTGGATATCGGTGCGGTCGATCTGGCCATGGGTGTCATACCGCCCTTACCGCATCGCTTCGCGCGATTGGCGCTGTTCCGAGATCGGTACATTTGCATGATGCGCCGGGATCACCCGCTAGCCGGAGCACCGTTGACGCTTGAGGCTTTGGCGGAGGCCGACCACCTTGCCATCCGGCCCGGCGAAGGCACCGAGGGCAGGGCCGACCGCATCCTTGAAACCTATGGCATCAAGCGCCGCGTCACGACACGCATCCACCAGTTCATTGCGGCCCCGGGTATCGTGGCGAAGTCTGACATGCTAACGCTGATATTCGAGCGGATGCGACCGGTCCTGAATGATACTGACCTGCATTTCGCCCCGATCCCCGAAATCGACATGAGTGTTGCGATCGATGCGGTTTGGAACCGGACACGGGGCGAACATGATGCCCACCGATGGCTGCGAAGTCAGATCAGCCGCGTCACGCAACGCCTTGGTTAACCCTCAGACTGCATATCCCGGCAAGACGCGGTCGGCGACGCGCCGATTGTAGTCCCATTCGATTCGACTGTACGCACGTTTTTTACGCCTTTCGATCAGTTGCGCTTCGGTGCGGGCCAGGATAGCGGGCGGTATATCGCGCAGCGGCGCGCCGGTGGCCATCATACGCTCCTGTAGCTCGCAGGCCGCGATCAATCGGCGCATCCATGAAAATGCCTCAGGCAGCGACGCACCCACCGTCAGAAGTCCATGATTCCACATGATCAGCAGGTGCTTTTCGCCTAGATCGGAGAGGATGCGCCCGGTTTCTTCTACGGCGTCCGCGAACCCTTCGAAGTCGTGATAGGCCACTTCGCCCAACAGGTGGCATCCGGTCTGGTCGCGGATGACAAGTCCGTCCTGCGTGCAGGCAAGCAAGACGCCCGCAGACGGATGGCAATGGAAGACGCAGGCCAGATCGTCCCGTGCCTGTAACAGCCCACGGTGGAAGTTGAACCCGGCAGGGGCCAGTTCCACGTCGCGATGGCTCAGAACCGTGCCGCCGAGTTCGACTGTGATCAAGGCCGAGGCCGTCATTTCGTCCCAGCCGATGCCGTAGGGGTTCATCAACATGCGGTCTGGCTGATTCGGCAGGCGCAGGCTGATATGGTTCGAAAGGCTCCGGTTCCAGCCAAAGTGATAGCCAAGGCGAAACGCTGCCGCCAGATCGCACCGCGCCGACCATTCCTGATCGCTCACGTCATGCAGCAGGCCTTCGCGGCCGGGTGAGTTCATGCTCATCGGATTGCGGCCTCTTTGGCTGAAATTCGCGATGCCCGGACCGGCGCCTTGGGGCGATCCGGGCTTGTCTTTCAAGCCTGCCAATCATGCATCATGGCAGGCTTCGATGTTCATTTCACCTTGCCCGCCAGGGTGCCAAGGTGCGCGGCAATGACCTCGGGAGCCTCAAGCGGTGTGAAATGCCGCATTCCCGGAAGGACCGAAAGGTTTGAATCGGCGATTCCCTCATGCATGGCCTGCGCCATCGCCGGTGGTGTCGCATAGTCCTCTTCGCCAACAACGATCTCGACCGGCATGGAGAAACCGGCCAAGGCCGCGCGTTGATCGCTGCGCCCCAGCATGCGGCAAGTCTCGGCATAGGCCGCGACGTCGTTCGCCAGAAAGACCTCTATGGCACTTTCAACCACTTCGGGCCTGGCATCGCGGAACGCGTCCCCGAACCAGCGGGTTTTCTGAAAACCGACGAGCGCGGATAGGCCTTCGTCGAGCGCCTTTCGGGCCCGGCCTTCCCATGCATCTTCTGCCCCGTCTCCATACCAGGCTGTCGTGTCGAACAGTCCCAATCCCAGACAACGCGCCGGATGCCGGGCCGCAAAGGCCAGGGCAATGCAACCGCCCATCGAGGCACCGGCAACGAGTGCGCTTTGCCACCCTGCAGCGTCCATGACGACCGCAACATCGTCTGCCATGGTTTCGACAGTATAGGGACCCGCCGGTTTGTCCGAGACTCCGTGCCCCCGACAATCCACCGCAATCACCTCCCAACCGTCTCCGAGCGCCGCAACAGTTTCATCCCAGAACGACCCAGTCATCGCCAGCGAGTGGATGAGGAGGGCGCGTTGCGCGCCCTCCTTTCCCTGCCAGCGACGATAGGACAGAGATGTTCCGTCGGGTGCCCGGGCGTGCAGTTTTTCGACGTGCCCGACCATGGCCATCAGGATCTCTTGACGCCAAGCGCCACCATGTCGGTACCGATGTACTCCGGCCGTACCTGCACATCGAGCACATAGGCCGCACCTGCTTTGACGCGCTCAAAGGCCTTTTCCAGAGCTGCCGGAAGGTCGGCAAGGTCATGCACGCTGTCAGGCGCTTCAAGCCCGAGACCACGGGCAAGCGCCGGCAGATCAGGCTCGGGCCCCTGCATCCGCTGTCCGATCGGCGCACGGCTTTCATCGCGCCCACGCTTTCGGGCCAGTTTGATCTGGTGATCCTCGTCGTTGTAATATGAGTGGTTGTTGGCCAGCAGGAACAGGATCGGCAGTTCCAGCGTGGCCGCATTCCAGATCGACGTGAGCCCCATGGTATAGTCACCGTCGCCCAACAGGGCCACGGCGATCCGGTCACTGCCAAGCTCACGCAGACCCAGAGCCGCACCGACGCCAATCGACGGACCCGCACCTAGACCACCACCGCCGGTGTGGCCAAGGAAGCCAAGCGGATGGTCGATTTCGTTGCCGTTGGTCGGCCAGCCCAGCGGTCTGCCGGTGATCGAGATCTTTTCATCCTTGCTGGCGTGGTGGAACGCATGTGCCAAGTCCATCAGGCCGATTTCACCGGAGGCCTTTATCTGGGGCACGTCCCAGCGCTTGCGTTCGGCTGCGGGCGTATCGGTGCCGCGCTCGGCTTCGAAATGTTCGACAAGGCGGCGCACGGTGGTTTCGGGGACCGTCGGAATGTGGACATCCGCCGCGGTCAATCCGCCATAATCCATGTTCCAGCCGCGATGGATGATCATGTCGTTGGAGATGTTGATCACCGGCGGGCGGGGCATGCCCGGCGGAAAGGCGAGCTTCACCGTATTGCCGGCATCCAGCCAATCAAGCATCAGGATCGCATCGGCATCCTGAATTTCCTCCAGCAATGTGCCCTTGAGTTTCCACCCGGTTTCACCGGCAAACGCCGGGTGTGTGGTGGGAAAGCCCGCCGCAAGCTTCATGTGCGTGGCCGTCCTAGCGCCCAGCAATTCGGCGAGCCTGATCCGGTCTGCCCAGGCCGCATCGGATCGCAGGCCGCGGCCACAGAAGATAAAGGGTTTCTTCGCGTTGCTCAGGATCTCGATGGCGCGCGCGAGTTCCGTAATCGGCGGTTCGGCATCAGGCTGCGGCGGGAACAGCGAGATATCTTCCAGCGCAGGGCGATCGCCAAGTTTCGCCTCCTGTATGCCCACATCCATGTTGATGTAGACAGGGCCGTTGGGCCGGGAATTGGCGATTTGCGTGCCACGGCGCACGGATTCAACCGCGGCCTCGGCCGATCCCGGCTGGTCATCCCATTTGGTGTAACCGCGCACCATGCCGCCCTGATCGGTGGTTGTGTGAATCCATTCGATCCAGGGACGCCGCTTGGCCGCATCGACCGGGCCAGTGGCGCCGATCACGACCATTGGTGTCCGGTCGCACCAGGCGTTAAATAGCCCGACCGAGGCATGCATCAGGCCTACATTACTGTGAACGGCCACGGCCAGAGCGGTGTCGGTCACCTTGGCGTAGCCCTGCGCGATGCCCACGGCGTGTTCTTCGTGCATGCAGGTGATGATCTCGGGCGTCTCGTTGCCAAGATAGTTGACCAGCGAATCATGCAGGCCCCGGTAGCTCGCACCGGGGTTCAGGGCGATGTATGGAAACCCCTGCTCGCGGATCGCTTCGGCGATAAGGTCGCTGCCATATTCCACCTTCATATCTGTATGACTCGTGTCCATTTATTCCTCCCGAGAAGTTGTTGTACTGTTGCTCGCTGTTATACTGTATGGCAATACTACATTCAAGCGCCATGCACTCGCGATTTTTTTCGGAGGCATCGGTTGGAAAAGCTGAAAACGAGGGAAACATGCCCCAAAGAAATGCACCGAAAGATCTTCAGTCCCACCTCGCTGGTCTGGAGAGCAAAGGACTACTGACGCGCATTGAGACGCGGATAGACAAAGACACGGAGCTGCACCCGCTGATGCGCTGGCAGTTTCAGGGGGGGCTGCCCGAATCGGATCGCCGCGCCTTTCTTTTTACCGATGTCACCGATGGTGCCGGACACAGCTATGACATGCCCGTCGCCGTTGGCGCGCTTGCCGCGAACCCCGAGATTTATGCTGCCGGTCTTGGTGTGCCAGTCAGCGAGATTGGGGATGTCTGGATCAATGCGATGCAGAAACCGATCAAGGCCGAAGAAATTTCGGACGCCCCTTGTCAGGAGGTGGTGATAACGGGCGATGAGTTGCGCAAGACCGGGCTGGCTGGGCTGCCAGTGCCGGTTTCGACGCCGGGCTTTGATTCAGCGCCCTATCTTACCGCGACTCTTGTCGTGACGCGCGATCCTGATTCCGGTGTCCGCAACATGGGAACCTATCGCGGACAGCTGAAAGCCACCGACCGGCTGGGGGTTCGCATGGCCAGCCGGCTTGGCGGGGCAGGGGGCTATCTGCACTGGCTGCGCTACAAGGAACTGGGCCAAAAGATGCCGGTGGCGATTGTCATCGGCGCCGCACCCGCCATCATCTTCACCGGGCCGCAGAAGCTGCAGATCGACGTGGACGAGATGGCGGTCGCCGGCGGATTGATGGGCTGTCCTGTGCGTGAAGTGCGATGCAAGACGGTTGACCTGATGGTCCCGGCGGACGCCGAAATTGTCATCGAGGGCGAAATCGCCACTGATTATCTTGAGCCTGAAGGCCCGTTTGGCGAAAGCCACGGTCATGTGGCGCTGGAAGACTTCAACATGTCGATGCAGGTCACCGCCATCACCATGCGGCGTAAGCCTGTGTTCCTATCCATCGTCAGCCAGGTCACGCCCAGCGAATCCTCGGTGCTGAAAAAGGTCGCCTACGAGCCGCTGTTTCTAGACCATCTCAAGCGTGTCCTTAACGTGAAGGGCATAAAGCGCGTCGTAATGCACGAACCGCTGACCAACATCCGCAAGGTTATTTTCCTGCAATTCGACCGATCCGCTCCGAAGACAGAGGTCTGGCGCGGTCTGCATGGCGCGGCGACCCTTCAGGCCCAGTGCGGCAAGGTGGTGATCGCCGTATCCGAGGACATCGAACCGAACAACGCCGACGCGATCTTCTGGTCGCTCGCCTATCGGGCCAATATCTCCGAAGACGTAGTGCTGACACCTTACCGGTCCGGTGGGCATGGGCCCAAGACCGGAAGCGGCGGCCTTGACGGCACCATGCTGATCGACGCAACACTGAAATCCGCCATGCCGCCGCTGGCCCTGCCGCGGGAACCCTACATGGTCCGGGCGCGCGAGATCTGGGAAAAACTGCAATTGCCTCGTCTTACGCCACAGCCGCCCTGGCATGGGTATGAACTTGGCGAATGGGATGACCGCTGGTCCGGTTACGCCGAACGCGCGGTGAGCGGAGGCTGGGAGGAGACCGGCACTGAAACCTTTGCTCGACGTCGCGACGGGATCAAGCCGGAGACCCCCGTCAAAAATGTCGAAGAAAGTTAGCGGACAGGGTGGTGCCGCCGAACGTTGACATGCTGGCGCGGATCGCGCTGGCATTGAGCCTGGGAACGGTCGGGGGCGCCGTATTCGATTGGCTGTCACTTCCGTTACCGTGGATGCTCGGCGCCATCGTCGCCAATGTGACAGGCACACTCTTGAAGCTGCCATTGACATCCCCGATTCGGATTAGGCGGATCGTGGCGGTGGTCATCGGTCTCATGCTCGGATCCAGTTTCGGTCCGGACACACTGGGGCAGTTGACGACATGGATAGCCTCCTTGTCGATGTTGGTAGTCTACCTGATGGTCTCGGCCTGCATCGTGGTGCCTTATTATCGATGGGTCGGCGGCATGGACCCGCTGACCGCCTTTTTCGCCGGCATGCCCGGTGGCCTAGCCGAGATGACATTCCTTGGTCAGGACATGGGGGCCGATGACCGGTCGATCGTCATGGCCCATGCCGGGCGCGTGGTCGTCGTGGTCATGCTGGTGGCCCTAACCGCCAGATTGCTCCCCGGGTACGACCCGACACAACGTCTGTCGGCCGGCGTTTCGTTTGCACAGATATCTTTGCCATCGGTGCTTGCCTTGACGGCCGCCGGCATCGTCGGATTTTACTTTGCCCGCATCTTACGATTGCCAGCCTATCACTTGATCGGGCCCATGCTCTGCAGCGCCGTGCTGCACGTCACCGGAATTGTCGATCAGCCCCCGCCGAAAGAACTGGTCGCGGGCGCACAGGTCGTATTGGGCACCATCGTTGGCTGTCGCTTTATTGGCACACCGCCGCAACTGATCGTGCGTGCGCTTGTCCTTGGGATGGGAGCCACCTGCATCATGCTGATGATCACGGTGTTTTTCGCGGTGCTCCTCTACAACGTCACCGGTCAAAATCCGGTTCTGCTGGTTCTGGCCTATTCACCCGGGGGCTTGGCCGAAATGAGCCTAGTCGCGCTCGCATTGGGCGAGAACATCGCATTCGTTGCGGTGCATCACCTTGCGCGAATCTCCTTCGTGGTGCTGGTCGCCCCCTTGGCGCTGTCCAACTGGAACAGGTGGCGAAAAAGGTAGTTGAAGTTTGGCTGCCTCAACACGAATTGCATGTCGGGCGTCTTGCGATTGGGGGTTCATCCGGAGGCAGACGTGAAAAAGGAGGCCGAATCATCGGCCTCCTGGTAGAGCCTATCGACCGAGGCCGTCAGTCTGTGGTGCAGATCATGTTGATGACCGCCTGTCGTTTTTCGACCTCGACAGCCTTGAGCCCTCGTTCCAGTGCTGCAAGAACATCTGCCGGATCCGTGACCTTTTCACCGTAGCCGCCTGCGGACTCGACAACCTTTTCGTAGCCGTCGATAGCATCCAGAAAAGTCAGCGGTTGGCGATTTGAGGCCGCAGCATAGCCATCGTTGTTCAACCCGACGGTGGCGCCCCGAACTGCCTGCCAGCGGCCGTTGTTGAGAATGACCGTAAGATGCGCGAGCCCTTGTTCCGCCGCCACATAATGGGCCGAGACGGGGTTGCCGAACATATATGCGCCGTCGCCATGCACGCCGATCACCTGCCGGTCGGGCAGGGCCATCTTGATGCCAAGTGCCGCGCCAAGCCCATGCCCCAGACCCGAGGCAGCCCCGGCATTCCAAAGCGACATCGGCCGGTCGAAATGCATCTGGGCGGTGGTCAGTCGGGCTTCCTGCAACATCACTGCATCGTCGTCCTTCACCTCGCTTAGGCAATGCGAAAGCCAGGCTGAGGTGATTGTTGGCTTGTGACGCGCTGCCTCCAACTGATCGGCCCACTTGCCGTGCAGTTCCTGTTGCCTGATGGCCAGCCGCTTGCGCCGCGCCTCGATCCGGTCCCGCGAACTGGAACTGTGGGTCTCCAAGGCCTCACCAATGGCGGTCAACCCGGCAGCGGTGCCGCAGGTCAGCGCGAAATCGGCCGGAATCCCCCGGATCGGGACATAGGAATGCAGCGGATCGGCACCGATATGGATAACCTTGCAGTCGTCGCGGGGCCGGTTCTTTGTCGGAACATAAGGTGCTGCGGTGTCTACCACGACAATCACGTCGGCCTCGCTGACCCAGCCCTCCTGCACATATCCCATGTTCATCGGGTGATTGGTTGCAAGGGAAAGCAGCCGGAACCGATGCTGGACGACTGGAATGGCATAGCGTTCGGCAAGATCCGACAACGCATCCCAGGCGGCCACGGTGCGGCCACCCGTTCCGGTCAGAATGAGCGGGTTCTCGGCCTTGGCCAAAAGCGCGGCAATCTCGTCCACCGCGTTGCGGTCCGGCCAGGGCGAAGAGGCCGGGCTTTGCCGCGTCGGCGAATTGTACGAGAATGTCTCGACCGGGTCGGCCAGCACTTCGCGCGGCAGAGACAGGTAGACCGGGCCCTTCGGCTCGCTCATGGCGATGCTCAGGCCACGGTCCACGACCGTTTCGACCTGCTGTGCATTGCGCAGTTCATAGTCCCACTTTACCGCTTCGCGGACCATGCCGGCCTGATCGTACATTTCCTGAGTCCAGTGGATATCCAGACTGCGGTGTCCCGGCAAATCCTCTTCGTTCGTCGGCGTGCGACCAGCGGTAAAGAACACCGGGATCTGCCCGCGCGACGCGTTCAGCAATCCGTTCAGGCCATTGGCCGTTCCCACGTTGACGTGCACCATGACCGCCTGCGGCTTGCCAGTGGCGAAGTAATACCCCATGGCCATGTGAACCGCGGTATTTTCGTGCGGAACCGTGATCGGTTCGGGAACCGGAGTGTTCAGTGCCTGCGCCTTGGCGAAGGCCTCGACAATGGGCGCAAAGTCGGTGCCGGCATTCCCAAAGAAATACTCCACCCCCCTGTCAGCAAGAATCTGCAGGTAAGCATCCGCAACGGTTACGTCCGTGATCGTCTTTTTTGCCATATTCTGTTACCTTTGCCGCGTTTGCGGGTTCATTCCATGGTTCGGTTCAAAGGGACCGTGAAAGCCGGAAACGAGTCATCCCGGCGACGGTTTGCAAGCTGTGTCAGATGAGGCCAAGGGCACAGGCAGGCCGTTGCGTAAATCGGACTGACATCTTGGCTTTGCGTTGTTTTTCCCGGGAAACGCTGCCTGCCGTATGTGCGACCCGAAAGAAGATCAGAAGACCGTCGGGCACTTAATCGGTCCGAGACTGACCCGGCCGATCCTGCAGCTTTTGCGTTTTCGAAATACCGTCATATCTGCACCGGCGGTCTCCCGCCGGTGCAGAGGGATCGATCTCAGTTGAAGCCTTCATCCATCGCCGTGGCCAACAATTTCACGTCCTCTTCGGGCGTGCTCAGGATTAGTGTTTTCACCTCTTCCATTCCGGCCCCGTTCAGGATGTTCAGGGGAATCCCCTTTTCCGAGGTATCCGCAAGGAACTCGGGGTCGGTGACCATTGCGTCAAATGCTTCGGTGAACATCTGGTACAATTCGTCGGACATCCCGGGAGGCGCGATCAGTGAGCGGCCAATTTCGCCGCTTGCAGCAAAGAACTTCATCGCGGATTTCGCTGCCGGGTCGTCGATGAGGTCTATCGCCAGCGTTACGTCTTCCAGTCCAGCGATGGGTTCGAGACCGAATTGCAGGATCGGCTTGACGGCGCCGCTTTCGATCGCTTCTGACTGACTGGAGAGCCAGTTCGTCCAGACGGAACTGGTCAGATCGACTTCACCTCGCGTGAGTGCAAGGATCACTGAAGACGATCCATCATAGCCGCACACCATGCGGAATTTGAGATCGGTAAAATACCGCGTCACAGCGCCGGTCTGGGAACTTGACGAGGTGGTGCCAGTGCACCCAACCGGAGATTCGATTTCGCGCAATTGCTCGACTGTCTGCGCCGGTGCGCCATCTCGAACCATCATTACAGAACGCACATCGTTGAAGCGCCCGATATAGCGCATTTCATTCAGGTCCCAGTGGCTGGACTCAGGCTCCATGAGCTGTTTCGCGGCAAGAGGTTCGGGCAGAAGCCCGATCACCGTGCCGTCGTTCGTCGACCGGTTGGCAAAATGCGCTGAGGCGATTGACCCTCCGCCGCCAGGCATATGCTGCACGATCACTTCAGGGTTACCCGGGATGTGCTTGCCCAGGTGACGGGCGGCCAGCTGCGCGTACAAATCATACGATCCACCCGGCGGATGGCCGGTCAGGATGGTGACTGTTTCACCTTCGAAGAACTCCGCAAGATTTTCTGATTGCGCCGAGACCTGGCCGACCGAAAGTAGTGCAGCTATCGCACCGGCGGTTGCCAGTCTGATCATATTGGGCATGATGCCTCTCTCCATACTTCAGATATTGATTTTGTCGACAGGACCGAATTCGGACAAGGGCGCCATGTTTCGCGGCGCCCTTTTCTGCCTTCCGAATGCGGTTCTATTTGAAGCCCTCATCCAGAGCGACTTTCAGTATTTCGGTTTGTTCGTCTGGCGTCGCCAAGATAAGCGCCTTGATCTCCTCAAGCTCATCAGCAAGGGCGATGTTCAGCGGCACCCTACTGGCTTCGGCATCGGCAATGAATGTCGGGTCCTCGATCATGCTGGCGAAGGCGTCGACAAACATCTGATACTTGGCGCCCTCCATATCGGGAGATGCCAAGAGGGCGCGGCCCACTTCACCGCTTGCTGCAAACAGCCGGAACGCGGCGCGTGCCTCGGGATCATCGACCAGGTCCATGGCCAGCGGCACATCAGCGATGGCCTCGATCGGTTTCAAGCCGAACTGGACGACCGGTATGATTGCACCGCTATCAAGTTGTTCGCGCTGAGTTGCGTTCCAGTTGGTCCAGATCGTGCTAGTCAGGTCAGCTTCACCCCTCAGAACGGCTAAAACGCCCGCGGTTGCCGTGTCGTAGCCGCAGACCATGTTCAGATTGAACCCTGCGAAATAATGCGCCAAGGCCCCAGTTTGCGCACTGCCTGTGGTCGTCCCCGAGCAGGCAAAGTTCCCACCCACATCCCGCAGCCCTTCGATCGTCGTGGCCGGAGCGCCCTGGCGGACACCCATCACCGAAGTAACATCAGTGAAGCGACCAATATAGCGCATCCGATTCATATCCCAAAGACTGCCTTCGGGGTCCATGACCTGCTTGATGGCAAGAGTTTCAGGCAGAATCGCGATCATGGTGCCGTCGGTCGGCGCCTTGTTGGAAAAGAAGGCAGCGGCCAGTGAACCGCCGCCGCCGGGCATGTGCTGGACGATCACCTCGGGGTTGCCGGGTATGTGGTCGCCCAGATGAGCGGCGGCCAGCTGTGCATAGAGATTGAATGTGCCCCCCGGCGGATGGCCGATCAGCACCGTTACCGTTTCTCCGCCGTAAAAGGATTCGAGCTCTTCAGATTGCGCGAAGACCGAACTTCCCAAGACCGCAAATGAAAGTGCAGATGCGATCCATTTCTTGAAATGATTCATGGTTCCTCCCTTGGGGCATGGCAGCCGTTGACGGCACTCGCCCCTGACTTGATAATACAGTATGACGTATTACGGTTCAACCAAATCGAGGTGAGGTTTCAGAAATGGTTTCAGAGGTCGACATGGAGCAGGTCGGATCCCTTCCGCGGATCATCTCGCTGGCCGCTGAACGACTGCCCGAAGGCGTCCGTGACCATATCGCTGGCGGCGCAGGCAGCGAGGCCACCATCCGACGCAATGCCTTGGCCTTTGACAGCCTCGCCTTCCGACCCCGCGTGCTGCGCGACATGTCCGAGGTTTGTGCGCGAACTCAGGTTCTGGGTCACGAGTCGCGTCTGCCGATTGCATTGGCGCCTATCGGCTCGCTCCACACCATCTTTCCGGACGCCGCTGCGGCGGCGCTTCGGGCAGCGGGCCGATTCGGTATTCCGGCCTGTGTCAGCAGTGTCGCGACCCCGGGACCGCTTGAACTTGCCATGGAGGGGCAGGGACCAAAGATCATGCAACTCTACATTCGCGGCGAGCCCGTCGAAATCCGCAAGCTTGTCGTCGGTGCCCGGAATGCCGGGTATGTCGCGCTGGCCGTCACAGTGGATTCCGCTCACTACGGAATCCGCGACCGCCAGCGTTTGGGAAAATGGCAACCACCTGCGGCCCTGCGCGGCGGGCGGGCGTTTCAGGCTAAACTGACCTGGGACATGCTGGACGATATCATCGACGCCGCGGCGCCGATGCCGGTATTCCTCAAGGGCATTCAAACGGGCGAGGATGCGGAACTGGCGGTGAAAAAGGGTATCACCACCATCTATGTCTCGAACCACGGTGGCCGACAGCTTGATCATTGCCGCGCAACTTTGGATGTCCTGCGCGAGGTCCGCGCCAGCGTCGGCAACGGACCGGCTGTAATACTCGACGGCGGGATTCGCCGGGGCACCGATGTCCTCAAGGCACTTGCGCTTGGCGCAAACGCTGTCGCAATCGGGCGGCTGACGGCATGGGCCCTAGCGGTTGGTGGTGAAACCGGGGTCGTGCGAATGCTGGAACTTCTCGAAGAGGAAATCCGCAATGGGCTGGCCCTTGTCGGCGCAGCCCGGATCACGGACCTGTCGCCGACCTTTGTTGCCGATGTCGCGCCTTTGCGCTGACCCCGGCGGGTGCCGTTTCAGTTTACGGCATCCTCCGATTCTACGGTCTTGACGAAGCGGTCAAAGAACTGGTCGGCCATCTTGCGGGCGAAACTGTCCACGATTCGGCTTCCCAATTGGGCAATCTTGCCGCCGACCTGGGCGTTGACGACATAGCCAAGCTCGGTGCCTTCCGGCACAGCCGCCAGGGTGACGTCCGCCCCGCCCTTGGCAAAGCCGGCAACGCCGCCCTTGCCTTCGCCAATGATCGTATAGCTTTCCGGTGGGATCACGTTGGATAGTGCCACTGCCCCCCGAAACGTCGCGCTCACCGGCCCGACGCGCTGTTTGACCACCGCTTCAAATCCTTCGGTCGGGCTGCCGGTCAACTCCTGGCAACCGGGAATGCAGGCCTTCAGAGTCTCTGGATCGTTCAGATGTTTCCAGACGGTTTCGCGATCCGCGGCTATGACGCGTTGTCCCGACATGTCCATTTTCAGTATCCTTCAACAAAGGGTAAGTTTGCCCGGCGCGGCAACCGCGCGCCGCGTGCAGACCTGCGCAAGACGCGCTCGGAACGCCGGTTCGGCATGGATATCACCAAGCATCTCAGCGGGGTCGAGTTGCAGCGACTCAAGCGCTTTTGGCGAAAAGTTCGAAGAAAGCGCATCCTCGGCTTCGGTCCAGCGGAACACGCCGTCGTTGCCCGCCCCGGTGATGGCCACCCGGACTGCGTCATCAAAACGGGCGACAAAGACCGCGCAGAGCGCATATCGCGACGCGGGATTGCGCATCTTTGCATAACTCGCCTCTGTCGGCACAGGATATGCGATGGAGGTAATGATCTCGCCTGGCTCAAGAACCGTGGTGTAGAGACCATCGAAAAAGTCATCGGCGGCGATTTCTCGTTGGGTCGTGCGAACGGTCGCCGCCAACGCCAACACGGCCGCGGGATAGTCCGCCGCAGGGTCATTGTTGGCGACAGACCCCCCCATGGTTCCGCGATACCGGACCTGCACATCGCCAATGGACCCCGCCAGAGCGGCAAGCGCGGGAATAGCGTCGTTCACGTCGGAATTTGCCGCAACAGCAGCGTGGGTTTCGGCGGCCCCGATGACGATTTGGTCGCCGTCCTTCTGAATACCTTTCAGATCGGCAAGTTTTGACAGATCCACCAGGTCACTGGGCGCCGACAACCGGCTCTTCATCGCGGGGATCAACGTGTGTCCGCCGGACACATAGGCGGCGTCTTCGCCGGCTCCGAATTGCTCTGCCGCTTCGGCGAGGTTTTTGGGTCGGTGGTAGGTGAAGGCATACATGATCGTCCCCTTACTTTGCCGCCGAATGCGCCACTGCCAGTATGGCCGTGACGATGTTGTGATAACCAGTGCAGCGGCAGAGGTTGCCCTCAAGCTCGTGCCGCACGGTTGCCTCATCCAGATCCGGGCCATGGCGTTCTATCATGTGCACGGCGGCCATGATCATGCCGGGCGTGCAGAATCCGCATTGCAAGCCGTGGTGGGTCCGAAACGCCTCTTGCACCGGATGCAGTGTTTCGCCGTCTGCCAGACCTTCGATCGTTGTTACCTCGCCGCCATCGGCCATGGCCGCCAGAACGGTGCAACTCTTGACCGCCTTGCCATCGAGAATGACCGTACAGGCACCACATTGCGTGGTGTCGCAACCGACATGGGTCCCGGTCATGCCGAGGTGTTCGCGAAGCAGTTGAACCAACAGGGTTCGGTCTTCGACGTCGACGGTCTTCGAGGTACCGTTGATCTTCAGATTGACTTGCGTCATGCGGACCGCTCCTTGGCAACTGCCTCCATGTGGGTCAGGTCGAGGTATTTTTCGATGTCGGTCAAAGCTTGTTCGGACGGCCCGTGCCGGGTGCGAAGATCAAGCACTTGCTCCATACCGGCCCGCAGGATCCCCCCTCCGGGGGTGAGCCCGGATGCAGGGTTGAGCAGGTTGCGCATCACACCGTCGACGGCTTCCGGACGGATCGCCGGCATTCGCGCCTGCAGCAGTTCCGCCGCGGCCGCGTGATTTTCGGGATCGCTCACCCAGTCAAGACCGTCAAGGTAGGCGCGCAGATACCCACGCAGTTGTTCCGGGTGCTGGCTGACGAAGGGCTTGCAGGCCGCAATGACCCCGCCCTGGTAGGTGTCGAACAAGTCGGAGGAGCGTTGAAGGACGTTCGAACCGGCGCGCCGCGCAATCGTGGTGAATGGCTCGATTGTCAGCGTTCCGGCGTGTTCTCCCGCCTTGACCGATTCCCAGCGTTGCGGCGTCGCACCTACCGCCACGAATTCCGCCTCATCCCGCGAAAGTCCGGCACGTTCCAGCATCTCGGAGAGTACGAAGGCGAATCCCGTCGCAAGTGCGTCAAGTGCCAGGGTGCGGCCCTTGAGATCGGTGAATTCCTTTATGTCAGGGCTTGTGACCAGCGCCAATTCCAGCTGCGTTGCCCCCATCACCACCACATATTGCGGATCGACGTTGGGGCCCGCCGCGCCTTGTCCTTCGGTATAGGCGACAACGTTGTCAAAGGCGGTCATCGCGATCTGGCAATGTCCCGCCGCGCATTGTTCCGCCTGGAACACGCTGGAAGGCGTGAGGGTCAGGTCCAGCTCAAGTCCCTCGCGCGCCAAGAACCCCTGTTCAATCGCCGCGAAGAGCGGCAGGTTCGGAGCCCCCGGAAAGGCGATGACGCGCAGCGTTTCCAAATTCATTTCTCGTCTACCTTTCTTTCGCCCTGCGGGCGTCGTCGATCGCCCGCCAGATCCGTTGTGGTGAAACCGGCATTCTGATGTCCTTGACACCGAGGGGCCGAAGCGCGTCGAGCACCGCGAGCGTCACAGTCGCGAGAGCCGGCGTCGTGCCGCCTTCGCCGCCCGCCTTGATCCCCAGCGGGTTGGTCGGTGACAGCACCTCTGCAATCTCGCAGTTGAACGAGGGCAGCGTGTCAGCGCGTGGCATGCCATAGTCCATCAGTGATCCGGCAAGCGGTTGGCCGGTATCGGGGTCGAGGGCGCAGTCTTCCCACATCGCCTGACCGACGCCTTGAGCAATGCCCCCGTGGCTCTGCCCGTGGACAATCAGCGGATTGATGCACCGGCCGACATCATCGACCGAGGCATAGCGCGTGATCTCGACCTGGCAGGTCTCAGGGTCGATCTCGACCTCGCAGACCGCAGCCCCATTGGGGAAAACCGGCGCGTGCATCTCGTTCGTGCGTGCGGCAAACAACGGGCCCTCTTCGGCTTCCGGGTCGGCAAGCTCGGCAAGGCTCAGCGCGTGATTGGTGGACTTCTGGCGGAATGTACCGTCCGCGAAGGCAAGGTCGTCGGGCGCACAGTTCATGCGTCTGGCCGCGCGAGCTTTGGCCTCGGCCAGCAGATCAGCGCTGGCCATCGCCATGACGGTTCCCGCATGCCGCATGGAGCGCCCGGAATGCGACCCCCCGCCAACACTGACCACATCGGTGTCACCCAAAACGATGGTGACGTTTTCGGAAGGGACCTGAAGCATTTCGGCCACCACCTGGGCAAACGAGGTCTCGTGCCCTTGCCCCGAGGGTTGCGTGCCGATCACGACCTGAACCTGTCCATCTGGGCCAACTGTTATTTCGGCGCGCTCCTTGGGTGACCCGATCGAACTTTCCACGTAATTGGCAAAACCGATGCCAAGCAGCTTGCCTTTCGCGGCGGCTTGTTCCCGGCGCTGGTCACGCGTTGACCAGTCCGCCAAAGCCAAGGCGCGATCCATGTTCGTTTCGTAGGTGCCGCTGTCATAGATCGAGCCGACCGCATTGCGGTAGGGCATGTCGTCCGGCGCGATCAGGTTGCGACGCCGCAGGGCCAGGGGATCCATACCGATCTCTTGCGCTGCGATTTCGACAAGACGCTCGATGGCATAGACCACTTCAGGTCTGCCGGAACTGCGGTAGGCCTGTGTACACATTGTGTTCGTAAATGTCGCACGCGCTCTCAGGTGCGCCACTGGAATATGGTAGGAGCCGGTGATCAGGCCCGCCCCCTTGGACAAGGGCGATAAGGATACGCACCGCGCGCCGACGTTCGATATGTTGTCCGCGCGCATGGCGAGGAAGCGGCCATCCGCATCCATGGCCAGTGCAACCTTTGTATGCAGATCTCGGCCTTGATAGTCGCTCAGAAACGCTTCGGAGCGTGAGGCCGTGTATTTCACCGCGCGGCCCAGACGGCGCGCCGCCCACAGGACCAGGCCGAATTCAACATATACGCGGTTGCGCGCGCCAAAGTTTCCGCCAACGTCGCGGGATACCACCCGGAGCGAATCGGCGGAGACCCCCAGCACCTTTGCCAACTCGTTTTTTTGCCGCACGGCGCCCCCGGACCCGGCAAAGAGCGTCAGCTTTCCGGTGCGTGTGTCGATGTCGGCCACCGCTGCGCGCGGCTCGATTGTGACAGCGGTCACGCGATTTATGTGGAAATCGGCCTCGACGACGTGCGCCGCCGCCTCAAAGGCTGCATCCGTCGCCGCGCGGTCACCGAATTCGGAGTCGACAAAGGTGTTGTCCGGCACCTCATCCCAAACGGCCGGCGCCCCGGGTGCGATTGCGTCGCGCGCATCGGCCACATGAGGCAAGGGTTGCCAGTCGACCTCGACAAGTTCCGCCGCGTTGACGGCAGCCTCCGCCGTTTCGGCCACCACCATAGCGACTGCCTCACCGACATGGCGGGCGCGGTCGACGGGAAGAAGAAGGTGAGGACCGATGAAGGGTGCACCCCCATCCGGCGCCGTCAACTTGACATCGAATCGCGTTTTGGGCACCGGGCTATGCGGGATGGGGCCGATGCCATCAGCCACCAAATCCGCGCCAGTCAGAACCGCAAGAACACCGGGCACGGCTTGTGCGGCCTTGATCTCGATCTTGCCGATCACTGCGTGCGGGTGCGGCGAACGAACGATCGCTGCGTAGGCCTGACCGGGAACGGAGACATCATCGCTGAAATCTCCGCGACCGGTCACAAGGCGAAAATCTTCCTTGCGGACCAACGGCTTGCCAATCTGCTGGAATAGGCTTTCGCGAACCAATTCCATCTCTGGCGTTTCCTGACCATGCGCCCAGCCCTCTGGCAGGTCGACACGGGGCTGCGCATGCAGCGGATCGGAGGAGAGATTTTTGGTACGTGTCATTGTATTCGGCTGAGGCCCATTTACAGTTCCGGCGAGTTGTTCTTCGTATTAATGTATGACAGTATGGCTGACAAGGGGCATTCGACCAACGCGGCGGCGGCGGACGGCACTCGACCCCAGAACCGGGACAAAAACGGCTTACTCAAAAAGGGCACTGACAAAATGTGGAAGATTGGCGATGCGCAACCTCGGATTGAAGATCCCAAGCTGGTCCGCGGCGAGGGCGCCTATACTGACGACAGGCGCGCGGCCAACGGGCTATTCATGTACGTTTTACGTTCCACGGCCGCGTCCGCACGGCTCGACAGTATGGATATCGAAGCGGCCCGGGCCATGCCCGGCGTCGTCGAAATCCTGACCGGCGCAGATCTGGTGGCCGATGGTCTGGGCACCATCCGCCCGCGTATCTCACATCCCGGTCCTGACGGCGGCGACATGCGTGTTCCCGAGATCTTTGCGCTGGCCACCGATCTGGTCCAATTCGTGGGACACCCGATTGCCATCGTCCTCGCGGAAACGCAGAGTCAGGCCGAGGACGCCGCCGAAGCCATCGATCTTGAACTTACAGAACGTCCGGCCACCACCGATGTGCTGAAGGCGATTGCGGAGGACGCGCCAAAGGTTTGGCCGGATCTTCCTGACAACCGCTGCTACCGCGTCGAAAAAGGCAACGGAGCCGCTGTCGAAGCGGCCATCGAGACGGCGGCGCATGTTAGCCGAGCACGGCTCAAGATCAGCCGCGTGACAGCCGTCGCCCTTGAGCCACGGGCCGCCGTGGCGTCATGGAGCGAAGATGCAGGCTATACGATAGAACTCGGGACGCAGTCACCGCACCGCATTCGCGACGATCTTGCCAAGGTGATGAACGAACCGTCAGATCGTATCCGCGTTGTCGCCAAGGAAACCGGCGGCTCTTTCGGGATGAAGAACTTTGCCTACACTGAGTATTCTCTCGCGCTTTGGGCCGCGCGCCGGACCGGGCGACCCGTACAATGGCTGGCCACGCGTACTGAGAGTTTTCTGGCGGATTCCCATGCCCGCGAACAATGGGCGGATGCCACGCTCGCCCTGGACTCTGAAGGGCGGTTCACAGCGCTCGACGTAACGATTTACGCGGCACTAGGGGCCTGCATGGGGCCGTCGACGACTCATCCACAGGTGGCCAATTTGGGCGGATTGGCGGGCGTCTATCGCACGCCGGCCATCCGCGCCGTCGTCGAGGGCATCTTCGTGAACAGCCAGATGGTCGCGCCTTACCGTGGGGCCGGTCGGCCCGAAGCAACCTATGTCATCGAACGCATGATCGACATCGCCGCCGCCGAGACCGGGTGGGACCGTGCCGAACTGCGACGCATCAACCTGATCGGCGCCGATGAAATGCCCTACAAGACCGGTCTGATCTTCACTTACGACAGCGGGGATTTCACCGGCGTTCTGGACCGCGCTCTAGACGCCGCTGACTGGTCCGGATTTCCTGCGCGACGCGACGAAGCTGCGGCCCGCGGCCGGTTGCGGGGAATCGGCATCGCTAATCCGATCGAGATCGCAGGCGGACCCGCCAACAAGCCACACCCCGAATTCATTACGCTGCGTGTCGCCCCGCAGGGCAATGCCTCCCTCGTTGTCGGCAGCTGTGATTCCGGACAAGGACATGCCACGGCGTTCCGGCAGCTTCTGGTCGACCGTCTGGGGCTTGATCCCGAGGCGGTGGACTTCAGCTTTGGCGACACCGGAGCCTTGGCTCAGGGAACTGGAACTTTCGGGTCCCGCAGTCTTTCCGCCGTTGGCGCGGCGCTCTATGATGGTATTGACCAATTGACCGATCAGATGCGTCCTGCCGCGGCACAGGCAATGGGCAATGGCGCGGAGGCGAGCGACATCACTTTTGCCGACGGCCTGTTCATGACATCTCAGGGAGACAGCGTGACATTCCTCGAAGCCTTGGCTGCCGCCCCGAAACCGATCGAGATCGAAAGCCACGCCGGTGCCGAGGGGGCAACCTTTCCCAACGGCTGCCATGTCTGCGAGATCGAAGTCGATCCCGAGACCGGCCAGGTCGAGGTCGTCAATTACACAGTGGTCGATGATGTCGGCACCGTCATCAATCCGCTTCTGGTCAAGGGGCAGATCGCGGGCGGGGTCGCACAGGGCCTGGGACAGGCCTTGATGGAAGAAATCCTCTATGATCCTGAAACCGGCCAGATCCTGTCGGCCACTTTCATGGATTATGCCATGCCCAGGGCCGCTGACCTGCCCGGCATTGATATCATTTCGTTTCCGGTCCCGACACTGATGAATCCGCTTGGCGCTAAAGGCGCGGGTGAAGCAGGAACGGTTGGGGCGCTGGCCGCCGGGATCAGCGCCGTCGCCGATGCGCTGTCACCGCGGGGTGTTACGCATCTCGACATGCCGGCAACGCCATCGGCCATTTGGCGCGCACTCGAAGGGAATTCACTTGCCTCCATCCGATGATTCGACCCCGAAGATCCAGCCCGCCGGATCCGAAAATGCCGTCCCTCCGACGACCAGACGCCTGATCGTGGCCTTGACCGGCGCGTCGGGCGTAATTTATGGCATCCGCGCATTGCAGCTCTTGCGCGACGTGCCGGGGATCGAAACGCACGGGATCATTTCACCCTCGGCTCTGCGAACAGCCCAGGATGAGGTTGATCTGTCGTCCGATGAAATACGCGCTCTGCCGGATGTCCTCTACAGTCACCGTGATATCGGCGCGGCGGTTTCGTCGGGGTCGTTCCAAACCATCGGAATGCTGGTCGCCCCCTGTTCTGTCAAAACGATGTCAAATATTGCGCACTGCAATGCGGGCGAACTGACGCCTCGTGCAGCGGATGTCTGCCTAAAAGAGCGGCGCCGAGTCGTACTCATGTTCCGGGAAACACCGCTGCATGCGGGTCACATTGCGTTGCTAGATCTTGTCACGCGTTCAGGCGCCATCGTGATGCCACCGGTTCCGGCCTTTTACAGCAAACCCGCGTCGGTGATGGCGATGGTCGATCAGACCGTGGGGCGTGCCCTCGATCTGTTCGACCTGCACCTGCCGCACGTCCATCGCTGGACCGAGACGCTACCGGAGTAAAGCGCGCGCATCATGACTTGCGCAAATCCAACGCGGAGTCCGCCGCGCTCTCGACATGACGATGGGCAGATCGTCGCGCCGTCTGGCTGTCCCGGGCGAGAACTGCCGCCTGCAATTCTTCGATCTCCGTGATGCTTTGCTGTTGTCGCGCCTCGCGGGCAACAGATCGGTTGCGAAGCTGTGCCGTTCTCAGGGTCAGGCGCTGAAGGAGCTCTAGGGCAACCGCATTGTCCGCAACCTCGCACAGATGGTTGAAGAGCTTCTTTTTTCCGGCAATGATCGCACTGAAATTGCCTGCCCGGTATGTTTCGGTCAATTCCGTACACAACTGATCGAATCGCTGCATTGCGGCATCATCCGCCCGTTCGCAGAACTGTTCCACGACCAGTGCCTCGATGTCCGCTCTTATTGCATAGATATTTCTGGCTTCGCGCGGGGATATTTCGACGACGGTCAGACCCCTTGTCGAGACCTGCGCAATAACGCCAATCGCTTCGAGTTCGCGCAGGGCTTCGCGCAAAGATGTGCGCGAAACGCCCAGTTGCTCACAGAGCTTCTTTTCCACCAGCCGTTCGCCCGGCTTCAACTGGCCGCCTTCAATCGCGCCGCGAATGGCCTCGATGATGCGGGCACGCAAGGGTGCGGTTTCCTGTCTGATGGGCGAAAGTCCGCTTCCGTCGAAGTCGTTCACGATTGTTTCCGCCTTTCAGATATTTCACATCGTATCTGTGATACTCTCCTCCGACCATATTACTCAAGACTTGTCTGACAAACTGCTTTGGTTCTGTCTGACGTCAGAGCTTATGAGGCCAAATAGAGTTATTTGCTAAGAGAGGGTTTGTTGCTCATCGTAACCACTGAGCAGTGGACGATGAGAAAGACAACGAAGAGCCCTGGCGAGCAGATCGTCAAAGACATCAAGCGCGCCGCGCGCAAGCATTATTCATCCGAAGAGAAGATCAGGATCGTCCTTGATTGATGTGATCCCCGGAAACGCCCCCGATCTTGGTTAGAGTTTTCCGCATTGAATCCCCGGCTGGGAGAGGAGCGGAAGCGCATGAAAGCATCGAAGTTCACGGACGCGCAGAAGGCGTTCATCATCAAACAGGCAGAGGACGGAACGCCCGTGGCGGAGGTCTGCCGCAAGGCTGGGATCAGCTCGGCGACCTTCTTCAATTGGAAGAAGAAGTACGCGCGCCTGATGCCATCGGAGATGAAACGGTTGAGAGAGCGTGAGCAGGAGAACGCGCGGCTGAAGAAGATTGTCGCGGACCTGTCGCTCGACAAGGAAATGCTTCAGGACGTGATCAAGCGAAAGCTCTGAGGACTGCCCGGAAGAGAACGCTGGTCGACGAGATACGGTCGGCTTGACAGGTGTCGATCCGCCGGGCCTGTGTGGTGATCCGGTTCGATCCCAGGACCTATCGCTACAAGTCTCGACGGCCCGGCCAGGCCGCGTTGGAACAGCGCATCCGAGAGATATGCCAGACCCGGGTCCGGTTCGGATACCGGCGCGTCCACGTGCTGTTGAAGCGCGAGGGCTGGGAGATCAATGCGAAGAAGACCTATCGCGTTTACAAGGAGTTTGGCATGCAACTGAGGAACAAGACGCCGAAGCGGCGGGTGAAGGCGAAGCTTCGGGAGGACCGTGCGGAAGCCGTCAGGCCGAACGATGTCTGGTCGATGGACTTCGTGCAGGATCAACTGGCAACCGGACGGAAGATCGGGGTTTTGACGGTGGTGAACACCTTCTCCCGCTACGTGCCGGTGCTCGATGCGCGGTTCAGCTATCGAGGCGAGAGTGTCGTCGCGACGCTCGATCGGGTGTGTCGGCGGATCGGCTATCCGGCCACGATCCGGGTCGACCAGGGCAGCGAGTTCATCTCCCGCGATATGGACCTCTGGGCGTATCAGCGCGGTGTCACGCTCGACTTCTCACGACCGGGCAAACCGACGGACAACGCATTCATCGAGGCGTTCAACGGCAGGTTTCGGACGGAATGCCTGAACAGCCACTGGTTCATGTGCCTTGAAGATGCCGCCGAAAAGAGGGAGGCTTGGCGTAGAGACTACAACGAGGAACGGCCGCACGGCGCCATCGGGAACAAGGTCCCGGGGACCTGATGAAATCAGCGCACGACACCAGCCCGTGCACCTGATCGAAAGGCCGAAACTCTGACCACGGCCGAGGGCGCGTTGGGTAGCACATCAGGCACCTCAAGCCTCTCGGAATGAATGAGGGACCAGCAGGGGGCAGGTCACATCGGGCCAGCTTCCGTGGCGCCATAAGAGGTCAATTTTGGACGCCGATTGACATGCAACAGTCCCAGACAGCGGCTACTGGACTTTGAGAATCTCAATAGAAAGATCGCTGTCGTGGGACATCTCTGAACTGGCCGGCTCATAGTCATTCACTGCCAGTATGAAGGCAAGGATATCGTACACGGTCTGCATTTCTAGGGTACCTTCGCCGCCGAGAGGCATTGTCGCATGTATCACCTCGCTCACATCGGCAAGTGTTCGGCCGGAAAGGCGAAGATTAAAGGTGAAACCGGTAAGGCTCGGTGCTTCTGGGTCCGTCGAGACTAGCTCCGGACCATGGCAAGCTGAGCAGTGTATGTCGTATTGCTCAGCGCCACGGGCGGCCTGATCCTCAGTAAATAGGCCGATCGGCAAACTCTCTGCCTGCCCGACAACGCCCAAAGATACCACGCTTGCGACAGCCATCATCGGGACGAAAAGGCAACGGTTCAATTTCAGTCTCATTTTGTTTTTCTCACGTTTTCCAGTAGCGTTCGTAGGGGTCTGGCTCGGGATGGACGATAACGTCCACTTTCATTTCGAGATTTTCAGTCACGGCAACATGGCGCGACTTCACTTCGTGGTTGGGTTTAGAAACGATGAGGGTAAAGTTTCCATTTGGTAGATTCAGCACGGCGATGCCGGTATTGTTGGTGAAACAGTGAAACGGGCCAAAACGCACATGCGCACCTGAGACCGGGGCGCCGGTCGTCTTATCGGTTAGCTTCACCGAAACACGGTTCTTTGGTCGCTGCGTAACCACGAAACTGAAGCCGGCCTTTGCGCTCCCGTCATGGGGCAGGGCAGAATTGGGAGCATCTGCACATGCCAACCAGCGATGCAGTCCTTCAACCTTCGGCGCGGTCAGCTCGACTTCGGTCCAGTACAGCGCATTGGTCCCGGTCCAAAGCGAATCCCTCAAACAGGATTTGGTAACAACCGCACCTTCGGCATCCACAATTTTTATCTGTTGCCCGGCCAAACTGCAGTTCGATGAGCATTTCGCGCCAATCTTCAGACTGAAACTCTCACCCTTTGCGACGGGAGACGGGTGATCCCAAACGCTCATACTCAAGCGATGGCCTCTCGTGGAAAAGCTCAGGGATAGATCGGTCGCCGTATGTGCGACTCCGTCCTTGACGGCTGTCGGCAGCAATAGCTTCCATTCATGGAACCCGATTGTTGCGGGGGCCGTCAGAATAAAAGGTGCAGAAGGTCGCATATCGACCGGCCCGTGTCTGGGGTCGTATTCATCAGACTCGGGCGTCGGACGATGGAGATCTGGAAGTCTGCCTTCTGCGACCTTAGCTCCCGAAGCATCGATGACATTCCACGGTATACCGGTGAGGTCGCAGTCGCATTTGGGCTCCACTACCAGATCGAACACGAATGGAGCGCCAACGTCCAGTTTTTCGGGCAGTGGCTTTTTGACGTCGATTCGAACTAGGTGTTCGTGGGATCGATGCTTCATACATTACTCCCAATAGGCGCCGGGGACTGCCCGGCGCATCGATTTCGTTGCATCAGCCATTCAGGAAATGGATAGCCGAAATATTTCACATCACCCGGCTGCGACGCATTCCATACCAGCGATGCGCCCTGTTACGATGCAGCGCCCGAGCCCATGTTCGAAAATGCCTCCAAGCGACTCGCCCGCCACATAGAGCCCGGGAATCGCATTGCCTGTCAGATCGACCACCTGACAGTTTGGCGTGGCGCGAAGCCCAGTATAGCTGTCATGAAGGCAGGGTGTCGACCAAGCAGCATAGAACGGGCCAGTGTCGATCCGATATTTCAGCGCGCTGCGGCCAAAGTCCTCGTCCGTGCCGCTGTCGACAAAAGAATTGAACCGCTCGACCGTCTCGCGAAGCGCGTCGCCCGGCATGTGGCGAAGCTGATAGGTGTTGTTGATGATCTGGGCAGCCAGTTCCTCAAGCGTTTCGCCTGAGAAAAAGTAGCCTCCGGCGCGATCAACATCCGGATAGCCGGTGCCGTAGCCGCGCCGGTCAACCGTTGCCTGGTCAAAGATCGCCCATACCGGTCCGCCGCCCAGCAGTTTGCCCGGGACGCCAGTGGGAATGAGCGCGTTGGCGAAAAAGTCATCACTGGAATCGGTCTCGTCCCAGAACCGCTTACCGTTTTCCTTGACAAGAATGCACTCATCCCATGCCGCATCGAGGCCCGTCGCCCGATGCCGGAAAAACGTAGCGCTTTCGGGCGTCTGATGACCACGGACATAGTTGTCCTGAACCGCCCAACGTCCTTTGCTAGGGGCTGTACCAGTGCCGCGGATCGTTTCGTTGCCGACAGAGCCAAGTGCTGCGCCAACCTTCATGGCTGCAATTGATGGAACCGCATTGGCCACGGCGGTGTGCTGGCCATGCCACTGGTATTCCTCGGTCAACCGCGGGTCGAACATCGTCCGGAAGGCGACGTTGTGACCATGTCCACCCGAACAAATGATTACCCCCTTGCGGGCGCGCAGGTTCATCGTGCGGTAAGTGCCTTGGAACCAACGATCAACCTCTTCCACTTTGACACCGATGACCCGGCCCGAATATGGCTCTTCGCGGTGGATGTCAGTGACAGTATGGGACAACAGGAAGCGCACGCCTTTGTCGCGTGCCGAGAGTTCTAGGGGGCGCACGATGCCCGAACCGTTGCGGCCACGATCGTGCGAGGCAACAGAAACCCGGACCGGCCATTCGTGCGGACGGGTCTGAGTTTCGCTGTTCACACCTGTTGTCCCCTCCCGATTGACTTCAGTGCCATGTCGGTCGAAGTTGACACCATTGGCTTCTAGGAAGTCGAACGTTTCCACCTGCTCGTCCACGTAGCGGCGAACCAGATACGCGTCAGCGAAACGCTCGTCATTCGGGCCGGTCAGTCTGCTGTAGACCTTGTCCGGGGAATCGTCCTGACCAATTTCCCTTTGCATCCGGTGACCGCCACCGATGGCTATGTTGCCGCCACTCATAATGGCGATGCCCCCGACGTCGAAGTGATGTTCGACGACCAGCACTTCGGCGCCGGCATCGCGGGCCGCGATCGCCGCTGGCAGGCCCGAGGCTCCAGCGCCGATTACGATAACGTCAACCTCGCCATCCCACTCGACACTTGCCGTCTCGTTGGCCGAAGCGGTGCCGCCAAGCATTGCCATAGAGGCGACACCACCGCCAAGGGTCCCGGTTTGCAGGAACCGTCGGCGACTGAGCGCCCTGCTCTCTTTCTTCTTGTCCTTAATTTTTGCTCTTTCAGACATCCCATTTTCCTCCCTTGGGCCCGAATCTCGGTTGGCGACCCTGACAACAAATCAAAAGGCAATGGACAAAACTGGAAGTCGCCAGAATAGCGTCGCGGCGGGTGATATCATAGATAGTACTGTCATACAATTACTATGTAATACCGTATGTCAACAATCATTGTTCCCAGGTGTTCAGTCCCGGCATTTGGTGGATCGGATCGACGAAGACGCTGTCTGGCTCCTGTCTTGGAGGAGGAGGAGGGGACGGTCCCCCGAGCGACAGGACCCCGCAGAGGCATCGTCAAGTTGCGGGTCAACTCACCTGGGGGTAGGTATCCTCATGA